>Ga0265342_10002654_pt1 | contig 15288 bp, 15 predicted proteins | sample 4CB327metaG_FD_203125 | JGI IMG/M metagenome (GOLD analysis project Ga0265342, IMG submission 203125) | Rhizosphere microbial communities from Carex aquatilis grown in University of Washington, Seatle, WA, United States - 4-CB3-27 metaG | ecosystem: Host-associated > Plants > Roots >...
GGCACCCAGCGTCACGCAGTTCTGCGAGACGCGCACGCAGTGATCCGCCGTTTCGTGATCCTTCAGATTGAGCGCCGCACCGAGGGCCGCGACGGTCATGTCGCAGACCTCGTCGATCTGGCGCGACGTGCGCGAGAGCTCCTCCGATTTCAGTTGCACGAGGGTCTCCAGCGCCCGCCCGTAGTGCGCGAGGCTCATGCGCGTCTTCCATTCCTCCATCGCCCTGTCGATGCGCTGGAGAAAATGCCCCACCGCGAAGGGCTTCGTGATGAAATCTATCGCCCCGTCGCGTATGGCCTGGATCGCGGTTTGGATGTCGTTGCTCCCGGTCATGATGATGACGAGCGGTCCCTCGGGGCCTTCTTCCTCGGCGATGGAAAGCCCTGAGCCGTCCGGCAGCTGCACGTCGGCGAGCATGACGTCGTAGCGGACGCTCTTCATGAGAGCGCGCGCCTCCGCGACTGTTCCCGCCACGTCGCAGCTGAATCCGCGGATGTTCAGCATCGCGACGACCAGCGACTGGATTTCCTTCTCGTCTTCGAGAACGATGATCTTCGGCTGCCGCGCCGGCAGCGGGACGTCAAGCCCGATTGCCTCCGATAAGGGTCCCCTCCTGCCCATTGCCAACATCGTCAATTCCCTCCCCTTTACGCGTGATGCGGATGCTCCTTCAGCCTCTTCAGGCCGGAAGCGATAGCGAGATCGATCTCGACGCGCACCTTGTGCGCGAGGGAAGGATCGGGGCTCAACGGGGAGAGGAGCGACGTGTAGTAGCGCGGCGTGACGTGATTGAGGGTCCAGGCAACCAGGTCCATCACGCATTCCTCGCACGTGCACAACGCCGTGCCCTCTTCCACAAGCTTCTCGATGGCCTCGTAGACCGTTTCTTGCGACGAGTTGCCGATGCTATCGAGATTGTAACGCTCGCTCAGTTTCATCATGCCTTCCTTGCCGTGACCCGATTGCGCAATGCCTCGGTTATGCGGCCCGCGATGGCTTCCACCGCGACCACTTCCCCCGCGTCGCCGTTTTGGACGACCTCGCGATTCATGCCGTAGATGACCGAGCTTTCCTTGTCCTGGGCGATCACGTGTCCGCCCTTTTTGTGAAGCTCGTGCAGACCCTCGGCCCCGTCTTTGCCCATGCCCGTCATGATCACCCCAACTGCCCTGCTGCCGTATTCGAGGGCAACGGAGTGCATGAGCACGTCCACCGAGGGACGATGACCATTGACCGTCTCCGACTGGTTGAGCTGCACCCGCGGCTCTGTGCCGAAACGCGTGACGGTCATGTGGAAATTGCCCGGAGCCAGAAGGACGCGACCGGGGATGATGAGGTCGCCGTTTTCCGCCTCTTTCACGGCCAAAGCGCAGCAGCCGTCGAGCCTTTCGGCGAAGGCCTTCGTGAAAACGGGCGGCATATGCTGGACCACCACGATGCCGACCGGAAGGTCACCGGGGAGCATCGTCAGTACCGTCTTCAGTGCGACGGGTCCGCCGGTCGAAGTGCCGATGGCCACCAGGTCGAAATCACCGGGTTCCCGCACGGGGAAGGGACGGGGCGGCATTTTCAATGCGCCCGCCGCGAGTGAGTCCGCGACCACCGAACGCGTGCCGGTCTGATCGGTTGCCGGCGGGACCACCGGGGCGTGGAACACGATCTTCGCAGCGCTTTTCACCTTTTCCGTGAGCTCCGCCGCGATGGCAGGGATGCCGCCGGAAAGTGAATTGGATGGCTTCAGAACGAAGTCCACGGCCCCCAGATCGAGCGCCTGGAGGGTCAGCTCGGCGCCCTTCTGGGCGTGCGCGCTCAAGACGATGATGGGGGTGGGCCGTTGCGCCATGATCCGGCGGATGGCTTCAACGCCGCCCATGCCGGGCATCTCCATATCGAGTGTGATGACGTCGGGCTTCTCGCGGTCAAGCTTCTGCAAGGCGAACTCCGCCATGGACGCTGTTGCGACCACCGTGATTTCCGGATCGGCGGTGAGAATGTCTGTTGCGATTCTTCGAACGAGGGCCGAATCGTCGACAACCATGACGCGTATCATGGGGTTCTCTCCTTTTTCCTTCGATAAATGGGGGCCTTCAGAGCGGCCGCGTACGTAAAACATTTGGTGAACCCCGTCAGGGACTCCGAGTGCCCTATGAACAGGTACCCGTCGGGATGGATCGCTTTGGCGAATATTCCATCCACGAGCTTCGCCTGTGTCGGCTTGTCGAAATAGATCATGACGTTCCTGCAAAAGATGATGTTGATGCGTTCCGCGGGTGGAGAATCGGTGAACAGATTGTGCACTCGAAAGTCCACGCGTGAGCGCGCGCCGTCCACCACCTGGAATCCGCCGTCCGAAACCGGCGTGAAATAGCTCTTGAGGAGATCCGGCGGCACGAGACGGATTGCGCGGTCGTGATAGATGCCTTCGCGCGCGCGTGCGATGACCGTCGTGCTGATGTCCGTTCCGTAAATGTCCACCTCGTGTCCGGGCCCGGCGGCGCGCGCCGCCTCATCGGCCACGATGCGAAGGGTATAGACTTCCTCGCCCGTGGAGCATCCTGCGCTCCAGATGCGCACGCGAGCGTTGGTCTTGAACAACTCGGGAAGGATGACCGTAGACAGGGCGGTGAAATGATTGCCTTCGCGGAAGAAATAGGTCTCGTTCGTGCTCACCGCGTCGATGAAATGGGCCATTTCCACGTCGGTGCACTGCCGCGAGGTGAGAAGGGCGTAGTACTCCTCGTAGCTTGCGATCTTGAGCTGCACGAGACGCTTCCGCAGCCGATTGGCGATCAGGATCTGTTTCCCGTCACGCATATGGATGCCGGTCTTGTCGTAGATGAGCGCACGGAACTTGTTGAACGTCATCTCCGACAGGGCGGGGGTCCCGATCACGGGAAGTGGTGCGAGGGAGCTCATGCGGTTCCTCCTTTGCCAGCGATTGCCTGCAACGTCTTCACGGAAACTGTGCCGGCCTCGGAATCAAAGAGAACGGCGCGTCCGGCCCGTCCGCCCACGTCTTCGAACACGATGGGGATGTTGCGCTCCTTGAGGGCTTTGCGCGCCGCCTCCACGTTCTGATCTCCAATGGAAGCCAGCCGCGCGTTGCTCATCGGAAACATCTGGGCTCCCCCGATCAACCACGCCTGCAACGAGCGGGGGCGACCCCCGTTTTGGACCATGCGCTCAAAAAGAGCCGGCACGGCGGAGTCGGCGTACTTGCCCGTGGCGGCGTCATCGCGCTGCTTCTGAGGCAACATGATATGGGCGAGCCCGCACACGCGGCGTTCGGAATCGCGGAGAATCACACCGACGCACGAGCCGAGAATCGTCTTCAGGCCCTGGCCGTCGGATACGACCTCCATGTCCGCCATTTTGACCGTCACGGTAACAGGTGCCATATCATCCCACCACGTTGGCACGCGCGCTGGCCACCAGGGCGTCCATGAGCCGACGGAGCGAGTCGGGCTCGAGAAAGAGGACCTGGTGACAGACCAGATTTTCCATGCCGCCGCCGTAGATCACGGCCTCGGTGAGGAGGATGTCGTCGCCGGGCTGATTGAATCGGGCGAGCACCGAGTCGATGACGGGAAGACACATGTCGACGCTGATTTCCGGCACCTCAGGGCTGAGGGAAAGGTGCGCGGCGTCGGCCATCGCGTTGATGAAACAGGATGCGAGGATGTTTCCCATCTCGGAAATGCCCGAGAGGTCCACCCGTGCGAGCTCCGTGAGCGTGCCGACGGGATTCCCGTGCAGCAGGTCGTCGAGAATCAAGAGATTGGCCACGGGTATGACGAGGAGAATGCCGGCGGAAAGATCGCCTTGAACACCGACGTACATGCCCCCGACAGTGCTCTCTTCCCCGCCCATGATTTCCGCGATGTCCTTGATCGCTACAAGACGCGATTCGGGAAAACTCACGCGGATCTCCTGACCAGTCATCTGCGAGAGGGACAACGAGGCCTGGATTGCCCCATCGTTATTCACTTCCTCCAGAAGCTTTCCCTTCGATCCGGCTACGGCCTTCGCCAGCTCCTTGATGGCATCGGAGGACGCCGTGGCGGATGGCGTGGGCGGGATCGGTGCTGGGGAATCCGGCACGGGTGCGGCCGGGACCAGAGCGACGGGCGTCGGCTCGGCGGCGGGCTGTTCGCGGGCCGCGGATCGCGCGGGTGCGGAGTGGCGCACAGAATCTTCTCCACGGTTTGCTACATCAAAGATGCCCACATTCCGTGCGCCGCTTCGACTTCCCCCGTGATGGTGGATGCCGATCAAAGTTTCCACATCGACGATCAGAGCGATCTTGCCGTTTCCGAGGATCGAGGCGCCGATGAGGCCCTCGACCTCGCGATAGTGACGGCTCAGGCTCTTGATCACGACCTCACGCGTGCCGTGGATGCCTTCCACCTCGAGCCCGATCTTGTTGCCTTCGAAATCGACCACGACGACCGGCCGCCCGGCGATTGCCACCGTCTGGTTGTTTCCATTGTCCTTCAAGGCGCTGGCGAGATTCACCAATGCGAGCACCTCGTTACGCAGGACGATGACGCGCCTCGTGCCGACCGTTCTCATCACGGCGTCGGTCGTTTTCACGATTTCGCGCACTGCCGACATCGGGATGGCATAGATCGACCCGCCGGCCTCCACGAGCACCGCCGTTATGATGGCCATGGTGAGCGGCAGGGAGATGGTGACCGTCGTCCCCTTCTGGGGGGTCGAGCGGACCCGGAGACTTCCGTTCATTTCGTCCACGGCACGCTTCACGGCGTCCATGCCGACACCGCGCCCCGAAACTTCGGAGACCTTTTTCGCTGTGCTGAACCCCGGGAGGAAAATGAATCCGAGGATGCGCTCCGTGCTCGCCGTGGCGGCCTCTTCCTTGCCGATGAGTCCCTTTTCAATTGCTTTTCTGAGGATCGCATCCCGATCCAGTCCGCGTCCGTCGTCGGACACTTCGATGCAGATGTGATCCCCCTCCTGGTAGGCGCCAAGCCGTATGGTGCCGGCCTCGCTCTTGCCGGCGGGGAGGCGGTCGGAGGAGGGCTCCAGGCCGTGGTCCACGGCGTTCCTCACGAGATGGACAAGTGGCTCTCCGATCCGGTCGATCACCTTCTTGTCGATTTCCGTTTCCTCGCCGAATACGTCGAGGATGACGTTCTTGCCGCTCGCTTTCGCAAGGTCCCGCACGACCCGGCGGAATCTATTGAAGACGTTGGCGATCGGAAGCATGCGCGCCTTCATGATCCCGTCCTGCAGGTCGCGCGTTATGGCGGAAAGTGACTCGGTCTTCTCTTCCAGATCGTAGATGAATTTCGTTTTTCCGTACTCTTCGCGCAGTTGTTGCGTCGTGGCAATGAAACCCGAGTTGTGAATCACCAGCTCGCCGACGAGGTTCAGGAGCGTGTCGAGCTTCTCGACGGACACGCGCACCACTTCGTCCGGTTTGGAGTTCTTGAATTCTTCGTGCGCTTCGCGGGCCGCCGCGTCGTCGCTCTTCGGCGCGTCAGTCTTGTGCGGCTCCGCCTTGGGTGGTGCCGGTACGAACGGTGTCACGGAGACCTGGTCGATGGCCACCTCCGCGGCAACGACGTCAGCGGGCTCCGCGCTGGTCATCGTGACGGTGTAGGCGAACGGGCCTTCCCCTTCACGCAAAACCTCGGGTGAAGGATCGAGGGAAACGACGGTTCCCAGACGGTCCAGACGGGCTTTGACGAGGAACGAGCGCAGATACGCCTCGCGCGGTTGCCCCTCGATTCTGACGGTGAGCGAGCAGGTCTTCGCTACCGGGGCGGCTTGTGGCGTCGGGGTAGGATGCGCGGATGGAGCGTTCTGCGCGGTGGCGACCGGTGACGGGCTCGGGACGGCAGCAGCGGGGGATGCCGCCTGTTGTCCCGGAGCCGAGGCCGCCAGCCGCGAGAGACGCGCGAGAAAACCGTCCACGTCGACGTCGGGTGTCTGGCCGTTCGTGAAGGCGTCGATCATGGTCTTGCAGAGGTCGAGACCCTTGAAGAGGATATCTCCCAAAGCCGCGTCATAGAGACGCTTGCCGTCGCGTACGTCCGAAAGCGAGGACTCGAGGTCGTGGGCGAGTTTCTGCAGTGAATCAAATCCGATGAACCCTGCCGAGCCTTTCAGCGTATGAATGGCACGGAACATGCTGTTGAGCTGTTCTTGATTGCCGGGCTCTTTATCCAGCGCGAGCAGGACCTCTTCCCACTCCCGCAGCTGGTCAGCAGCCTCTTCGCTGAACATCGCAAGGTATTCCGCCTTCACTTCCATACGTTTCTCTCCGTCCTTGGCCTCGGGGGCCGGGATCATGTCTCGGTGAGCAGCCCGTCGTCCAAAGCGCCCGTTTCCTGCAACGTCTCTTTCTCCTCGACGGCGATACTGATCTCGATGGGTCCGTACTGCGTGATGAGGCCGAGAACAAGGGCCGGTTTCGGGACCAGGTGAACGCTCAAATTGGTGCCCGCCGCGATGGCAGGGGTAGTGATGTTCAGGATCTGGTCGCGCTTCTGATTCAGCAACGAGGTGGCGTTGCCGGTGATCATGTTGGCCACCTCGCCGAGGCAGTCCAGAAACATGATCTTCTTTTCCTGCGGCGACTTGCCTTCCAGCATCTTGTCCACGAGGCGTTCGGCGAGCTTGCCGTCAAGGCTGTAGACGATCTGGCCGGTGAGAAAGCCGTAGATGCCGATGATGATCGACACGCCGAATGACGGCTCGACCTTTGCCTTGTACGAAAGGTGACCACGTCGGACCTCGATGCCGGCAATTTGGGTCACGACGCGCATGGCCGCCTCGACGAACGGGTTCACATGTTTTGCGTTGATCTTTACCATCTTTTTTTCCTCCGTTCCGGGCCTAGTGAAGGGCCTTCTCCACCGCGGAGATGATGCGCTCCTTGGTGAACGGCTTAACGACGAAATCACGCACACCCAGGGCAATGGAGTCGAGCAGCATCTTCTCCTGTCCGAGCGCCGTGACCATGACGATACGGGCATTGGGGTCCGCCGCGAGAATTTCGCGCGCCGCCTCAAGACCGTCCTTCACCTTCATGGTGATGTCCATCGTGACGAGATCGGGCTTCAGCTCGGCGTATTTCGTCACCGCCTCCGCGCCGTTTGTCGCTTCGCCTGCGATCTCGAACCCGTTCGGGATGAGCGTGTCCTTCACGATTGTGCGCATGAAGTTCGCGTCATCGACTACCAATACTCTCTTTCCCATAACGAAAAACCTCCCATCGACAAAAGGGTATACGGCTGAGTAACTTGCAAGGTTCGTGCCAAAGAAGCGAGAGTGCGTCACGATTCAAGAACTCTCTTTGGTTGGTTTTTGCGGAAATCCTAAGGAATTCTCATGTTTTCCGACATTTTTTATTGGATGGGTTGCCTGAGAGAGCGATTCGCCGGCGTGCCCTCATATACGTCCCATTTTTGGAACACGTTGTTCCAAAAATGGAACAGACACCGGAATGGTTCAGCGACTCTCGATACCGAATTTTTTCATTTTTCGCCAGAGGGTATTCCTACCCATGCCCAAAGCCTGGGCGGCCCGGGTCTGGTTGCCATCGGCATCGTGGAGAGCCCGCAGGATTGTTTCCTTTTCCGCGCCTTCCACCGTTCCGGAGGGGGGCGTCGTTGCCGGCATGGAAAGCTCGGAAGCGGAGGCCTGACCTCCAACGCGGCCGAGCGAAAAGATAGCGCGGAACTCGTCCACCGAAATCACCGGAGACGATGACAGGGTTATGGCACGCTCTATGACGTTCTCAAGCTCTCGAATATTCCCGGGCCAAGGGTGTGAAAGCACGAGCTCCAGTGCCTCGGGTGAAAGGGTTTGCGGCGGTCGGCCTAGTCTCCCGCCATGGAGCGTCAGAAAATGGCGGCACAGCGGGATGATGTCCTCGCGGCGTTCCCGCAGCGGCGGGACAACCAGGGGGATGACATTGAGGCGATAAAAAAGATCCTCGCGGAAGCGACCCTCGCGGATGAGATCGGACAGATTCCTGTTCGTCGATGCGAGAATGCGCACATCGACGCGCCGCACGGCCGTGCTTCCGACTCGTCGGATTTCCCCCTCCTGGAGGACGCGAAGAAGCTTACCCTGCAAGAGAAGGGGCATATCGCCGATTTCGTCGAGCAGAATCGTTCCCCCGTCCGACTCTTCGAAAAGCCCTTTGCGCTCGGTCGCGGCGCCCGTAAAGGCCCCTTTGGCGTAACCGAAAAGCTCGCTTTCAAGGAGTGCTTCCGGCAGGGCCGCGCAGTTGATGGCGATGAAGGGGCGCGCAGCGCGCGCGCCGCGGAAATGGATGGCGCGGGCGACCAGTTCCTTACCTGTGCCGCTTTCCCCCTGGATGAGAATGGCGGAGTCGGTGGCCGCCACCATGTCCACCAAATCGAGCACGCGACGCATTCCCGGACTGGCGGCCACGATACTCTGCGGCGCGTAGCGCTCTCCCACTTCGCGGCGGAGATTGGTGACCTCGGTCTTCAAGGAACGTCGCTCGATCGCTCGGTCCACGGTGAGAAGGAGCTTCTGGGCCGCGATGGGCTTTGTCAGATAATCGAAGGCGCCGCCGCGGACGGCTTCCACGGCGGAATCGATGGTGCCGTAGGCGGTAATGACAAGCACTTCGGGCTCGTAGGGACGGGCCCGGGCGGCGCGCAGAACGTCCAGCCCGTTGCCATCGGGAAGCATCAGGTCGGTCAGGACAACCTCGTACTCTCGATTGCGAAGCATCTGGATGGCGCTTCTCGTGTCGGCCGCGATTTCCACCTCATGCCCATTGGCCGAGAGAAGGTCACGCAACAGGTTGCGGATGATCTCATCGTCATCAACAACGAGCAATCGGTGGCCGCGCGACATTCCGTCTACCCCTCTCCCTTACGCGCCGCGCCGTCAAGGAAGCGCGCGACGTCGGATATGAAATCCCGGGTGGAAAGAGGCTTCACGATAAAACCGTCGCACCCTGCGCGGGCCGCTTTTTCCCCGTCCTGTTTCATTGCCTGCGCCGTGAGGGCGATCACGGGCACTCGTTTCGTTTCTTCCTGCCGCTTCAATATCTGAGTTGCCGCCAGGCCGTCCATACCGGGGAGGGCGACATCCATGAGCACCAGGTCGGGCGGGCTCCGCGTGGCTGCCGCGATTCCTTCCTCCGCCGTCGGGCATTGGATGACCTCATAGCCCTCCCGCTCCAGCAAGATGACGATGAGATTCATGATGAGAGGGTCATCCTCGACGACCAGGATTCTTTTCATTGAGCTCGATGGAGTATGCACCAGGGAGGGAAAAAGCGCCAGTGGAACAGGGGACAAATCATGACTACTTTGATCGGGGGTGATCGGAAATGAAACGCATTGGGGCGCTTGTCGACGATATCTACGAGGACCTCGAGCTGTGGTACCCGAAAATCCGACTGGAGGAAGAAGGCTGGGTGGTCACCGTCGCGGGACCTGAAAAGGGACGAACATTCGCCGGTAAGCACGGCTATCCGTGCCGCTCGGATGTATCCTATGGCGATCTCGCCCCGGAGGAGCTCGACGCGCTTCTCATTCCGGGCGGCTTCGCCCCGGATCACATGCGGCGCGAGCCCTGCGTACTTTCACTCGTGCGCGCGATGCAGGAACGGGGACGCCTCATTGCGTTCATCTGCCACGCCGGTTGGGTGCCGATATCGGCCGGTATTCTGCGCGGCCGTCGCGCGACGAGCACGATCGGCATCCGTGATGACATGGTGAATGCGGGAGCGCTGTGGGAAAATGCCCCCACCGTGGTGGACGGCAACCTCGTGAGCGCCCGAACGCCGGCTGACCTCGCACCATTCGCTCTAGCCATGGTGGAATGGCTACGCGGCGCTCCAGACGCTACGCAAGAATGAAGGCGCTCACCGAGGAGCGCCTTCGTGTCCGAAGCTCGTGCCGGGAGCGAGGATCCGATACGCCTATTGTGCGAGCTTGATCGCCAGGGCGCCGCGGAACATGTGCCGGGGCACGAATGAAGCCTCCGTCCCCTGGGCATAGATGACGTCAAGCTCGGTCTGCCCTGCCTTGATGTAGGAGCTGGGCTTCAACGCCACTTCGAGGGTCGTCTTGCCATCGACCAGTTTCATCGCGTACGAAATGATTGTGCTCTGTACGTCCTGACCGGCGTCCTTGTGCGTATGGCCTTGCCCGGCCTGTGGCTTGAACTGGACCTTTCCGGATGCATCGACGAATCCCATGAGGATCGTCGAGCCGTCCATGCGCATGGATCCAAGCCCGAGCGCCACCCAACCCTTTGTGTTCCCGACCACCGCAAGGTACAGGGCGTCAGCGGTACGATTCGCATAGACTGTCATCTGTCCGAAATCTTGGGTAAAGCTGTATTCAGCGGCATTCACGACACCGTCGACAACAGTCTTGTTCGTCGTGATCGCAAGGGTCTTTGCCTGAGCGAACGACGAGGCGCCGACGATGACGAAGAGAACGAGAATGGCGGCAGAAATGAGAGAAAAACGTTTCACTTGTATACACCTCCAGGCCAAAGATAATCGCACCGTGTGAGGGAGGCAAATAACGATGAAGCGCCGAGGCCCCCTCACTTTGCGGAAGGCGTGAAGGTGAGAATCTTGCCCGGGTGTATTTTGTCGGGATTGCCCAAGTCATTCAACGATGTCGCGCTAGAGAGGAAGCTGGCCCACCCCTTTGCCGCCGCCTGGCTTCCCTTCAGGGACATGAAGATGCGCCAGAGGCTATCTCCCTCCCGAACGACATAGACTCCGGAATCGTCGGAGCTCGTCGCCGCGGCGGGGGGCAGGGCGGACGGCGTCGGCGCGATCGATGGGGTCGCCGTCACCTGTGCGCTCTGGGGGCTTGCGCGCGCGGGCAGGGAGAGGGGAACACTCACGAGCACAATGCCTACCAACACCGCGGCGACGATGAGCGGGGCAAGAGGAATGAGCCGCGCACCGAAGTCACGAAGCGCGGCGCCGGAACGCTTCCACCAACCCGTCGGTCCGGGGGTGCGCGCTTTCGGGGCCTTTTGCGGTTGACGTGGGGCGGCGGCACGCCGCGCGCCCGGCGGATTTGGAGACTGAATCTTGCGGGAGGAGGCGAGATCCAGGTCGGGCGGGGCAATGGGGGGCGCCGGCTGATCGGCGGGTCGCACGGCCGTCTCTCGAGCAGGCGAGCGTTGAGAGGGTCGTTTCGTCGTGCGAACCGTCAGGGTGGGCTCCTCATCGCGGGGACGCCGCGCGATGACGGCCGGAGCCGGCTCCACGGGAGCCGATTCTCGCCGTCTCCGTTCCGAGATGCTGGACAGGGGGACGTTCACGCGCACCTTCGAGAGGGCGGCGTCTGAGAAATACTTGTCCAGAAAATAGGAAGCGGAGTCCCGATCGAAGGCGGTGACGGGCCGGCTGTCCGTGTTGGACCACGGCGCCAGATCGTTTGCGAGGGTGCGATTTTCGGCGCTCTTCCACGCCCGAGCGATCTCCCCGTACTCTTCCAGCGTCACCCCACCCACGCGCGTTCGTACCTCGAGGGCGGGAAAGCAGTTTTTCATGATCAGGGCGATGAGCTGCACGTTCTCGTTGCTCAGGTCGTCGCGGAGAGAGAGGAGATAGAGATAGAGAAGAAGCTCGGCGTTCAGCGAGTCCTTCAGCCGTGCCGATATCTCCATGCTCTTTCGTGCGAGAAGCCGCTTTTCCAGATAGGTGTATTGCGTTATGTCATAGACGAGCGACGCGGAGAGGGGAGGCGTGCCCCTGAATATCGTGGTAACGGCGAACTCGAATAGCGAAAGCCCGATGCTGCCGTTCACGTAGAGGGACAGGAAATGCATGATGCGGTGCGCGGGAAATCCCGTCAAGTGAAGGATGGAAGCGACGAGGAACGCGGACTCAGGTCGTATCGCACCCTTTGTCTGAAGCCTTTTCTGGATCTTCTTCTGCGCGAGGGCGAGCTGCTCGGGTCGGAGCTCTTCTACAATGTCCCAATACAGCGATAGGGGATTGGACGGCACATCGAAAATGGCGTCCAGGAGTGAGTCGAGCCGACTCGAGAGTTTTTCCTCGCGTGGCATGCGCGCGTCCTTGCCCCTTTTCGCCCGACGCACCGGCGACGGTAGGTAACTCGTATATCAGGCTACCGTTTTGCCGTCTGATTGTCAAGGAAGAGCCATTCTCCGATCATGTTTTGCCCTCATTGGTCCGAAAATCACGATGAAGGGCAGAGGTGCTGACAAAAATCACGCATTACAAGAGGGAGGGGAAGAAGCGCGCGACAGCGCACTCCTACAGACGCAAAATTCGAAGCGCCCTTCTGTCATTGACGCGCAATGTGCTGCTGTGCAATACCGTTGAGCACGTCGATGCATCTGCGGCCCTTGCGCAGGCCATCAGCGGCGACGGCATGAACAATCGGAATTATCTCCTCTTCCTCACCATGCTGGAGACCAACAATCCATTCGTCATCGACATCCTGATCGGCCCGCGCAATCCATTTCTCCTTTTCTCGCCGATCAAGCCGAATTGGTTTCTGCTGAAGGAGACATTTCGTATCCTCGCGAAGTTCAAAGGAAACGAATTGTCCGTGAAGGCGCTCCTCGCTCTTCTGGGCATAGTGCAAAACGCATATAAAACCTCGAAGGACGGCTACAAAATCTACGCTCTGCGCATGTCGGACATCTACAACATCGGGAAGCATCTGGACAAGGAGCGCGATCAGCTGGATCCGCGCAATCGACTCCTCCTGGAAATCCTGCTGGACATATACTTCGTGGGAATCGACAGCGAAAACAGGGCGGCCAAGCAGATCGGCATCAAAGCGAATGACATCCGCATGGCCTTTTTCGATCATACAAAACGGATGCTGGACGCCATCCCCGATGTCCTGCTCGTGAAGGACGTGGTCCGCGTGCCGATTGAGACGAAAAACTTCCATTGGGTGGCGCCGGCGGAACGACCCATGTCGCTTGAAGCGCGGGAAGCGCCCGAGATCAAGCTCGGCCTCCGTCCCATCGCTGTTGCGCAACCGAGGCGCCCCCGATCTGTGGGCACGGCTTCGGCCAAAGGCAAGAAGGTCACGCGTCCGGCCAAAAAAGCTTCGCCAAGCCGCGCAGCCTCCAAGCGCGGCAAAAGGAAGTAATGTTTGACAACACTCCGCAACTTGCATAGAATATTGAATACGGCGAATGCTTTTTGCGCGCCAACGGCACGGAGACGCTAATGCTTCAATTTTCAATGCTGAAATTCTGGACTGAAGACGAGCTCTATCACTTGCAAGTGCAGGCGGTTACCAAATTCATGAAGGTGGAGACCCCGCCCGCCGTGGAAGCAAGCATGGAGTTTGCGCGTCACCTCAACACCCAGGGACTCAATGGGGACAATTACCCCCTCTTCCTCGAAATTCTGCGCAATGAGAACCGATTCGTCGTCGAAGCGCTCATCGGCAAACAGAAGGCCTTCGATCTGTTCCTTACCGTCCAGCCGAACCCCTACATCATCGGATTCTGTTTCCAGATGCTCCGTGCTTACCAGCCGGGTGGTGTGTACGATCTCACGCTGGAATTGATTTTTGGAATCCTCTACCGGAACTATCACAGCGCCAAAGAAGGGCACGCTCTTTATGCTCTCACCATCGAGGACGTCAACGCGATTGGAAAGTTCCTGGACAAGAAGAAGGACCAGACGGATCCCATCAATAGGTTCATTCTCGATATTCTTGCCGACATCGCCGAGTACACGTCCATCAACAATGAGGATCCGGTGGTTGACAAGAACTCCTCCCATGCGACATCCATCCGCAACGCCTTCTTCGACAGGCGGCGCGAGATGTCGGGCGTGATGCCCCCGGAAATTCTCTTCCGAACCGATTATGACACGACCCTCGTGAAACCGCGTTCCACGCGGAAGTTTACAGAAACCGTCAAGAAGGCGAAATAGGAGGCCAAACCATGGCGCAGTTGGACGAGTTCAACAAAGAAGTGTGGTCCGACCAATCCATCTTCAGGGTGGAAAACCACATCATCAACAACATCTTCGCGTGCCGCACAACGGACGCAGTGGAGGCCGCGATCACGTATTCGGCGTTCCTCCGACGAAGTGGTCTCACGAACGAGAATTACCCTCTGTTCCTGAAGCTGCTGGAGATGGACAATCACTTCGTGATCGATTCTCTCCTGGGAACCACCGATCCGTTCCTGTTCCTCACCCCCATCCAGCCGACGAAGCACCTCGTGTCCACGAGCTTCCGTCTGCTCACCAACTGGCATCCCGGCGGGATCTATCCCAAAACGCTCGCCATCGTGCTTGGCTCTCTTCAGGCCGCGTACAGCTATGCCAAGGATGGATACAAAATCCACAAGGTGACGATCAACGACGTGAACAACCTCGGCAAACACCTGAACAAGGAAAAGGGCCAGGACGAGTCGGTCAACAGGGCCATTCTCGACATACTGGACAGGCTCGCCTCCCTTGAAGGCCAGGGCGACGACGAGATGGAGCTCCTTGCGCGGCAGTGCAACATCATCCGCGGCAATTACTTCGACAAGCGCCGCAAGATGGAAGACGCCATTCCGCAGGTTCTCCTCGTGAAGTCGGACTACCTCGTGAAAGAGGTCCTGCCGGCAAGCGTTTTCGAAGACTGAGCAGCAGGAAAAGGGAGGAAATATGGTTATCCTTGATAGAACGAAATCTTATTCCGCGACTGATATCGCGGCGATAGAGAACAAGATGCTGGGCGGCATTCTGGCCTGCCGGACACCCGAAGCGGTGGAAGCGGCCATCACCTACGCGCACTTCCTCAACAAGACCGGGCTGACGGGGGAGAATTATCCCCTGTTCATCAAGGTGTTGGAGATCGGAAATCATTGGGTCATCGACGCCTTGATCGGCGCGCGCGATCCGTTCCTGTTCTTCAGCTCCATCCAGCCCAACTACCAGCTGCTCACCGCGTCATTCAACCTGCTCGCCGAGCGTCACCCGGGTGGACTGTACGCGAAGTCACTCTCCGTGGTCCTGGGCATCCTGCAGGCCGCCTACAACGTGCCCATCGACGGGTACAAGATCTACGGCGTGACGGTCTCCGACCTGAACGCACTGGGCAAACACCTGGACGAGGAAGCAGGTCAGGAAGACTCGTTGAACCGCTGCATCCTGGACATACTGGAGAAGGTCGCCCAGCTGGAAGGCCTGGATGAAAGCAACCGCGACATGGAAGAGGTCGCCATCCACGCGAACGAGATCCGCAATTTCTTCTTCGACAGCACGAAGCATCTGAACGAGGTGATTCCGCCCGTCCTTTTGGCGCG
>Ga0265342_10002656_pt1 | contig 15264 bp, 14 predicted proteins | sample 4CB327metaG_FD_203125 | JGI IMG/M metagenome (GOLD analysis project Ga0265342, IMG submission 203125) | Rhizosphere microbial communities from Carex aquatilis grown in University of Washington, Seatle, WA, United States - 4-CB3-27 metaG | ecosystem: Host-associated > Plants > Roots >...
ATTTCGGAGACCGGGCAGTATACGGGACGGGGGGGCGGGCGCGAACGGGGAAGTGGGGGGCGGGGGAAGGCCCGACCTCCTCACGCCGACCCTATCCTCCACGCAGACGTGGAGGAGAGGGAGAAAGACGCTACGGTGACCGGCGCAGGAGCGCGACCACTCTCTCGAGATCGAGGGGGAAAGACGCTACGGTGACCGGCGCAGGAGCGCGACCACTCTCTCGAGATCGAGCGGCAACGGAGCGACGATCTCCACTTGTTTTCCGTCGGTGGGATGGCGGAAGCGCAAGCGCTCGGCGTGCAGCGGGACTCGGGCGAGCACGAGCTCCTCGGCGGCGGGAGGCTCGAGGCGCGGATCGAGATCGACGGCGCACAGGCGCTCGGCGCCTCCGTAGTCGGGGTCGACGGCCAGGGGGTGGCCGAGAACCGCCAGGTGCGCGCGCACCTGATGCAGGCGGCCGGAACGCGGGCGTAACTCGACTGATGTGAACGCGTGCGATTCCGCAGCGCCCTTCCCTCCTCCGAACCTCTCGAGCGCCCGCCACGCGGTCACGCTCGGCTTCCCGGCGGCCTCACCCGGTCGCGCTGGGCGCACCTTGCCGCCGCGAATCGGGACCAGCGCGCGGTCGACCTCGCCCGCCCCGACCAGCGTACCGCGGCAGAGGCCCCAGTAGCGCTTGTCGATCTGGTGGCGCTCGAAGGCCATCGACATCGTTCGGTGCGCCTCGGCCGTGACGGCGAACAACAAAACGCCGGATGTCCCGCGATCCAGGCGGTGCACGACGAAGACGTCGCGGCCCAGCGCCTGGGCCACGTCCTCGCGCAGCGTACGCTCACCAGCGGCGGCGCCGCGCCCAGGAACGACGATGCGCCCCGCGGGTTTGGCGAGGGCGACCAGTGCATCATCGTGGTATAAAAAGTCGGGCATCGGTTCGAGCCGCTAGCCTAATCACAAGAGAGCATCGCGTGATCAAAGCATCTGACTCACGGCTCGCCCTGCTTCTCTCGGTGATGGCCCCGCTGGCGTCAGGTGGGTGCGGCCGCACAGAGCTCGACGCGGCGATCCCGCTGCCGACCGGCTCGCCGATTCAGACCGCGCCCACGTTCAATGAGTCGGTGAACAGCGATCTCGACATCGTGTTCATGATCGACAACTCGGGCTCGATGCAGCAAGAGCAGGAGAACCTGGCGCGCAACTTCCCGGTCTTCATCAGCGCGCTCGAGAGCCTGCCCGAGGGCCTGCCCAACGTGCATATCGGCGTGGTCTCGTCGGACTTGGGCGCGGGGAAGTACGCCGGCGCCAATGTCGAGGGCTGCACGAAGATCGGCGGCGACGGCGGCGTCTTCCAGGCATCGCCGCGCGGGATGGGCGGAGCCTGCACGTCGTTCCCGCACCCGGAGAGTTACCTCAGCGTCAACGGCACCAAGCAGAACTTCCCCGGCGACATCTCGTCGGCGATGTCGTGCATCGCGCAGCTGGGCACGCGCGGCTGCGGCTTCGAGCACCAGATCGCCTCGGTCTGGAAGGCGCTGGGCGGCGACGTGGGCGGCGTCCCGGCGGTGAACCAGGGCTTCCTGCGCGACGACGCGCTGCTGGCGATCGTGCTCATCACCGACGAGGACGACTGCTCCGCGCCCGACGATACCGACCTCTTCGACCCCAGCCAGACGCTGATAACCGACCCGCTGGGCCCGGTCGACAGCTACCGCTGCAACGAGTTCGGGCACCTGTGCGACGGCGTGCCGCCCCCGCGTACGATGCCGGCGATGAATCTGCAAAACTGCACGTCGAACGAGAACGGCAAGCTGATGCGGATCGCCGACTTCGTGAGCTTCTTCAAGGGGCTGAAGGCCAACCCCGACGACGTGATCGTCGCCGCCATCACCGGGCCGACCACCCCCTACAGCGTCACGCTCTCGAACGTCCGGATCCGCGGCACCCAGATGTTCGAGATGGAGCCGCGAATCGTGCCGTCATGCACATCGACCAATGGCGAGGCCGCGCCCTCGGTGCGCATTCGGCAGTTCGTGGACGCGTTCGGCGACAATGGCACGTTCGAAAGCATCTGCGATGGCGACTTCAGCCCGGCGATGGCCCGCATCGGCGACAAGATCGCCGGCCGCATCCGGCACCAGTGCCTGGAAGAGCCGCCGGTCGACCGGGACCCGACCCGCCCGGGGGTGCAGGCGAACTGCGAGGTCTATCAAGAGACGAATACCAGTGACGGACCAGTTCGCAGCAGCATCGATTCGTGCGACGATGTGGCGCCGCCATGCTGGCGAATCCAATCCGACAGCACCTGTCCAGGAACCGGCACCGAAGTCATCGTCGACCGCGGCTCGGTGCCGGCGCCGCCGCGGACCAGCATCACGGTCCTGTGCGAGACGTGCAAGACCGCCGACGATCCCCGTTGCTCTGGCAGCTGAGCCGGCGGGGGTGGAGCACGACGCTGGCGGCGCTGGCCGCCCTGGCAGCGTCGGGCGCGGCCTGTTCCGTGAGCCACGTGGGGCTGAACGACATGCCCGACTCGTCGCCCGACGCGCCGGTCGACATCGCCCCCGTCGTCGAGGCCGGCCCGGATCTGCTGTGCGGGCCGTGCGACACCGTGTCCAAGTTCGTGACCCTGCCGGGTGGCCGCTTCACCGGAAACACCCTCGGAACCAGCGCGGGCGCGTCCAGCGCCAACGAGGGGACCTGCGGCGGCAAAGACGCGCCCGAGGCGGTGTTCAAGCTGGTGCTGGATACCAAGAGCGACCTGTTCGTCACCACGCACGGCACCGGTTTCAACACCGTGGTCTACCTGCGCAACGGCTGCTGCGGCGCAGAGGTCGCGTGCAACGACGATGCTGACGGCCGCAACACCAGCGTGCTCTCGCAGCGAGGGCTTCTTCCCGGCACTTACTACGTTTATGTCGACGGCGCGACCGCGGCCGACGCCGGCCCCTTCACCGTCGACATCTATGCGATGCCGTTCTCGGCCAACCCCGGCGAGACCTGCGGCATCCCGCTGCCCATCGCAACCGGCACGACGCCCGGCAACACCTGCGGCTTCCAGGACAACTACAGCCCGCCCATCACGTGCAGCAGCGGCGTCGGGGCCAACGGCCTGGACCAAGTCTACTACTTCGTGCTCGACGACAGAACGCCGGTGACGTTCAGTACCTGCGACAGCACCTGCATCGATACGGTGCTCTACACGCGCAACATCTGCAGCGAGCCCGGGGCCCAAACCGAGTGCGACGACGACTCCTGCCGCGCGACCGGCTCCTGCCAGCCCGAGGGCAACATGGTGCAGAGCAACCTGACCACCACGCTGGCCGCCGGCGTCCACTACCTCTTCCTGGACACCTTCGCCGCGGCCCAGGTTCCCTGCGGCGACTTCACGATCACGGCGACGGGGATTCCTTAGAGAGGCTGCTTCTCGCAAGGCCTGCTTCGCACCTCACCACTCGCAAGGTCTGCCCTCACCCCGGCCCTCTCCCACGGCGGACCGCGGGAGGGTGACTCGCTGAAGAAGGGTCTCTCCGCAGACGGGGAAGAAAATGATATTCATCGTCGTTCCCGCCGATGTCGCCCGCTGCTCTTCTTCTCTCGACTCTGCTGCTCGCCGCTGCCGGCAAACCGCCCTCGGCCGAAGAGCAGCGCCTGTTCGACGAAGGGATGAAGGCGCTGCAGGCCGGCGACGCGCACGCGGCGGACAAGGCGTGGCGCGCCGGGTACGCTGTCGCCAAGGACCCGGCGTTTCTGGTCCGCATGGGTGAGGCCGAGGAGAAAGCCGGCCAGCCGGCGGAGGCCGGCGACAGCTATCGCCGCTATTTGCGCGCGGTGCCCGATGCGTCGGACCGCGCGGAGATCGAGCAGCGCCTCGCGCGCCTGGGCCAGGCGGGCGCCCCGCCGGCGACGCCCGCCGATGCGCATGAAGTTCCGGGCGCCTTCGGCCAGGGGCCACCGCCTCCGACCGTTCCGGGGCCACCGCCCGCGCCGAACACCGGCGCTCTGCCCGCCGCGCCGCGGGTGCGCGACGACGAGATGGGGCAGGGCTCCGGGGCGGACCAGGGAGCGTCGGGCTGGAACGCCTACAACCTCACCGCCTGGATCGCGACCGGCGCGACGGTGATGGCCCTCGGAACCGCCGCGTACTACGCGGCCTCGGCAGCCTCGGCAAAGGACGACGTCAACCAGTTCCTGCGCTACCAGGATCCGAAGACCGGCGCCCCGCTCGAGTACCAGACGGTGGCCGCGCGTTACGAGAGCAGCATTCGCGACGGCCAGCACGATGATCGCGTCGCCAAAGGCGCGCTGCTCGTCGCCGCGGGCACCGCGCTGGTCGCGACAGCGTTCTTCATCATCGATAGCGTCCGCGTTCCCGAGGCCCACGCCGCGGACAATCGCCCGCGCCAGGGCCGCTCAACGCCGGTCTTCGGCCTGGCGTTGCGCCCCGAGGGCCATCACACGACCGCGTTCTCGGCGCTGCGGTGGAGCTTCTGATGCGGCGAACGCTGCACATTGCGGCGGCCGCGGTTCTGGCCGTCGCGGCGCTGGGCGCGGCGGTCCCGGCCTGCTTCAAACCAGACCACCCAGCATGCGCATTTTCCTGCGCCGATCCGCCCCACACCTGCCCCAGCGGTTACACCTGCGGCGCCGACAACCTCTGCCATGACCCGAATAGCACCGGGTTCTGCGTGATCGAGCTGCCCGACGCCGCGTCCCCCGGCGCAGACGCGTCGGATGGCGGCAATGCCGGACCGGACGGCCGCGGCCAGTAAGGAGCCGATGACCGGAATCGCGCCAAAAGTCTGGAAATGGCGCGGCGACCTGATAGATTCGGTTCGATGCTGGACGGTGGTGCGGGTCCACGCGGCAAGGCGACGCGTCCGACGTTGACGTTGATGATCGTGGACGACGATCGCGACATCCGCGAGGTGCTCGGTGAAATGCTCGCCGACGAGGGCTTCATCGTTGAGGCGGCCTGGAACGGCGCCGAAGCGATGCGACGATTGCGTGACGGTTTCCGTCCCAATCTCATCATCCTCGACCTGATGATGCCGGTGATGGACGGGGTCACCTTCCACGCCGCGCTCAAGCGGAGCCCGGATCTCGCAACGATTCCGGTCATTGGCGTCACCGCGGCCGCCGCGTCGGACGTCGATTTCGAGTGCCTGCGCAAGCCGGTCCGCTTCGATACGCTGGTGCGCCGGATACACACGACGCTGGCCTGAGTCGTCGCCGGGAGGGCGGGGCCGCTCTTTTCGCGTGGAGCCCTTGCGGGTCCTCGTCTAGACTGCGCGCGAACCGAACCCATGAGCGTCTTCGATCTGTTCAGCAAAGATGGCCGGGCGCAGCGCGCGCGCGAGGCCAACATCAAGCGCGCCGTGAACAAGTACGCGCAGTCGCCCGACCGCATGAAGGCGCTGCAGTCGCTGCGCGACGACGGCACGCCCGACGCGCTCTACGGCCTCTTGCGGCGCTTCGGGATGATGTACGACAAGACGATCGAGGACGAGCAGGAGAAGGAGTGGGTGTTCGACATGTTGCTGGAGAAGGGTCCGGCCATCATCGAGCCCATCAAGAAGTACCTGCTGGCGGCGGATTCGATCTCCTGGCCGCTGCGCCTGCTCGATCGCGTGGCCGGCAAGGAGCAGGAGCTCGAGGTCCTCAAGGTGGTGCTCGAGCGCCACGAGCCGGGCTACGAGCGCGACCCGACCAAGAAGATCCAGGTTCTCAACCACCTGGCGTCGGTCAAGGATGACCGCGTGCCGCCGTTGCTCGTCCCCTACCTTGCCGACATGGACGAGGGGGTGCGCCTGGCCGCGGTCGAGGCGCTGGTGCGCCACAAGGACGAGGAGATCGCGCGCGAGCCGCTGCTGCAGCACTTCATCTCCGACGCCGAGGACAGCCTGCGCATCCGCCTGCAGATCGCCGAAGGTTTCGTCGAGCTCGCATGGCTGGTGAAGGGCCACCGCGGCGAGGTCGAGAAAAAACTCCCCGAGCAGTTCCAGCTGGACCGCGAGGGCCACTTCAAGAAAAAGCCCGATGCGGCGCGACGAGAGACCTGATCATGCCCAAACGTACTGACATCAAGACCGTGATGCTGATCGGGTCTGGACCGATCGTCATCGGTCAGGCCTGCGAGTTCGACTACTCCGGAACCCAAGGCGTGAAGGCCCTGAAGGAAGAGGGCTATCGCGTCGTGCTGGTGAACTCGAACCCGGCGACGATCATGACCGACCCCGAGATCGCCGACCGCACCTACGTCGAGCCGTTGACGCTCGACGTGCTGACGTCGGTGATCGAGCGCGAGCGCCCCGACGCGCTCTTGCCGACGCTGGGCGGGCAGACCGCGCTCAACCTGGCGATCGAGCTCGACAAGGCCGGCGTGCTGGAGAAGTACGGCGTGCGCCTCATCGGCGCGCAGATCGCGGCCATCGAAAAAGCCGAGGACCGCGAGCTGTTCAAGAAGGCGATGCAGAAGATCGGCCTATCGGTGCCGCTCTCCGGCTACGCGCACTCGCTGGCCGAGGCCAAGACCATCCAGGGCGAGATCGCGGCGGCGACCGGCGTCGGCTACCCGATGATCCTGCGGCCGTCGTTCACGCTGGGCGGCTCGGGCGCGGCCATCGCCTGGAACGCGGAAGAGTTCGACGCCAAGGTGCAGTGGGGCCTGTCGCAGAGCCCGCGCGGCGAGGTGCTGATCGAGCAGTCGGTGCTCGGCTGGAAGGAATACGAGCTCGAGGTCATGCGCGACCGCAACGACAACGCGGTCATCATCTGCTCGATCGAGAACTTCGATCCGATGGGCGTGCACACCGGCGACTCGATCACCATCGCGCCGGCGATGACCCTGACCGACAAGGAGTACCAGATCATGCGCGACGCCGCGCTCGCGGTCATCCGCGAGATCGGCGTCGAGACCGGCGGCTCGAACATCCAGTTCGCGGTCAACCCGGCCAACGGCGCGATGATCGTCATCGAGATGAACCCGCGCGTGTCGCGCAGCTCGGCGCTCGCGTCGAAGGCGACTGGCTTCCCGATCGCGAAGATCGCGACCAAGCTGGCCGTCGGCTACACGCTCGACGAGATTCCAAACGACATCACGCGCGAGACGCCGGCCTGCTTCGAGCCGACGATCGACTACGTGGTCACGAAGATCCCGCGCTTCGCCTTCGAGAAATTCCCCGGCGCCGACACCGAGCTCGGCCCGCAGATGAAGTCGGTCGGCGAGGTGATGGCGATCGGCCGCACGTTCAAGGAGTCGCTGGGCAAGGCGCTGCGCTCGCTGGAGATCGGGCGCGCGGGCTTCGACCTCGAGCGCCCGCCCGGGCTCGAAGAGCTGAAGCGGCTGATCGCGCGGCCGGGGCCGGACCGCATCTGGCAGCTCGCGGAGGCGATGCGCGGCGGGCTCTCCAACGAGGAAGCGTTCGCGCTCACCAAGATCGATCCCTGGTTCCTCACGCACGTGCGCGAGATGGTCGACGAGGACGAGGCGGCGCGGCTCGATGGGCCGAAGGGGCTCGACGACCCGGCGGCGCTCGAGCGGCGCAAGCGGCTGGGCATGTCCGACCGCCGATTGATGGCGCTGGCGGGCACGAGCGAGGAGACCGTCCGCCAGGCGCGCATCAAGCACGGCATCCGCCCGGTCTTCAAGCGCGTCGATACCTGCGCGGCCGAGTTCGAGGCGCAGACGCCGTACCTCTATTCGACCTACGAAAAGCCTCAGGAAGAGGAGACCATCGGCGGCGTCACCGGCAAGATCTCCGTCGAGAACGAGGCGCGGCCGACGGGCAAGAAGAAGATCGTGATCCTCGGCGGCGGCCCGAACCGCATCGGCCAGGGGATCGAGTTCGACTACTGCTGCGTCCACGCGGTGCAGGCGCTGCGCGAGGACGGCTACGAAACGATCATGATCAACTGCAACCCGGAGACGGTGTCGACCGACTACGACACGTCCGACCGGCTGTACTTCGAGCCGCTCACGCGCGAGGACGTGCTCGAGATCCTCGACGTCGAGAAGCCCGAGGGCGTGATCGTGCAGTTCGGCGGCCAGACCCCGCTGCGACTGGCGGTGCCGCTGATGAACGCGGGCGTCAAGGTGCTGGGCACCAGCGCAGACGCCATCGACCGCGCCGAGGACCGCCAGCGTTTCGGCGAGCTCCTGCGCAAGCTCGACCTGCGCGCGCCGGCCTGGGGCACGGCCAACGGCCTCGAGGAGGCACGCCAGATCGCCGACCGCATCGGCTACCCGGTGATGGTGCGCCCGTCGTACGTGCTCGGCGGCCGCGCGATGGAGATCGTGCACGACCCGTCGGGGCTCGAGCACTTCGTGTTCACCGCGATGGAGGCCTCGCGTCGCGAGAGCCTGTCGTCGCGCGCGGGCGAAAAAGACGCGCCGATCCTGATCGACCAGTTCCTGCCCGACGCGATCGAGATCGACGTCGACGTCGTCGCCGACGGTGTCGATCAGGTCATTGGCGGCGTGATGGAGCACATCGAGGAGGCGGGCGTGCACTCGGGCGACTCGGCGTGCAGCCTGCCGCCGTTCTCGCTGCCGCCCGAAACCGTCGAGGCGGTCAAGGCGCAGGCGCGCGCTCTCGCGAAGGAGCTGGGCGTGCGCGGCCTGATGAACGTCCAGTTCGCGGTGCCGCGCGACGGGCGCGGCATCTTCATCCTCGAGGTCAACCCGCGCGCGTCGCGCACAGTGCCGTTCGTGTCCAAGGTCACCGGCGTGCCGCTCGCGAAGATCGCCGCCCGCATCGCCGTCGGCAAGACGCTGAAGGAGATGAAGGTCAAGGAAGTCACTCCGACCCACGTCGCGGTGAAAGAGGCGGTGTTCCCGTTTCTGAAGTTCGCGGGCGTCGACACGATCCTGGGCCCCGAGATGCGCTCGACCGGCGAGGTCATGGGCATCGACAAGACCTTCGCCGCCGCATTCGGCAAGAGCCAGATCGGCGCCGGAACCAAGCTGCCGCTGTCGGGCCGCGTGTTCCTGTCGCTGCAGACCAGCGACAAGCCAGGCTCGGTCGCGGTCGCCGAGGGGCTGCGCAAGCTCGGCTACCAGCTCGTCGCCACCGGGGGCACGCAGGAGTTCCTGACCAAAGCCGGCATCGAGGTCGAGCGCGTGAACAAGGTGCGTGAGGGACGGCCGCACATCGTCGACCGCATCCTCGACGGCGACATCCAGGTGGTAGTCAACACCACGGCGGGCGCGCAGGCGATCAAAGATTCGTTTCCCATCCGGCGGACGGCGCTGATGCGCGGCGTCCCCTACTACACCACGCTATCGGCGGCGCGCGCCGCGGTGGCGGCGCTGGGCGAGCTGCGCGCGGGACGCATGAGCGTACGGTCGCTGCAGGAGTACCAGAATGGCTAAATTTCCGATGACCCCGCGCGGGCAGCAGGCCCTGCGCGAAGAGCTCAAGCACCTGCGCGAGGTCGAGCGCCCCAAGAACGTGCAGGACATCGAGGAGGCGCGCGCGCACGGCGATCTCCGCGAGAACGCCGAGTATCACGCGGCCAAGGAGAAGCAGGGCTTCATCGAGGGGCGCTCGCGAGAGATCGAAGCAGTGCTGGCGCAGGCCGAGGTGATCGACCCCGCCAAGCTGTCCGGCACGCGCGTGGTGTTCGGCGCCACGGTCCAGCTGACCGATACCGACAGCGGCGACGAGACGACCTACACGATCGTCGGCGACTACGAGGGCGACATCAAGCACGGACGCATCGCGATCTCGGCACCCGTGGCGCGCGCGCTCATCGGCAAGGACGAGGGCGACACGGTCACGATCCGCACCGCCAAGGGATCGCGCGAGTACCAGATCAGCGCAGTGAAGTTCGCAGCGGTCCAGTAAATCCGGTCCCCTCCCCCGTCCGCGGGGGACTGCGCCGCCCGCTCGCAAGGCCTGCCCTCTCCCCGGCCCTCTCCCGCGGCGGACCGCAGGAGAGGGTGACTCGCTGAAGAAACCTCAGTCCGTGCCGGAAGCGTCAGACGCCGCGTCGCTGCTGGCGTCGCTGGCGTCGCTGGCGTCGCCGCCCACTCCGCCGGTCCCGCTCGCTCCGCCCTCACCGCTCGCCCCGCCCTGTCCGGTGGCGCCACCCACCGAGCCCACCGCGCCGCCGGAGCCCGTCGACTCGATGATGCAAGCCGAAGTGCCCTCGACGCAGCAGACGCCGTTCTGCCTGTCCGAACCTAGACTACAGAAGCCGGTGTCGCAGTCGCCGGCCACCTCGCAACGGTCGCCGATGCCTTGTTTGCAGCCGGCGCCGAACAGCGAGCCGGCGAGCAAAAAGCCGAGGACCAACAGCGGCGACCGCATTCGGAGCGAGGGTCTGGACATGAGCGACGGTTGGGTTAGCACGAGGGGTCGGATTCGTAAAGCACGGCGGAGGTTGCCCGGGTCTGCACCCGGAAATCAAACGTCGCGCGCCGCCGGAATGGGTTAGCTTTGCGCCATGCGTTTCCGCCCGCACCCCCACGTGGTCAGGCTGGTCCTGCTGGTCGCCGCCGTCACCCAGGTCAGTGCTGCATCGGGGGCACCCCCGAAGGCGCACAAGAGGACCGCGACCGAGAAGGATGCGGAGGCGTTCCTCGATATGGTGACGCCGCTGCTGATGCCGGTCTCGACCACCGCCGCCGAGGCTGACTGGGTCGCGGCGACCGACGTCACGCCAGAGCACACCGGGCAGCGCACCGGCGCCGACAAGGCGCTGGCGACGCTGTCGGGCGCGACCGTGATCGTGACGCGCGCCAAGGCGTTCCTGGCCAAGCGCAAGGAGCTGGACGATGTGACCGCGCGCCAACTCGAGAAGCTGCTGCTCGGCGCCGCCGAGAACCCCGGGACGATCCCTGAGGTGGTCAGCAAGCGCGTCGAGGCCGAGGCGCGGCAGTCGAGCATCCTCGACGGCTACACCTTCTGCCTGCAGCCCAAACCCGGCGCGGCGCCGGGCAGCACCGCCGGGTGCGCGCGCACCGGCACCGCCAACCAGATCGACGACGTCCTGCGCAAGTCGCGCGACCTTTCCGAACGCCAGCGAACCTGGATCGCGTCGAAGGAGATCGGCCGCCCGCTCAAGCCGGGGCTCATCGAGCTGCGCGACCTGCGCAACCAGGTGGCGAAGGAGATGGGCTACTCATCGTACTTCGCGCTCCAGGTCGCCGACTACGGCATGACCGTGCCAGAGATGATGGCGCTGCTCGACTCGACGCTCGAGACCACCCGCCCGCTCTTCGATCAGCTGCACTGCTGGGCCAAGAACACGCTCGCCACGCGCTACAAGAAGCCGGCGCCCAAGATGATCCCGGCGCACTGGATCGGCAACCGCTGGGCGCAGGAGTGGCCGGGCCTGATTGAAGAAGCCAGCCTCGACCCGCTGTTCAAGGGCTCGTCGGCCGAGACGATCGTCAAGAGCGCCGAGAACTTCTACGTGTCGCTCGGCTTCCCGCGCCTGCCCGACTCGTTCTGGAAGAAGTCGGACCTTTACCCGGTGCCGGTCGGCTCGACGCGCAAGAAGAACAGCCACGCGTCGGCCTGGCACATCGACCACGCCGCCGACGTGCGTTCGCTGATGAGCGTCGAGCCCGACGAGCAGTGGTTCGCGGCCGCGCACCACGAGCTCGGCCACATCTACTATTACATCTCGTACAGCACGCCCGATGTGCCGATGCTGCTGCGCGAGGGCGCGAACCGCGCGTTTCACGAGGCGGTCGGCGAGCTGGCCAAGCTGGCGAGCGAGCAGACGCCGTACCTGGTCAAGGTCGGCGTGATGCCGCGCGGGAAGGAGCCCGACGGCATGGCGTGGCTGCTGCAATCGGCGATGGAGTCGATCGTGTTCATGCCGTTCTCCGCCGGTACCATGAGCCACTTCGAGCGCGACCTTTACGAGGGCAACCTGCCGCCGTCGGAGTGGCAGCGAAAGTGGTGGGACTACGCAGGGCAGTACCAGGGCGTCGAGCCGCCGGTGTCGCGCAACGACGACGCGCTCTGCGACGCCTGCACCAAGACCCACATCAACGACGACGCCGCCCAGTACTACGATTACGCGCTGGCGAGCCTGATCAAGTTCCAGCTGCACGACCACATCTGCACGAAGATCCTCAAGCAGGACGTGCGCGCCTGCGACTACTCGGGCAGCCACGAGGTCGGCGACTTCTTGCGCGGCATCCTCAAGCTGGGTGCGACGCGCGACTGGCGAGCGGTGATTCAAGAAGCGACCGGCGAGCCGATCTCGCCGCGCGCGATGATGGCGTTCTATCAACCGCTGACCGACGAGCTCTCGAAACGCAACTCCGGGAAGGACTGCAGCCGATGAAAGCCTTGAAGCAATTTTTCTGGTTCCTGATGTTGCTGGCGATGTTCGCGGCGGCGGCAGCCGGCGGCTATGCCGTCTACCTCGAGCGCGAGGACCGGGCCGAGATCGACAAGCTGCGCGCGCAGGTGGCCGGCTTCGACCCGCGCTTCGACAAGTTCAAGGGCGCCGTCGGCGATCTCAGCAAGGGCTTCACGTCGCTGGTGCTGGAAGAGGCCGATCTGTCGCGCGCCGGCTGGCAGCCGATCGGCAAGGGCTTCTACCTGGTCGACGTCACCACCGCGCCGCTGGACAAGGGCGTGCGCATCCGCGGCAAGATCATCAACGCGACCTCGGTGCTGCACGAGGGGCTCACCTTCATGTTCCGCATCGGCAAGAGCTCGGCGACGATCAACGTGCCGCGCGCGGCGCCGGCGGTCGCGCTGCCGTTCGAGGTTGTGTTGCCCGACGTCGCGCCTGCCGACGCCAAGAAGGCCTTCATCGAGCTCGTGAGCTCCACGATCTCGTTCTCGGCGACGACCACCGGCAAGTCGTCGGGGCGCGACGCGTTCGACCCCGAGAAGATCCTGCGCGGCGGCAACTGATGTCGGCGCGCAGGGATCGCGCGGAGCCGTCGCCGCTGCTGGCCGCCGCCGAGGCCTTCGACGCCGAGCTCGAGCGGTTCGCGCACCTGACCGAGGCGGCGGGCCACGGACACCTCGGCTCGCAAAAGGCGCTCGAGCGCGCGGCCGAGACGCTGAAGGAGATCGCAGACTGCGAGGAGGAGGTCCAGGCGCACGCGCGCGCGTTGATGGCGGCGCTGGGCGCGGCGCGCGACCAGCAGGAGAAGCAAGCCGCTCTGGCGTCACAGCGCGCCGAGGAGGTGCGGACGCGCACCGCGGTTTACAGCGGCCTCCTCGAGCGGTTCAAGGGGCTGGGCACCGAGGCGGCCGAGCTCAACGCGATGGGGCAGAACCTGTCGGCGCGCAAGCGCGAGGGCGCAGCGTCGGCCGGCGCCGAAGCGGCCAGAGACCCCGCGCTCGCCAGCGGCCTGCGCGAGCTTTCGCAGCGCATGTCCGAGGTCGCCGAGCACGCACAGAGCCTGACCACCGCGGCGCGCGAGGCCGACTTCGAGGACGTCGCGCGCCAGGCCGAGAGCCTGCGCCAGCAACTGCTCGCCGCACGCAACAAAGTCCAGCTCCTGCATGGCAGCCTCGCGACGAACTAGTATCGCGACGCTCGCGTGCGCGGTGCTCGCCGGCGTAGGCGCCGCCGCCGCCGCCTACGCGATCGGCACTCGACCGCCGGCGCCCGGTAACGACGACCGTTCGCAGCCGCTCCCCGAGCCGGCGCAGACTCCCGCCGCCACGCCGACGCCCACGCCAGCGGGAGCGCCGGTGCACGCCGCGCCCGAACCGCAGGGATCGGGCGAAAAGCAGCGCGGCGTCGCTCTCGGCATGTTCGCCGAGGACGTGAGCTTCTCTTACGCCTCGCAGCTCGCCGAGCTCGTGGCGCTGGGCGCGACCCACGTCTCGTTGGTCGTCCCGATCTATCAGACCGACGTCCGTACGGCCGACATCGGGCTGCACACGCGCTTCTCGCCGACGCTGGCGCTGCTGGCTGACACGGTCCGCCTCGCGCGCCGCGATCGCCTGGAGGTCACGGTGTTTCCGATCCTGCGCCTGCGAACCGCGAAGCCCGGCGAGTGGCGCGGCACGCTGGCGCCGTCGAACCCAACCGAGTGGTTCCGCCGCTACGCCGACCTGCTCGGGGATCTCGCCGCGGTCGCGAACCTGACCGGCGCCAGCCGCTTCGTGGTCGGCAGCGAGCTGTCGTCGCTCGACGGCGACGTCGAGCGCTGGAAGCCGCTGCTCGAGCGCATCCGCGCCGTCTTCAAGGGCTCGCTGGTCTATTCGGCCAACTGGGATCACTTCCGCGAGGCCAAGCTGCTGGATCTGGTCGACGAGGACGGCGTCACCGGCTACTTCAACCTGCGCGCCGACGACCGCGCGCCGTCCGACGAGCCGGCGTTGGAAGAAGGCTGGCGGCGCGTGAAGCAGGAGCTGGACGCCTGGCATGCGCTGCGCCGCCATCCGCTCGTGCTGACCGAGCTCGGCTACCGTTCTCGCGCCGGCTGCACCGCGAGCCCATGGGACGAGGGCGCGGGCGGCACCGTCGATCTCGACGAGCAGCGGCGTGCCTTCGAGGCGTTCCGGCGCGTCTGGGCGGCGTCACCGGTGCTCGACGGGGTCTACGTCTGGAACTGGTACGGCTTCGGCGGCCCCACCAGCATCGGATATACGCCGCGCGGCAAGCCCGCCGAGGCCGAGGTGAAGCGGTTGCTGCAGGATCTTTAGCCCCCCGAGAGACGACGTGACAACCCGCGCTCCGCGAACGCACTCAATTCGAGTACCATGGGGCGAGGCTTCGTCACGACGCCCCCCGTGACCAGATTCACCGCAAGCCACCTGGCCTGGACAGCGATCGCCGCCGTCGCGCTGACGATTGCGGCGATCGCCTGCGCAAACATCGCCGCCGCGCGCCTGTCGCTGCGGTTCGACCTGACCGAGGACCGCGTCTATACGCTGGCGCCCGCGTCGCGCGCGCTGGTGAGCAGGCTCCCCGACGAGCTCACCGTGAAGGCCTACATCTCCAAGGACCTCCCGCCACCGCTCGACGGCGTCGCCCGCTACACGCGTGAGCTGCTCGAGGAGTATCGACTGGCCTCGGGCGGCAAGGTCCGCTGGCAGGTCGAAGATCCGGCTTCGGATCCGAAGATCGAGGAGCAGGCTGGCCGCTGCCACATCGGCAAGCTGGCGTTTCAGAGCAAGAACAACAACCAGATGTCGGTGGGCGCGTACTTCCTGGGCCTGTGCCTGTGGTACGACGGCAAGAGCCGCGCGCTGACGCCGATCGAGCGCGAGACCGGGCTCGAGTACGAGATCTCGGCGCTGGCGAAGCGCCTGTCGCAAAAGCGCCGCAAAGTGG
>Ga0265342_10002657_pt1 | contig 15264 bp, 16 predicted proteins | sample 4CB327metaG_FD_203125 | JGI IMG/M metagenome (GOLD analysis project Ga0265342, IMG submission 203125) | Rhizosphere microbial communities from Carex aquatilis grown in University of Washington, Seatle, WA, United States - 4-CB3-27 metaG | ecosystem: Host-associated > Plants > Roots >...
CTGCCCCTCCTCCGATAGAATCGTTCCTAGAGCCAGCAAAGCGATTTCCTTGGCTCCTCGCTTCACTTTTGCAGGCTTTGGCTTAGCTCGAGCGCCTTCCTCAGCCTCTACGACAACGCATGATGTAATTGGATCGCCATCCTCGTCAGTAGCGACGCGAACCACCTCAAGACGACTCGCCAGAATCTCACCCTCTGAGCCGTCTTTCATCCATTGCACGGTAGTCACAATTACGTCGCCGTCATTCGGGCGCGCCACCTGTAACTGGGCATCAGCTGCCCCAGTTAGCGAGCTATGACCTCTGGGGCCCTTCGTCTCCTCCTTACCCGAATGGTGCACGATGATAACTGCGCAAGCGAACGCTTCCCTAATGGCATCGGCACCTCGGATATAGGCCGACATGTCTTGGTCGCTCGACTCCGAGCCACTAAGGGACCTGTTGAGGGTGTCGATGACGATTGCCACTGGTGATGTACCATCTAGGGCGACCTGGATCGCTTCGATCAATTGGTCATGGTCGCTGGCCAAGTCGATAGGCTCTGTAACCATAAAAAATGGGACCTCGCGCCCACTCGCATCGGCGTATTTCTGACGGAACGCTTCGATCCGCGCTGCCCATCCACTCGCGCCTTCAAGGCCGCAATAGACGACCGCTCCTTGAACCACCCGATGACCGCGATATGGCCAACCAAGGACCACATGCATCATCAGATCGAACAGCCAGAACGATTTGCCAGACTTGTAACGGCCCCAAGGCTCCGCTCGACGCCCAATGTCGCTGCGAGCGAACTGAATATGTTCTTGATTATTCCCACCCCTCTCCGCGTGTACTATACTGTACCTCGCGTCTGGCGCTAGTTGAAATTCGGAGATGCTGAGATGTGGGGGCGTTTTGTTGCTTTGGCGGTGGTGGGATTTTTCATTTCCGCCCCGGCCGAGTCCGCGTCCGTGACGGCGATCGATTTCAAGAATGGCAAGACGCGCCTTGACTTGGTCGGAGATATTCAGCCGGGGGATAAGCAGGCACTCACGGCCGCAATCCAGAAGGCAAACGATGCCAGCCGCTTGGTTGCCACCATTCGGCTGAACTCTCCGGGCGGCAACATTTTGGAAGCAGTCGAAATTGCGCAGGTGGTCCGACAGGCCAAAATTGCGACCTCGGTGCTTAGTGGTTCCACTTGTGCCTCTGCATGCTTCATCATATTCGCAGCCGGAAATCAGCGGTATGCGAGCTACAACGCAATGATTGGTGTGCACGGCGCTTCGGATGAATCAGGCCAGGAAACTATAGAGTCTGGTGCCGCGACCGTTTCGATGGCGCGCATTGTGAGGAATCTGGGCGTGCCCGAAGCCATCATAGGTAAGATGGTTGTGACGCCTCCTACTCAAATGGTCTGGCTTGGTCCAGACGATCTACGCAGCATGGGGACGACGATGTTCGGCAAGCCTCAGCAGGTAGCCGAGCCGGCTCAATCAGGAGCGCCTACCCAACAGCTTGCCAATCCTGCCGCGCCGCTCTCGATAGCGCCTCAATCGCAAGCTGCACGAACGCCGGCAAGCTGGTCGTATTTCATTAAAGAAGCTGCTGCGCTTTCCGCTTCTCAAAATGGTGGCACGCCAATGTTTTCCCGGTCGTGCCAACCAGAATTGAAAATCTGTAACACCGGGCTTTGGTTCAAAGGTAAGGACGGCAGTGAAATGCTCATCAAGCAAACATCTGACACTGCCGATAAGGTTATCTCTCGCGAGGTATGCAGCTTCAACAGCTTCAAGGACGTTCGTGACTGTGCCGACTGGGACAGCGGACAGGTTCATCGCGACATGAAGGACGCCAAGGGGAACTGGTACAAGGTCGAGTAATTGGCTGGAATCGATCTCAGCGCATCCGCAATCGGCCTTTCATTGCAAGGGTGCACGGTAGGGATAAACCACCCCCAATTGGGGCCTGTAAGCCAGATTTGGCTGAATCGTGCTGCCATCCGCCAGCAAGACTTAGCAGCGTCAAAGTGCGCCCCGTCCCATCGATGCTGGCTTATCGCGGCGGACACAATTTCGCAGGGGTGATCGCGGCCACAACTGTGCCACAGTGGCGGGGCGTTTCAGTCGCGATTGAGCGAACCCCCCGGTCATGGTAGGATTGAGAACCAGTTGAGAACACTCGGTTTGTCGTGGCCCGGGCGGTTAGCTCAGCGGGAGAGCACACCCTTCACACGGGTGGGGTCGTAGGTTCAATCCCTACACCGCCCACCATCGCGCCCCTCCAACATCGATGAACGACGCGGCGGCTTCGGACCGTCAGGAGAACTGCTTCACCATCATCACCAGCACGGCGAGCATGATCAGCGCGGCGAGCACGTCGCCGATCGTCTTGCCGATGCGCTCGGGCGTTCCCATTTCGGTTTCAACGTCTGCCATGGCGGCCTCCTTCATTTACGACGTGCGCCGCGGCGGCGGGTCGCGCGTCAAATTCTTCGACGCCAGCTCGTCGAGATAGTCCTGCCAGAATTTCGCGCGATTGCGTCCGAGCTCGGCGAGATAGTTCCAGTCGAAGATGCCGGTCGAATGCATGTCGTCGAAAACGAGCCGCACCGCGTAATTGCCGACCGGCAATATTTCCAGAATCGCGACGTCGCGCTTGCCCGGCACGGTCTTGCGCTCGTCAGGCGAATGGCCCTGCACCTCGGCGCTCGGGCTTTTCACGCGCAGATATTCGGCTGGCAGCTCGAACCGCTCGCCGTTCTCGAACGAGACGGTCAGCACCTTCTTGTCTTTGCCGAGGCGCAGCTCGGTCGGCCAGGTTTCAGTCATGCGCGAGGTTCTAGCGCGCGCGGGCTCAATTCACAAACCGCACGGCGCCGGCGGTCGACAGATCGAACCCGCCCATTTCGCCGGCGCGCGCGGCAAGCGCCTCGGAGCGTATAAACCGCATCAAGCTCTGGAGCGACGGGCGGAAATAGTCGCGCTGGCGCATCAGAAGGTCGAACGACTCCCAGACGATCGGCACGAAATCGAGGCCGGCCGCGTTGGCGACCGAGCGCGTGGCGACACCGACATCGGCACGGCCGGCGCGGATCGCCTGGGCGATGTCGGGGCCGGTCGCGCACATGGGGCCCGCCTGCACCGCTTCGAGCGTCGCCTTGGCCCGTTCGAGCAGGGCCAGCAGCAGAAGCTGCGCGCCGGCGCCCTTCGGCCGCATGCATATGCGTGCGCGGCGCTCGACCGCGTCCTCGATTGTCCTGATCTTCATCGGATTGCCGGACGGTAGGAGGAAACCCTGCTCGCGGCGGCAGAAGCCGATCAGCACGGCGTCGCCGACGTCGCTGCGCGCCTTCAGCGCCGCGACATTGGCGTCGCCTTCGAGATCGTCGAGCGCGTGCAAATGCATGCCGGCGGCGATCGCCTCGCCGGCGAGGAAACGTGCAAGCCCCGCCTCGCTGCCGACGGCGAGCGTGGCAAGCCCGCAGCCGCTCTCGCGCAGCGCCCATTCGAGCAGCGGATCGTGGCTGCCGGCGACGATCGCCGCAGGTTCGGGCCGGGACAGGCCGGGCGGACGCTGGATGCTCGACGTAAGCCAGTGATCGAGTTCGGCCTTGGGAAAGAGCCAGCGGCCGGTGACCTTGGTGCAGGGGATCGTGCCCTCCGCCACCATCTCGTAGATCTTGCGCTCCTTCAGGCGCAGATAGGCGGCGGCTTCGGAGGTGGTGAAAAGCTGCATGGCGGGCCTCGACGCGGGAGCCGCCGACCGTAGCCGAGGCAACGGCGCGATGCCAATCTCAGCCGGCGGCTGCGGGACGCGGCAGCGAAGCAAGCCGCGCCTTGAAATCAAAATCCGGATCGGCCGCTTCTTCAGGCAGGATCGACTGCCCGGCGGCGATGAGGCGGCGACCGAACATGTGGTCGGCAGCGCGGTTGACGCTCTCGATGCCGATCAGCTGATCGCCGTTGAAGCAGAACACCGAGAAGGCGCGTGCGGCGAGGTCGCCGCGCACGACCGTGCGCTCGCAGCCCGCGGTCAGGCCGACCATCTGCAGCTTCAAATCGCGCTGGTCGCTCCAGAACCATGGAAGCGCCGCATAGGCGGATGGCTTGCCGACGATGCGGGCGGCGACGCAGCGCCCCTGGTCGACGGCGTTCTGCACGGATTCGAGGCGGATGCGCTTGCCGCTCGCCGCGTCGGGGAAAGATGCGCAGTCGCCGATGGCCGAGATGTTCGGATCGGAGGTGACGAGGCGCGCGTCGACGGCGATGCCGTTGTCGAGGGTCAGGCCCGCCGTTTGCGCCAGCGCCGTCTCCGGCACGATGCCGATGCCGACGAGGACGAGGTCGGCCGGCACGCTGCGGCCGTCGGCGGTGGTGACGCCGGTGGCGCGGCCGTCCGCGGTGTCGACGGCGGATATGCGCGCCTCGAGCATGAGCGTGTTGCCCCAGGCCTGATGCGCCTCGGCGAAGAAGTGCGAGACGACCGGCGAGACGGCGCGGCTCATGCAGCGCGACAGCGCCTCGACGACGGTCACCTCCTTGCCGAACTTCGAGGCGACGGCGGCAAGCTCGAGGCCGATGAAGCCGGCCCCGGCGACGACGATCCGCTGCGCGGCGTGGAAGCGCTCCTTGATCGCGGCGGCTTCGGCGAGCGTGCGCAGATAGAGCACGCCGTCGGCGTCCGCGCCGGGCACCGGCAGCTTGCGGTTCTGCGCGCCGGTCGCCAGGACGAGGTGGTCGTAGGACAGCGTCGTGCCGGACGCGAAGGTGACGCTGCGCGCGGCGCGATCGATCGCGACGGCCTTGTCGCCGGTCACGACGCCAATTGCGTGTTTCTCGTAATAACTCGCCGGCCGCAATTGCAGCCGCTCGGCCGTGGTGTCGCCGAGCAGATAGGCCTTCGACAGAGGCGGCCGCTGATAGGGAAGTGCCGGCTCGTCGCCGACGATGGTGACAGGCTCCGTGTAGCCCGCCTCGCGCAAGGACGCCGCGACCTGATAACCGCCCTGCCCTGCGCCGACGATGAGCGTTCCCGCCGCCATCCGCTCCGTTCTCGCGTTAAAGAACGGCAGCGGTCTTATGCGGTTTGGCCGGCCTTGTCACGCCGGCGGAACTCGTCAGGCGTGGGCGAGGACGCGGGCCGCGCGTTTTGCTGTCGTCCTGGCCGCCACGCGCTTGCGCGGCGCATGCGTCTCGACGACGGCAGGCACGATGCTGACATCATGCAGGTCGGGGCAGACGCAGACCGCCGCCTTGCGGCGGGCGAGCATCACCTTCCGGCCATCGGGAAATTCGACATAGCGGCGGACCATGCCGCCCTCGCTCTCGAGCACATATTTGGCGCCGTCCGGAAACCGGGCCGGAAGCCGACGTGTTGGACGCATTGGTTTCACCCTTCCCTCGCCTCGTACCGCACCCTTGAGAACACCCACCTCGTTACCAAGTTCTGACGCGGCTCAAGTTGTGCCCGTTATGCACAGGCAAAAAAGTCGGCCGCTCAATCATGAGGCACGCGGCAGCCCTGCCTCCTTGACGGGCATCAATCCATTGAAATCTCACCCGGCGCTATCAAATGAAGGCGGCAAAGGTGATCCATGACGGACTATCGCAACGATTGGATGTGGTCCGAGGCCTGCGAAGTGCTGGCCCGGGCCGAGCGGATGCATCGCGAGTTCTTCCGCCCGGTCCGGACGGCGGCCCGGGTTCCGGCCTTCGAGCCGCCGGTCGACGTGCTGGAGACGGACCGCGCGGTGCTGGTCTTCATCGCCCTGCCCGGGGTCGATCCCGAGCGGGTCGAGGCGGTGATCGAGGACGACTGCCTTTTGGTGGCCGGACTGCGCATCCTGCCGTCCGAACTGCAAACCGCGACCATCCATCGTCTGGAATTGCCGCAGGGCCGCTTCGAACGAAGGGTCCGGCTGCCGGCGGGACGCTACGCCAATGTCCGCCGGTCGATGGCGAATGGCTGTCTGCTGATCACCCTCGAGAAAGGGACGTCCCGTGGTTGAATCCGAAAATCTACGCTCGATGAGCGAGGGCTCCGGCCCGTCCGGCGACGCCGAAAAGGGTCGCCCGGAAACCCAGTTTCCGCCGCTGCCGGCCGACGCGATGATCATCGTGCCGGTGCGCAATTTCGTGCTGTTCCCCGGCATGGTGATGCCGGTGACGGTCGGCCGCGCAAAGTCGATCGCCGCCGCGCAGCAGGCCGTGCGCGAGCAGCGCCCGGTCGGCATTTTGAAGCAGCGCGACCCCGACATCGCCGATCCGACCGCCATCGACATGCACCGCATGGGCACGGTGGCGAACGTCGTGCGCTACATCACCGGCACCGACGGCGCCAACCACGTCATCTGCCAGGGCGAGCAGCGCTTCCAGGTTCTCGAATTCCTCAGCGGCTGGCCGTTCATGGTCGCGCGCGTGCTGCGCATTCCGGAATCCACGACCCGCACGCCCGAGATCGAGGCGCGCTTCCTCGCCCTGCGCAACCTCGCGCTCGAGTCGCTCGAACTGCTGCCGCAGGCGCCGGCCGAGCTCGCCGGCGCGATCCAGTCGATCGAGAGCCCCGGCGCGCTCGCCGATCTCGCCGTCTCCTACATGGACATCAAGCCTGAGGAGAAGCAGGAGATCCTCGAGACCGTCGATATCTCCGCACGCGTGGAGAAGGTCTCCAAGCTGATGGCGCAGCGCATCGAAGTGCTTCGTCTCTCCGCCGAGATCGGCAAGCAGACCAAGGCGTCGCTCGACGAGCGTCAGCGCGAGGTGCTGCTGCGCGAGCAAATGGCGGCGATTCAGAAGCAGCTCGGCGAAGGCGAGGAAGGCAAGGCCGAGGAACTGGCCGAGCTTGAAAAGAAGATCGCCGACGCCGGCATGCCGAAGGAGGTCGAGGACCAGGCCAGGAAGGAACTGCGCCGGCTCCAGCGCATGCCGGAGGCGCAGGGCGAATATGGCATGGTCCGCACCTATCTCGACTGGCTGACCGAGCTTCCCTGGACGCTGCCGGAGGACCAGCCGATCGACATCGCCGAGGCGCGCCGCATCCTCGACGCCGACCACTACGGCCTCGACAAGATCAAGCGCCGCATCGTCGAATTCCTCGCCGTGCGCAAGCTCGCGCCTGCGGGCAAGGCGCCGATCCTGTGCTTCGTCGGACCGCCGGGCGTCGGCAAGACCTCGCTCGGCCAGTCGATCGCGCGCGCCATGAACCGCAAGTTCGTGCGCGTCTCGCTCGGCGGCGTGCACGACGAGGCGGAGATCCGCGGCCACCGGCGCACCTATATCGGCGCCCTGCCCGGCAACATCATCCAGGGCATCAAGAAGGCCGGCTCACGCAACTGCGTGATGATGCTGGACGAGATCGACAAGCTCGGCGCCGGCATCCACGGCGACCCGTCGGCGGCGATGCTCGAAGTGCTCGATCCGGAGCAGAACAACACGTTCCGCGACAACTATCTCGGCGTGCCGTTCGACCTGTCGCGCGTGGTGTTCATCGCCACGGCGAACATGCTCGACACGATTCCCGGGCCGCTGCGCGACCGCATGGAGATCATCAGTCTCGCCGGCTACACCGAGCAGGAGAAGCTGCAGATCGCCTCGCGCTATCTGGTCAAGCGCCAGATGGAGGCGAACGGCGTCAAGGACGGCCAGGTCGAGATCGCGGAGCCGGCGCTGCGCGAGATCATCCACGCCTATACGCGCGAAGCGGGCGTGCGCAATCTCGAGCGCGAGATCGGCAAGGTCCTGCGCAACGCGGCGGTCCGGCTCGCCGAAGGCGAGAACGGCCTGATCCGCGTCGGCGTCGAGGAGCTCGTGCCGATCCTCGGCCAGCGCAGGTTCGAGAGCGAGATCGCCATGCGCACCTCGGTGCCGGGCGTCGCGACCGGGCTTGCCTGGACGCCGGTCGGCGGCGACATCCTCTTCATCGAGGCGACGCGCGTGCACGGCAACGGCAAGCTGATCCTCACCGGTCAGCTCGGCGACGTCATGAAGGAGAGCGCGCAGGCCGCGCTGTCCATCGTCAAGAACCGCGCCGTCCTGCTAGGCATCGATCCCGACCGCTTCGAGAAGTCGGACATCCACGTGCACGTGCCGGCGGGCGCCATCCCGAAGGACGGTCCAAGCGCGGGCGTCGCCATGTTCATGGCGCTGACCTCGCTGATGACCGACCGCACCATCCGCAGCGACACCGCCATGACCGGCGAGATCTCGCTGCGCGGCCTGGTGCTGCCGGTCGGCGGCATCAAGGAGAAGGTGATCGCGGCCCATGCGGCTGGCCTGAAGCGAGTGATGCTGCCGGCGCGCAACAAGCGCGACTTCGACGACATTCCCGAGGAAGTCCGCAATGCGCTCGAGTTCATCTGGCTCGAGCGCGTCGAGGAAGCGGTCGCCGCGGCGCTGGAGAAGAAGATTACCTCTCCGCCCTCCGCGCCGGGCGACGCACCCGCGGAAGCGGCCGCCTAGGCTCGCTCCGGTCAAGGAAACGCGAGAGGCCGCGTCGAATCGACGCGGCCTTTTTCATCCGAACGTCGAATTGTTGCATCTCCGTAACGTTCGGAACGGGGGGTGCGCACGGCGCGTTGATCAGGAGACATTCAACGGAGGACCCCTGTAATGACCACGAAATTGAGCCTCGCAGCCGCTGCGCTTGTCGCATCGGTGGCGTTCGCCGCGGTGCCGGCGCAGGCGCAGCACCACCATGGCGGCGGGCATCACGGTGGCCATCGCGGCGGCGGCTTTGGCGGCGCGCTTGGCGGTTTCGCCGCCGGCGCCATTATCGGCGGCGCGCTCGGCGCAGCCTCGGGCCCCTACTATGGTTACGGCCCGGACTATTACGGCTATGGCTACGCCCCCGGCCCGGTGGTCATCGAAGGCGGCGGCGGCAGCGCCGAAGCTTACTGCGAGCAGCGATTCCGCTCCTACGACCCGTCGAGCGGCACCTATCTCGGATATGACGGACTGCGCCATCCTTGCCCGTAAGCGGCAAGTCACATAAACGGCAAGTCACATGAGAAACGCGCCGGTCACCGCCGGCGCGTCTTTCGTTTTTGAAGACGAGGTCGGTTATTCGATGAAGGCGCCGCTGCGGCGCTCGCCGGCATATTTCACCAGCGCCAGGAAGCGATAGAGGCCGTGCATGAACTTGCCGTAAGGCAGGCTCAGGAACAGGCCCATGACGAAGCCGAGATGGATCGCGAGCAGCATGCCCATCGCCGCGGTATCGCGCAGCGCGAGGAGCAGGAGCCCGGTCACGCCGGTCAGGAACAGCATCAGGATGAAGGCGGTGCTCATGCCGCGATGTGCGGTGTCGGTGAGCACAGGATCACGTTTGGCCTGAAGCATGAGAAGGCCGAGCGGGCCGACGATCAGACCGATGCCGCCGATCGTGCCCAGCACGACCGGCGCGCTGACGAGCGCGTAAGGCGCGCGCCAGCCGAAGGCGTAGTGATAGAGCGTGGCGACCGAGGTCGCGGCGAAGCAGAACAGGAAGCCGTAGAAGGTGAAATGATGGAACAGGCGCCGCGACGGCGACGGCGCATCGCCGCCTTCGCTGGTGCAGCCGCCACCGCCGCCATGCAGATACGTCAGATGGAACGTGTCGCCGAGCGCGCGCAAGAAACCGGCCACGCCGGGCGCCGATTGCGGCCCGTTAATGTCGCGCCAGAAGGCGGCGAGGCTCATGACGAAGGCGAGGATGCAATAGAGCGCGACGGCGCCGAACAGGCCGGCCATCGCGTTGTGCGGCATCAGCCGGTAGAAGTCGCCCGCCACGGGCGAGAACAGCGCACTCGGGTCGCTCCAGGCGACGAAGCCGGCGATGAACGCCGCGACGCTCAGCGCCGTGGCGAGCGTGACGTAAACGCCGTTGCGGTTAAAGAGACCTGACAGCGCGCGAGGCCAGGCATAGGTTTCGTAGCTCTCGTTGCGCAGCTTCGCCAGGCTGCCGGGAATGTTGACCTTGAACTCGTGCGGCGGCGAGTACTGGCAATCAGGGTAGCATGCGCCGCACTGGTGGCAGAGATTGGCGAGGTAATTGAGGTCGCCGGCGGCGAAGGTGCGTCGCATCTCCATTGCCGGGAAGACCGCGCACAAGCCCTCGCAATAGCGGCAGGCGTTGCAGATCGTCATCAAACGATCTGCTTCGCGCAAATTCTCAGTTGCGAGCATGCTTGGCCGCTCCCTCACCCGCGAGGCGGCCGAACACGGCGCCGATGGTCATTCCGATGCCGGCGAGATAGCCCTTGCCGAGGACGTTGCCGGCCATGATCTCGCCCGCCGCGAACATGTTGCCCGACGGCTTGCCGCCCTCGAGCATGATGCGCGACTCCTCGTTCACCTTGACGCCGAGGTAGGTGAAGGTGATGCCCGGCCGCAGCGGATAGGCGTAGTAGGGCGGCGTGTCGATGCGCCGCGCCCAGTGCGACTTCGGGATGGAGAGGCCTTCCGTCCGGCAGTCGTCGAGCACGGTATGGTCGAACGTGCCGGGGCGAACCGCGGCGTTGAAGTCGTCGACCGTCTTGGTCAACTGCGCCGGATCGAGCCCGAGCTTGCCGGCGAGTTCGGCGATCGTCTGCGCCTCGATCGCCGGAAAGATCGACGGCATGAACAGGCGGATCGATCTGGAGTCGATGATCGAATAGCCGATCTGCCCCGGCTGCTGCGCGATCAGCCGTCCCCAGATGGCGTAGCGCTTCGGCCAGGTGTCCTCGCCCTCGTCGTAGAAGCGCTGGGCGTCGCGGTTGACCATGATGCCGAACACGACGCTGTCGAGGCGCGTGGCAATGCCGCCGTCGAACTTCGGCGCGCGCGCGTCGATCGCGACCGCATGGCATTGCGTCGGGTCGCCGACCGGGGCGACGCCCTTGTCGAGCAGCATCTTCAAGACATCGCCGCGGTTGAACGGCGTGCCGCGGATAAGGAAATTGTCGGCCGCCTCACCCCAGTACTGCTTCAGCCATTCGATATTGGCCTCGAAGCCGCCGGCGGCGGCGACCAGCGCCTTGCCGCGTACGTCGATCTCGCGGCCCTGATACCGGACGGTCGCGGCGACGAAGTAGCCGTCTTCGATCTGAAGGCGGATCACCGGCGCGTCATAGACGCAGGTCACACCGAGCGCCGCGGCGCGGCGATAGAGCGCGTTGAGCATGCCGCGGCCGCCACCGAGGAAGAAGGCATTGGTCTTGCCGAGGCTCAGCGTGCCGCCGAGCGGTGGCTGGAAGCGCACGCCCTGCTCGTCCATGAACGGCAGAAGCTCGCGCGACCGCGCGATGGTCATCTCGGCGAGCGTCTTATCGGTCTGGCCGCCGGTGACGCGATAAAGGTCGTCGAGAAATTCCTGCTGCTCGTAGGGCCCGGTCATGGTCGGCGCGGTGCCGTCGTGCGAACAGCGCAGGTTGCGCGTGTGGCGGGTATTGCCGCCGCGATAGAAGTGCGAGGCCCCCTCGAGCACGACGACGCGCCGTCCGCTGCGCGCGGCCGTGATCGCGGCGCATAGCGCGGCATTGCCGCCGCCGAGGACGACGACGTCATAGGGTTCGCGGGACAAGTCGGGAGAGGTCATATGCGACCATTTAGCACGGCGTACGACATTGGCAATTGCGCTCGCAGAGGAACGCCTCAGGCGACACGTGCGTCTGCCCGCCGAACGACATCCGGGGGGCCGGAAACGGCATCGCTGCGCCCGGCGCGACGGCTGCCGCGACGACCGGCGCCGCCGTTGCCAAATAGGTGATCGGTTCGTGAGGCGCCATTCGGAACGGCGTGTTCCGCCCACGCGTTTCCCGCCCAAGACAACGATCCGCACGTCCGGCGCCCGGCGACCCGCACGCCCCGCGACGCAGCGGACTGGCTAACGGATTGTACCGATGCAGGACCGACACCACGCTTCACTCGCCGGCAGACTCGCCCGCTGGGTCAGCACCCCGTTCCTTTACGCGCTGATGCTCGGCATCGTCATTTGCGCCGCGCGCCGGCCCTCGGCGGGTCATTAGCCCCCAAGATCAAAAACGATCTGGCCGCGCCACCAGGACGCGGCCAGATCGTCTATCCGACGGTGCGACGCCTCAAGCGCGGCGACGGCGATGTCCCATCGACAGGCCCAGCGAATAGGCCTTCATGCGGATGGTCGCTTCGGTGCGCTTGAAGAGCCGGGCAACCTTCGCCACCGGGGTCTTGTCCTTCGAGTGCTTCTTCAGCGCCTTGAGATCGGCATCAGTCCAGCGCTTGTAGCCGCGCTTCTTTCGCTTCTTAGCCATATACATAATCCGATAGATTCATGGAGGGAGCCGCCATAGTGCATATATCAAATGATAAGTCCACTCCGCGGAGATGGTATAATGATGGGTGCTTAAGCCATATTATCTATTTCGTTCTCAATTTTTAATTGTAGCGCTACGTCGCCGATTTTACATTAGTAATCGCGTATTCATGCGGAATTTGATGATGAGCATTGCTCCAAATTGCGCTCGAGCTCATCGAGCCGCGTATGCAATGCGCGCAGGCGTTGTGCTATCTCGGCTTCAACCGCGACATTTTCGACATGCCGTTTGGCGCGCGTCCGCTCGCTTTCGATCTCTTCACGCACGGCCGTGATCTCGGTCCGAATCCGATCGGCAAGGTCGCTCGACATCCAATCCTCCTCCTGAGACGCCACAAGAACGGGCTGGGCGGCGCGTCCGTTCCGCAACACCCGGCGGGAAAACGCGCAAATCGCCTCTCGAATCGGTGCAAATCCCAAAACGGAGCACTGGCGAGGTTCCAAAACGGCGGCCAAGGGGTTACAAAGGGTTCGCCAGCGGATTCATCGCAGCGCGCTTCAGAATGGTCTCAACTCACTCTTTCATCCTCGTCGTGGTGGGATTGGCCTTCGAGGCGCGCATTGCCCGCACCCGCAAAACGGCCAATGTCTGCTGCCGGCGCGGCAGCGAGGCCGAGGCGGCCATGGAGCGGGCGCTCAACGACCCGCGCTGCCGCGGCGCCATCAGTTTCGGGATCGCCGGCGGGCTCGACCACAGCCTGCCAACCGGGACGCACCTCGTCGCCTCCGAAATCGTGACGCCGCACGGCCCCCTGACGACCGATGCCCGTTGGTCGCAGCGCCTCATGCAGAGCAGCGGCCGCTCGCGCCACGCCCGCATCCTCGGCGCCGACCGCGTCATCATCGAGCCGGAGGAAAAGCGCGAGCTTTTCGAATCGACCGGGGCGCTCGCGGTCGACACGGAATCCCATATTACCGCGCTGATGGCGCACGACCGGGGCCTGCCCTTCGCCTGCCTGCGGATCGTCGCCGATCCGGCGCACCGGCGGGTGCCGGAAGCGGCCCTATCGGGCTTGCACCCGGACGGCCGCGCCAACCCGCTCGGCGTCGCGCGCGCCCTGGTGCGGCGGCCGCACGACGTGCCCGCCCTGCTCTCGATCGCCCGCGATACGTGGCTGGCGCGGCGCAGCCTGTCGCGCGCGATGAAGCTTCTCGGCGACGACCTCGGGCTGCCGGCGCATGAGCATGCCGCCCCGCCCCAGGTGATCGAGCTCGTCGGCGACGAGCTTCTGGCCGGCGCGCCCTGAGGGCTCTTCGCCTGCCGACGCCAATGCGCCGCATTCGGCCCGCATCATATTGATTGATGGGTGGCGCGGCTGCCGCATTCGTATCAAAATGCGCGACACATGCGCCGGGCGCAGAAGGCTTTTCGTGGAAATGCGAACGTTCGTGTCCAAGGCCGCGTTCTGGCCGGCGGTGATCCTGATCGCCGCCCTGCTCATGCCCGCGGCGGTGCATGCGCAGACGGCCGTGGACACCGCGGCCTCGACCATCCAGTTCAAGCTGCCGCAGGACCTGTCGCCGTGGGGCATGTTCCTGTCGGCCGACGTCGTCGTGAAGGCGGTGATGATCGGGCTGGCCTTCGCCTCGGTCCTGACCTGGACGATCTGGCTGGCGAAATCGATCGAGATCCTGCTGGCGCGCCGCGCCATGCGTCGCGCGATAGAAATGCTCGATCGGGCGCGCAGCTTCGCCGAGGTGGCCGAGCGCCTCTCCGATCAGCACGAAGCCGGTGCACTGGTGCGCGCTGCCGACGAAGAAATCCGGCTGTCGGCCGGCGCGCTCAATGCCGAAGGCCTCAAGGAGCGCATCGCCTCGCGCCTCGAACGGCTCGAGGCCGCCGCGGCGCGCCGCATGATCCGCGGCACCGGCCTCTTGGCGACGATCGGCGCCACCGCACCATTCGTCGGCCTGTTCGGGACCGTGTGGGGCATCATGAACAGCTTCATCGGCATCTCGAAGCAGCACACCACCAATCTCGCGGTCGTGGCGCCGGGCATCGCCGAGGCGCTGCTCGCCACCGCGCTCGGCCTCGTCGCAGCGATCCCGGCCGTCGTCATGTACAACTTGTTCTCGCGCTGGAACGCCGGTTATCGCGCGTTGCAAGGCGACGCCGCCGCGGCGGTGCTGCGGCTTGTCAGCCGCGACCTCGACCGCGGCGCCTTTGACGGCCGCGAGCGTCGGCGCAGTTTCACCGCGGCCGAATAGGTCACCGATGAGCGTAAGTCTCGACCACGGCAGCGACGAGCTCGGCGAACTGCACGAGATCAACGTCACGCCGTTCATCGACGTGATGCTGGTGCTGCTGATCATCTTCATGATCGCCGCGCCGCTCGCCACCGTCGACATCGCCGTCGACCTGCCGGCCTCTACGGCGCAGCAGAGCCCACGCCCGGACAAGCCGCTCTTCGTCACGCTCAAGCCCGACACGAGCCTGACGATCGACAACGACACGGTCGATCGCGGCGCGCTCGCCGTAGCGCTCGACCGCGCGACCGGCGGCGACCACGAACAGCGCGTGTTCGTGCGCGCGGACAAGGCCGTCGCCTATGGCGACCTGATGAGCCTGATGAACGCGCTTCGCGATGCCGGCTACCTGCATGTGGCGCTGGTCGGTCTCGAAGCCGACAAGACGGCGCCATGAGCCCGCAGCGGCGGCACTGGCGCGACGGCCTGCGCTGGGCGGCATGCTTCGTCGTCGTGCTCGGGGTGCACGCCGCGGCAGCGGCCACTTTGCTCGCGCGCTGGCAGCCGGCCGACGAGCCCATCGCCGGCGGTCCGCCGATCCTGATCGATCTCGCGCCGATTGCCGCCGCGCCGGAGGCGCCGCAGAGCCAGGCCGCGCCCGGCCCGCTCGCAATGCAGACGCCGAGCGATGCCCAGCCCGCACCGGAGGCCAAGCCGGAGACAAAGCCGGAGCCGCAGGTCGCGGCCGTTGCGCCGCCTCAGGAGCAGCCGATCGTCGAGAAGGCCGA
>Ga0265342_10002658_pt1 | contig 15261 bp, 8 predicted proteins | sample 4CB327metaG_FD_203125 | JGI IMG/M metagenome (GOLD analysis project Ga0265342, IMG submission 203125) | Rhizosphere microbial communities from Carex aquatilis grown in University of Washington, Seatle, WA, United States - 4-CB3-27 metaG | ecosystem: Host-associated > Plants > Roots > Rhizosphere...
TCGACCCAGCGAGATAAATCCGGATCGCGATCGAGCTGAGCGAGTGGAAACTCGGCACGCAGGCTCGCTTTCGCTTCAGATTTTGTGGCGCCGAGCGAAAGCCAGCAGAGGCCGCGCTCTGTTGCACCCACAATGATCCACCCAAACTTGGTCGCGGCAGTGCACCAACCGATGCGTTCGCCCTTTCCGCCCTGGGAAAAGCGGCGCGGCGTCATGCCCAGTTGCGTCCCCTCGTATGCTCGGCTTGCCGAGCCAAACCCGGCTGCGTAAATTGCATGGGTCACAGTTTCTCCCTGTTTGAGTGCGCTGCGCAGCAAACCCGCCCGGAGCGCGCGCTGATAGGCGAGCGGGCTTACACCCATCTCGCGCTTGAATAGTTTCTGCACCGTGAAGGGGCTTAGTTTCGTCAGACGGCCCAGCTTATCAAGCCGCACCGGTCTGTCGAGATGCGCTTCAATGTGAGCGCGAATTCTCTCCACTGGCCTCGGCTTTATTTCAGTGGGAAAGCAGCGCTTACATGGCCTGAAACCTGCCGCCTGCGCCTCGGCAGCAGAACCGAAAAGGCGAACGTTGGATCTCAGCGGCCGGCGACTGCCACAATCAGGCCGGCAGAATACCCCGGTGGTCGTTACTCCGTAGAAAAACTTCGCCTGCGGATCACGCGCTAAGATTTGTGCCCATGAGGCTTCTGGATCAATTGCTTGAGCCAGCTTGCCCCGCAGCTCGATTGCGGCTTTGCATTCGTTTTTGGTCTTGGAACTCACGAAAACCATCCTCGTCGATTTCACCGCGCAGCGCTATCCGAATCTTGCTCCAAATTCGGAATTTGCAAATCGGTGATGTCTGATTGCAGATGCCTGATGTATCCTCGTGCAGACTCAGGAATCTGGATGAATCCGTTGTCGAAAATGCAATTGGAACCATAAGAACAATTCGTTGGAGGCTTCGCCATGTCAGCAAAAGCACTTGCCATTGTTAGTCTTGCCGCGTTATTGCCACTCGCAATCGCTGCCCGGGCTCAAGACAGTGGCCCATACAAAGTCCAGCGAATTCAAATTGTCGGCAATGATGGCGGGTTCGATTACGTCACTGCCGATGCTGACGCCCGCGCGCTCTATGTTGCGCGCTCCGGGCCCGCAGGTCAGCTTTACGTCTACAATCTCGACTCGCTGTCCCTCCTAGCGACTATTCCGAATACCAGCGGACACGGAGCCGCTGTCGATAGTGCGACGGGGCACGGATTTGCCACATCCAAGCCCATCACGATGTTCGACGCCAAGACATTTGCCGTGATCAAGAAAATCGACGTCGAGGGCAATCCAGACGGCTACCTGAACGACGCCGTCAATCACCGCTTCTATGTGCTCAGCCATTCGGCACCGAATATCACAGTACTGGATGATAAGGACGGATCGATTCTGGGCACAATCGATATCGGTGGCGCGCCCGAGCAGGCTGCGAGCGACGGCAAAGGGAAAATCTATGTCGATATTGAAGACAAGTCCGCCATCGCGGTTATCGACGCCAACACCATGAAGATGGCGGGCAAGTACGATCTATCGAGTAAAGGCGGCGGTTGCGCCGGCCTCGCGCTCGATGCCAAGAACGACATTCTCTTTGCCGCCTGCCGCGAAAAGAACAACATGATCATTCTCTCGGCGACCGATGGGCACATCATCACCGACCTGCCAATCGGCGTTGGCTGCGACGGAGCTACCTTCAATCCGGAAACGATGGAGGTCTTCAGTTCTCAGGGCGACGGCACGCTCACTGTCATCAAAGAGAATTCGCCAACCAGTTTCGCTGTTGAGCAGACGGTGGCCACTCCGGCGCGGGCCAAGACGCTGACCATGGACTCAAAGACCGGCAACATCTACAGCATTACCGCGGAGTACGGCCCGGTACCGCCCCAGCCTCCGCCGCCACCGGCAGGTGCGCCTCCGGCAGGTGCGGCTCCGGCCGGTGGTCCACCGGCATTCATGCGCGGCCCGCGTGCGCCAATGATTCCGCACTCGTTCCAGATCTTGGTCATCGGCAAGTAGCAGGGATTGCCAGAGAACCGCGCTCAGGCCTGGCCGCTCAGGAGCGCCTCTGCTCGTGCCAGGTCCTCCTCGGTGTCCACGCCGATCGTGTCTCGGGGCGCGTCGGCAACGTAAAGCGTGAGCCCGTTTTCAAGCAGCCGCAGTTGTTCAAGCCGCTCCAGGCGTTCCAGGTTGCCAGGCGGCAGTGCCGAAAATTTTTCCAGCGCCGCCTTCCGGTAAGCGTAGATCCCCAGATGCTTTTTGTACCCGGTGAACCCGATGCCATCGCGATCAAACGGAATGGTGGCGCGTGAAAAATAGAGCGCGCGCCCATCCAGCGCAGTCACCACCTTCACGGCGTTCGGATTGTTGATCTCCTCGGCAGGGCAGGGAACCGCGAGCGTGGTGACGTCGACATATGGATGCGCGAACGGAGCAAGCAGAGGGGGAAAGAAATCCGCAGTCAGTGTCGGCTCGTCTCCCTGGATATTCACGTAAATGTCGGCATCGACCTGCCGCGCCACTTCGCACACGCGGTCCGAACCGCTGAGGCAGTCCGGCGAAGTCATGACTACGGGAATTGCGCGTTCCCGGCAAACGGAAGCCACCTCTTCCGAATCGGTTGCCACGATGACCGGGTCCATCTGGCCTGAAGTAGCGGCCGCTCGCCAAACCCACTCGACCATGGGCCGACCGGCAATCGGACGCAGCACCTTGCGGGACAACCGGGTAGACTGGAGCCGAGCCGGAATGACGCCGGCGATTCGGAACGCGTTCATGCAGGCGAGTTTACAGGAGCGGGCCGGGGCCATTCACCTGTCCGGCGAAGCTGGGCGAACCGATTCGGCGCCGATTCCGTGAATACGGACTCGCTTCCGACAGCCGGGTTTGACCTTCAATCCTGCCGCCCGTATCATCAACAGAGGGGATGCGTGTGTGTGCGCGATCCGCAACCCTTCGCAGGCTTACATGGGCTGCGCCCTTCTGAAGCGCAATCCGGCGGAGTAGCTCAGATGGTTAGAGCGACGGATTCATAACCCGTAGGTCGGCAGTTCGATCCTGCCCTCCGCCACCAGATCTCCGGCACTTTCCAGGCTGTGAACCTATCGACCTTCCTATTTTTGCGGAATCGAATTTGCGCTTAAAGGGTCCGCGTGGCGAGACCGCATGGAAAATCAACTGATTATTTGTGTTGAATGTGTCAATAAGGGGTAATAGCATCAAGTAATTGGAAAAGGGAACCATGCTACATATGAAGTGTCATTTCGTCTTCTGAAGTGTTATTTCATCTTCACGAGTTACGTTGAATGATAGGAGAGAGTTAAGATACGGTTCCTCCAGCGAGTGATTCGCGCCTCTAAGCGGCTCAGAATCAAAAGCTGCGAGCTGTGCTGGACGTTTAAGTTTGAGTGACCGGGCGTGTGCAACCTGCGGACCATTGACCAGCTGAAAGGTGCGCAACGCAAGATCGAGTATTGGGCCAGAGCAATTGACCCTGACTCGTACAGAACGGTGAATGGTCCCCTTCTCTGTTTCGGCTGAATTGGAAGTGCGCAAGTAGCCCGAGCTTCAAGATTTCACATGCGGGGGCTGCCAAGTGCCCAACTAAGTAACTGAAGTGTTCAGAGCCCTGGGACATCTACAGAAATTGTCTTGAACACAAACCACAGCCACAAGAGGAATAGCTTTACAGCGTTCATATGTCTTCTTCAAACGAAATTCCCGATTCGCTGACTTCAATGCCGCTCACTATTGCGGTGATCAGCCCAGATGCGTACCACCGCGACGAGGTGATCGCATCTCTTGCGCGGTTTTCAAATGGAACCATTCGCGAATTCATTTCATATCCAGCCGGCGCCGGGGCGGTAGCCCAGGCACTCAGGCAGGACTTTGACGTCGTCATCATCGATATGGATAGCGACCCTGATTACGCTCTGGAACTGGTTGAGAACATCTGTATCGATGGGTCGACAAACGTCATCGTTTACTCGTCGACACCAGACCCTGCGATGATGCTCAATTGCATGCGAGCAGGGGCTCGCGAGTTCCTTCCCATTCCAATCAGCGCCGAGGCTATGTCTGAAGCGTTGGTGCGCGTTTCCGCGCGCCGCCTTGAAATGCCCGTCCAGAAATCTGTCAAGCGCAACATGATGCAGGAATCTAAGGGCAAGCTGTTGATGTTCATGAGCGCCAAAGGAGGCGCGGGCGTAACAACCCTGGCTTGCAGCCTTGGTGTTTCACTGGCGCAGGAGTTCAATCAGCGCACTCTTCTCATTGACATGTGCCTTCCGCTTGGAGATGCAGCCCTGAACCTGGGAGTAACAAGCGAATACTCTTCAGTCAGCGCGCTTCAGAATTTTCACCGGCTCGACGGTAGTCTGCTTGCTTCGCTTGTTGTGCGCCACGATTCCGGACTTTATATTCTTCCTGCTCCTTCTGAATTGACTGCGACTCGTTTTGAAAATGATGCGGTGTTCAAGCTCTTGAGAATTGCGCGTCAGGAATTCGACTATGTAGTTGTCGATGCGGGATCACGTTTTGACGCCCATGATGCCGTCATGCTCGACAACTCCGCAACCATCTTCATGGTCACGCAGATCGGCATTCCCGAACTCCGTAATTCAAACCGCCTGATCAAACAGCTCGTGATTGACGGCGGACCGAAAGTGGAAATCATCGTCAACCGATTCGATTCTGAGTCGAGCGACATCGAAGAATGGCAAATCAAAAAGGCGCTTACTCAACCGATTCAGTGGAAGATTCCTAACGATTATGCTGCCGTTCGCAAGATGCAGAATCTGGGAACCCCGCTCAATCGCGAAGATTCGCAAATCGCGCGTTCCATCCGCCAGATGGGGGAAACTATTTGCGGATTAACCCCTATTCCCAAGAAAAAGAAACGGTTGGGGTTCTTTTAGCCAGCAGACCCTTGAGCCAGCAGGGCCCTCAGCCGGCTGGACATGGCCGGCAAGCTGCCGGGAACATTTCAGATGCCGCTTGCGGTATCATTGCGTCTAATAGGTGAATGGCCAGTTCCCCTTTGAGGCCAGCCTTGGTGGTGTGAGTGTCTCGACTTCTTCAACGTTCAGTTTTTGTCCTCTCCGTAGCCGTCTTTGCCGCGCTTGTGCTGGGTTATGCTCTCGGTGAGTTCGGCATCCTCGGCGTCCATGCCGGCAGCGATCAAGACGGTGCTTACCGCGAGATGCGCGTTTATGCCGAGGTCCTGCAAAAAATCCAGTCGGACTACGTTATCGAGCCGAACATAGGCGACGTTACCGCCGGAGCCCTGCATGGTCTGCTGGAGTCTCTTGACGCTGACTCAAGCTACCTGTCCCCCACCGAGTACAAGATATTCAAAGAGCGCCCCGCCGTCGGCAACGCCCAGGTGGGCCTTACTGTTTCAAAGCGCTACGGGTATGCGACCGTCGTGAATGTTATCCCGGGATCTCCGGCCGATCAGCAGAAGTTCAACGACGGCGACGTGATCGAGTCGATAGGCACGCAGTCTACGCGTGAGCTTTCGCTGGCCGTGATTCGCCTGATGCTCGAAGGCAAGCCCGGAACCACCGTTACGCTTTCGGTTGTAAAACCAGCCAAGCCAGACCCGGAAAAGGTGACGCTCACACGCGCCGTGATTGCCCCACCGGTGTTGGCGACTGAAGCTTACGACAACGCTTCAATCCTGTACATCAAGCCCGGCACGCTGACCTCCGACCGCGTCGATCAGATTGCGGCAAAAATAAAAGGTGCTCCGAAGAACAGCAAGATCCTGCTTGATCTTCGCGATGCCTCCGGTGATGCTCAGCAGGGCATTCGACTTGCCAATTTCTTTATCAAGGGCGGCACTCTGGCCACCCTTCAGGGCCAGCAGTTTGCCGCGCAAACGTTCAGCGCAGACCCGGCGCTGTTTCTGACTACGGCGCCCGTGTCGGTCCTCGTGAATCGTGGAACGTACGGTGGACCGGAACTTGCGGCGGCAGCCATCGAAGACCTGAAGCGGGGCGACGTGGTAGGCGAGCGCACCTTTGGCGAGGGATCGTTCCAGAAGTCCATTGAGCTCCCTGACGGAGCCGATTTGCTGCTGACAGTGGCCAAGTATCAAAGCCCTGCCGGTACAAAAATTCAGGACGTCGCCGTTACGCCAACGGTTGCAGTTTCTTCTCCGCAGGACGATGAAGATGAAGGTGCGCCGGCTCCCAAAGACGATCAGATGCTGAACAAGGCTCTTGATCTGTTGAAAGCCAAAACCAGCTAAGTCAAAAACATTCAAGGGTTTTCGAAAAGGCGGTGCGAAATTTCGCATCGCCTTTCCCTTTGTGGCTAATCTTCCCGACCTTGCACCCCAAGGTACTGTTGGCCTGCCAATGTCGTCCGCTGAAGCCGGTTGGATGCTAGCCTTGTAGGTAGCCCTTTCTCAATTGCACCTAGGAGAATCGCTCTCGAGGCCTGAATCGCTTTGGCTGCTCCTCCACATCAGCCGCCCAGCATGCGCGTACCTGACAGGAACGCAGAACTGCGCAGCCAGAGGCGGACACGACCGCATATTGACCCGCCGGTTCCTATGTATCGCCGCCGCAAGATTGCAGGCCGCTCGGCGCTGGTTGTTCTGGTCCTGTTGGCCATGATCACCGGATCTCTCGCCGGACTTACACTTGTTTACTCCGTAGACTTGCCGCAGATTGGCCAGCTGGAGCATTTTCGACCTTCAACAACTACCGATCTCTACGACCGCAACGGCCAGCTTGTCGGTTCGTTCGCATTGGAGCACCGTGTTGTTATCGATTACAACGGCTTCGCTCCCATTCTGCGCCAGGCCATCATCTCCATTGAAGACAAGAGCTTCGAATCTCATTGGGGCGTGAACGTGCTTCGTATCGCCGGTGCGCTGGTACACGATCTGCGCGCCCATGGACGTACGCAGGGAGCTTCTACGCTGACGATGCAGCTGGCCCGCGACCTGTTCCTCTCATCAGATCGCACCTGGCAACGCAAAATTCAGGAAGCCTATCTCGCCATTCAGATTGAGCGATCATTTACCAAGCAACAGATCTTCACGCTCTATGGCAACCAGATTTATCTCGGCAGCGGACAGTATGGTTTCGAAGCCGCATCGCAATATTACTTCTCAAAACATGCCAGCGAACTCACGCTGACTGAGGCTGCGTTGCTTGCCGGATTGCCGAAGGGGCCCAGCGCTTACTCGCCACTGAACAATCCTGAGAAAGCGCTTCGCCGTCGCAACCTGGTGATCTCTGAGATGGAGTCGGACGGCATCATCACGCATGTTTCGGCGCAAGAGGCGCGCATGGCGCCGCTCGGGCTGCACATCGCCGAGCAGCAGAGCGCAGTTGCACCATGGTTTCAGGAGGAAGTACGACAGGAACTCGATAAGCGCTTTGGCTCCGAACAGGTTCACGAGGCTGGCCTTCGCGTTGACACCACTCTCGATCTCGATTTGCAGAAGACGGCCAATCAAGCTGTCGTGGATGGCATTGCAACGTATGAGCGTCGTCGCGGTTGGCGCGGAAGACTGGAAAATATAATTCAGTCCGGTTCCACGCTGCGCGAGTATCGCCACCCCGATTGGGCGACATCCTCTTCACCGGGCAACTACGTGCACGCACTCGTTACGCGCGTTCTACCGCTGGAGATTGATGCTCGCATAGGGCCACCCGATCAGCCGAGTTCTGCAGTCATCCTCATACCTGCCGACTGGCAATGGACCGGCCAGCGCACCGCCGATGCACTCGTCAAACCTGGCGACATTATTTACATCCACCTCGATTCAAATGGTGCAGGCAGCGCCCGCCACGCAACTCTCGAACAGGATACGGGCGCGCAAGGCGCATTGATGGCCATCGATAACGTGAGTGGCGATGTGCTGGCTATGGTGGGTGGGCGTGATTTTGCTTTATCGCAATTCAATCGCGCCACGCAGGCGCAGCGCCAGACTGGCTCCAGCTTCAAGCCGTATGTGTACACGGCCGCCATTGAGGATGGAGTGAAACCCGACGACACGATTGTGGATGCGCCCGTGAGTTTCGGCGGCTACGCGCCTCATAATTACGAAAACGACTTTAAAGGCCGCATGACAATCGCCAATGCATTTGCGGAGTCGCGCAATGTTCCGGCTATTAAGCTGGCTGCGCGCATCGGCATTCACAAGGTCATCGACATGGCGCACCGTTTCGGAGTCACGTCGAACATCCCCGCCTATCTGCCAGTTGCACTTGGCGCGGTCGAAATCAGTCTCGATGAGCAGGTGGCTTCGTATTCGGTGTTTCCTAACGATGGTGTACGCGTGACGCCGCACCTGGTGCGCAAGGTCTCGAATGCGGACGGGATCGCGCTGTGGGAAGATCGGCCGGAAGTGAGCCAGGTGATTGACCAGCAGACGGCGCGGACCATGATGACGCTGCTGCGGGGCGTAACGCAGCACGGCACCGGAGCGGCCGCTGCGCAACTGAATCATCCAATCGGCGGAAAAACCGGAACGACCAGCGACTTTACTGACGCATGGTTCCTCGGCTTCTCACCCTCAGTCACCTGCGGCGTCTGGATTGGTTTCGACAGTCGCGAATCGCTGGGTGAAAAAGAGACCGGAGCCAAAGCTGCGCTGCCCATCTGGATGACATTCATGCGCGCTGCGATCACGGGCAAACCGGATGAGCAGTTCCCCGGCGACGATGAGAGCGACCAGTTGCTGAAGGCACAGGTAACGCCGCCCACAATCGCTCAACAAACGTCGCAAGCATCCGCCAAGCGTGTGCAACCAGTCCCCACGGGCAAGCCTGCGGGCGTAACGCAGGCCCCATTCGTAACACCAACACCCGCCAAGACTGTGACGCAGACCGCAGCAAAGCCTGTGGCCAAGTTGACTGAAGCGACGGATGTGACGCCTCGCGTCAAGCCGGCGCTTACAGCGGAGCCGCTGACGGCGAATCCACGCGGAGTCGTGAAGCCGGCGATTGCAAATCCCCGCTAGAACTTTTGCCAACGCTGCTGAATATTGAGTGCCCTGCTACTTGCGCTTCTTCTTTGCCGACTTTTGTTTTGCGGCTTTTTGCGCAGCGCCGGCTTTCTTGTCGGGATCGTGGGCAATGGGAATCGGCGCCATGTCAGGTCCAACGCGTTTTGCCTGCGTATCGATCAACTGGTAGTTGATGGTGCGCGGATTGGCGGGGCGCATGATGCCGGTGGCCGGATCGACAGCCACGTCTCCGCTTCCGGCAAGCTGAAAACTAAATGACGGCACAGGGCCTTTAGGCGTTTGCTGCATGGTTACACGAACCGGCAGAAATCCCTGGATGGGATGCAGGCGAAAGCCCGTCTCGTAGCGATGGTGACGCAGGCTCCACGTAAAAACGCGTACCTGGTCGAAATCAAACGGCATGCCCGATTTGTTCGGAGACATCACGGTGAGATACACCGGCACCTGGTGATCGGGAGCGCTGGAATCGGGATCATTGACCTTGGTGAGAACCCAGCAGCCGATGAATCGCTGGTTCTCGCCGTATTGCGCCACTTCATCGGGAACGTCGACGTCGAGCCGGCTTGAAAGCAGCCAGCCTACATGCCCCTGGTTGTCGCGCGCCAGCCACCAGTCTTCCATCGGCGGCGGAGGTGGCGGTTCTGCCTGTTCTGCACCAGTCGTCGCCGGCTTAGTCTTGGGTGCTGCGGCGGTTGGCGCAGCGGGCTTGGGCTTGGCAACAGTGGCTGGCTTGGGCGCTCCACCACCGGATTTCAGAGCCGAGGCACGCGCCAGCAACTCGACCTTGGTGTTCCCCGGCAGCAAATAGAGATGGTCGCTTTCGCGGCCCGGGATGAGGTGCATGTAGAGGTCATCGCGCAGGGTGGCGGTTGTCGCCCTTGGATCCTGCTTGTGGTCCTCGGCGAGCTTGGCGAATCCGTCGTACGTCTTGCTGTCGATAACGGCGCGCTCTTCAATCCAGCCGATCTCGTTCTTCTCGGTCTTTACCTTGATAAAGCGGCGGCTGTGTTCCAGGACTTCAAGCTTTTGGCCGTTGGTGACCATGGCAACGCGCTCGCTGACGGCGGCCACGCGGTCGTGCAGATACATCTGTCGCGCGGCGACGTACACGCTATCGTGATTCTCGTGCTGAAGGCGCTTACACCCTGTAGCCAACCCGATAAGAGCGAGCACAGTTAACAGGCACGAAAGAGGAAGGGACCGTATTGGAGCGCAGCGGCGATTCAAAGTATGGCGTAAGGAGATTCGGAACTAAGGGACACGGTAACGGCTTTTGTCTTGAGGATACCACTACGGCGTAGAAACGAGCTCTGAGCATAATGGGGCAGCACTATCACGTTGCGGCGTGAGCTATCTCCGAGGTGCCACCCCAATGGCCTTAGGGCTGAGTTCCCGTAGGAAAGCCCCCCAATTGCCCTGCTTAGGCTTCAGAAGCAATTGCCAGACTCTTCCGACCCGCGCCCCTTTGCAATCGAAGCTCAAAGTTTGTCCAAGGCTTCGTTATTCGACACAACCGCAATCTTTTCGTTTGGCCTGATCTGCCGCCCTGACTACGGAAGATGATCCATATAACAGGCACCGTTGATGTTCTGTGTTGGAGGCGTTGGCGGTTTGAGCCAAGGTGGATTCTTGAAGTCGAAGAACTCGGTCATATCCGGCTGGACCGCATCCCGTTTTGTGAGGGCCGGCAGATTAAAGCGCGTCTCGATCAATTTCAGAATCGCCGTCGTATCTGCGATTGTGTGCGACACGTAGTTCTTTTTAGTGAAAGGCGAGATTACGAGAAGCGGCACCCGGTAGCCGGTGTAGGTAAAGTCGCAGGTCGGCCCTGTGGCATTCGAACACACATCGCCAGGGAGGAGGTCAAGGGGCTTGATGCCGTCCGGACTGACGGTCGGCTGCGGTGCAACATGGTCGTACAAACCACCAAATTCATCATAAGTGAAGATGAATACCGAGTCCGTCCAAACAGGGCTTTGCATCAGGGCATTGATGATTGACGCAACGTAGTTCGCACCCAACTGGACGTTGGTTGGGCTGGCGTCGTAGCTCGACGCATGTTCGTCCAAACCCGCGGGCGTTGCAGGCTCAATAATCGCAACCTGCGGCAGGGTACCGTTCTGCAAATCTGCAAAGTAGTCAGTCATCGTCCCTAGGTTCTGGGGATATTTCGTTGGAATGCTCTGGCCAAAGACAAACGGAACGTAGGCCTGCGTCAGCAGGCATGTGAGATCGTAGGGTGGCCCGGAGCAGCCGCTGTCCGTTGGATCCACGTAGATCTTCCAGGTAATGCCCGCGTTCTGGAGTTCCTCAAAAATGATGGGGGCCGTCAATAAGGAGGAATCGTTCGCATCCGTTCCATTCGGATAAACGCGTCCCTGCGACGTGGCCGCGATCACGAACTCCCGGTTAGCACCGGTGCGGCTCATCAAGGGGTGAAACCACCGATCTGAAGTAGCGAAGTTCGACGCCATGAAGTAGTAGTAATTGAGATCATTTCCATCGAAGTACCCCATGGCGCGAACCCCATTTACGTCAATGAACGGCGGCGAGTAGTTGCGCGCGTCGTGTGCGGCAGAGAACACGAAGCCATCCAGTGCAGCAGGGGGGGTCAATCCTAGTTGATCGTGGAAGTTCCAATCTACGTGGCTCTCGTTCCACGAAGGGCTCGCGTTTTCAGTGCACACCGTTTTGAGATGGAATGAGGATACCGCGTTGTTGGCGTCATACACGCAGTCATTCGGGGGCGGAAACGCCGGGTTGCAGCCGGGGTTCGTGGGGGGTGGTGCATAGAGAGGCGCCGCACCGGAAGTCGGATTGAACTGCGGAAGACCATCGAACGACTGGTCTGGATAGCCGTTCTTGGCCCAGTAGTCTCGCAGTGCTCCAAGGTGATTATCGAGCGAACTGTGCTCCTGCACCATAAAGACGATGTGCTTGATCGACGCCAGGCCGCTCGCCGGTGCGGCAGAGAGGATCGCGCCTACAGCGGTATCACTCTCCAGGGTCAGGCTGCACGGCGCCGTGCCGGAGCACGCTCCCGTCCACCCGGTAAAAGTCGAACCATCGCTTGGGTTCGCAGTCAGCGTAACGGATGTTCCAGTCGCGAAACTCGCACTACATGCCAACCCGCAGCTTATGCCTGCAGGCGCGCTGGTGACCGTTCCCGTCCCGCTGCCTGAATCCTTCACCGTGAGTTTAACGGTAGCTGGCGGAGGCGACGCAGAGCCGCTGAACGTTGCAGTCACAGTAGTTTGATTCGCAAGCAGTATCGTGCAGGTGCCGGTCCCGGTGCAGGCGCCTGACCAACCGGTAAAGAGCGAGTTGTCGTCCGGTTTCGCCTTCAGCGTTACCGAGGTCCCGCTGGCAAAAGTCGCACTACATATCAAGCCGCAAGTAATCCCCGATGGAGTGCTAGTAACAGTTCCCCCGCCTGTCCCGGCGTTCTGGATCGTAAGCTCAATTGACGAAGGAGAGGTCAATTGGGTCACATGGGGTGCGCCGCAGCCGGCGAGGAAAGTCGAGAGGTAGGCAACAGAAAGAAGGCACAAAACAGCTTTCGCTTGAGTCATACAAACGTCCCGTGAATCTCAGGCAATCTAGGTGAGGCCGCAGATTGGCGCAGTTATCCGCAAGTCGCTGGCTACCGCAGAAATCAACTGTGCTTCGGCTTCAACTATTCTGTTCGGCCAATTAGGAGGATGAAGACTTAATAAGCTACAAAATGAGATGAAAATGGCCGCAAATTCGCAGTGTCTGCGACGAACTTTGTCTGCACAAGTCTTATGAATCGCCAGACAAACACCGTGATGCCAGCGGAAGGTTTAAGTGAATCCTAGCTTCTACTCAGTTCACTAGATGCGTGGCGTCAACGATCAGTTGCTCACGGATCCTCTTCGCATTCTGCGCGCGATATGGATGAATCGAGTCCACGAAATGAACAAACGGGAACAATCGCTTCGTTAAGGAGACCGAGAGGTCCTAACGTCGTAATCGCCTCAATTCAGGTGTGGGCGGGTGCGGATGCCTCGGCTCCGCTCGGGAGGACAACTGCGAAGTATGCAATAAAAGTTGGGGTAAATGAATTATGGTGCGGCAGCTATTCCACTGGCCTGTACTGGATCGGTGCCGGTGGCGCTGGTGATCCCCGCATCAAGTTTGCCAGCTGTCGTTGCATCGAACGTGAATCCCTGCAGGTCAGGGTTGCCGCCGGAGTTGATCACCAGCAGATAATTTCCTTTGCTCTCCTGCACCATGCCAACCGGCGCGATTCCCGCGGCTGCGTTGCTGCCCATCGCTGTAACCGAATACGTGCTGCCGGAAGTAGCAATGAAAAAGCCTTGGATGAGCCCGTTTGCGCTGCCGCTTACTGTGCGGTTAGCCACGTAAACGTAGCTGCCCTTGTTTGCGCCATAGGGCAAGGGCAGGATGTCCGCCGGAGATAATCCGCTGGTGGCAAAGGGAGAACCGGCTAGCTCAACCAGCGAGTTGTAATCGAGAACGCGCAGGCCGCCTGTGTTCGAGGTGCCGGAGACTGCGGCGGTTTCGCCAATGTACAAGAGGCGGTTGGTGGGATCGACGGCCACTGAAAGCGCCGCGCCACTGGAGTTGACGGTTGGAATATTGAACGCGGAGCCAAACGGAGTGGATTGAACGGCGGCAAAAGTTACGTCCTGCGTGCCGCTGGAGCCGAGCGCCACAAACACATGCGCGTTGTCGGGCGAGACCGTGAGTTGCTGCACGGTGGCGGCGGGCAGCAGCGTGAACTGCTCGGTGGTCGACAGCGGAACGCCGGTGTTGGTGTTGATGGGAATGGCCAGCAGTTCTTTCAGATTCGGCCCAGCCTCAAGCAGCCAATGGCCGGAAGGATCCACCTGCATCGTCGTGGCTATATCCTGCGAAATTGCATTTAAATTATTGGCCAGCGTGAGCTGCCCGCTGGTTTGGATTGTGTAGAGGAAGATGCCCGCGGCGGTGCCGACGTATAGGAACTGTCCATTAGGTGCAATGGCGATGCAATAAGGCGCGGCTGAAAGCGTGTACGGGCTGCCGCTGATCCTGCTGAGCGTGCCGGACGCGATGGAATAGCCCACGATCTGCTTGGCGTTCTGATTGAGGACGTAGAAATTCCCGCTGCCGCTGCCGCTTCCGCTGGTTGCGGTGCACGTGCCCGACGTTGTGCTGACCTCGGCGCACAGCGTGGTGGTCTGCGAGAGAGTGCCCGATGTGCCTGTGACCGTGATGTTGTAGGTTCCGGTGGTTGTGGTCGACGTCGTCGCTGCCGTCAGGATGGAGGTTTGTGCCGCGGCGGTGCTGATGGAAACCGAAGTGGGAGACAAACTACAGGCGGCGGGGCTGGTAGCTCCAGTAGGCGACGAGGTGACCGCGCAGGAAAGTGAAACGGTCCCGGTAAACGAGTTCGACGGGGTTACGGTGACGGTCGATGTGTTGCCGCTGGTGCCGCCTGGAGTTACAGAGATGTTGCCGCTGTTTGAAAGGGTATAGCTATTGTTGGTGGTGCTGGGTGCATCCCAGAAACCCGAACAGCCAGCGACGAAGCCCAATATGAGTGGAGCAGCCGCCACCACTACACGTTTCCACGTGCCGCTTTTCATTGCGTCTCCTCAGTAAGCGTCCGTTTCCCACTCAGAACAGGGCCACACTCAAGGTCTGGCTGCGCAGGTTCTGCGCCGCATATCAAGAATATCGCTTGCGTCCCGAATGCCGGGGGTACGGTCGGATTCCAGACAAAATACTGGCGTGCATGCTGCTGAAGTTATAGACGCAGATATACTGAAGTGCGCTCGCAAGGCGGCGAGCGCACCAGGAGATACGACGGATGGTTGGCGAGCGAACTGGCCGCGGCTCGAGCCGGATTTCTCCGCACTCGTGATGCCGGCAGTTCGATCAGTTTCCGGTGGAGGTGGAGCTTTCACCGAGAGCGATCGCCAAAGAAAGCGTGCTGCCACGGTCAAGCTTCACGTTGTCTTTCTTGGTTTCAAACGTTCCCGACTCATTGCCACCGACCCGGCTGGTCAGGTTGAGGCTGCCCAATGTGCCATTCTGCTCAACGTTGGTCTGGCCCGGAGTCCAGCTGCTGTTTCCGTAGCGAGAATTGAGGCTGTCTTGCGAATATGCACCGGTGATTACCGCCTGGACGGGAACCGTTTTGCCATCTTTCAAACGCGCCTGCGTAATGCGCAGACTAAGTTTTGAAGTTCCCTTGGAATTCATGTCATCGGCGACGAT
>Ga0265342_10002666_pt1 | contig 15221 bp, 14 predicted proteins | sample 4CB327metaG_FD_203125 | JGI IMG/M metagenome (GOLD analysis project Ga0265342, IMG submission 203125) | Rhizosphere microbial communities from Carex aquatilis grown in University of Washington, Seatle, WA, United States - 4-CB3-27 metaG | ecosystem: Host-associated > Plants > Roots >...
ACTTCCCCAGGCCTGGGAAGCTCCGGGTGTCGGTTAGACTTGTCTACGGCCGGGAGTTCAAGGACGTGGCCCAGACGGACGGCCCGACTATTCAGTCCTCATCGGATTTCACGGCCTACAAGATCCTGGCGGGGGCGGAGATCTGGTCGTGGATGTTGGGCGCGATGGTGGCCATAGGCACTGGCCTTTCGACCTACTATTTCAAGGGGACGGCCTGGGGCAGCTTCAACGATTATCTGACTATGTTCTTGTGGGGCATGGGCATCGACCAGGGAAAGAGCTTTCTGCAGGCGCTGCAAGCACCCACGCCGGCAAGCAGCCCTCCAGCAGGCCACTGATCAACCTGTTTGTCACCGACAAGTCCTTGTCCCACGCCTGGCTCCCTGTTGGGTGCGTGGTGAAGCTGGTGAAGAGCAGACACATCCCCACGCGAACCCACGCCCCTGGGCTCGGGTTTCCGCCACTTAGGCGTGTGGCACCGGCTTTGCTGAACCATTGGGAATGCTGCCCACCAGGATAGTCATTGTTGCTCTTGCAATCGCCGCAGCCCCTTTGCCGGCAACCGCACAGACTTCCAAACCAAGCCGGGCTCGCCACACGCCCACGCAATTGGCCGAGACCGCTGCTGCCGCACCCAGCGACTCGGGCTGGGATGCAGCCTACGCCGAGGCCCGGGCCGACATGCTGGCGGGCCGCTTCCCGGCGGCCGTGCAGAAGTTCGAGGCGCTCCTGCTTACAGCGCCGGATCCCGCCAACCGCCTGTTGGTGGCCGAACTCCTCGCTGCCTGCCGAACCTGGGCGCAGGGGGGCTTCGTGCTGGCCACACCAACCCAGCTCGCACTGCCGCAGCCGATGGCCAATCGCCGCACCTTGGATGAGCTGGCGATTCTCTACACCAACGCCGTCTTCAACGGCGTCTATGCGGGAATCGTGATCGACGTGTACAACAAACCTGGTGACGCCGCCGGCTACATCTTGCCTCCGTTGGGATTGGCCGCGGTCGAGGCAGGAATCGTTGCGTTGGTCGACAACACCGTCGGATTCAGATACGGCGTTCCGCAGTCCACTGTCTCCGGCATGTACATCGGATACGAGGAGGCGTTGGTGTGGTTGCTCTGGCACGAGGCCCACTACCCTGGTTCCGACAAGTGGGGGGGCAAGGCCGTTGCAAGCCTGACCTGGGGACTGGGCACGGCGGGCGCGCTCGCAGGCGGCATTGCGGGCACGTTCCTTGGAACAACTCCTGGGCGAGCCGCGTTCATGGGATCGGCCGCGTTGTGGAGCGGCGCCGTGGTCGGTACTTTGGCGGGCGCAGTCGACAAGAAGGCCGACACGGGGCTGCTCGCAGCCGGCATTGCGCTGAACCTGGGAGCGATTGGTGGGGCTCTACTCGGGGCTCAGGTTTCTCCTTCCATTGCGCGCGTCCGCTTCATCGATCTTGGCGGACTGTGCGGGGGGCTGCTTGTCGGCGGGCTGTACTTCGCCGCGGCGGACAAAGATATTGGTCCGCGCGGAGCCGCCGCCTCCCTGGGGATCGGCATGGCAGCAGGAGTCGCCACCGCTTGGTTCCTCACGCGCCATATGGAAGAGGATTTTCCTCGTACCGGCTCGACCCAAAGTGCGATGGCAAGCGTGATTCCCACCATCGCGCCGGCCAGCAACGGCGCGGGTATGGTTTTGGGCATCGCCGGAGCGCTGTAGGCGTCACTGGCGCTTGTCAGTTCCGACGTGTAGTCTGCGGCCGGAGACAAGATGCGCAAACCGATAGTCGGTTTTGCCTTTGCAATCATCGCTCTCGCTGTCGCGGCCTGTGGCAACAACACCGGTCCTCGCGGCGGAACTGGGGGCCAGAGCGGCGGCACGACCGGCGCGGGCGGCTCGTCCGCGTCGAGTGGCACGACCAGCGGCCCGACGGGCGGGACGATCGGCACGAGTAGCGCGACTGGCGGCTCGTCAGGCGCTGGCGGCTCCTCTGTGTTGGGTGGCGCGTCAGCGTCGGGTGGCACGAACAGCAGCGCGACGGGCGGCACGTTGGACACGAGCAGCGCGACCGGCGGCATCGCTGGTGGCTCGTCCGCATCGGGCGGCTCGTCCGGCAGCGACGCGACTGGCGGCACGACAAGCGCGAGCAGCGCGACCGGCGGTTCGTCCGGTGGCACGATCGGCACCGCTGGCAGCACGACCAACGATTCGCGGCCAGATGCAGGCGCAGACGCTACCCCCGACGGCGCGGGTGGCTTGCCCGATGTGGCTCGCGATGGGGCTGCCAACCAGGACGTGTCGAGCGACACGAGCATCCGTTTGGATGCCACGGCCGACCGTGCCTCGGACGCGATCGCCAGCAACTGCACCTGTCTCGGCAAGCCGGCCCCTGTGTGCACGCCCACGGGCCATCTCAGCTACACACTTTCGCAGGCGACTTCGCCGACCGCTGACCAAGCCGATGCCTACAAGACCATCACCTGCGCCATGGACATGGCTGTCGCGTACTACAACTGCTACTCCAACATCACGGGATCGGTCCGGGTCACCTACGACACCAGCGTGGCCACGGCTGACGGCAATATCAATGGCTCCATTCGCTTCGGTGCCGGCCGGCAGTACATGACCTGCGCGACTTCCATGCACGAAATCGCGCACACCCAGGGCATTGGCACGGCTTCGCAGTGGGCTTCGCATGTGTCGGGCGGTCTCTTCATCGGCACCAACTCCGCTGCGCAGTTGCAAGCTATCAACGCCACGCTGGCCACGCCGCTATACACCCAGCTTCACGCGGACAGCATGCACTTCTGGCCCTACGGCCTCAACTACGACACTGAAGCCACTGGCATAGACATCCTCATCGACCACTGCGAAATGGTCGTGGCGATCAGAAAAGACCTGGGACTGTAGCCGCGGCAGAGAGCTACGCGCCCTTGGCCACCTCGGCCTGAGCAAACGCCTCCAGCTTGCGCGCATCGACGTTGAACTGGCGGATGCCTTCGCTCAGCTTTTCCACAGCCATGGCGTCTTCATTGTGCATCCAGCGAAAACCCTTCTCGTCGAGCTGAATGGGCGCCAGGTCGAGTTTCTTGGCGCGAGCCGGGTCGAGGGCGCGTGCCACTTCGCCCTCGCGCGCGGCGAGTTGCGCGAGCAGCTCGGGACTGATGGTGAGCAGATCCGCGCCCGCCAGGTCGATGATTTGTTCGACCTTGCGAAAGCTCGCGCCCATGACCTGCGTCGCATGGTCGAACTTCTTGTAGTAGTTGTAGATGCGCACGACAGAAGCGACACCCGGATCTTCGGCGCGCGGGATATCAGTCACATTCCTCGCCTTCTTGTGCCAGTCGTAGATGCGGCCCACGAAGGGTGAAATCAACGTGACCTTGGCCTGGGCACAGGCCACCGCCTGGGCGAAGCTGAACAGCAGAGTCAGGTTGCAGTGGATATTCTCTTTCTCCAACTGCTCGGCCGCGCGGATGCCTTCCCACGTCGTGGCGACCTTGATCAGCACGCGCTCGCGCGGCACGCCGGCGTCCTGATAGAGCCGGATGATCTCGCGCGCCTTGGCCATGCTGCCAGCGGTGTCGAAGCTCAACCGGGCGTCCACTTCGGTCGACACGCGCCCGGGAATGATTTTCAATATTTCGCAGCCGAAGTTCACGAACAGCTTGTCCAGGAACAGACTGGTTTGCCGTGCGTGATCACCGCCCGCGCGAGCCGCATGGCGCAGGGCCTCCTCGACCAGCGGCCGGTAGCGTTTGTCCTGCGCAGCTTTGAGAAGAAGCGACGGATTCGTGGTCGCGTCCTGGGGTTTGTGAAGGGCAATCGCGTCGATGTCACCAGTGTCCGCGACCACCGTGGTGAACCGTTTCAGCGAATCGAGCTGGGACATGGCTTCTCACCTCCACGGGCTCACAGCGCCTCACTCTATTGGATGACAAAAGGCCCTCGCCGGTACCGCCGGGCGGTGCGCCCTCAGAAAACTGAGAGGACCAGGGAGACGTTCCGCGAAAATCCGGTACTGCCAGCAACGCCCGTGGCCGGACAGGAATGTCGCGATCTCGCTCGATTGGGCGCCTCCACAGTTGAATTGTAAGGGGCGCTGGGCAGCCCTTTGAACCCTTTCTGCGCGGGCACGAGGCTTGCAAATGGAGACGGCTTTGCCGCTAAACTGGAGAACACCTATGGGCAAGCGCCTGTCTTCCAATGCTCCCAAGCCACGCACCCGCTTCCCGTTTCCCGGCTACCCGACCGTGGCAGCGGCCGGACTGTACCTGTGCCTTTCGGGCGGGTGCAGCGGCGAGCCCGGGCTCGCCGACACCTCCAACGCTGGGGGCGCCCGAAATGGTGGCACGACCGGCGCAGGTGGCGCGACCGGCACCGGTGGCTCAACCGGCACCGTCGATACCACCGGCACCGGCGGCTATCTGGCGGGCGGAGTGGCAGAACCCTTTGAGCCCGCGCCCGAACCGGATGCGGGAGCCTTGGCGGTGCTTCCATCCGCGCCGGATGCAGACACCCCGGACGTCCTTCCGCCCACACAGGACACGGAAACCCCGGACGTCATGGACCCACCTTCACTGCCGGACGCCGACCTGACGCCAACGCTGGCTGACCCGACCGGCGGGGGCGGAGCGCCGATCCCCTACTAGCTCCTGCGACTGGAGAACACCGATGGCCAAGCGCTTGTCTGCCAACGCTCCGAAGCCGCGAATGCGCTTTCCGTTCCCCGTCTACCCGACCGTAGCGGCTGCGGGGCTGTACCTGTGCCTTTCGCCTGGCTGCGCGCCCCGGACGGGGGGCACGGATCCCGGGTCCACCACGGGCACGGAGACCACGACCGACATCCAAACCACGGGAGCCGGGCCGAACCCGTACCCACCTGAACCGCCGTCCATGGGCCTTCCGGATGCTTCGCCCCCGCCCAACGCCACCGAAGCGGGGCCGGCCCCGTCCCCACCTAAGCCGTCCGCAGGCATTCCCGATGCGATGGTATGGTCATCCCCCGGCTTTGCTCCTGAGTTCTTCGGTGCCGACGCTGGCGTTCCCGATGCCGAGCCGCCGCTTGCGACGGCGCCCGATGCCTCCGAGCCCCACGCAGAGTCCACCGTACCCGATCCTGCCGGCGACACTGCGGCGCCCTACTAGCGCGGTCACAAACGGCGTACCCTAGGCAGTCGTGGAACTGACCCTCTTTGTCGACCACGCCTGCAACCTGCGCTGCGGCTACTGCTACAACGGCAAGAAATTCAGCCGGCCCATGTCGGCCGAGGTGATGCGGCGGTCAGTGGACCTGGCGCTGGCGAGCCGGCCCGCACAGCTTGATGTTTCGTTCTTCGGCGGCGAGCCTTTGCTGCATCCTCGGTTCATCGAGGAGACCCTGGCCCATGTGGAGACGACGGTGCGTGCCCTGCCCGAGCCGCGCCCGCGCGTGCGCTACGTGATGAACACCAATGGCACCCTGGTCGACGATCGCGTGTTGGCCTTGCTAGCGCCGCCGCGCGATTTCACGGTGTACGTGTCGCTGGATGGGCCGCCTGCGGTTCACGACGCCCATCGCGTGGATGAAAACGGCGAGGGCAGTTTTGCGGGCATCGTGGTCAACCTGGAACGTCTGCGCCAGGCGGGTATCGCCGTTCGTTTGGTCGCGGTGGTGCGTCCCGATACCGCCCGCCGACTGGGCGAGGTGGTGAGCACGCTGCTGGACTTGCGACCGGCGCAGATCACTCTAACCCCCGACTTCCGCGCGCCTTGGACAGCGGAGTCCATCGCGGAGTTGCGGCTGGGCATGCACGACGCGGGCGAAGTATGGATCGCAGCCTTTCGCGCCGGCCGCGCGCTGCCACTGGAACCATTGCGCGGAAAAATTCTGACCCATCTCAAAGAAGGCATTCCCTGTCCCGAGCGTTGCACGCTGGCCGGCCGCGCCTTTGCCGTCACGCCCACGGGCCGGCTGTATCCTTGCGCGCAGATGATCGGCGAGGATCGCGATGACGAGCTGGTGATCGGAACCCTGGACTCCGGCTTCGACGAAAAACGACTGGCCGAGTTGCAGAAGGCCAAGGATCGCGTGGAAGAAACCTGCGCGCCCTGTGCCTTGCGCGATCGCTGCCAAAGCCACTGCGGCTGTCGCCACGTAGCCCTGACCGGGGAGTTGGGGGTCATCAACCAGGCCCTGTGCGAAATCGAGGAGTCGTTCATCCTGGTCGCCGACGAGGTGGCCCGCGTGCTCATGGCCGAGCACTGCCCAGCGTTCATCGACGCCTACTACCGCACTCAACACCGCGCCGCTGCAGGCTCGGTCCTCACCCGTCTGCGCCGCCCGGGCGAACCGCGACCCGGCTGACTGCCCCTGGCTACGCTTCGCCTTCGCCGGGCGCGAGCAAGAAGGAAGCGCGGGCCTGGTGCAATACTTTCGGTGTCATGCTGGCAGACCAGAACGCCTGCGTGGCGGACAGGGCGTGCGTCCCGATGACGATCAAGTCAGAATGCATTTCCTTCGCAGTGGCGAGCACACCTTCTGCGGGCTCCGCGCGCATGACCCGACCCGAAGCAAGAACGCCCATCTCCTGTAGTTCGCGCACGTGCACGGTCAGGTGGCGCGCGGCTTCTTGCTCGGCCAGGCGCAGGACTTCTTCCGTGGCTCTGGGCAAGAACGCGGCCGTGGCAGAATCCTTGCCCTTGAGCGCATCCGAGGGCGGAATGGCCGTGAACAGCAGCATGGGGATCTTGAGCTGCAGCGCCAGCTGCGCCGCCGGTCCCAATCCCTGTTCATGTTCGTCGGCGCCATCCATGGGCACGAGAATGTGGTGAAACGGGAAATCCACCTGGCCGCCCTCGTCGGGCTGAACCAGCAGCACCGGCACCGGGGTCTTGCTCGGTGACTGATTCTTGAGCGCGTGCAGCAGTTGCTGGGCCAGGTTGCCGCGAAAGCGATCCTTCCACCATTGGCTGCCGTGGGCGCACATCACAACCAGATCGGGCTGAAATTCCTGCGCGTGCAGCGCAAGACCATCCGCCACGTTGCGAGTGGCTTCGTCGTGGACGTGCCAGTCGACCCCAGGCCGGCCCGGAAATTCGCGCGCGATCAAGGCACGCAAATAGGCCTCCGCGGAATCTCGGTCTTGCAAATGCGCTTGCCCGTGCCTTGCCTTTGGGGCGGAACTCTCGATCACGTGTAGAAGCGTGATGCGGGCGTCGCTGTCCTTCACCAATCCTCGCGCGACCGGGATCACCCGTTCGGCCATCGCGGTCCCGTCGAGCGGCAAGAGCAAATGTTTGAACATGGCCGTCAGCTCCCGAAGAAGGTTTGCCAGAGCAGGTAGAGGTTCAAGGTGACAATGAGTGTGGCAATTCCCGCTGCCACGGCCGTGGTCGCCGGCCGGTTCACCAGCGGGCCCATCAAGCGCTTGCGGCTCGAGAACACCACCAGCGGCACAAGAGCGAAGGGCAGAGCCAGGCTCAGCACCACCTGGCTGAGCACCAGCGTCCGGGTCGGGTCGAGCCCCAGCCCGATGACCAAAAGCGCGGGCGCCATGGTCACGCCCCGCCGCAGCCAGACCGGAATGCGGAATTGCAGGAAGCCTTGCATGACGATCTGCCCGGCCATGGTGCCCACCGCCGAGCTCGACAGCCCGGAAGCCAGCAACGCAATCGCGAAGAGTGTGCCCGCAGCCGATCCCAACAGCGGCTGCAGGGTCAGGTACGCCTTCTCGATGGCGTCCACGTTGACCAGGCCGCGCGTGTGGAACGTGCATGCGGCCACAATCAGCATCGCGCCGTTGATGGCGCCGGCCACCCCCATGGCCAGGACCACGTCGAGCGTCTGAAAGCGCAGCAAGCGTTTCTTTTCGTCGAGTCCCGTGGCCACGATGCGGCCCTGGGTCAGCGCCGAGTGCAAGAAGATCACGTGCGGCATGACCGTGGCGCCTAAAATTCCGGAAGCGAGCAGCAGGCCGTTCTTGCCACCGAATGCAGGGACCACAGCGTGAAACGCCGCTTGTTTCCAGTCGGGCCGGGCCAGAAAAAGCTCGGCCAGATAGGAAACCCCGATGGACGCGACCAACAGCGCGATGACCAGTTCCAGGCGGCGGAATCCGTAGCGTTCCAGACTGAGCAGCAAGAATGTGACAACCGCGGTGAGCAGGCCGGCCATCCCCAGTGGCAAACCGAAGAGGAGATGAAACCCCAGGGCTGCGCCGAGAAATTCCGCCAGATCCGTGGCCATGGCCACGATCTCCATCACCCCCCACAGCAGAAGACACAGGGCGCGCGGCAGACTCAGGCGGCACTGCTCCGCCAGATTGTGCCCGGTGGCGATGCCCAGCTTGGCCGACAACGTCTGGATGACCATCGCCATCAGGTTGCTGGTCACTACCACCCACAGCAGGGTGTAACCGAGTTGCGAGCCACCTTGCAGATTGGTGGCGAAGTTGCCCGGATCGACGTACGCCACCGACGCAATGATGGCTGGTCCCAAGAACGGCAGCAGACGTGCCAGTCCGCGGCGCTGGCCAGCACCGGATAGCACCTCGATGGCCGCAGCCACTGTGGCACGGTCACCGGATGGCCCAGTCGCCGGCGCAGCCTGCGGAGGAATCAGCAAGGGAGCCATGTCGGTCCCTTTCTCGATCGTGCCGACTGCGAAGCCAGCGAGGGGACGGTCAGTCTTCTTCGATCTGCTGGCCCAGGAAGACGCCCACGCTCATTTGGGTCATCTGGTCGCGCTGGGCTTCCAGCAGGTCCAGGTGGCCGTCCTCATCCTTGATGATCGACTCCAGCAACTCGCGTGTGGGCGCGTCTTGCACTTCGAGAGCCAGCGGGATGGCCGCGTTGTAGCCGCGAATGGCCGTCATCTCGGCCGCGATGTCGTTCGCGATCATCTGGGGTACGTCGGCCCCGATGTGCAGCGGGTTCAGCTTGCTGACGATGGGCGCCCCTTCCAGGAACACGATGCGGGCGATGAGCTTCTCGGCGTGCTTCATCTCGCCAAAGGCGCGCTTCTCGATCACCTTGTGCAGCCGCTCGTAGCCCCAGTTGGCGCAAAGCTCGGAGTGGACCATGTACTGGTTGATGGCGGTCAGCTCGTCGGCCAGCAGCTGGTTGAGAACGTCGATCAGTTTTTGGTTGCCCTTCATGTTGATCTCCTTGGCCTTAGATGCGCCTGCTTGCGGAGTTCTAACAGGATTTCAAGACGTGGAAATCGAAAGCAGGCCGGAGTCGAGATTCCCGCCTCACCTGCATGGTAAAATGCGATGATGTCTGTCGACGCCTCCCGTGAAGACCAGGGCCTCGTCACTCTGACCACCGCGCCTGACCTGGCAGCGGCGCGCCTGATACAAGGACTGCTGCAGTCTGCGGGCATCGATTGCTTCATCCCCGACGAGAACCTCTTGTCGCAGGCATCGTATCTGGCTGGCATCGTGGGTGGCCTGCGCGTGCAGGTGCGCACCGCCGATCGCGAGCGGGCCCAGGCGATGTTGGATGACTACCGCACGTCCGCTGGGCCAGCCGACGACGAGGAGAACACGGCGGAGCCCAAGGCTGTCGCCCAAGCGGAGCGGCTGGCCCAGCGCGCGCTGCGGGTTGCGATTCTCGGTTTCATCCTGTGGCCGCTGCCCCACCCCTACGCGCTGGCGCTGGCCCTGTCGGCTCTGGCCCGCAAGGAGCTGACCGGGCACGCGCGGCGCCAGGCCCGGGTGGCGGCGACGGTCAGCCTGCTCGCGCTCGTGGTGTTCCTGGTGCTTCTGCTGTCACTTCTCAGGCTACATCGGCCCAGCGGCTTGCCCGCTCACCTGTGAGAGCAGTCCATCAATCTTTCCCTGCCGAGCGGACACCAGGGTGCGCCCGCCACCCTTGCCCTTCCAGGTACCAAGGTCGAAGGTCGCGCCCACGTCCGACGCGCCGATGCGATAGACCGACACGTTTTCATAGGTCAGCGGCTGCCCGGGTTGGCACACCTCGGGCGGCCCTGGCGTGCTGACGAAATACGCCGCGCCCCGGCTGCTGGCAGGGCGATTGTCGACCACCGTGGCCAAACCGTCGTGTTCGACCAGCACGGCTGTCATCTCGTCTACAGCGACGGCGCGGGCCGCGCGCGACCATCCGTCCTGCGCCAGCCGCGCCAGAAAGGCCAGGAGGCGCCCCATGCGATCGCGATCCTGAAAGTGACTATCCGTGATGAGGTTTCTCAACAGAGAATAGGGTGGCTGCCCGATGTTGGGCGAATCGATCAGCGCGCGATCCAGGGTGACCCGCTCGTGATACGGGTCCGCCAGTGCTTCGCTGGAATAGACGGTGCCGTTGCGGGCAGAAAAGACAAATTCTCCCAGCACGGCCAGGCCCGCACTGGAACCGCCCACAGGTGCGCCGCGGGCGATGACGTCGGCAATGGCTTGCTGGACCGGCGTGTCCTTCCACAGCCTGAGGTAGTCCCATTGGTCGCCGCCCTGGATGAAGAGCGCATCGGCCTGGCGGATGGTTTCAACGACCGCAGGATTCGAGGCAGCCTCGCGCGTCTGGAAAATCAGAGTCTCGACGGAAATTGGGTGGGGCGGTGGCAAATGATCGTAGATGTAGTGGCTGTACTCGTCGACGCCGTCGGCGCCGATCACGACAAAGCGGCCCCAGCCCGACTTGGCGAGCAACCACGAGAACGCCGCATCGACTTCCGGGGGCGGGCCGTCAGGTGGACCACCCAGCAAGGCCAGGCCTGGCGCAACCGGCCCGCGGACCCCAGGCTGTGGGGCAGAACGAAAATAGGGAACGTATGCAGCCGACATCTCAACCTGACCTGTGCAGCGCTGACTGTATGCGCGCGGCGATTGCCTGTTCGGGCTCGGCCCAGGCCGCGCCTGCTGATGCGGAAACCACAAGCACTGTGCCCACAAACGACTGTGCAATTCCCGCAGCTGTCGCATCGTCTGCTTCGATCACGACAATGCCATCGGGCGCTGTGGCCGAAACCAACACGCGCGCCGCCTGCTCCAATTCAGCGTCGAGGGGCTCGCGCCCCAGACGGGTCAGGATGGCGACGTCCACGCGATCCAACCCCAGCCCTTCGTGGCGGATGCTCGCCAGATCGCGCTCCAGCACGGCGACATCGACCTCGGGACAGAGCAACGCCGCCAGGCTGCCGGCCAGGTTGGCCTGATCGCCTGGCTTGAGCTGCTCCTGCTGAAGAAACAATCCCTCGCACGACGCTCGACCGATCCCGCGGCCGCCCACAAGCTCGGCCAGCCAGCGCCCGGCGCCCACGCTATCGCCGCGACCGCTGATGATCGCCACGGGAATGCGGCCGGTCCGGCCGTCAGGAAATAGCGACTCGATGATGGCCTCGCACACCGGACGATAGCGGTCGCACAGGGGTGGAAAATGGAAAGCGATGGTGGGCTCGGCGTTCACTTCCAAAATCACGCCGCCTTGGTCCTCTAGGGGACGACCGATATCTTGGGCGACCACATCCAACCCCGCCACATCCAGGCCAATCAAACGCGCAGCCCGAACAGCCTGTGCAGCCACCCGCGGATGAACCAGATCAGTCACGTCGCTGACGCCAGCACCTGCCCATGAGTGGGCAATGCGGCTCAAGACGACCTCCACGCCCGCGGGCACCACCGCGTCGAGGGTGAACCCCTGCTCGGCCAGAACCTGCGGCGTGTCGTCATCGGCGCACACACGATCGAGAGGCAACCGCAAATCGTCCCCGCGGCGCGGGTCGCAATTGGCCTGTTCCATCAGTTGCGAAATCGTGCGCGTGCCATCGCCGGTGAGGCGCACGGGCTCGCGCCGCACGGCCGCCACCATCTGATTGCCGACCACGGTCACACGATACTGTTCGCCCGGCGCGAATCGTTCGACCAAGACCTCGTCGCGATACTCCCTGGCGGCAGTGTACGCGGCCAGAACTTGCTCGCGGGTGCTCAGATTCAGGCCGATGCCATGGCCGTAATCGGCGTTGCGCGGCTTGACCGCCACGGGAAGACCCAGCTCGCACGCCGCGGCCCAGGCCTGCTCGGCGCTGCTGACTGGCCTGCCCAGGGGCACCGGCAGTCCCAACTCCGCCAGAAGCTTCTTGGTGAGATCCTTGTCGAGCGAAATCCATTCGGCGATCTTGCCGGTGCGATCGGTGACCGAGGTGCGGATGCGCCGCTGTTGCCTGCCGTGGCCAAGCTGCACCAGACTCTCGTCGTCCAGTCGGCAAAAAGGGATTCCCCGGGCGCGCGCTGCCGCCACCAGAGGACCGGTGGCGCGGCCCAAGCACACGTCCTCGGCCAGCGCCCGCAGACGCTGGATCTCAGCCGTGACGTCCAGTTTCTCGGCGGCCAGTGCCGCCAGGCAGATGCGCCGGGCAGAGTCGAGACAAGCGCGCCCCAGTCTCTCCTCTTCGTATTCAATTGCGACATCCAACGTGCCCGACGGTGAAATCGGACCGACGCCACCCGAACTCACGGGCGTGCTCACCAGGGTGTGGAGCGCCAAAGCGACGTCGCGTAGCGACTCCGCCAGCTTGGTGCCCGGCCCCGACTGCGGGCTGACCGCGACCGCAAGGGAGCCGTTGGGCAGACTGGCGACGAGCAACTTCCGAAAGGCGAGGACATCCGCCGCCCCCAAGTGCTGCCAGGAGGCCACGCTGATCCGGACCTCGAGCATGCAGACCTTGCCCCAAATGTTCGGCCCACGCAGGGCCCTGACGCTCAATAGCTCCAACTGTCTACCCTCGACGCCCGCCGCCTGGCTTGGTCGGCGCGGTTCCGGTGGTGAAGCTCCAGTCGAAGTGAACGCTGCCCGCCGAACTCGTGCCGTCGATGGTCACGCGATATGTGGTATTCGCGCTGAGTGGCGCCTCGGTGTAGAGCACTTTTGCGGTGGTGCCCAGCGAACTATCCCCGTCGAGCCAAATGTGGGCAAGCGGCGTGGTCGTTCCATCCACCACGATCTGGTGCGCACTGACGGTTATCCCCTGGCCGTAGAGGGTGATGGGATAGCCGCTCGGCCAACCAGTGGAAGGCACCGGCGGGGTTGGACCTTCGGTTGCTCCATTGAAGGAAATCGGCACGCCAATTTGACCGTCGTAGGGATAGGTCGCAGTCACGGTCTTGGCCGTGGAGGTTCCCGGCCCAAAATCAATTGTGTCGCAGCCGGTCCCCTCGGCGTAACCGAAATCGCGGTACCAAGGCGAAAGCACTGGTGTACGGTGATAGACCGAGTCGATGAAGGTCTTCACCGCGCCGGCTGGATCACCCAGGAACGCCATGCACTCGGCCCAGCCCATGCCCGAATATCCGGCTGCCTTGATGCGCGCGCCGGGATCTGCGCCAGTGAATTGCGGGCATCCCGCAATCTCATCGTGCGCACTGGGAGCCGCACAAGTCGCGTTGCCCAGGTTGGTCGTGTAGTAATTGCAATGATTCTGCGCGGAAGTACACAATGAAAGAACCAACGAGGCGCAGGGAATTCCCATTGCCACGCGCGCGGCGTTCTCTCCATTGAGAGCTGTAATCGCATCAGCCGGGGCGCCTGCAGGCGGCGCAGGACACTGGGCCGGTGCCGCAACCTCGGCGAGCGAAGAGTCGGCATCCCTGGACCCACCGGCGCCCCCGACGGACGCATCGGGACTTCCGGTTGCGGCGGATGATCCCGCCACTCCTGAGGGGGACAACGTTCCGCCCGCAATCTGCACGCCACCCGTGGACAACGTTCCGCCCGCAATCTGCACGCCACCCGTGGACAACGTTCCGCCCGCAATCTGCACGCCACCTGTGGACGGCATTCCGCCCGCAATCTGCACGCCACCTGTGGACGGCACACCGCCAGTCCCAGCCGGTGCAGGAGGCTGCGCGCCTGCCCCGCAGCCCGCAACCATCAACCCGCCGGCCAGGCCCACCAGGAATTTCAACCGATGTGCGCTGGCTGTGTTCATGGGAGATCCTTGGTGAAGTGCGTTTCCTGGACCACGTCGCCATCACAAGGATAGCACCCGGACTGGAAAAGGCGCCGGACTTCAGTAGCCCGCGACACGCCGACGACCTGAACCGCCAGCCCTGCTATGCTTCACCACGACGGCCATGGCAAGCCACAAGCAAGATGAGCCACCACCGGACAGCGAGCCCGTGCTGGCTGCCATCAGCGAGTTGGGGCGCGGCTTCTACCGCGAATTGCTCGATCGGGTGGATGATGGCGTCTACTTCGTGGACCGAGAGCGGCGGCTGTTGTTCTGGAACAGGGCTGCCGAGGAACTCACCGGTTTCGCGCGCAGCGAGGTCGTAGGCCGCCTTTGCCCGGACAACATCTTGTGCCACGCGGACGCGAACGGTCGCGTCCTGTGCAACGACAGCTGCCCGCTGGAGCAAGCGATGGTCAGCGGCAAGTCCAACCAGCTCGACCTGTTCCTCCACCACAAGGGCGGGCACCGGGTGCCGGTGCGGATCAAGGTCACCCCCATCCTGGATGCCCAGGGGCGCGCGGTCGGCGCCATGGAGGTGTTCAATGATCGCGCCGCGCGCATCGGCCAGGCCGAGCGAATCAAGGAACTGGAACGACTGGCGCTGGTCGACGAGTTGACCCGGCTGCCCAACCGCAGGCATTTCGACGACCATCTCGGCCACCGCCTGGCCGAGTTGCAGCGAAACGGCCGGTCTTTCGGAGTTCTCATGATGGACGTGGACCTGTTCAAACAGGTGAACGACGAATGCGGCCACTTGCTCGGCGACGCGATCCTGAAGTTGGTGGCGCGCACGCTGCACGCCAACTGCCGCAGCTTCGATATCGTCGCGCGCTGGGGCGGCGAGGAGTTCAGCGCCATCATCTCGGACGTCGACGCCCAGCAACTGGTCCTGGTGGCCGAAAAATTCCGCGCCATGGTAGCAGCCAGCGATCTGCGCCTGCCAGGACAAGCCATGGGCCTGACCATCTCGATCGGCGCCGCCGCCGCCAAGGCCAACGACACCGCCCAGACCTTGGTCAAGCGCGCTGACCAGGCGCTATACGAAGCCAAGCGCCAGGGCCGCAACCGGGTGTGCGCGGGATAGGGCGCCCACCGTCGGACCGGGTTTTGGGACAGGATGGTAGGGAACGTGATACGTTCTCCGCATCGTCTCTTGAAACACGGAGTCAAACAAATGACGCATCGAGGGTTTTCTGAAGGTGTCCGCGGTTCATTGATTCTGGTCGCTTGGCTGATTTTGGGAGGCTGCAGCGGTTCCAGCAAAGTACCCGCCACTCCCAAGTGCTACCTGGCC
>Ga0265342_10002667_pt1 | contig 15220 bp, 11 predicted proteins | sample 4CB327metaG_FD_203125 | JGI IMG/M metagenome (GOLD analysis project Ga0265342, IMG submission 203125) | Rhizosphere microbial communities from Carex aquatilis grown in University of Washington, Seatle, WA, United States - 4-CB3-27 metaG | ecosystem: Host-associated > Plants > Roots >...
ATTTTTTAAAAAAAGAATATCAAGGGTAAGATTATGTGGAGAACTTGTGGACTAAAATGGGTATTATTTGTTTAAAACTTTAGCAACATGAGTAATCCCCTTTTTATCCACGAAGTGATTTTGTTATTCCCAAGATATCCTCAGTGACCTGCTCCTTCTTATCCACAAGGTCTTTGATTTTATCCACACCATGAATGATTGTCGTATGGTCTCGCCCACCCAACAAATTACCTATCTCAACCAAAGTGAGCCGCAACTCTGTATACAATAGATACATTGCCACCTGTCGAGCTTTTACCAAAGAAGCAGTTCTTTTGGGTCCTTTCAATTGTGTTGTTTTAAATTTATAGTAAGAACAGACATAATCAATAACATCATCTGCATGTAAATGCTGTCTTTTCTCTTCAATCATATTTCCTAAAGCCTGTTCTGCCAACTCGATAGTTATTGTGCTGTTTGAAGTTGTTGCTTGTGTTATAACGCGAAGAAGAAGACCTTCAAGGCTTCGTGTGTCTTCCGCTTTTTCAGCAAGCAGTGTCGTTACATCAGGAGGAATGACAAAACCAAATTTTTGTGCTTTAATTCCGACAATTGCTGCTTTAAGTTCAAAATCGGGAGTTGAGATATCAACAGTTAATCCTCCTGCAAAGCGAGAAGAAAGCCGTGCTTCGAGTTTTTTTATCTCCTGGGGCGGACGATCAGAAGTGAGACATATCTGTGAGCCGTTATCGATAAGAATGTTAAAAGTGTGAAACAATTCTTCTTGGGTTGCATCCTTTCCTTCTATAAATTGGATATCATCGATAATAAGGATTTTTGCTGAACGGAATCTCTTTTTCATCTGTGCTGTCTCATGATTGCGAATTGCTTCGACAACTTCATTGGTAAATTCCTCACTAGTAATATAAACAATTTTGTTCGCAGGATTTTGTTGGTAGACGTCATTGGCAATAGCATGCATAAGATGTGTTTTCCCTACACCAACCGGACCATAGAGAAAAAGCGGATTATAGGAAGATCCGAGATTTGTTGCAACAGTTTGAGCAGAGACAAATGCTAATTGATTCCCTGCAGAAACAGCAAAATTTTGAAACGTGAAATCCGCACGAACGCGAGGAAGGTGTCCGATTGTCAATGGTTTCTGAGGAGCATCTTCTCCAATAAAAAGTGGCGCGTCTTTTCCTTCAATATTTTTTTGTGGAAGGGCTTTTGTAATAAAAAGTAAGGAGACATCGCTTCCGCACTGTGTTGAAAGAATTGTTTCTATATCTTTTTTGAAACGTTTTTGTAACAGATCAATGATCATTGTCGAAGGAGCAGCAATTGTTGCAATATTTTCTTCAAGAGAAAGGAGGTGAGTATTTTTAAAGAGTGTGTGGAAATTTGCTGAAGATACGTTTTTTTGCATTTCCTGCATTACATTTTTCCATAGTTTTTCAAGCTTTTCGTCCATATGTATCGTTGTCTGTAAGCAATTAAATATTGTGGATAACTTTTTGTCAAGGACTAAAACAGAAAAGTATCAATAGAGTCATGGATATCGGAAGTATCAAAAGCTTTTATTTTGTTTTTACACCCTTGATGCTCCTGATACTTTGATTACTCTTGGTACTTTTATCAAAATATGGTATACTTAGGCATATGCAAAGATTAACGAAAAGTAAAAAGCTTAAAAGAGTTCGCAAACATGGTTTTTTGGGGAGAATGAAAACAAATGACGGAAGAAAAATGATAAAGCGTCGTCGAGATCAAAACCGTAAAGATATATCTGTTTCTCTCTAAACTTCATGTTAGCTCGAGAATATCGTTTGCCCGCACATATAAAACTCTCTCATACGCGTTTTTTTAAGACATCTCTGTTTAGCTTTAAATATACAAAGAATGAGCTGACTGTAAGTAGATTTGCCTTTCTTGTCAGAAAATCAGTCGATAAGCGTGCCGTTGTTCGTAATAGAATTCGTCGAGTCTTCCGTTCGTGTATTGAAGAATCGCTTATTCAAGTGTCACAGGGCTATGACATGCTTTTTTTCTTGGAAAAAGGTATAATAGACGTTACGAGAGACGAATTGCTGAAAGAAGTCAGCAAAGCACTCAACGAAAAAGGGTTATTAGCTTTAAAATGAAAAAAGTCCTTATTGCAATCATAGATTTCTATCACTATTTTATTTCTCCTCTCCTCCACCAATTATTGGGGACCACAACTGGCTGTAGGCAAAACCCAACCTGCTCTGTCTACGCACAAGAGTCAATTTCAAAATATGGTGTTCTTAAAGGATCTGTTTTGTCATTGCGACGATTTAGTAACTGTCAACCATTTTTTAGCATATGAATTATTTTGATATCATTCTCGTTAATCCAATACTCAATGTCTTAGTAGCAGTTTATCAATTATTGATGGCTCTGCATGTTCCTTCGGCATTGGGTTTTTCAATTATCCTACTAACGATTATTGTCAGACTGATTCTCTCTCCTCTTCTTCATCAAAGTCTCAAACAGCAAAAGAAAATGCAACAGATTATGCCGGAAATCAACAAACTTAAAGAAAAACACAAAAATGATGCAAAACGTTTGCAGACGGAACAAATGGCGCTTTTTCAGAAACACGGCGTCAATCCTGCTTCAGGCTGTGTCGTAATGATTATCCAAATCCCCATTCTTATTGCGTTGTATCAGGTTCTTCTCGGTTCTGTCTGTTTGACGACAAAAGGAGCACACTCATTATGTTTGCCAACAGCAAATGCGGTGAATGAGCGTTTGTACTTTAATGGGTTAAAACTTCATGAGTTATGGAATACGAGTTTCTTTGGACTCTCTTTGGGACATACGCCTTCTCAGCTTCTTAGTCAGGTTGGTTTTGGAATTGTTCTCGTTGCCGTGTTAACAGCTTCTTTACAGCTCATTCAGTCAAAAATGATGATGGCGCCTGCAGCGCTTATGCCGAAGAAAGAGAAAAAATCCGAAGAGGATTTTGCAACAGCATTTCAAACGCAATCCATGTATCTGCTTCCCTTAATGGTAGGCTTCTTTTCTTTTTCCTTGCCTTTTGGTCTATCTTTGTACTGGAATACTTTGACAATTTTTGGTATCATACAGCAGTACATAATTCAAAGGTGGGGTGGGCTGGTTGATTGGTTCCCCTTTTTGAAGGATACACAAGAAAGTAAATATCAATAATTATGGAAAAAATTGAACTAACAGCAGCTGAACGTAAAGAGGTTGAAGCATTAATTGAAAAGTTTTTTCGACTCCTTGAAATTGAAGGAACGTTCACATTGGAAGAGCGAGACGATATTTTAGACGTCATGATGGAAACGCAGGATACAGGAATTGTCATTGGCTATCATGGTGAAGTTCTTGAATCACTTCAGCTTATTTTGTCACTTGCGATTGCAAAAAAAATTGGACGTTTTGTCCGCGTCTCAATTGAAGTTGATGATTACAAAAAGAACAGAACAGAATATCTCCATAATTTGGCCATGCAAGTAAAAGAAAAAGCTCTTGCTGAGAATAAAGAGCAAGTGCTTTCTTCTTTGAAATCATGGGAACGACGCATTATTCATCTTTATCTTCAAGAAGATGAGCAAGTCACCTCTGAATCATCAGGAGAAGGAAAAGATCGCGTCCTCATTGTAAAATCTAAATAGTCTTCGTGGAAGGCCCCCCATAGGCAAAAATAAAAAGTAAATATTTGCATTGATTTTTTTATAGGGTTATTGATAGTATTGGGATATTCATGCAGAAGGTTGAACGTTTTCTCTTTTATTGCTTTATTCTTTTTCTTCCGACGCAATTGGGCAAACATTTTTGGCCAGACTTCTCTTTTGTCTCTGGGATACGAATTGATTATCTTTCCCCTATTATTTATTTTACGGATGTTTTGTTTGTCTTATTGTTTGCAGTTTTTCTTTTAAGAAAAAGAAGATCATTTACTATCTTACATTTCAAAATCCAAATCGTAAAACTAAAACGCAAATCTAAAATGTATTTTTTTGTTTGTTTCGCTTTATTGTTCCTTGTTTGCAATACCTTTTTTTCTAATAATCCCCTCTTAAGTTTTTATGGATTGCTAAAACTTTGCGAGTGTTCATTCCTAGTAATTTATCTCGTAAAAACAATTCACAAAAGAGTTCACTTGCAATGGATTTCTTTTTTGTTTGCAGTGAGTGCGCTTTTCGAATCGACGTTGGCAATTGCGCAATATGTAAACCAGGGATCACTCAATAGCTTTTTTTATTATTTTGGAGAGCGGACATTCACCGGTACAACGCCAGGAATTGCCAATGCTGACATAGGTGGTGCATTAGTTCTTCGCCCCTATGCCACATTTCCCCACCCCAACGTCCTTGCCGGATATCTATTGGTATCAATAATTTTGGTATGGAGTTTTGTTCTAAAAAGTAATCAACGGTGGGTACAACTTTTCGGTGTTGTTTCATTAATCATTTCTAGTATTGCTTTGTTGTTAACGTTTGGACGAGTTGCGATTCTTTTGTGGTTGTTCCTTGTTCTTTTTATTGTTGGACGAAATATTTTTAAAATGGCAAAGACCTTTCGTATAAGGATATTTTTTGTCTTTTTACTCGCGATGGGTTTAATCATTCTTAGCACATTCCCTTTAGTGCATGAAATTTCTCTTCGCTTTTTGCAGACATCATTGTCAGATGAATCTGTTACTGAAAGGACAGAGTTATTGAGTGCATCATTGAAAATGATGCAGGCGCATCCATTTATTGGTGTTGGTCTTGATAATTTTATTCCTGCTCTTGCTCCTTTGCAAAAACCAATGCCACTCGGTTTATACTTACAGCCAGTTCATAATATATTTGTATTAGTTTTGGCTGAAACGGGAATCGTAGGGTTTGTTTTGTTTATATGGTTTTTGGTTGTTACAGTAAAACGAATTATGAGTCAGGAGTCAGGAATCAGGAATATGTTGTCCTGCTTATTATTAATTATTTTTTTTACAGGATCTTTTGATCATTATTGGTTGACGCTTCAGCAAGGACAATTACTTTTTGCTATGATTCTGGGATTGAGTTGGGCAAGACTCCAGCAATCATAAAAGTTTCCGCTATAATAGATACATGCAATTAGTGGTCCCCTCTTCAAAATATAAAGAAAGTTTTCTTGAAGCATTGATAGAATATCAGAAAGAAAAACCGACTGACCGGTTAGATATTTTTTCGCTGAACAAAAAAGAGTTACAAGGAGACTTCCAATCTTACATCAAGAGAATTGAAAATTACTCCCATGGCGAGAATCTTCCGCTAGGTTACGTACCAGATACCACCTACTGGTTAGTTGACGGGAATGAATTCATCGGGAGGATTAGTATTCGTCATACATTGACTAAATCATTATTACGAGAAGGTGGACATATCGGTTATGACATTCGTCCTTCAAAAAGAAAACTCGGATATGGGAAAAAAATTTTAGAACTTGCATTACCGAAAGCAAAAATGTTGGGAATTACAAAAGCTTTGATAACTTGTGATGAGACAAATATTGGATCAAGAAAAATTATTGAAGCAAACGGTGGTGTTTTTGAAAATAGTATTGAGACGAGTGAAGGAAAACCATGGAAATTGAGATATTGGATATCTCTTTAGCAGCTCTGCTTACTCGAATCTTTTTTAAAGAAATTTTTCCTCTTGCCATTCCCTTTGCTCTTCTCGGCAAACTGTAAAATCATATATCTGAAGAAAGGCAAAAATCTCAGGGAATTTATTGAGAAAATCTGCGGGACTTCTTTTTCAGAAACCTCTTTATTTCTGTCAGAGATTAAGCATAACAAAACCTTTTTTATACCTATCTTTTCAATCTTCCATTCACACGACCAGAAAATTCAACGAAAAAGCGAGGCTAGAATTATTGTTCTTATTATTTTCAGTTTTGCTTGTTAAAACAATCCAAACTCATCTATTGATTTCTACGAAAATTATACGAGCCTCAGATTCAAAACAGGCTATGAATTAAAGCTAAAATCACAGTTAAAAATAAAAATTTTAAACTTTTGTCGCATTATGTTGTATGATAAAAATATGGAGCAAAAAAGGCCTTTACTGATTACAAGCGAGGAAGTTACACGATTGCCAATTCTCATTGTTGATAAAAAGGGTTTTATCGGCAATGCTCTCGCTAAAATTCTCCGTGACCAATTTCTTGTCGTTGTTGTTACTGCGCATGAATTAGAGAAGCACGACAATGTCGTTCATATTCCTTACCGGAAAAAAATTCCAACAATTCCGGATAATGCTTATTCACACATTTTCGTTATTTATAATGGCGAGTCAGAACTTTTGGATATGTTTTCAGCCTTTGAAGAAAAAGCAGAAGCAGTTAAGGCACGATTGTTATTTATTACCTCGCTTCTTTATAGTAACAAAGCGGTATTTACAAAACTGCACCGTCAAGATTATCCTCTACTGCAGTCAGTAATTTATGGAGAGACGTTTGATAACTCCATCACTGAGGCAAACGAAATGAATTTTTTTATCCATCAGGCGCGTGTCTATGGAAGAATCGAAGTCCCAAAAGAAGGATTAGGCATTTTTTATCCAATTTTACTTGATGACGTTCTTACGTCGATTGTCTCTTTGGCTTTTGCTATAGAAAAACCAAGGGAAATTATTTATCTTTTTCCTCATCATGTATTAAATGAGATTACTTTTGCCCGAACTATTCAAAAGATTGATCCGTTAATAAAAATAGATTTTTCTAAAAAAAGAAGTCCTGTGAGAAGGTATTATATCCCGCCGGATGGTCTTTATTTTTTTAGAGATTATAGTTTGGAAGATAGACTCCGAAAAATTGACCTATCACGAGCAACGCGTAAGCCGTTGGTGTCTCAGAAAAAAATACATTTAAAACTAGCGGAACCTCAATCAGGGCAAAATCGTATGAGATTTTTGGCGGTAATTCTTCTCGCTGTTTTTGTCGCACCTGTTATGGCAGCTCTATTATGTGCACTGATCGGTGGAGGATTTTTGGCATTTTCTGTAAAACAAGCAGAAGGGGGACACTTGTCTTCTGCGCAGTCAAGTGCGGTTGTGGCAAAAAGTTCATTTGCTGCGGCGCAGGTACTTGCTTCCAGTCTTTTGCTAGGACAATGGATCTTGCCAATTCAGACAAAGGAATTTAATGAGACTATGCTGAATGGTGAAACAATTGCTACGACTGAGATTTCTTTCATTCAAGCAATACAGACAATGAAAAATATTTACGAGGGGAAGAGCTCGGATCCCAAAGATGATTTTATTCAGTCAATCTCTACAATGAAAAATACGTTGGTGACACTGCAAAAGTTAGAGGCAGAAAATAATTTGCCGTCCGTGATTCTTGAAAAAATTCACAGTATGGATGACACAATCAATTTGGCTGAAGAGACAATTGATACGTGGCCAGATATTCTTGGATTTGACGGGAATAGAACATATTTAATTCTTTTTCAAAATAATATGGAACTTCGTCCAGGTGGGGGATTTATCGGTTCCTACGGCGTTCTCCCAATAAATAATGGGAAGATTGGTAAATTACAGATTAATGATGTTTACAATGCAGATGGACAGTTAACGCAGGCAATACAGCCCCCGTATGGATTGCAGAGATATCTTGGTGTTTCTCATTGGTTTTTGCGTGATAGCAATTTTGATCCTGATTTTACTCGTGATGCTGCGCAAGCGGCGCAATTTCTTCAATTAGAAACTCATCAAAAAGTAAACGGTGTTATTGCAGTTGATACAACATTTCTTAAAAATGTAATCTCAGTAGTTGGACCTATTACGCTTCCTGATTATAACGTGACAGTGACTCCAGATAATTTTTATTTGCTTACCGAGACAAATGCGGAGAAAAATTTTTTTCCCGGCTCGACACAGAAAAAAGATTTTTTAACAAGTTTGATGAATGCACTTATGGAAAAGCTTGCTACTCAAAAGCAAATGCCCTATGAAAAATTTGCGCAAATGATTGTCTCGTCTATACAACAAAAAGATCTCCTTATGAGCTTCTCCAATCCAGGCGTCCAAAATGTCTATACGGTGAATGATTTATCATCATCATTGTGGGATGGGAGAACGTATGAAAAGAATACTCTTTATGATTTTTTTGGTGTCGTTGATGCCAATGTAGGGACCAATAAAGCCAATTATTATGTAAAACGATCCATAAGTCAGTCAACAACAATTGATGACTCTGGTGGGCAGCAGACGACCGCAGAGGTAACATATGTAAATACAAGTACAAAGAACAGTCCGTTTGGTGGAGACTATCGGGATTACGTGAGATTTCTTGTTCCCGAGAATGCAGTGCTTGATTCAGTTTCGATTAACAATAAACAGGTTCAGACATCTCCTGCAGTGACTGATCCTACTATTTTTACCGCTGAAGGTTTTACTCCGCCACCTGGACTTGAAGTAGACCAGGAACAAGATCAGCAAGAAAGTGCAATAGGATTTTTCTTTATTGTTCAAGCAGCGTCAACAGAAACAGTAAGTATCACATATCATACTCCTGGAAATTTAGATACCAACGCTGTGGCTTTTACGTATAGTCTAGGACTTTTCAAAGAACCGGGTGCAGAGGATGATCCCTATCAATTGTATATTTCCTATCCAAATGATTTTTCTCTTTTGACAAGTGATAAGAATTTGTCAAATGTGGGGGGTAAATTAATTTACAATACGCCGTTCTCAACCGACAAAATCTTGGGTGCACGTTTCACTCGGAAGTAATCACTTGTGTTCATTGAGGTTTTTATACATATAAAGGTGGTCGACATACGCATCTTTATAGAAAATTCCCTTGGGAAGTCTTCCATACTCCTTAAATCCGAATTTTTTATAGAGCGACAAAGCAACTTCATTACCTGCAAAAACACTCAGTGTGATTATTTTTAACAGAGGTATTGTAGTAGTTTCTTGTAAAGTAAGTTTCATGAGCATGTTTCCAATGCCTTCTCCTCGTATTTCTTTTGCTACTGAAATACCAAATATTCCGACATGTTTCTCTATCCTTTCGGACAGATCTATGGAAGAGACACCAAGTATTTTTTTATCAGTAGCGACAACGAGCATGACAGCTTTTTTTTCATCTATTGCCTTAAGCCGACTAGCGAGGAATTTTTGTTCTTCAGAAAGCGTTAATTGTTCTCCCTGAAAGGTGATTTCTACCTGTTCTTTCGATAGGGTATTAATATATGTAAGTAATCTTTTGACATCTTTTGGAATGGGGTAGCGAATAATAAAGGGTATACCTTCTTTCGTTACACTAGAATGTAGTAATTTGGAGCTCATACTTAAAGAGTTTTTGTAGCTTTTTTTAGTGCTTCGATTCCTGGCAATGTACCATTTTCAATAAACTCCAGCATTGCGCCGCCTCCTGTTGAAATGTGGGTGATTTTATCAAGATACTCTTTTTTTGAAATCGCTGCAAGAGTATCACCGCCGCCTACAACAGAGGTTGCGTGATCATTGTTTGTTATTGAATAATACAAAAAATCAGTTCCTCTTTTAAATTCTTGATTTTCCATATAGCCAACAGGTCCATTCCAAACAATAGTACGAGCTTCATCAATTATTTTTCCAAAATCTGCTTGTGTTTCTGGTCCGATATCGAGTGCTTCTTCATCCTTCGAAATATTCGTTACTTTTTTAATCTCGCTTGTTTTACTATCAAGTGATTTTCCGACAACAACATCAACGGGTAAAAGAAGTTGTGTGTCTTCTCTATGGGCATGTGAAAGAAGTTGTTTGGCAAGTTCTATATCATCTTTTGAAATTAGGCTTTTTCCAACCGCATCATCTTGAGCTGCCAAAAAAGTGTTTGCTAAGCCGCCGCCGATAAGAACATAATCGGCAACTGCTGTGAGTTTTTGGATAAATTTAATTTTGGTCGCAATCTTTTTCCCGCCGATGACTGCAACAAATGGTTTTTGTGGATGTTTCATTATGCCCTCCAAAACAGTGATTTCTTTTTTTAACAGCAATCCACCATAAGAAGGCAGCAGTTCTGGAAGTCCGACAATTGAAGCTGCTTTTCTGTGAGAAACACTGAACGCGTCGTTTACATATACATCACCCAGTTGAGCCAGTTCTTTGGAAAATATAGGATCGTTTGCTTGTTCTCCATGGTAAAAGCGTATATTCTCAAGAAGAATTATTTCTTTTTCTGTTTGTTTTTCTAGTGGTTCGGAGTCGGTTGTAAAATCATCTACTAACACAATTTTGTTGTGAGGAAGATATTGCGCGAGTCTTTTTGCAACTGGAGCGAGAGAATCATTAGGGTTTCTTTTTTCTGGCTCTCCCAAATGGGCAATTAAAATTAGTTTGTTATGTTCTTTGAGAAGATATTCGATTGTCGGCAGAGATTGTTCTATGCGTGCGTCATCTGCGATTGAATGATTGGGGTTGAATGAGATATTGAAGTCAACACGGAGAAGGATAGTTTTACCACTAATTTTTACATCATCAATAAACTTCATCTTTTTCAGTATAGCATAATAAAATATTTTAAAGAAAATGCAAAATTATTAGACTTCTATAATACCTTCAACACACTGACTTCATTATTTTGAAACATTGTTCTTAAAAAAGGTGGCGGAGATTTTGCAAGCTTGGTCTCAGAACCAAGATAAATATATGAAATATTATTCTTGTGTAATAACGTCCGTATTAAAAATGGTTTATCATTGGCGAACACTGCTTTTGCGACAGTTACTCTTTCATGTGTGTCCACTCCATGACTTTGGACAATGCTATTAGTAAAAATATCTCCATCAATAAACATCGACCTGTCAGAAAGAAAGCTAACGTAATAAGAAAAATTGCCTTGCCAGAAACCGCCAGTATTTAGCGGAACTGTGAAAAATCTTTTTGTCTTTGCGACATAAATATAGCCAGATTTTTTCTCGAGATTGTCTACAAGAAGTATTGCGTTTGGTGGTGTAGTGCTTTTTATATACGCAAGTGCTTGTAATTGCTTATTGTCTATCACCAAAGAAGGATTATTAAAAAGGTCTGAGATATAGTCATGTTCAATATCAATAACGCGTGGAATGGTAAGAACGACAATAAGAACAATGGCAACATATTTTATTATGCCTTTAAGTTTGTCCAGCCAGTAATAACAAGCTAACGCAGCATAAATAGAGCAGATAGCATCTATCGTTATAAGGAATTGAATACTGTTTGCTCCACCAGATGTTTGGATAAAGAAAAAACCAAGAATAGCGCATATTCCGATACCCGTGAGAAGAAAGATATTTAATTCTTTGGGGAAAAGAGAAAGAGATTTTTTCGTTTGGAAAACACTAAGTATTATTGTTCCAAAAACAAAAACAAGATAGAGAAAAGCAAATAATAGTTCAAACCTTGCAACGCCAAACCAATTATGATGCTGGGCATAAATTTCTATTGCCATCACCAGATGAATGAGATGTAAATGGGGTTGTGCGATAAAATCTTCAAACCGCCATGTACCGGTAAAAACTAGGCCACCTGCAGAAATATTTACTGGTAAGTAGAGAATAAGACTTAAAATTCCTGTGAGAATAAGAGGAATAAGCATTTTGAATTGCTTCCTGAATAAAAAGTAAATAAATAATCCTCCGATTCCAGCTGCCATAAAGACACCTTCATAGATTTTAAAACTCACAAGACTTGCAAAAACAAAGGCTGTAAGGATGCCCAGGAATAATTTTTTTTGTTTGATCCACAAAATGAGAAGACAAATCCCTACAAAAAAAATGATTGTGGCAAAGACTCGTGGCGGGCTAACCCATAGCCAAAGGGCATTTTCCATAAATGGTGTATTAAAATTAAAACCATTGCCTGTTAAAAAAGTAAGAAGAAAGGTAATATCGCCACTAAAATAAAGGAAAAAAACAAGCCAACGGATATATGCTTTTTTCATATTTGTCAGTTGTCCAAAAGTAATTGCCGATAAACCCAAAAAAAGAGAAAGCATCACAACAAAATATTGATAAAGAGTTGCAACAAGTGGTAAATGAAAGATTCGTATCAGATCTGCCGCAACAAGATTGCTCATATAATGATAGTTGTGTACAGTAATGCCTGCCATGCCTGGTTCAGTTGGTGGGAATTGTTTAACAAGTTGATTTGTCAGCGCAATGTGATAGAGAGAGTCAGGTGATGCACAGCAAAAGAACATTCCGGTTTTTGTTAAAATGCCGACAAAGAAAACGCTTGTCAATTGCATTAGCGTGCCAAAAATAACGATAAACACTAAAAGAACATCAATGTTTTTACTAAATTTTTGTTTAGGGTTTTTTATAAACTCTAAAAATTTTTTCCATACACCAGAGCGCATCCATAAGATGAAAAAAACAAGCAAGTAGACATATGTCATCCACCGTATATTAAGAAAGCCAAAAATAAATCCTTGCCATCCCCACAGGGTCATCCCCACAACGATTGACAATATAATTTGTTGAAAGGAAGATAGGTGAGTCTTTTTAAGAAGAAAATTGCCAGGAATATAAAAAGCCAAAAAAACAACGATAAAAAACCAAACTAAAAATAGCCAAAAAGAAGGAAGAAAAAAGGTAGTCATATCTTTTCTACCGAGCTCTTTTAGGTCGGAGAATGTTTTGTTATAAAAAGTATAGCATTTTTACATTTTTTTAGTAAGGCAAAAATTTGCTAAAAGAGCAAAAAGACTATACAATACAGGCATGCAAACGCCTGTTTTGGAAAAAGCGTATCCGATAACATTTCAACAAAAAGAAGCGAAAAAGTTAGGAGAATACCTGCGTCAGCGTCAATGTATTAATATCGTTGGCATGAAGCGGGTTGGTATTAGCAATTTTCTCCGCTTTTTTTTGCGACATGAAGATATTATCTCTACCTATGTCAGCGACAAGGATGTTCATTTATTTATTCCAGTTGACTTGAATGATTTGGTCGAGCAGGAGATTTATCCCTTTTGGACGTTAACCCTTAAGAGAATTCTTGATGCTACTGAACAATCGGATCTTGCTCCTGAAATAAAACAAAAAATCAGTGAACTTTTCGATAAAAGTATTCAATTTCAGGATCTTTTTTTGGTGATTGATAATATTCGTCAGGCATTAAATTTGCTTGTTGCGAGCGGTGTTTACCCTACAATTTTTTTCTTACCCTTTGATAGACTGAGTGATGCGTTAAATCCTTCGCTATTTGACAACCTGCAGGGACTCCGAGATGCATCTCATGGTAACGTATCGTTTGTTTTCACCAGTTATCGAAGTCTTAGAAAAGCATTTCCCGAAGCTAAAGCTACTGTATCTGTTTTTGCTCAAACATTATATTTCAAGCCGGCTAATGACGGTGATATGGAAATTGTTTATGACGCCTACAGTCATCGATATAATTTATCTCTTTTACCTGAAACAAAAAAGTTTTTGTTTTCTGCCATTGGTGGATATCTGCAGTATTTACAATTAGGATTAATTCATTTGTATGAAGTGAAGGATAAATTTTTTAAGACAGAAGAGGCTATTCTTAGAGAGCTCCTTAATGATGAAAGAATCAGTCTTCAATCAGAAGAATTATGGGAGAGTCTTACTCTCGATGAAAAGCGTATTTTGTCAGATATTCTTGCTGGGCAACCTATAGATTCTAGTAACAAAGAAAAAGAAAAGTATCTTTGGGATACAGGTTTTGTTTGTGATAAGAAAGGTAAAAGTACGATTTTTAGTCCTTTGTTTGGGCAATATGTCAAGCAAATGCAACATCAAGAGCAACAGAAAAGAAAATCAGCGCATTTGACAAGAAAAGAAAATCTTTTATTCACGTTGCTAAAGGCGCAGCTTGGAGAAATATGTGAACGTGACAATATTATTGAAATTGTTTGGCCGGAATCGCAGGAATTTGGCGTTTCAGATTGGGCAATTGATCGACTTATTGCACGTGTCAGAGTAAAATTGCGCGAGCAGGAAAATCCATATGAAATTCAAACAATAAGAACCCGCGGATACAAATTGACCCCATTGAAAGAGTAATTCTTTTTTTGTCGCTCGGAATAAAATTTTAACCTGCCGTCGCAGACAGGTTAAAACCGGACTTCGCATTTCAATCAGCTTCAACTATTTTGGAAATATACACAGCGTGCTATAATGAGCCTCATGGACAAGATATATAATCACAAAACTGAAGAGAAGAATCTTTATAAAATGTGGGAAGAAAGTGGTTTTTTTAAGCCTACTAAAAATTCAAAAAAGAAACCTTTTACAATTCTTATCCCTCCGCCAAATGCGAGTGGCAAAATGCATACGGGGAATGTTCTTATGATCGCAATTGAAGATCTTTTGATTCGTTGGCATAGGATGAAAGGTGATCCTACGTTGTGGGTTCCGGGTACAGATCACGCAGGCACTGAAACACAAATTACCTTTGAGAAACAGTTAAAGAAAGAAGGGAAATCTCGTTTTCAGTATAGTAGGGAAGAACTTTATAACGAAATTTGGAAGTTTGTTCAAAATAATAAAGGTCAAATAGAAGGACAGATGCGAGAGATGGGTGCAAGTGTAGACTGGAGTAGATACACCTTTACTCTTGATAAAAAAGTTATTCAGACTGTCCACAATACTTTTTCTAAGATGGTAAAGGATGATTTGGTTTATCGCGGTAATTATATGGTTAATTATTGTCCAAAGTGTGGAACCACATATTCTGATGTTGAATTAAAACATGAAGAGCGTACCGACCCGCTTTATTACATGAAGTATGGTCCCTTTGTTGTTGCAACTGTCCGACCTGAGACAAAATTTGGAGATACTGCAGTTGCTGTCAATCCCAAAGATAAACGATATAAGGAATTTATCGGAACAGAAATTGAAGTTGAAGGATTGATTGGTAAATTTAAACTCAAGGTGATTGCGGATGATTTTGTGGATCAGAAATTTGGAACAGGAGTTGTCAAGGTTACGCCCGCTCACGACAAAAATGATTACGAAGCTGGCTTACGTCATAATCTTGAAGTGAAACCAGTAATTGATCTCACGGGTAAATTAAATGACAAAACAGGTAAGTACGCTGGTTTAAGTGTTGTTGATGCCAGAAAAAAAGTTGTAGCGGATCTTGAAGAGAAAGGTCAGATGGAAAAGATTGATTTGAAATATCTTCACACCGTTGTTTTATGTAAGGCAGGGCATATGATTGAACCAATGGTTTTACCGAATTGGTTTATTAAAGTTGATGCTCAACATAAATCATTTAAAAGA
>Ga0265342_10002668_pt1 | contig 15200 bp, 13 predicted proteins | sample 4CB327metaG_FD_203125 | JGI IMG/M metagenome (GOLD analysis project Ga0265342, IMG submission 203125) | Rhizosphere microbial communities from Carex aquatilis grown in University of Washington, Seatle, WA, United States - 4-CB3-27 metaG | ecosystem: Host-associated > Plants > Roots >...
CTTACACCGGATATTACTGTCCCGGTTCCACCTTGAACTTGTCGGCCACCTATCAGGACTCCGGCGGCACAGTCACTCTGACCGTCAACTTCAGCATTGCCAACGCTGTGTCTTTGTTTTCCCACGTAAACAACGTGGCCTATTCCGATCTGGGCGGAACCGCGGCAGTGGGTGGGTATTTCGACTGGGGGCTGCCTTTCTACTTTGGCCGGAACGTCTATACCTCGATCGAGGGACAATCGACCCCTGTGGGCACGGGACCGTTCGTCGCCTTCTGATAAAGAGCGGCGGTGATACCATTCCGGCCCTATTCGTGATTGGATTGGACGTGGCAGAAACTTCAGCACGAGGAGCTTCCTGATGCGAAACGCGTTCACCATCATTGGCCTTGGCCTGGCGATGTCGGCGGCCTGTGGCACCGAGACGTCCCTGAAACCAGAGTTCACGCCGACGGCCAGCATGACCGCGGCCAGGATGGAGCACACGGCGACGTTGTTGCGCGATGGAACGGTGCTCATCGCCGGAGGCAAGGATCTCGCCAGCGCGGAGCTATTCGACCCGACAGCTGCGACCTTCACTTCCACGGCCGCCATGGCAACGCCCAGGAGCGGCCACACGGCGACGCGGCTGCCCAGCGGGTCGGTGCTCATCGCCGGCGGTTCCAGCAGCAGTACCGTCAATCTTGCAAGCGCGGAGCTATTCGGCCCGGGGACTGCAACCTTCACCGCCACCGGCGACATGACCACAGCTCGCAGTCTTCACACGGCCACGCTGTTGTCCAACGGGATGGTTCTCATCGCCGGTGGATGGTCGGTTCCAGCGCCATTTGCCTCCAATTTTGTCACGAGCGCGGAGCTGTTCGACCCAGTCACCCGGACTTTCACCGCCACCGGCGACATGATCACACCCAGACTAGCGTTCACCGCGACCCTGCTAACCAATGGGATGGTGCTGATGGTCGGCGGGCAGAACTCCGGCGGGTATCTAGCCAGCGCAGAGCTGTACGACCCCAGCACCGGGACATTCACGGCCGCCGGAAGCATGGGTGTAGCCAGGGCCTATCACACGGCGACGCTGCTCAACGACGGCACGGTTCTGATTGCCGGCGGAGGCAGCAACGGGTTTCTCGCCAGGGCGGAATTGTACGATCCAGATACCGGGAAGTTCACCCCCACTGGCTCCATGACCACACCCCGGGGCTATCACACGGCAACGTTGCTCAACGACGGAGTGGTCCTCGTCGCCGGCGGATACAATGGCGGTTGGACGCTTGCGGGAGCCGATCTCTACGACCCCGCGGCTGAGACATTCACCGCCACCAGCGACATGACAACGCCCAGGCAGTACCACACCGGGACGCTCTTGCACGACGGGAGAGTCCTCGTCGCCGGCGGATTCGATGGCGTTTCAGCCCTCGCGAGCGCGGAGATCTATCAGTAGCCCGGATCTCGCCGGCCGCGCCCCGGGCTGCCCAGCGGCCCCGAATTTCCAGACAAGCCGTAGCTGTTCGCTACTGGGATACGGGCGGTGCTGGTTTCGCCGCAGCCACGGCCTCGTCGATGAGGCGAATCTGCCGGCCGATCTGGTTGCGCACCTTGGGCAGGGTCTCGATGTCGAAGCGCTTGCGCAGCAGATCGGCCGCTTCCTCGGAGCGCGTGAGCCCCAGCCCGATGGCGGCGTCGATCCTCACGTCAGGGTCGGGGTGATCCAGCAGCGCGCCGATCTGGTCCGGGACTGCGTTGCCGCCTGCCCAACCCAGGGCCAGGGCTGCCTTGCGCAAGAGAAGCTTGTCGCCCGCATCGGCCGAGGCGGCTTTCTGTTTGACGACCGATTCCAAGAGTGCCCGGCCAGGTCGCGTGGCCATCATGCCGAGGGCAGTGACCGCGCGTGCTCGCAGCTGCACCTCGGCCTTGGCGTCGCCTGCGATGGCAACCAGGATCTCGTCGGTGCCTGGTCCGAGTGCCTGCCACTCGGCAGCCGAACGCGGCAACGTGTTCGCCTGCAGACGGGTCTCGACCGCGGCTCGGTCAGGCCGCGCTGCCGGGGCAGCAGGCCCGGCCACAAGGACGCCAATAGCTGCGCTCAGCCAAAAGACGAGCATTCCCAACGCTACCACGGCTTAGGCTATAGTGGCGGCACGGTGGACTTCACCCACTGCGTAGTACCCGGAGGATGTGATGGCTCGTTGCCTAACGATTGCAGCTTTTGCCCCGATGTTCATTCTCGGCCTTGGCGGTGCGGCCAGCGCCCGAGGCAAGGCCGCTCCAGCCCCACCGGAAAAAGCCCCAGCCCCGGCCGCAACGGAGGAGACCGCTGTCCAACCGGCCGAGACGCCGGCCCCACCCGAGGCCGCGGTGGAGACGGAAGCTCCGGTGGCGCCAACCGCGGCCCCGGCAGGGCCGGCCAATCCACCACAGTTTGGCGTGGGGTTCCGCGCGCGCATGATCTCGCTGCCCAGCGCCTTTCTCAAGGCATTCACCAAAGCCAACCAGGGCCTGCTGTCCTACGGCGTCGGGCTCGATGGCTTCCGCCGCAAGCGCGACAATGAGAACCCGAACCGGTTCTCGGAAATTTCATTCGCCGTGACCTACCAGAACATGAGCCCGCCCGACGGCAACTGGCTGGGCAATGGCCACAACGCAGCCATCGACACGGACTGGGTCCAATTCAAGAACTTCGCTTTCTGGACCATCGACCTGTCGTTCATCGAACGGCAATACTTCAACGACGTCTTCGGTATCCACTATGGCGCTGGCGTGGGCCTGACCATCGTCCAAGGAGACGTCCTGCGCACGAAGTCGTATGGCTGCAACGACCAGAACTTGAATACGTGCCGTCCGATAGTGTGCACCGGCGGCGTATGCACGGAGGCCGAGTTGGCTGCCACGCAGAATGGCCGGCCTAGCAGCGCCACTGATCCACACCGCTTCAGGGAAGGCGCGGTGTGGCCGGCGGCTCCGGCCCTGACCTTGCTCACCGGACTCGACTTCCGCATCCCGCAGGCCCAGGGCCTCGAGTTCCGCCTCGACGCCGGCTTCTTCGACTTTCTCGTCATCTTCGTCGGCGGCAGCGTCGCGTACGTGTTCTAGCGGGAATTGGGTGCCGGTTCCGGCCGCACCCGCAACACAAGTCTCGTCGATCCGCGCTGCACATCGAGCGGCCATTCCGTACCGATAGACGCCAGGACCACAGCTGGCCGCACGGGATTCTGGCTGGTGAACGGCTCGCCAGCGGCCCCGACCAAGATGTCGTCTGGATGCATCCCAGCGCGGCTGGCCGGTGAATTCGCGACCACCGACACCACGCGCACCGCTGCTTCGGGAAGGCCCAAGCGCTTGCGACGAGCCGGCGCCACGGGATCGAACGCGAAGCCCAGCCAGGCCGGCTGCGCACGATCCGCGGCGCGCCGATCGGTGTCCAGCGCGGCCAAGGGCGGCTTGACCGCGGGTACAGCCGAACGCGCCCCTGGCGTGAGCACGAGGTTGAGATTCTCGCAGCCTTCCAGCGCCGCCGAGGCCTCCAGTTCCTTGGGCTTGCCCTCGGTCTGCAAATAATGGCGGCCGGAAACGCCGAGCAGGAGGGTCCGTATGCGCAGAAGAGCAGCCAGGCGCACCTCGGCCCGGTACGCGATCTCGTCAAGGCCAGCCGTGGCCTCGATGAGGCGCTGCAAGCGGGCACTCTGCTTGGTATCACCCTCGGTCAGGGGCACAAACTCGCGCAGAAACTCCACAACCAGCGTGCGCCGCTCGGCTGGTCCCAGCTTGCGCAAGGCTGGCAAGGCCAGGCGCGCAGCCCATCCCGGCCGCGCCGCCAGAAACCCATCCAGACGCGCCTGATTGAGATCGCCCAGCGCGGTTGCCCAGGCCTTGGCGTGCGCCTCCAGCCCGTCGAGAAATGCCGCTAGTTCCTCGCCGCGCTGGTTGATCTCGGCCAGGGTGAACGCGCGCAGACGCGGCAGACCGAATTCGACAGCCAGACGCTCGACCCGATCACGCTCGGCCGCAAAGCCTTTGCCCGCCCACGCCTTGGCTAGAATTTCGTCGACGAACTTGTTCTCGTCCGCATGCTTTGCGTGCGCCGCTCGCAACAAGATCTCGTCGAAAAACACGTCTGAGCTACGCAAGGGCACGTCAGGGCTTTGATCGGAAAGCACGATGCTGGCGTGGGCGCTGGGAAAGCCGCCGTTGCGAGCAAAGGCCTGCAAGAATTCGAAGGCATGCCCCACGGCCTCAGACCCGCGCACCTCGGGATAGCATCCGTAGGCAGGGCGGTCTGCCGTGGACGAAAAGTAGCCGCAGGCCGCGCCGGTGGGAAGCTGGCCGCGCGTGCGCCCGTCATAGAGATAGGCGAAGCCGCCCGAAAAACACTGGGACATGAGCATCACCACGCGCACCTGGGCGGGCAAGCGGGCGAGCAGCGCGCGCAGGTCACGCACCGACAGGGATTCGTTCGCTCCCCAGAGCGAGATGCGGTTGTCGAGCGGATCGCGCGGATTGGCAGTGCCGTGATCGGTGACAAAGACCAGCAGGGTGTCGCCCGGCTGCAACCGTTTCTTCAGCTCGCCGAATGTCCGGCGCAGCTCGGCCCGGGTGGCGGGCCGCAGGCTGTACCCGGCGATCGTCGAGTTCTCGAAACTCGTGGTGTGGTGAAGCAGCTCACCCACGGCCGTTCCTTCCAGCAGCCAGGTTCCCTCGGGATCGGGTTCACGCACCGCCAAATCGGGCGCCGGACTGCTGCCGTCGCTGGCCAGAATTGTGACGTGATCGCGCGGGATCTGAGCGCGTTCCAAAGCGTCGGCGAGTTGGCGCAGATGCGAAAGGTGCGAGGCGAAGTTGTTCTCGCGATCACCGCCCCCGTTGATCATGAGCACGTGCAGACGCTGCGGCGGCACCGGCTCGGCCGCGTGGCTGGATGTGGCGGCGAGCGCAAGCGAGACAACAAGAAGAAACCGCATCATGGTCGATTCAACCCGTCGCTAGTCGCGCCGCCAGACGCGAGCAGCGCGCGGCCACTTCAGCGTTGTTCACGGCAATGCGCAGGGCTTTGCGCGTGCCAATCAGCACCACCAGCTTCTTGCCGCGCGTGACTGCGGTGTAGAGAAGGCTGCGCTGGAGCATCACGTAGTGCTGCGTGTGCACCGGCACGATCACGGCAGGGTATTCCGATCCTTGCGACTTGTGCACCGTCGCTGCGTAGGCCAGGGTCAACTCGTCCAGGTCATCGGCCGCGTAGATCACCTCGCGCTCGTCGAAACGGACCACGGCCTGACTTTCGCCCGCCTCGTCCGACCCACCGGCCACGCGCAACACTTCTCCCACGTCGCCGTTGAACACATCGCGGTCGTAGTTGTTGCGAATCTGCATCACGCGATCGCCGACGCGAAACACGCGGGCGCCCGTGCGCAGTTCGGGCCGGCCCGACGTGATCGCGTCTTGCAGCAGGCGATTGAGCGTACTGGCGCCCAGCTCGCCCCGGTGCATGGGTGTCAGCACCTGGATGTCGCTCGAAGAAAATCCATAGCGGCGTGGCAGGCGCGTGGCCACCAGATCGCGGATGGTTTCGGCTGCGTGCGCGGGATCGTCGTCCTCGATGAAGAAGAAGTCGCGCTTGTCCGCGGACGGCCCTTGCGCGGGCGGCGCGCCCAGTTCGGGCTCCACGCCGTCGTGGATGCGGTGGGCGTTGGTCACGATCAGGCTGGCAGCCGCCTGACGGAAAATCTCGGTCAGTCGCACGGTGGGCACACGGCCAGAGGCGATCACGTCGCGCAAAACCATTCCCGGCCCGACCGATGGAAGCTGGTCGACATCGCCGACCAGAACCAGGCGCGTGCCATCGGCCAGCGCCGCCAGCAGATCGGCCATCAGGCGAATGTCGATCATGGAGGCTTCGTCCACCACCAGCAGATCCGCCTGCAACGGCCGGGTCACATTGCGACCGAACACGCCGTCAGCCGGGCGCCATTCCAGCAGTCGATGCAACGTCGCCGCGGGCTGGCCGGTGGCTTCCTGCAATCGCTTGGCCGCCCGGCCGGTGGGTGCTGCCAGGGCCACGGTCAGCCCCTCGCGCACCAACGTATTGACGATCCCGCGTACGATGGTGGTCTTGCCCACGCCGGGACCGCCGGTGATCACCAGCACCGGCTCGGCCAGGGCACGCCGCACGGCCTCGGCCTGCTGGGGCGCAAGCGTGATCTGGGCTTCCGCCTGGTAGCGAGCGATGGCGCGGTCAGCGTCGACGCGCGTCGGAGATCCGCGACCGCGCAACAAGCGTAGTAATCCCGTGGCTGCGGCCACCTCGGCGCGAAACAGACCCACCTCGAAGACCGCCGCGCCTTCGGGCGTGCTCTCGATGGCCAGATCCCCGGCGCGGCCCAGCCGGTCCACGGCCGCCTCCACCAGTGTGGCTTCGACTTCCAGCAACTTGGCCGCCTCTTCGACAAGCAGACTGCGCGGAAGGAACACATGGCCCAGCCCGCTCGCCTCGTCGAGCGCGTGGTGCACGCCGGCCTCCACGCGCACATCCGAATCGCGGGCGATGCCCAACGCCGTGGCCAGACGATCCGCTGACAGGAAGCCGATGCCCCACACGTCAAAGGCCAGGCGAAAGGGATTCTCGCGCACGCGCGCGATGGCAGCCGCGCCGTAGCGTTTGTAGATGCGCGCGGCAAAGGCGGGCGAAACGCCGTAGCCCTGCAGAAACACCATGACCTCGCGCAAGCGGCGCTGTGACGTCCAGGCTTGCTGAATGGCCTGGGCGCGGGACGGGCCAATGCCCGGCACCTCGCGGATCCGTTCCGGCTGCGCGTCCAAAATTTCCAGGGTACGGATGCCGAAACGCTCGACGATGCGGCTGGCGAATTCCGGCCCGATGCCCTTGACCAGCCCGGCGCCTAGGTAGCGACGAATCCCTTGCAGCGTCTCGGGCGACAGCTCGGTGTAGCTTTGTACGCGAAACTGACGGCCGAAACGTGGATTGCTTTCGAAGTAGCCGCGCAGGCGCAGGCGCGCGCCCGTGGGCAGGCCGAGCAAGCTGCCCACCACCGTGGTGGGCTCGGCCTCGCCTTCGCGCGCGAGGCGCGCCACCGTAAATTCACCGCCGCCGCCCGAGAACACGATGCGCTCGATGGTGCCTTCCAGAATCTCCTCCTGCGCGTGGCCGGGTCGCTGGCCTGCGGATCGGTCGAAAAGATCCATGCAATCAGTGCGCGCAGGTGTAGTCGTACTGGCTGCACGAGGCGTGGCAGGTGATGCATTCCTGCACACGCCCATCCTGCAAGACATCGCGCTGGTCATCCAGCTTCTGCCAGTGCCAGTCGCCCGCCGAAGCGTTGTAGCCGGGCACGTCCTTGAACATGAGCGTGTAGCCCGTGATTCCGTTGCAGTTGGGCTGGTCGGTTTCCGCGGTCACGATAGTGCTGCCCTGGGCAAGCGGATAGTTGCCCGCGAGATAATCCGATTGCGCCAGGGCGTTGGCGTAGACAACCATGTAGTTCGAGTTGTGCGCGACGCTGAGCCGGCAGGTTCGCGCCACCTGGTAGCTCGCCACACCGTCCGACGGCAAGAGCTTGCTTGTGCTGGGGCCGCTCTGCTGAAAGCAACCGCCTAGCGCAATTAGGAAGAGGAGCACGAAAGCACGCCGCGTGGCCATGTGCGGGATTCTACCTTCAGATTGCCCGTGGGGCAGGATCAGAATGGCAGGCGCAGTTGGCGCGGCGGTCGCGCCACCGAGTCGAAGCAGGTGCGACCGTTCCAGGCCGGTGCGCGCTGGCGCTGGTAGTGGATGAGTGCGGGCAGCGACAGCGAGGGCGCGCCCTGGGGACGACCGGCTGCGGTCGCCTCCAGCGAGCGGCACTGGTCGTCCAGGCGACGCAGCGCCGCCAGCTTTTCGTCCTGGCCCAGCTTGGCCTGATCCACAGCGCGCCGGAGCACACGCAGCGTCTCGTCGTAGATGGTCAGCGGAACCGGGAAGGGGTGTCCGTCCTTGCCGCCGTGGGCGAAGGAGAAACGCGCCGGATCGGAGAAGCGGCTGGGCGCACCATGCACCACCTCGGCGACCAGAGACAACGCAAAGAGGGTGCGCGCGCCGATGCCGGGCGTGAGCAACAGTTCGGGAAAATCCGCCGGACCACGCTCGGCCGCCACGCTCAGGGCCGCAACCAGTCGGCGCAAGTTCACGTCCTTTTCGCGCACGTCGTGATGGGCTGGCATCGCGAGCTTGGCCGCGCGTTTCACTTCAACAACGACAGCCTCGGGGCTGCTCCTGGCCAACTCCACGGTCACCTCGCGCGCCGTCGCCGCCTGGCGGTCGGTGAAATTCACGATGCTCCCCTGCGGGATGCCCTCGATGGCAGCGTGGGGCTGGTCGACGAAAGAGCCCGCCCTTTCCCACAGCCAGTGATAGCGCCGCGCCTGGCGCTGGTCCGGGTTCATGCCTTGCTGGACCACGGCCCACTTTCCATCGTCGGTGACCACGAAGCCATGCAGGTAGAGGGCGAACCCGTCCTGCACAGCCGCGCTGTCCACCTTGGCCACCAGCCGGCTGGCGCGCACCAAGGCCGGCGCATCGACTGACACACGTTCGCCGAGCGCCAGCAGCTCCGCCGGCGTACGCCGCGAGTGCCGACCCCGGCCGCCGCACACGTGCAGGCCCAACTCCCATTCCACGGGCGCAAGGCCGCGCTTGAGAGCGCCCAGCACGCTGGTGGTGATGCCAGAGGAATGCCAGTCCATGCCCATCACGCAACCGAGCGACTGGAACCAAAACGGGTTCGCCAAGCGCCGGAGCACCTCGTCGCGCCCGTACTCCAGCACCAGCGCCTCTACCACCACGCGGCCGAGCCGCGCCATCCGACTCGACAACCAGGACGGCACGCGCCCGCCATGCAGAGGCAGGTCGGCTGTGCCGGTTCTCATAACTACACCTCGGCGTTACTCGCCCGAGAAGCGTACATATGTGTGATCTTGATCCTGCGCCGACTTGATCAGATTGAGCAACGCGGTGCCGTGATTCTTGATGTCCGGCTTGCGGACCGCGCGCAACCGCGTTTCCAGCTCCTGCATCAGGACGGGCAGCTGCAACTGGTTGAAGACCGTGTCGCCGTCGTGGTCCACATAGCGCAGGCAGGGCGACGTCGCGTCGTCGTGTTCTGGCAGAAGTTTTTCAGTCAGGTTGTTGTCATCCAGGATCTCGTCCTGGACCTCACCAGACTCGCTCTCTACTCGCAAATCGATTCCCATTGGTCCTCCCGACCTCGACGGTGCGCAAGCTGGACTATGACTTCACTATACGTACGTTCAGCGAAGGGCGCAAGAAGGCAAGGTTGTGGCGCTCGGGCAACAGTGGGCGCCGCAGCGTCGCAAATTGACGACGACAGCTGACCCCGAGGCAGAAGAGCGGCGCACCAGTGCACTCGGTTTTGCGGCATGAGATCTGCTTAGATGGCGGCCATGACGACTTCTCGGCGTCGAACATTGCTTCTGCCTCGCTGCAAGGCCTCGCCGAGCCTGGCGCTCGCCGTGCTGGGCGCATTCTTCTCATACGCCTTGTCAGGGTGCCTCTCGAGCCGCTACCTAATCCCGCAGCAAGAGCTGGCGCGCCTGGCGCAACTGCCGCCGGAAATCCGCGGCGAAAAGGTCTTCGTCGTACAGGCCTTGGGCGATCGTCGCGGAGAGGCGCTCGAGCCTGCGCCGCCCGCTGCCCCAACCGCCCCGGTCCCGCCGATTCAGTCCTATCCTACGCCACCCAATTCAGATGATTGGGTGGATCCAGCGCAGGGCCCGCCGGCCGATGCCTACCCAGGGGCGCCTCCTGCTGAAGAGAGCCCGGAAGCGCAGGTCGGCGTGGCCATCATTCTCGGACCCGATGGTCTGCCTATGCCGCGCCCGGGACATGGCCGACCGCCCGGCGCCGGCGGGTCCGTCGCGGGAACCCCGCGCTATCCGCCACCGCCTCGCCCAGCTACCACGTCTCGGCCGTCGACAGGCGGAGGCGGCAGTCTTCCCTCGCTGGGTGGAGGCCATGGCGGTGGCAAAGACGAGATCCTGGTCATTGCGATCATCATCGTGGCCGTGGCGGTGCTGGCAGCCGCGGGCCTGGCGGTCACCGAAGGCCTGCGCTACGACGGCGCCGTCCGGATGTTCGCAGGCCAGCCCGTGCATCTGACCGATGCCGCTGGCGCAGAACGGGTCGTGGCGCTCGGCGATCTCGTACCTGCGGATGCCGCACAATCGGTCAGCGGCGAGGTGATGGACGACGAGGGTTGGGGGCTGAGCCGCCTGGAACGCCGGCCTCTCGACCGCAAGGGCCTTGCCTTCAAGGTGGACGTGGGCTCGTTGCAGTCCTTGTGCGCCTGCTACTCGGCGGCGGGCTTGGGGTCGAACATCCAGTTCGGCTATTTCCTCCACCATCGCATGGGCGTGCTGGCCAATCTGTCGCTGGGCGGCGGAAGCGATCGGCTGGGCCACACCTTCCAGCGGCACTCGATCTCAGGCGAGATGCAGTGGTTTCCGCTCGATCTGTGGCGCTTTCATCTGGGCGCCTTTGGCCACGGGGGCGTGCAATACGCCAAGGATTTGTCACCCGGCTGGCGCACCGGACCGGCTTTCGGCGGCGGCGCGATTTTGGAGCTCTCTCTCACCACGCGCCTGACCCTGATGGCGCGCGGCGATTGGACCACCGCCCGCACCGCACCCGACGGCACAAGCTGGTCCGACAGTGCGCAGATCACCGGCGGGCTGGCGATCTACTGAACGGAGGCGTACGGAGTGTCGAGACGCTTGTCATAGGCCTGGTTGGCTTTGAGTTCCCGATCCCAGAACATCACCCGGGTCCACCAGCAAACCAGGCCAAGCGCAAAGCGCGGGATGCGCTCCCGCCCGGCTAGGTTGCGCAGTTCTTGCGGGTCCAGGCGGCCAGTGCGGCCAAAGCTTTCGCCCAGCCCGCGGAGGCGCCCAAGGATGCCACGGACCATCCAGGCGGGTTGCGTGCGAATGCCTTCGACGTTGCCCCGGCGCACGACTCCGGCGCAGACACAGCCCAGGCGGCTGGCCAGCCGTTCCAGATAGCGCGCCACGGGTGCCGTGTGCGTGGCCTCGGGAAATCCGGACTGCACGAGAAACACCAGAGTGGGCCGGCGATTCGGTCGCGGGAGCGTCACGACCTGTTCCAGGAATTCCTTCACCAGGCCGGGCATGGCGTCCGTGTAGAGTGGAAAGCCGAGGAGCACGGCATCGCTGTTCCAAAAAGCCGCGAGCGCCTTCTCCCGATCGCTCGGCCGCGCAATGTCGAGGGTTTCAGCTTGGTTTGCCGGCGTGGCCGCGAAGCCGCGCAGAAATTCGTCAGTTAGAAATCGCGTGTTGGACTTGGGTCCGCGGGGCGAACCATTAAGCGCGAGCAATCGCATGGGCGACCTCCGTTGTGGCCATCGTGGTGGACAGGCATGCAATCAGCGACGTGTTGGCGTTACGGGCCATCCGGCTCCAGATTTCGCGCGTGATGGCCCGATCCTCGTCGGCTGTGTCGGGCTCGTCCTGGTACAGCACCGCCAGTCGCGGCGCTTTGGAGTAGCGCAGGAAGTGCCGACATTCCCCTGACGAAGCATCGATGTAGGGCAGAAGGACGGGGATGAGCTTGTCCGCCGCCCGCTTGAGCAGGCCCGAGCTGAATCCCAGGACCAGCGGTGAAGCCAGCACGACCACGTCGGCATCCAGGAAGGCCCGGAGGAGCTGGCCGTGCTGATCCTGGGTCGCACAGACTCCGGGCGTCTTCAACCAACAACCGAAACAGCCGCTGCACTGGCGCAGGTCCATGGAACGCAGCTCAAGCGTGTTCACGCCGTGCCCTTGCACGGTCAGCACTTGAGCCAGGCTTTGCAAATAGGTATCGAAGCGCGGGTCGGCCGGGTTGGAATTCCCATTCATGAGCAGGGCGTTCATGTCTTCCTCCTTGCTTTGCATTTCACGGTGGCAGACAGCATGGGCGCGGGCTCCAAGCCCGAGGCCATGGCTGCGCCGATCACGATGGCGCCCACCCGCTCCAGCTTGCGGTCCACCACAACGGGCTCGGGTCGGGGCAGCAGATTGGCGATGACCATGCTGGCCAGACCATGGGTGTAGATCCAGAGATCCATGATCAGCTCGTCGCGCACAGCCGGGCTCAGACGGCGAAGCTTGGGCGACTGATCCACGATCTGGCGCAGACAGGCGCGCATGCGAGTCACCGTCTCGCCCGCGTTCGGTTGGTCGATGAACAGAGCGCGGAACAGGCGTGGTTCGTCGCGTGCGAACATGACCAGCCCCACGCCGGCGCTGCGGAAAGGAAAGTCAGTGTAGGGACGGGCGACGTACTCGTCGAGCTGCCGCAGGGCCGCATCCAGCACGGCTTTGCTGAGTTCATCCATCGAGGCATAGGCCCGGTAGATGGGCGCCACCGAGGCTCCTAGTTGATCGGCAACCGCGCGCGCCGACAGGGCGGCCAGGCCTTCCCGCCGCACCAACTGCAAGCTGGCGGCGAGGACGCGATCTTTGTCGAGGGTCAGCTTGCGCGGGCTCATGATGTAACGCCAGTTAGATAACAGATGTTATTTCGCCGCGCAAGCGGAATCGTTGTCTGGAGATCCTCCCGACCCCACGCCTGGTCACCGACGGGTTGGCGATTTGCTGGTGTTCGCGTAGATTCGGCCCGTGTTTCGCCGACCACCAAAGACCAGCGCCCGTTTCGACCGCGTCGAGGTGAGCAACCCTCGCGACGGCGGCTTCTGGTACTGGCTGTTCAAACTCTACGCCTTTGCCGCCTGCTGCCTGGCGGGCCTGGCGATCCTGGGCGTCATCGGCGTGTACGTGTACTTCGCCTCCACCCTGCCCGCCCTGCCCAGCTTCACGCAGTTCCGCCAGGACTCGGCGGAATCCACCGTGGTGCGCGGCTGGGATGGCACGCCGCTGGCGGAATTCGCCAGCGAGCGACGCGAGATTCTTCCTTTCAATGCCTTCCCCAAGCGCCTGGTGCAGGCCTTTGTGGCCATCGAGGATCGGCGTTTCTACGAACACGCCGGTCTCGACTACCGCGGCATGCTGCGCGCGGCGCTGGCCAATATGCGCGCCGGTCGCGTGGTGCAAGGGGGCTCGACCATCACGCAACAGGTGGCGCGCGCGTTGCTGCGCACGTCCCAGCAGACCATGCAACGAAAGATCCGCGAGGCCATCCTGGCGCGCCGGCTGGAGACTCGCTACAGCAAGGATCAGATCCTCACCCTGTATCTCAACCAGATCTTCCTCGGTCATCAGTCGTACGGCGTGGCCGCGGCCGCCCGTCGCTATTTCGACAAGGCGGTGGGCGATCTGGATCTGGCCGAGACAGCCACCCTGGCCGGCATCGCGCAAGCGCCCAGTCGCTACTCGCCTCTGGTCGAACCCGAGTTGACACGCGCCCGCCGCGATCAAGTTCTGTCCGCCATGGCTGCTTCAGGTTTCGCCTCACAGGCCGACGCCCAGGCCGCGTCTGCCAAGCCGCTGGCTGTGCGACCGCCGCCGGACTTCTTCCGCGATCGCTCGCCCTACTTCGCCGAGCATGTTCGCCGCACCATTGGCAAGCATTACGGGGAAAAGGCTTTGTGGGAAGGCGGGCTGCAAGTGGAGACCACGTTGGTTCCATGGGTCGATGAAGCGGCCCAGGAGAACGTCGATTTTTCTCTGCGCAAGCTGGACAAGCGCCAAGGCTGGCGCGGACCCGTGGCGCGGTTGACGGGCGCGGCTGCCGATGAATTCCGGCGCCGGGCCGCCCAGCGCTATGGGGCCGAGCCACCCGTCGAGAATCGCCTGTACCTGGGTCTGGTCGAATCGTCCACGAGTGCAGGTGTACAGGTGCGCGTGGGCGAGAGGATCTATCCCCTGCCCTCGGCTGGCATGCAGTGGGCAACTCCTTTCAGCCTGGTCGATTCCAGCAATGGCCGCGTCTTGCAGTCAACTGCGGGCGTGCTCAAGCCCGGCGATGTCATCTGGGTGGCCAATGCGCATCGCTCGCGCCAGCGCCGTTACTCCGACTGGACCTACGATGGCGCGGGCGAAGTTCAGTGGCTGGCCGGCTTCGACAACCGCAAACCGCCGCCCGGGCCGCCACAGTTGCGCCTGGAACAAACCCCGCGCGTGCAGGGCACGATCTTTTCCTATGATCACCAGAGCGGCTATGTGACCGCCATGGTGGGCGGCCTGGACTTCGATCGCTCGGAGTTCAACCGCGCAGTGCAGGCCTGCCGCCAGCCGGGCTCGACCTACAAGCCAGTCTATTACTCGTTGGCGCTCGACCGGGGCTACGGCTACGGCTCGTTGCTTAATGATATTCCGCGCGCGGAAGTCGACCCCATCACTGGCGAGGTGTGGATTCCGAAGAACCTCAACAACACAGTCGAATACCAGGTGAATCTGGAATACGCGCTGGTGTGGTCCAAGAACGTGCCTTCAGTGCAATTGTTCAAGCTGGTGGGGGCCAAAGACGTGGAAGCCTGGGCGCGCCGCCTGGAAATCACCACACCCATTATTGCTGACCAGGCGCTGGCCTTGGGCGCCTCCTGCACGCGCATCGACGAGCTGACGCGCGCCTTTTCCGCCTTTGCCCGCAATGGCTCGCTGGAAGAGCCAGTGTATGTGCGCCGGGTGCGCGACCGCGCGGGCAACATCGTGGAAGACAACACGGCTGTGTCCGACCCCATGGGCCCGCCTGATGCGCGTCTGGATCGCATGGTGGCCCTGGCCGGTCAGTCGACCAAGATCGTGATCCCGCCGCGCGCGGCCTGGCTAATGTCGCAACTTCTGCGCCGGGTGGTGACCAAGGGCCACGCCCCGTCCCTGCGCAGCTCCGGGCTTCTGGTCGCGGGCAAGACCGGCACGTCGAGCGCCACCATGGATACCTGGTTCGTGGGCTACACCTCGCGTTCGATGATCACCACCTGGATCGGCGACGACCGCCGCGAACGCCCGCTCGGATTCAAAGACGCTGCCTTCATGCTGACTGTGCCCATGGCCGCGCGCTTTCTCTCGGAGACCACCGCCGGCCAGCCCCTGCGCGACATCCCCTGGGAACGCCCAGCCGGCGTGCGCGCCAACGACACCGGCGGCAACCTACGCGCGACCATGGAAGCCGTGAAAGCCGAGGACGAGGCAGCCGCGCACAAGAAGAAGGGATAGCCGGCCATAGAGTAGTTGCAGTCG
>Ga0265342_10002670_pt1 | contig 15188 bp, 7 predicted proteins | sample 4CB327metaG_FD_203125 | JGI IMG/M metagenome (GOLD analysis project Ga0265342, IMG submission 203125) | Rhizosphere microbial communities from Carex aquatilis grown in University of Washington, Seatle, WA, United States - 4-CB3-27 metaG | ecosystem: Host-associated > Plants > Roots > Rhizosphere...
CGCGATGGTGAGTGTGAGTGACTGAGTCTGGCTTTCTTTCGGTGAGCTTGAATCGGTTACGGTGAGGGAGAACGTCGCCACGGCTGCAGTTGTGGGCGTGCCGGAGAGGGCCCAACTCGTCCCGGACCCGCTCAGCGACAACCCGGTGGGCAGCGTTGAGCCAGTGGCTACTGTCCAGGTGTAGGGCGGCGTCCCGCCGGAAGCTTGCAGCGGTGCACTGTATGCCTTGTTTATCGTGCCATTGGGCAAGGTGGTGGTGGTGATCGAAAGTGGAGGGTTGTTAATGAGCAGGGTGAATTGCTGGTTGACACTCACCGGCGGCGTGCTGGTGTCCTTCGCTGTAACCGTGAAGGTGGAACTGCCATTCGAAGTAGGAGTACCAGAAACTACGCCCACGCCCATCGCATCACCTGCCAACGTCAACCCCGCGGGCAAGCTTCCCGACGATACGCTCCAGGTGATCGGCAGTGTGCCACCGCTGGTCTGCACATTCTGGCTATAGGCCGTGCCCACCGTGGCGGCTGGGAGTGTCGTGGTGGTGATGTTCAGCGCGGGACTGATCGTGATACTTAGCGCCTGAGTTTTGTTTTGGGGAGGGCTGCTGGAATCAGTGGCGGAAACAGTAAAGTTCGAGAGGCCGGTGGTGGTGGGCGTGCCGGATATCACTCCCGCGCTGCTGAGAGTGAGACCGGCGGGGAGGGTTCCCTGAGAGATGCTCCAGATGACGGTTCCTGTGCCGCCAGCACTTGCGAGCGTGGCGGTATAGGCGGAGTTGATCGTGCCGTTCGGCAAGGACGTGGTCGTGATGGTCAATCCCGCGTAGATCGTGACACTCAGTGCCTGCTGAACTGATTGCTGCGGAGTGCCGGAATCCTTGGCTTGAACGGTGAAGCTGGAATTTCCTGCCGTGGTGGGCGTGCCGGAAATCGCTCCAGCCGTACTAAGAGACAACCCAGCCGGCAAGGTGCCGGTCGCCACAGTCCAAGTTACGGTTCCCACACCGCCACTGGACGTGAGGCTGGCACTATAGGCAGTGCCAACCACACCATTGGTTAGGATTGCGGTGGTGACGGCAAGTTTCGGATTGACGGTAATGCTGAGTGATTGATTCGCTGTCTGCGCTGGAGAGCCCGCGTCTGTGGCAGTGATAGTGAACGTCGCGGTACCCGCCGTAGTGGGATTGCCCGAAATTGTCGAGCCGCTCAAGATTAATCCGGCCGGCAAACTTCCCGTTGTGACGCTCCAACTGATAGATCCCGTGCCACCTGTCGCTGCCAGAGAAGCACTGTAGGCCGTCCCCACCACGCCGTTAGAAAGCGCGGTAGTCGTGATCGCCAACTGGACGGGTTTGATCGTTAGGCTCAACTGCTGCGTAGTCGAAACCGGTCCTTCATGTCCACCGGAGGCATCGGTTACCTTAACTGTGAAGTTCGTGGTGCCCGCGGCTGTTGGCGTTCCAGAAATCGCTCCCGAACCACTCACAGAGAGGCCCGCTGGCAGCGATGATCCCGACGCTATGCTCCAGGTCAGTGTGCCGGCGCCGCCGCTGCCTTGCAGAGTGGCGCTATAGGCGGTACCCACCGTGCCGCTCGCGAGCGATGTCGTCGTGATCGTCGGTGCCGGCGTGACCACGACCTTCGACGACATTGATTTCGTCTTGTCAGTAATCGAAGTGGCCACGATCGTCACCGTCATATTCGCGGAAACAGATGCTGGCGCATTGTAGGCTGCCGCGGATGTTGTGCCGCCGGTGAAGGTCCCGCAGGCGCTACCGGTGCAGGCTGCTCCCGACATACCCCAGGTCACTCCCGCGTTGCTCGAGTCGTTTACCACGCTCGCGGTGTAATTCAAAGTCTGTCCCTGGTCGATTGTGGTTTGTGCAGACGGGATGAGAGAAACAGAAATCACGGGAGGCGTGGATTTGTGACCCCCGCCGCAGCCGCAAAGGATTACTAAGCCTGACAGGATCGAAACAAGTCTCTTCATTTCGTGTCACCTCGAAGAACATCAAAGGACAGATTCTCTTTTTTCCATTCACCTAGACAGCGTGAAAGGAGGGTGAAACGACTCAAGATTTCGACTGCAATTCAGGATCCTGATAAAAATCCCTCGTCACGGCGCCACGGCAAGGGAAGGAGTAAAATTTCTCGCAAAATCGTGTTGGACGATTGTCACGGAAGAGGAACCATTGGAACCGGGCAAAGGGGAGATTACTTTGCTTCTGGCAAAGTGGCGGGACGGGGAACCGTCAGCCTTCGACGAATTGATGCCGCTTGTCTATCCACACCTGCGCGAAGTGGCTGCGGCCTATGTGCGCAGGGAGCGCACCCCGGACGCTCTACAGGCAACCGCGCTGGTCCACGAACTGTACCTTCGGCTCTTAGCCCAGAAGAAAGCCGTAGGCGAGGATCGCCGCCATTTCTACACCTTCGCCGCCAAAGTCATGCGCATGATTCTCATCGACCACGCGCGTGAAAACCAAGCGCAGAAGCGCGGGGGTGGATGCCTGCACGTACCGCTCAGCGATGACTTGCCCTGGGTCGAAGTCGGCAGCCCGGAGTTGCTGGACCTGAATCAGGCATTGAATGAGTTGAACGCCCTTGATGCGGAGAAAGGGCAATTGGTCGAATTGCGCTATTTCCTTGGCTGCACGGCTGAAGAAACTGCCCTTTTAATGGGGACGTCGAAAGCCACAGTCGACCGCGAATTGAAGTTCGTAAAAAGCTGGCTCTACCGCCGCGTTCGCCTGGGGGTGCTGGACAAGGCATTGATCCCGTGATCCAGTTTGACCTCGGTTCACGCAGTCTGAAGTAAAGGCCATAAGTTATTGGCGAGGTGATCGCTGGCATGAACCAATCGACGGACAAGTTCCTGAAGGTCGAGGCTGTTTTCAATGAGGCTCTCGAGTTCCCTCAGGAAGCACGATCCGCTTTCCTTGAGGTCCGATGCGATGGGGACCTCGAACTTGCGGCCGAAGTTGGTTCTCTCTTGGTAGCCTGCGAGGCCGAAGAGCAACTTACGGCGATGCTTTGGCTAGGCAAGGATGCAGAGCACGGCCATCGCTCGATTCCCCAACGAGCGGGGCCTTATGAAATGGATCGCTTGTTGGGCCGAGGCGGCATGGGCGCCGTCTATTTGGCCCACCGCGTCGACGGGCAATTCGAGCAGAAAGTCGCTATCAAGCTCATTGACCTGCCACTTGCGACGGACTTGTTCCGAGAGCGTTTCCGGCAAGAGCGGCAGATCCTCGCCTCGCTTCAACATCCCTACATTGCCCGTCTTCTGGATGGCGGAGTTACAGACAATGGCGATCTGTACCTGGTGATGGAATACGTTGAGGGAGTTCCCATCCAGCAATTCTGCGAGAAGCAGATTCTTACCATTTCCCAGCGTCTCGCGCTCTTCCTTCGAGTCTGTGAGGCTGTCGAGTTTGCTCACCAGCACTTTGTTGTCCACCGCGACTTGAAGCCCGACAACATTCTCGTCTCGGCAGACGGCGCTCCGCGCTTATTGGACTTTGGAACAGCGAAGCTTTTGTCGCCTTCCCTTGGAAATTCAAATAGCGAGGTCACGCGTGAGGGATTCCGGTCCTTCACGCCCCAATACGCCAGCCCGGAACAGGTTTTAGGCAAGCCTATTACCACCGCATCCGACACATACTCGCTCGGCGTCCTGCTTTACGTTCTGCTCACGGGGTCTTTGCCCTATGAGTTGAAGGAGATGACGACTGCGGAAATGCTACGCGTGATTTGCAAAGATCCACCTCGCCGGCCACCGCACGCGGCAGACTCACAGAAAAGACTCGATTCCGATATTGAAGCGATTCTGCTGAAGGCGCTGCGCAAGGAGCCGCAGGAACGATATCGCACCGCCGATCAACTCGCCTCTGATGTCCGTGCCTATCTCGGCGGGCAGCCGGTTGGGGCACGTCACGGCACATTTCGATATCGTTCCGCCAAATTCATTCGCCGCCACTGGTTTGGCCTTGCGGCGACGGCCGCAATGTCGGCTACGCTGCTTGCCGGCGTATCCGGTGTAGTGTGGCAATCCCGCGTGGCAAATCAAGAGAGACGCAAGGCCGAGGCCCGCTCGGCAGACCTGCGCCAATTAAGTAACAGCTTGCTCTCGGAATTGGACGAAGCAATCAAACAGCTCCCCGGCTCGACGGGTGCGCAAAAGCTGCTTGTCACGCGTGTCCTCGAACACTTGGATCGCATGGCAAAGGATGCACAGGGGGATCGCCAGACACAGTTGGATCTGGCGAACGCCTATATTCAGATCGGGCAAGTGCAGGGCGATGGCTATTTTCAAAACATGGGAGATACCCCTGGGGCCCTCGCCGATTTCGACAAGGCACTTACTGTTGCCCAATCGCTCTCCGCAGCCAATCGCAGCGATCGGGAAGCGATGGAATCATTCGCTCTTGCCTTGAGATCGCGAAGTGAAACGCTGTTCCGGGTTGCACGTACGCCCGAGGCTTTTCCGCTCATTCAGCAAGCCACAAACAAATTCGATATCCTTACCGCCGATCCAAATGTATCCGCTGCAGTCCTGGCAGAAGCGGCCAATGCCTACGGAGTGATGGGAGACGAATTGGGGCAGCCCTTGATGGGAAGTCTCAACGATGCGAGCAAAGCGATCGCAGCCTATCGCAAAGATCTTGCCCTTGCCGCTCGCGCTCAGCAACGCGATCCATCGGAGCCGCAGACCCATCGCATCGCCGCCGTCGCTGCCATGAGGATAGGCGAGATAGAAATGGATGCGGACCCGATGCAGGCCCTTAACGATCTTGAACAGTCCGTCCGGTTTCTGGATGCAATGCCTAAGACGGAGCAGACAAACTTCGGTCCCGCCCGAGTCCGTGCCGCTGTTCTTCATCGCAAAGCGATTTCACTGAACGAACTGGGTAGATACGACGAGGCCGCCCGGCTACTTCGTGAGGTCTACCAGTCCGATCTCCAACGACAAAGTGCAGACCCTCTCGACATCCGGCTCCTTGAAGATCTGATCGCCGATCTTAATGATGAGGCGACAGGATATGAATATGCCGCGGACCCGGCGCTGGCGCGGAACCCCACGGATCGAAGCACCAATCTAAAAATGGCCGAGACTTTGTACGAACAGGCGATTCCTCTGGCGGAGAAGTTCCTGCGCCAGGAGCCCACCAACCAAGATCTTCAGGAAACTCTTGCGGAACTGCTCCTCGATGTCAATTCGCTGCGCGCCGAGCTGCATTCTCCCGGGGAGGACGACGCGCAGGCCCGTGGCGAACTCAATACGCTGCGCAGACTGGCCCATGGCAACGCCGATCCTTTCATGTTCTATTCCGTTGCGGACGCATTTCTTCGAGTCGAGCCTCTTTCTCTTCGCGATTCCAGGTTCGCTTTGTATTGCGCTCAACGAGCAATCGAGCGCAGTTTTGGCACAACTGTCGAGATGCAACTGGCCCTGGCTCAGGCCTACCGCGCTGCAAATCAGATTGCAAACAGCCGGGAGGAAGCGAAGAAGGGACTGGCGCTCTTGCCAGCTCAGCGCCCCAATGAACCCAAGCCGCGACTCAGAAAACTGCTTGAGCTCGCGGCCGGCGCGGCGCAGTGAGTGTCGGTTCAGACGGAACCGTGGGCATATGTCACTCCCAAAGGGGTTCGTGCTTATCCAGATCGATGGGCGATCGATTTGATCGCGATTTACTCAATCGGTATCGAAAAGTCTGCACGTTTTACCTCTTCAAGATCGTCGTAGCGTGCAATACATAACGCTGATGAAGGATATGCAAGCTCGTTACTTCACGTATTTCAGAATCAGCGCCACCACCGACTCCTCGAGCTTCTGCATCTGCTGGACATCGCTGTCCTCCATTGGGAATCCGCTCGCGAGGTTCTTGCCGCTAAGAATCTGTTCTCTTGAATAACCATACGGAAGCATTTGATAGTCCTTGTCGTGACCGCCATCGCGCCATCGGATGTTGATTATCGGCCAGTCAGGCAGTTTTTCGTTGGCCATCATTCCCTTCGCGATCTTCTTAACTTCAATTCCGCTCAATCCCTGCGGCCCCACGCCAAATCCATCGCCTTTGCTTGTGGAATAGACCAGTTTGCCCCGCTGGATTTTCAACTCGCCCGTACAGAGCCCCATGGGATGAAAGTGAGCGATGGGAACGCCGAAGGTGCCGCCGCCTTGGAGCAGTCTATCTGCGACTTCATCGCCCTCGATGAAATCACCCAGCATGTAATGCGACAAGGCTTGTCCTTGCAGAACTCGTGGCTCATTCGGGTCAATTGCCGCTGCCTTACCGTATTCCACGAGTGCTTGCGACCAGAATTTGTCGCGGACAAAGCCGTCGGCGCGTTTAATCGTTTCCTCCGCGCGGCTTGTGGACGAATGGTCGTCGGTGCCACCTCCGCCCGATCCTCTGTCTCCTCCTTTAGAAGGCGCGATGTCCCGAATCCTCTTTGCAACTTCCATATCGATAGTCACAGAGTCATTCGCTTGCGGAGCGTTTCCTCCTGCGACCGCAATGAAGCGAGCTTCAGCGTGATCTGGCTGGCTCACGTCCGTGACCTCCATTGAGCCAAGCTCCACAGGCTTCCGATAGATGACCCTCCCTGCCTTGTCCTTGACGAGGTTTTCGTGGACGATCCGCAGATGATCGCCCACCATCAGCCCATTCGCATTACCGATGCCGCCAACGATCCACAGACCGCCTCCTTCTTCCGCAGCGATCTCACCCTTTGCTTTCGAGAGGTTGTCCAGAATTCTTGTTTTTGACTGATCGTTTTCCCGCGCGCCAATGGTGTCTGAAAGCGAGCTCAGTTTGCGTACGATGTCTTTTACTGCATCCATTGTTGCTCTGCCAATCAGGCTCGAAGATGACTCGAATGTCCCTGAACTTGATATGATCCTGCGCCACGTGTCCATATCAGAGGTTTCGCTTTTGTCGGCTGCGTGCCCATTGCCCGCCTCATCAATGACGTGTTCACCAGTGGCTACCTCAATCAAATGAAAATCTACTCTGACATCTGCCTGTTTCTGGAACTCGACAACAATCGTGTTAGGGCCGAGCAGATTTACTTTATTTCTAGGTTGTCCGCGTTGCTCCGTATAACTGAAATTCGTCACCTCGCCCATCAATAAATACTGAACGCCGAGGAGGTTTCCTTTCTGTGCAAACGTCTCTTTGTCTCCATATCCGCTGTTTCCAAAGTCAATCTCCTTGGTGAGCTCGTCGATGTGCTCGCGGTCGATGATATTGAATTTCCCTGTATTCCCAAGTTCCGTCGAGAGAATGTCGGTTAAACCGTTCCCAATCGATGAACGTGAATAGTTACTCGGGTTTCGGAAAGACTTGATACCAACCTTCGGGCGAGCCTGCTGTGCAACTGCACAGGCCGCGAGAAAGGAGAGTGCCAAACTCATCGTCAGAAGGTGGAACTGTTTCAAGTGCATGACTTCCTCCAAGAATCGAACACTGCCTTACTTATTGACCAATTCGGTCAGAGCTGATTACGGCATCGTTAGGCACAAGCAGATCGACTGCAGCCCATTCGCCTTATCCGGCCGTCTCGCTCCGCGTTCAACAACTATGGCTGATACCTCCACAGATCATTTAGGACGCCGGCATTTGTGGTGCTCGATGAGTCCAATCCCTGTCCTCCAAAGAGCCAGAGGTTGCCATTACTGTCGCGCCAGCCGACCGCATTTGCACGCGATCCAGCAACATTGCTGCTCGAAGCTACACCTTCGCTCCCGTAAAGGCCCGATCCCCAGCCAACGTTGCTTCCATTCACCCAGGTCCAGGTCTTACCTGATGGGCTGAATTCCCAAAGATCATTCAGATATCCCGTGTATCCAGTCGAATCGATCCCTTCTCCGCCGAACAGCCAAAAATTGCCGTTGCTATCGATCCAACTTACGGCGCTATCGCGCCCACCTGGGACATTTCCCGATTCTGCAATTCCCTTGGTGCCATAAACCCCGGTTTGATTCGACGTGGTAGAGCCGCTCACCCAAGTCCAGGTCTTTGCCGCCGGAGAGAATTCCCATAGGTCATTCATGTCATCTACTGAGCAGCTTCCACTCAGGCAGAGACCCCCAAAGAGCCACAGATTGCCGGCGGTGTCAGTCCAACTGACAGCCAGTTCTCGTGCACCTGGAGTGTTGGTTGTCGATGGAACGCCCTCTGTTCCATAAACGCCAGTCTGGTTTGCGACGTTACTGCCGCTTACCCAAGTCCATACCTTATTCGCTGGGCTATATTCCCAAAGGTCATTAAAATCCTCTCCGTTCCCAGTCGAATCCAGAACTTGGCCGCCAAAGAGCCACAAATTGCCACTCCCATCTATCCAAGTCACGGAATTGAAGCGCGCGCCTGGCACATTCGAAGGGGATGCAGTCCCTTTTGAACCGTAGGAGCCCAATTGATTGATCGTGTTCGATCCGCTGATCCACGCCCAGGAGTTGCTCGTAGGATTGAACTCCCACAGATCGTTGAACCACCCCCATGAATTGACGTTAGTGCCCAATCCACCGAAGAGCCAGAGGTTCCCATTTCCATCGATCCAACTGGAGGATGTCTCTCGTGCGCCTGGAACATTTGTTGTTGATGGAACCCCTTGTGTGCCGTATACGCCCATGTAGCTATCGGTCGCGGATCCACTGACCCATTTCCACGTATTTGCCGCAGGGCTGTATTCCCACAAATCATTCAAGAATGCGCCGACTCCTTGAGAGTTTGTGAGTTCGGTACCGCCAAACAGCCAGAGGTTTCCGCCCGGGTCTGTCCATCCGGTCGCTCCCGTACGCGCTCTGGGAGCATTGCTAGTGGATGGCACGCCCAGCGATCCATAGGAACCAGAAGAACCGGCCAGCTTGCTCCCACTCATCCATGTCCAAAGGTTCACCGGCTGACTGTTGGTCACAACGAAGCTTACGGCGAGTGACGCACCTCCCCCAGGCGCAGGATTCGTCACCACCACCGGATAAGTCCCGGGCGTGCTTAAGTCGGACGCCGTGAGCTGGACCAGCAATTGACTAGCGCTGACAAACGTCACAGCTCGACCATTCCCACTGATGGTTACATCAGAGTTGGAAAGAAATCCGGTACCGGTGACGGCGAGACTTAAAGACTGCGTGCCGGCCTTAGCTGAAGTCGGATTCAGGCTCGTGATGGTCGGAGTCGGATTGCCGTAGACCCCGGACGTTACCGTGAAACTCATCGGGCTCGTCGCGACGCCGCCCACGCTATCTACGGTGATGGGTCCCGAGGTTGCAGCCGTGGGAACGACGGCCTCAATTTGACCATCCAGCGCACTAAGAATCGTAGCTGTTGTGCCATTGAAAGCCACTTGGTCGTACGGAGTGCCGATATTGCTTCCGGTGATGTAGACAGGAGTTCCGACCGGGCCGGACGATGGGCTAATGTTCGTAATGTTCGGTGGAAGAAAAATAATAGTTCCGCCCAAAGGCAGGGTGCTAAAGTTTGTCACCCCGTTTGGATAAACAGGGGCCGTGACTGTTGCATTCGGTTCGCTTCCGCCGGCGCTCACCGCAAGGTTGTATGTTCCGGCGGGGGCAGCGAATGTTTCCGTACCGTTTGCCTGCGCGATCACGAGGGTGTTTTGCCCGTTGCCGACCACCCACCCGGTGAGGATGTCTGTTGGGATATCGGAGACCTGCTGCGCGATCTGGCCCCCGCCCGCGAGTTCAGTAAGTGATTCCCCGCTCAAATCGGTGAACTGGCTTGCCGCTGTCTTTACAGCGACTTCGCCGAGTGTCTGGGCCACACCCCCGCCACATCCTGCAATCGGAGTCAGCAGCGGCTGTCCTGACACAACGTATTCCTGGGCCCATTCCGCCGCGGCGAGATTTGCCCCTAAGAAGTCGCTGACGCTGAAAGCCCCTTGGCAGCTCGCTGCCGTGGTGCAAATCGTCGCGAGTTCCTGACCGAATTGCTGCAGTTCCGGATCGTTTAATGACAAGACCGGAACGGTGGCGTTGCTTCGAAAGCCGCCCAACGACTGCAGAAGCTGGTTGCAAGAGTTTGCATTTTGCGCGGGACTCAAAAGACCAGACGTTAAGACGTCGAGGATGCTGTTGGTTATCCCAGGTCTACGCGGACTTTTTGTTTGCGAATGGGCGCTTGCTATCTTCTTTGGGGCGGCTACTGACGATTGCAAGCCGGCGTTCTGATTGACGACACCTGAAAACTGGCGATAGATGAAAGCAAGATTACCGCTCATAGTGGGTAGCAGAGTTGAGCTGCTCCAATCGGGGGTAGAAAAGCTCGTTCGGGTCTGAATCGCTGTGTCGTAGAGTTGCGATTCCGCCTGATTGACCTCGTTATCTGTGGTGAAGGAGGGTATGTTGATCAGCGGTACGGAGAAATCCGCATTTTGACTGGTTGTCGTTCCCTCCGTTGCTACTACTTGTAGTGGAAGTGTCGACGCCATGGACGGGGTCAATTGCGCGACGACGGTGTATATCTGATCCCCAGCGGTCACATCTCCATCTTGGCCGGTGTCCACCATGTTTCCGATGAGAACCGCCGCGCCATTAGCCAAGGTAAAGAGCTGAACCTGTGTGCCCGAATCAGCGTCGCTGATGTAGCAAGTGATGGTCACTTGCGCCTGCTGGCCAGCCACCAAGATTGAAGGAACGATCAAGGGCGACGTAGGAGCCGGCAGGGGGTTCACTGCGATCGCCGCGGAGCCTGACCTCGTTACATCTTGTGCGGATGTAGCGATAACCGTGGACGTTCCTGCCGATGTCGACGTGAACACTCCACCAGAGGTAATGGACCCGCCCTTAGCGGACCAGGTCACCGCAGAGCTGTAGTTCCCGGTTCCCGTAACTTTTGCCGCGCATTGACTCGTCTCGCCCGTCCGGACACTAGAAGGGTTACATGTGACGGTCACCGATGAAATCGTCGGCGGAGTTCCCCCTCCGCCACCATTTCCTTCTCCGCCTCCACAACCCGAAAGGACCATAGAGCCGCAGATCAGCGACCCAAGACAGCAGACTTTGATGAAATTCAAAATTTGATGGATGTATTCAAGGCTGAAGCGCGTGCGCGTGTCGTCCATTGCCGACCTTCCAGGTGTTAGTGGCCCATCAACTCAACTGGTACTGAAGCAGTGCTCTCCCGAGGAAGTGCCCGCCGAGAGATGTCTGATTCCATTGCATAGCTAAGGCCGGAACCGTATACTTCGGCAAACGGTCAGATACGTCAAAAGGTGACTTTTAGTGACACGGTGTCGTCGTGTCCCTCCTTCCCCTAAGTCCAGGTGATGTCTCTCACGTTCGAAGGCTGGAAAAATGGCCGAGCGGCGCGGCGCCACAGAACGACTGGATTCATGGAAGGACATTGCCACTTACTTGGGGCGAAATGTTCGAACCGCCATGCGCTGGGAGCAGGGAAAGGGCTTACCAGTCCACCGCGTGCCGGGAGGTCATCGGCAAGCAGTTTATGCATGGACTCATGAAATCGACAAGTGGCTCAGAAAAGGGATCGTAAGCCAGTCCGAGTCAGCCGAGGTTCACGAATATTCCGATCACGTTGACGCGGGGGAGACAGCAGCCGAACCAACGAACATGTCGAGTCCTCCCCGGGCTGCGAGTGAGCCGGAAATCACACTTGCAAGTCGGTTGCGATTTGGCTCCAGTCCACGTCGACTGGTATGGGTGGCAGCGGCCCTGATCCTCTTTTTCGTCGGCGCCGTCACTTTGCGCTCCCTCGCCTTTCCACCTCAGATTCAGTTCACGGGAGTGACCCAACTCACTAGCGATGGGTTCCCCAAGGAAGGATTGGTTACAGACGGTAGATCGTTGTATTTTGGTGAACACAGGAATGGTGGAGTTGTCCTTGCTGCCACCTCAGTCGCGGGTGGACCGCTTCGCATCATTCCAACGCCCTTCTTGAAGTCCACTCCGCTGGATATATCGTCCGATCGCAAAGAACTGCTCGTCGCTGTGCGTGAGGGCGAAGAGGAAGAACGCGCATTATGGATCGTGCCGATTGCTGGAGGACCTCCGCGTCCAGTCGGGAATGTGCATTGTCAGGCCGCAGCGCTTTCTCCGAATGGTCGTGAGATCGCTTTTGCTGCCGGGAATACGATCTATCTGACCGCTGACGAAGGTAAATCGGTCCATCCGATTGAGAACTTCGCGACTGTGCCTCATCTGCTTCGTTGGTCGCCAGATGGCAAGCGATTGAGATTCGATCTGCGCGACCCTAAAAGCTTTGATTCATCATTCTGGGAAATCACGCTAGACGGTAATCCAGAAGTCAAATCGATAATGCCGTTGCATTTAACCTTTACCAACGCTGGATCGATGACTTGTTCATCTCGATCGGAGATTCAAGCGGAGGCCGAATCGTATCGATAATGCGAACCGGCCCATTCGGGTTTTCGCATATTGTTCAAGAACCTTTGAACCGGGAAATCACGGGTCCCGCTGATCTCACCTTGGATATTGGATCCGCAAGGATCTTTGCGTTAGGTCAATCGGGAGTCGCCAACGAGATCAGCAGTCCGAATCAAAAGGAACTCATCTGGTTCGATATTCACTCGCTCGCATACCGTCCAATGCTTCCAGGGGTCTCTGCCCAAGACATTGACTTCTCCCCCGACAAGAATCGGATTGCTTATGTGAGTGAACCAGAACACGGGCTATGGATGAGCAATGTAGATGGAACAAACGCGAAGCGAATCCCCACTGCAACCGTCGACCTGGAACTCCCTAAGTGGTCGCCGGATGGGAAGTCGATTGCCTTCATGGGTAGAGTCGACGATGGACCTTGGCGGATTTATGTAGTAAATCCGAACAATGGAGAGGCAAGAGAAGCATCCGTTGGAAACGACAATCAAGGGGCACCGACTTGGTCTCCCGACGGTAAGTGGTTGGCCTATGGCAATGTCAGGTGTCAACAGACGAATACGTGCGCGATTCACCAGATAAGGCTGTCGAATGGAGAGGAATCGATTGTTCCGGGATCGGAGGGTTTGGCAACCGCTCGGTGGTCTCCAAATGGTCAATTCATAGCAGCCCTCGCGCCAGATAGACAGGAGGTTATGGTTTTTAATGTTGCGTCACAGGAATGGCGCAAGTTGAGTGATGGTATCAATGGTACGGATTTGAGTTGGTCCGCGGATTCCAAATATGTTTATGCCAGTAAGCCTCTTGGAAGACAGCCTGAAATTGTGCGGGTTCCCATGAATGGGGGCCCAACAGAAGAAGTTGTTAATCTGACTTCGCTAAGCAAACTTAGTGGCCGAATCGAGACTTGGTTTACCTTGGCACCGGACGGTTCGATCATCCTGGCTCACGGAGTCAACTCAAACGAAATATATGCGCTGAACGTCGGCAAGAGGTAGATTCATATTTGCCAATTCCAACGCTCCAGCTACAACAGGCCTGGTGTAACTGATTGCCTGGCCTGCCCGATCTTTTGTACCGGCGAGATTGTCAGTGTAGGGCGGCGTGGAAGGGTTCAGTATCACTTCGCTTTCCGGTCAACTCGCTCGAAGCTCTCCTGCCTCGGTTGTATCTGGAAGCCTAGATCAGGCGATCAATCTCAGCGCTTTGGGACACCATGGACTTAGGTAGGCGCATTCATAAGAGTGAGACTCGTGGAGGTTACCATTCAACACGTTCCTTAATAGTCGATTTGGTTTGCCGGCCGGTTATATCACATACCTTGCATTCCAACCTATCAATAAGGGACTCGGCGATAGTGTGCTCCTCGAGAAAATGACTGCGAGTCATTTTGCAGCGCTCACTGGTCGGTGCAGCGGGTTTTACGGAGAGGTGGGATGGCCATGTCGCTCGTCGGCAGCGGAAATCTAAAAAACCAGGGGCCAGCGTTCCATTTAGGAGGCGCAGTATTGCCATCCGGAATTGTAGCGACTGTCGCCTTTCCCAAGCGAAACGAGATCGGATTGGTCGCGGACTTAATGACTCAGGTCGGCAATTTGGAGTTGGTAATGGCTTAGAAGTTCAGCGGTCGAGTGGCCAACGGCCGCTAGAGCCATGCGGTAGGTGATTTGCGTCTGAAGCAAAGTGAGTTCAGCCTGAGCGAGGCGGGTCTGGGCATCGAGTACGAAGAAGTTTGTTTCTGCCCCTAACTCAAACTTGCGTTGCTCAGAAGTCAGAGTCTTCTGAGCCAAGTCATAGGATGCGGCACCTGCGGCCAAAGCCGCGCGGGCTTCTTCCAATTGATGCATGGCGTCCCGAACTTCACGTGTGATCTGTTCGCGAACCTGTCCGCCGTTCCTCAGGTCACGGGTCCGGGAAACAAGGGCATTTCCCAAGGCTGCTTGCCCGGCTCTGTTCCTGACAGGCAGCGTGAGAGATAGGGTCGCACCATAACCTGGATAGCCGAAGCCAAAGAGCTGGTTCATGGATGAGCCGAATCCTCCAGGCGCGACCAATTGCCCCGTTGTAATGTTGTACTGATTCCCTCCAAGACCGCTGCTCTGGTAGAAGCCCTGGAGTTGAAGATTCGGCTCGAGCTGATTGTGCGCGAGGCGGATGCTCGTTTCATCGTTCACCAGCGAGTCCTTGGCAGCTTCTAGCTCTGGACGCCGGCTCAACGCCTGCGTGAGCGCAATATTCTCGTCGATGTTTTCGAGTTCTCTCACGGGATCGGGCTTTTCGGTCAGGGCCAGCGGGAGCATTTGCATCTGCGGATCGCGGTCGGCGCCAATGGTGAGACGAAGAGCCTCCTCTGTCTGCGTCAGAGCGTATTCGGCCTGGATCAGGCCAACATTGCGCGCGGCAACTTCAGATTGGGAGCGATAGATATCGAGTGGAGGCAATGCTCCGAGTTCGAGGGAACGCTTGTCGCGCTCATAACTGGCCTCTGCAAGCTTGAGCGACTTTTGCTGCACTTCGAGGGCACCGCGGGCCTGGACAGCGAGCCAGTATTGGTTGATGACCTGGAGAACAGCGTCATTCACCTCGGCCTCAAAAGTGGCGCGCGATTCCTCAAGCGTGCGGCGTGCAATCTTGATGAGCGCTGTATTGGCGAAGCGTCCGGCACCACGGAGCAGCGGCTGCGTGAAGGTGAAGTTCAACGTAGAACTGACGTAAGGATTGAAGTAGTTATATGAGCTATTCGTCGACGACCTGTTGCTGGATAGGTTGGCGGTAAAATTGGTCCCGGTCGTGAATGTCTGTGTGTACGTCAC
>Ga0265342_10002671_pt1 | contig 15185 bp, 9 predicted proteins | sample 4CB327metaG_FD_203125 | JGI IMG/M metagenome (GOLD analysis project Ga0265342, IMG submission 203125) | Rhizosphere microbial communities from Carex aquatilis grown in University of Washington, Seatle, WA, United States - 4-CB3-27 metaG | ecosystem: Host-associated > Plants > Roots > Rhizosphere...
GGTGGAACCCTCCACTGCGGCAGCTGCCCGGGAAGCGGAACCTGCTCGAACAATGTCTGTCCCGTGCAAAGCTGCGGCGCCATGTGCACCGCACAGGTGAAATGCACCAGCGGCGCCACCAGTATCACGGGAACAGTTTACGATCCGGCGGGCAAGGTTCCCCTCTACAACGTCATCGTGTTCGTCCCCGACGCGCCCTTGGCCGATATCGTGACCGGCGCCACCTGCGACACGTGTTCTGCGTCTGTTTCGGGAAAGCCCATCACCACGGCGATTACCGATTCGAGCGGTAATTTCAAGCTCGACAATGTTCCCGTGGGCGTGGACTTTCCCATCGTCATGCAGGTCGGAAAGTGGCGCAGGCAAGTGACCATCAAGGCCTCGGAGGTCACCCAGTGCACTACCAACGCCATCGCCGATCCGACCAGTGGTCAGACGCGGCGCCTGCGTCTGGCGAGAAATCGCGGCGAAGGCAGCATCCCCAAGATCGCAATTACCGCCGGCGACGCCGATCGCCTGCAATGCCTGTTCACGCGTATGGGTATCGACACGGCGGAATTCACCAACCCCGACGGCAGCGGCGCAATCAACATCTTCGAGGACAACTATTCCACAAGCGCCCCCGCGGCCTATGACAGTGGCTTCAACGGTGGCGCGGCCTGGCCATCGGCCAACGTGCTTTGGAGCAACCTTGCCACGATGATGAAATACGACGTGGTCCTCATGGCCTGCGGCGGATCGAACTCGCGCTACGACGGCAACAAAGCGCCACTGCTTCCCGACGCCAACGGCTACTTTTCGCCCAGTGCCAGCGGCAACATTCTCTCGGATGCCATGAAGCTGAACATGGTCCAGTACGTGAATAGCGGCGGCCGCGCCTTTGCCGAGCACTACCACTGGGGATGGCTGCGCTCGTATCCGCCACAAAAAGACGTCACAAAATACCCTCCCGGCACCGCTTCGAACCCTGCCTCCATCGCGCCCGATGGTCACGCGCCTTTTGGCGAAGTTGCAACCTGGGATACCGGCGGCAGCAGTTCACTAGGAACCAACATCACCGCTTTGGTCGACACAACCTTCCCCAAAGGCAAGGCCTTCGCCGAGTGGCTACTTGCCGTCGGAGCCTCGACCACGCAGGGCTCGCTCGTGCTTGGCAGCGATGTGAAGTCCACGGCCCTAACCGCGCTCGCGAATGTGTCGCAGCAGTGGATCTACCAAGCCACGCCTTATGTGCACTACTTCACCTTCAACGCCCCCGTGGCCAAGCCCGCGGCAGCGCAGTGTGGGCGATTCGTATTTACCGGAGTCCACGTGTCGAGCACCGCAAGCAACGCAGATCCCAAGAAGACCTTTCCCACCTCGTGCCTGTCGCACGACCTGTCCGGCCAAGAGAAGGCGCTTGAATTCATGATCTTCGACTTGTCGTCTTGCCTAATTCCGGACAGCGGTGTGCCGACTCCGCCACCCGTGGGAGGCAGCTCGGCGCCGCCCACGCCGCCTGAGGCCGGCGGAGCGCCGCCACCACCGCCACCGCCACCGCCGCCACCACCACCGCCGGTCCCGACCTCGATTCAGTAATCCGCTGGCCTGACAGTGAAGCGAAGCAAACTCGACCCGATTCCCTGAGCCACGTGCGAAACGGGCCACCACTGCCGTGTAACTACTGGGACGACTCGCAGCCCTCAACCATCCACAAGAGAGTTCAAGAATGTTGAAGTCATTGGCCCCATACACACTCATTTGTCTGCCCTTCTTGGCCCAAGCTTGCGGCAGCCAAGGAGGCGTAGTCAGCGGAACGGGCGGGACCACAGCGGCCACCGGTGGCACCACGACGGTAGGAGCGACGGGTGGCACCAGCACTGTGACGGGAACAGGCGGAGTCCCAGCAGGAACTGGAGGATCGACACCGCAGCCCGGAACGGGTGGAACCACTGTGATGGGCGGCAACACGTCGGCAGGTGGAGTTAAGGCAACGGGTGGAACTATGGCATCAGGCGGGAACCAGCCAGCGGGTGGAAATCCAACAACAGGCGGAGGCCAGGCAACAGGCGGAACCACCTCGGTGGGCGGCACCACCACGGCAGGTGGAAACACAACCACGGGTGGAGCCAGCGCAGCAGGGGGAAACACGACAACCGGGGGCGCCAAGGCCACAGGCGGCACGTCAGCAGCGGGCGGCACCACGGCGGCGGGTGGGACCGCGTCGGCGACAGGGGGAACGACCACAGGTCCTGGGACAGGTGGAACGACGGCGACGGGCGGAGGAGATCCGAGTTGCAATGTCTGGGTTGCGTCGGACGGTCTCGACACCAATCCTGGAACTTACGTCGCGCCGGCCTTGACCCTTGCCCACGGCTACGATCTGCTTTGCCCGCCGACCACCGGCGCTGCAAACGGGGCGGCCTGCTCAGGCGCGTTGACCACGATGTGCGTGAAGGCGGGAACCTATGCCATGGCGACAAGGTTCCAGACCAAGAAGACCAGGATGGGCACGGCAGCGAGAATCATCACAATAGAGGCGGATCCAGCTGCAACCGCCAAGCCAATTCTCGATTTCGCGACCCAACCAGTAGTGAAGACCTGCTCAGGTGGCACGATGAACAACAGCACGCTCGTCAATGCCGACGGTAGTACGGCCGCCGATCAGACCAACCATGGCGGCATCGACCTGTCGGCCGACTACTACAATTTCAAGGGCTTCGAGGTGAAGAACTCCAATGGCTGGGGCATCTCCGTGCAGGGTCAGCATGTTACTGTCGAGCTTTGCGATGTCCACAACAATGGCGACTGCGGCATCAGCATTCGGGCCGGTTCTGGCTTTACCAATAGTGGAATGAACAACACGATCCTGAACTGCGACTCGCACCAAAACGCGGACAAGCCATGCTTAGGGGCGAACGCGGACGGGTACTGTGCGAAGGAGAATTCTGCGACCAGTGGCGCCGGCAACGTATTCGACGGCTGCCGTTCATGGGACAACGCGGACGATGGCTTCGATTTCTACGGTTGGACTTCACCCGTTACCGTCAAGAACTCGTGGGCCTTCGGCATGGGTGCCACGACGGCGGGAAGTCAGAGCAATGGCAATGGCTTCAAAATGGGGAGTAGTGGCGTTTCCGTGGTGCACGTCATGTCCAATGATTTCGCTTTCGACAACACGGAGACCGCAGGTGGCTCCCACGTCTCGGACTGGGGCTTCACCAACAACGGAAATTCGGCCGCTATGACATGTACTGGATGCGGCTCATGGAACAACACGGGCGGTACCTTCCAAAGCATCACGAATTCGGGTGCAGTCACAGCTTCCGCCACCACCGCCGGCGCCTCGGCAGCAAAGCGCAACGCCGACGGCAGCCTACCCAGTATTACGACCATCAAATAGGAAGCTCGATGCTCAATCCAGCGGTTACGTCCTCGGAGTCGAAAATGCAAATGCAAATGTCCCGTCTGGTCCCCATTCTATTCTCTTCGCTCGCTTTGGTGGCCGGCGCCTGCTCAAGCACTGGCGGCGTGGTGACTCCACCTTCCGATACGGGTGGCAAAGCCACCACCGGCGGTAGCCAAAGCAGTTCAGGTGGCGCAGCCAGCTCGGGCGGCGCAACTAGCACCGGCGGGTCGTCCGCTAGCGGTGGCGCTCCCACCACTGGCGGTGCGACTTCTGCTGGTGGGGCAAGCGGTGGTGCATCGGGAAGTGGCGGCGCAGTTGCCACGGGAGGTAACTCTGGCCGCGGTGGCACCACTGGCAGCGGTGGCAACACAGGCTCGGGCGGCAGCACGGTCGTTGGCGGCAGCATGGTCGCCGGTGGCAGCGCGGCCAGTGGCGGCAGCACATCGGTTGGCGGCAGCACCGGCTCGGGCGGTGCAAGCACCACTGGCGGATCGACTGGCGCAGGCGGCTCCCATTCCGGCGGCACGACTGGCAGCGGCGGCACCACCGCGCTCGGAGGCACAACCGGTTCAGGCGGCGCGACTTCTACCGGCGGAACAACCTCGACTGGGACCGGCGTGACCGTGTCCGCGTCCTGCAAGATTTCCACCTGGCCAACTGCAACGGGAACCACAGTCAATATCAGCGGAACCAAATCCGTGACCAACTATGATGGTGGCGGCGCCCTGCACGAGGGGGATCTCAACGATTGCTCCATCGGAGATCAGAAGAGCACCACACCCATTTTCGAAGTCGCCGATGGCGGCTCGGTCAAGAACGTCGTTTTCGGCAAGAACATCGGCGACGGCATTCATTGTCTCGGGAGCTGCACCATCGACAACGTCTGGTTCCCCTACATTTGCGACGACGCCATCACGATCAACAAGGACGGCACTGCCAGCAAAGCCTCGACTATCTCCAATTCGGGATTCAAGGGGGCGCGCGACAAGACCATCCAGCACAATGGCGGCAGCAGCACGCTCAACATCAGCAATGTCTACGCCGAGGTGGCGGGCAAGCTGTATCGCTCGTGCGGCTCCGGCGGCGGGTGCACCACCAGTGCCACCCATACCGTCAACATCTCGAATGTTGTTGCGATTGGGGTCAACCAGGTCGCCGGTGTCAGCGAGAACGACAAGGTGACTTTGTCCAACATCTGCACCTACCGGACGGCTGTGTTGTGCAACACCTACCAGGTGAACAGCGACAACGACTCGACCAAGGGCGCCAATGGCACTGGCGAAGGCCCCAGTCCCAACTGCTCCTATTCCGCATCGGATACCCACGCTCTCGTTGACCACGTCACCGGTGTCGTCACGACGGACGTCTTGTGCACGGGTTCCAACTCGGCCAAGACAGGGGCGACGGCCACGGCGTGCGTTCCTGGCTTCGATACCTGCCTCAAGACCTGCGCTCCCGGCATGTACGGGTTCAAACAGCTGACTTGTTCCGGAGGCAAGTACACCAGCGCGACCACGGGCGCATGCCTGCCCGCGACGGATTCGACCGCGAACGCTCAGTTGTTCGCTGGCGCCGCCACCAAGGCCACCGCCACAACGACAGCCGTGACCAAGAACACGACTTGCTCGACCGAGTGGGCTTGGGGGACAGACAGCAGCACCTCGGGGAACTACTGCGCGTGCGTGGAGAAGCCGGGCTACTACCAGACCGGATCGACCTCGTCGGGTGGGGGCATGGCGCAGCCCGCGACCTGGATCGTTTGGGACTGCCAGTCGCCCTGGTGGTAGCCGCCCAGCAAACACTTTCTTGAAAGGTTCTGGCCAATCTCGCCCCTATAAGGTGAGATGACTACCATGCGTCGATGCCGCGCCGAGCTGACTCTTGCCTTCCTGCTGACCTGCCTTGCCGCTCCGGCGGCGCGGGCGGGTACAACGAGCCAGCTCACGAATTTTGGTTCCAATCCCAAGAACCTGCCGATGTACCTGTACACGCCCACCAACGCCGGCGCGAAGCCGCCCATCTTGGTCCATTTGCACGCCTGCCATGCCGCAAACGGTGGGCAGAGCATGTGCAGCTCCGGAAATGCGTTCGCACAGCAGGCCGACAAGTACGGCTTCTATATGGTCTGCCCGTCGGCCGTCAGCAGCGATCAGTGCTGGGACGTGCACTCGACCGCGGATCTGACCCACGGCGGAACGGGCAGCGACGTGGAAGGAATCATGTCGGCGGTCAGCTACGTCATCGCGAGCAAGAACGGGGACGCCAACCGGGTCTATGCGGCGGGCTACTCCTCGGGCGGCATGATGACCAACGTGCTGCTCGGTGCCTATCCCGACGTGTTCAAGGCCGGCGCGGCGTTTGCCGGCGTGCCTTTCGGCTGTTTCGCCCAAGGTAGTGTCGACAATCTGGGCTGGAGCTCGACCTGTGCCAATGGCCAAGTCAAACTGACGGCCGCGCAGTGGGGCGATTTGGTGCGAGCCGCTTATCCTGGTTTCACGGGCACGCGCCCGCGCATCCAGCTTTGGCACGGGTCGGTTGACACCACCGTCGACCCCGCCAACTTCACCAACGAGATCGCACAGTGGACCAATGTCCTCGGAGTCAGCGGAACGCCGACCACCACCGAGAACAACGTGCCCCAAGCCACCTGGATAAGGACCCGCTATATCGACAGCGCGGGCGTGGTTCAAGTCGAGGCCATCGAGGAAACGGGAAAGGGGCACGGCGATCTTGTTGTCGATCCGATGGCCGCGGAGGCAATTAGCTTCCTTGGCCTCGATGGCACAAATCCCGTGCCTGACGGCGGAGCCGCCAAGGACAGCGCGCCCGATACTGGCAAGCTGGATACGGCCGGAAGCACGGGTGGAAGCACAGGCACGGGCGGCGTAGCGGCGACAGGCGGGGCGTCGGGCGCTGGCGGCACGTCGGGCGCGGGCGGGACGATCGGCAGCGGCGGATCCGTCGGAACGGGTGGCGCGACGGCCACCGGCGGCACGTCCAGCAAGGGTGGAACGACTGGAACGAGCGGAACTGGCGGAGTCCTGGCTTCGGGTGGGTCTTCGGGTAAAGGCGGAACCGCAGGCACTGGAGGCATGGTGGCAGGTGGAACATCGAGCGTGGGCGGCGCGGCCAGCACGGGCGGCGCGGTCAGCTCGGGCGGTATGGCCGGCACAGGCGGGGCAGCATCAGGAGGCACGACGAGCACGGGTGGCTCGGCCGCCGGAGGATTCTCGACGGCATCCCAAAGCACGGGGGGAAGCAGTGGCGCAAGCAGCGGCGGTTCGAGTGGAACAAACGTCAACAGCCCCGCCGGATGCTCGTGCTCGCTTTCCAGTGCAAATTCCGATCGATTCGCACCCGCCGGTCTTCTGTTGGCGCTTGGAATTCTGATCTTGCGCCGACGACGGCGCGACAGCAGATAAGAGTCTTCTGGGCCGCATCGAGATCGCCCGGCGCCACAAGACCTGTTCGATCAATTCCAGAATGCCGTGGAACGAAACAACTTTGTCGGCATCCAATTCGGTGCGAGGCGACCATGCAGCCATCGTGGAGGTAGCTAGCCCAGGTTGAATCGTCCCTAGTCAACTATGTCTTCGTTGATCGAACCTCGCCTGGCCCGTTTTGCCCGCTTCACCATCGCTCATCGGCGAGTCGTGTTCGTGCTCGGTTTCCTCGTAGCCGCACTCGGGGGCATCTTGGCAGTGCGGCTCCCTGTGGAATCGGATTTTCCGCACCTCTTGCCGCCTTCCGCGCCCTCGGTTCAGCAACTCCGCGCCATCCAACGACGGGCCCAGGTCTCGGAGACGGTCATGGTGGGAATCGAGGCCCCGACGCCAGAACTGCGTCGCCAGGCGGCCGGCCTGGTCACCGAAAAGCTGCGCCGTATCGATTCATCGCTGGTCGCGGAAGTCGGAGTGGACGATGCGATTGCCCGTCAATTCGTCTGGCAGCACCACTTTCTCTATGCCTCGCTCGCCGATCTCGATGCGGCCCACGCCGAGCTACAAAAGCGGATCGCGGCAGCCAACCCGCTCTTCGTGTCTCTCGATGAACCCGCGGATACGGATGCCAACGGGCCTAGTTCGCTTGACCGACTGGCGGCCCAACTGGACAAGGCCGAGCGCGAAAGCCATAGGCCCGAGGCGCGCCTGTCGAAAGACGGACGGCTTCAGCTCATCGTGGTGCGCACCACCTTTCCTGCGGGCGACACTGCCCGTGGCAAGCAGCTTATCGCCGCCATCGCGCACGCCAACGCCGAGAGCGCAGCGGCGGTCGGACATGGCGTCGTTTTCGGTATCGCGGGGGACGTGGCGATCACGCTGGCGGAACAGCGCGGGCTCGTGCATGGCATGGCCGTGGCCACCGCCATCACGGTGACCTTGGTATTTCTCGGTTTGCTGTGGTTCTACCGGTCACTGCTGGCCGTGCTCGCCCTGCTCTTTGTGCTCGCGACCGGCGCGCTGGCAACCTTCGGATTCGCCCAGCTCACCATTGGCCAGCTCAACCTTGCCAGTGCCTTCCTGTCATCGATCGTCATTGGCAATGGCATCAATTGCGGCATTCTTCTGCTGGCACGCTATTTCGAAGAGCGTCGCGCCGGACACTCGGATGTGGACGGGCTTGTCCATGCCGCCGTCGCCACGGCACCTGGCACGCTAGCGGCGACCGCGACCGCCGCCGTGGCCTACGGATCTCTCGCCATCACGCAGTTCCGAGGCTTTCGCGACTTCGGTATCATTGGCGGCGTCGGCATGGCGTTTTGTTGGGTAACGACGTACGCGCTCTTGCCTCCCCTGCTTTTCGCCCTTGAACGCCGCGGGTGGTTGCGCCCTGGTCGGGAGCCACCCATCAGCCGCTACCTGGCCCAGGTGCTGCCGCGCAGGCCGACATGGGTGGTCGCGGGCGCCGCCGGTTTCCTGGTGCTGGTCAGCCTCGTGGTCGCGCGCTTTCTTCTCGGCGATCCGGTCGAAGCGAACATGCGCAACCTGCGCTCGTACAGCCCCGAACTGGCCCAGGAGTCGGCCTGGATGGACAAGTTCGACCAAGCCTTCGGCCACGGCCTCTCGGGGGGCTTCGCCATCGCGGTACAGCGCCGGCAGGACGCGCCCGTTATGGCCGAGCGGCTGCGCCAGGCCGACGCGGGCAAAGCCGAGGGAGCGCGGCTCTTCTCGAACATCGCGACCATCGACGATGTGCTGCCGAGGGATCAGGAAGCGAAACTCTCGGTCCTGGCTGGCATCCGCGGGCTCATGGATGGCAAGGCGTTGCGCGGACTGCCCGACGAGGATCGTCGCCGTTTTCTGAAGCTGCGCCCCCCCGACGACTTGCGCGTCCTCACGGACGCCGATGTGCCCGAGGTGCTAGCATGGCCTTTCACCGAGCGGGACGGCACGCGGGGCCGGCTGGTGCTCGCCAACACTGGCCTGGGCATCGACTCGTGGAATCTGCACCACCTGCGCAGCTTCGCAGATCGGGTACGCGCCATGAACCTCGACCCCGGCACGCTGGTGGGCGGCTCGGCATTCATCTTCTCCGACATGCTCGCGGGCATGACCCGTGATGGACCACGGGCCAGCCTTGCAGCCGCCGTGGGTTCGATCCTAGTCGTCTTCCTTGCCGTGGGCATCGGTCGCTTCGCGGTCGCGACGCTCTTCTGTGGGGCACTCGGCACCCTGGCCATGGTGGCCATCTCGGCGACGGCCGGTGTGAAGATCAACTTTCTCGATTTTGTGGCTCTACCCATCACCATCGGCATCGGCATCGACTATGCCGTCAATATGGCCGCCAGGGCTCGGCACGATAGCGGTGGCCGTAATGCCCTGGCCGCCACCGGGGGGGCCGTCATCCTTTGTTCCTCCACCACTGCCGTGGGCTATGGCTCTCTGCTACTTTCTCAGAATCGCGGCATCTATACCTTTGGACTCTCAGCCGTGGTCGGTGAAATCACTTGTTTGGTCGTGGCCATCGTGGTCACGCCCGCGCTCCTGGCGTCGTGGCAACACGGCTTTGGCAAAGATCGGGCGAACTAGAGGGCATTCCTTTCATGAAGCGACCTGCACCGAATGGAACAACTCGATTGAAAATTCTCATGGTCGTGCCCTATGACCTCGCGGAGCCTGGGGGGGTCAAGCACCATGCCTTGGGACTTGCGCGCGTCTTACGTGAACTGGGAGACACCGTCGTATTGGCTGGACCCACGAGCCAGCCCATCCGCGAGCCTCACACCGTGGGCTTTCGCGGCGTCACCAATCTGCAATGCAATGGGTCCGCGAATCAGATCGGAATCTTCGTCAACCCGCTCTCCGTTCGCCAATTTCTACGCCAGCACCCCTTCGACGTCATTCACGTCCACGATCCGCTCGTGCCAGCACTGCCCTATTGGATGGCATGGCTCTCGGGGCGAGTCCCCAAGGTGTGCACGTTTCACGCCTTCGCAGAGCAGCCGACGCTTGGCGTGCGCTTCGGCCATCGCCTGGCGGCGCCGTGGATCCTGCCGCGCTACGAGCGCGGGATGGCGGTATCCTTGCCGGCCCAGCAATTCATACGCCGGGTGTGGCGCCGGCCGCTTTCCATCGTGCCCAATGGCGTGCAAACCGACGTGTTCACGCCTGGCCCGGATTTCGGCGTGGCCCGCCGGGTGGACACGAGGCATCCCCTGCGGCTGTTCTTCTGTGCGCGCTTGAGCGACGAACGCAAGGGTTTCACCGATCTTCTGCGTGCGTACACCCTCTTGCGCGAAAGTCGCATTCCCATCACCCTCGACGTGGCTGGCGAGGCGGCGGGACCCTTGCCGCCCAACCTGCCGGGCCTCACCTACCACGGCCCTGTGTCCCGGGCGAGGCTCGTCGAGCGCTTCCAGTCCTGCGACGTCGTGGTGGCGCCGTCCACCGGACAGGAATCCTTCGGCATCATCTTGCTCGAAGCCATGGCGAGCGGACGGGCCATTGTGTGCTCGGACATCGAGGGCTATCGCCAGGTGGTGGATGCACAGGGCGCGTGCCTCTGTCCGAGCCATAGCCCCGAGGGTCTCGCGGCGGCCATTGTAGACCTGGTTCGCGATCCCGAGCAGCGCCGAACCATGGCCATCGCCAACCGCAATCGCGCCCTCCAATTCGACTGGACGCTCTTGACCGCCCACGTGCGCTCTCAATATTTGCTGGCCATGAGCAACCAGCCCGAAGCATCCCTGCATCTGGCACCCGCATGGGCTACTGCCTTGCCCGTGGCGACCGCGGCAAGCTCGGTCAGCGCCTACCGAGCCGCGGCGCAATGAGTTTGGCGACAAATCTTGGCATGAAGCTTCTCGTGTCGGGAACCGATTTCCCTTCCCGGCCGCCCGCAACAAGGCTCGGGCGGACCGTGCGCGCCGTTGTTTTTCTCGCACTCGGCGTGTGCGCCTTTTTCATGATTCGCCGGATCGACGGACGGGCCTTGGCGCGCGCCGTGGCCCAGGCCCAACCCGCGCTCCTTGCCGTCGCCGCACTCCTGTCCGTGGCTCAACTCGCATGCCGGAGCCTGGCTTTCCGAACCCTGATGTTGCCGGTCATTCGTATTCCGCGATTTCGATCCTTTCGCTACGCCTTGACCGGCGCCGCAACGTCGTCGCTGGCGCCGGGACGCGCGGGAGATTTCCTGCGCGTGTATCTGCTCAAACGTGATGGCAATGTTCCCATCTCCTCGACGGCGGCGGTGCTGGTGGTCGACAAGATCGTCGACATGACGGCCATGTTCCTCGTTCTGGCGCCAGCGCCCTGGCTCTTGTCCGAGCTACCCTTGTGGGTGGGCCGCTCCCTGCTCGCGCTCGCGGGACTGGCTTGCGGACTCTTGCTGTTCGCCGGCCTTATCGCCGCGCGCACACGGACGCCACGCTGGTTTGCCGCGTTCCACGCCGGACTCACGGTTGTGCGACGACCGTCGCTGCTGGCGTGGGCCTTGCTGCCAGCAACGGCCAGCTGGTTGCTGGACTTGACTTGCATTTCCGCGACCATGCGTGCCTTGGGGATCGCCGCGCCCGCGGCGTCCGGGTTGCTTGTACTCCTGGCCGTCAATCTCGCCATCACCGTTCCCGTCATGCCCGCCAACGTGGGCACGTTCGAGCTGGGGGCATTCGCGGTCCTCAGGCCATTCGGCGTGCCGACGGAGTTGTGCTTGGCTTTCGGGCTGCTCTATCACATGGCACAAGTGTTGCCAGTCCTGGGGCTCGCCTTGCTCGATAGTCGGTTCATCTCAAGATACCAATCGATCGAGGAGGAGATCCGCCCGTAGCGCCTGGAATACGACTACACTCGACGACGTGATTGATTTCTTGCCCGAGACCATCGACGGCGTGCCCAACCTCTCGGGCAGCGAAGAGGCTGTCCGCGCAGTCATTCGGCGACCACGTGTGCCACTGCACCTGGATAGCGGCATCGACTTCGGCCGCATCCGCGCCGGGTTCGCCTGCGCGCTTCATATGCACCAGCCCCTGATCCCCGGCGGCCCCGATCTTCGGACCGCGCCGATCATCAGCAACCTGAAGCACATGATGGACAACCCGCACGACGGGGACAACCACAACGCCGCCGTCTTTGTCTGGTGCTACAAGCGCATGGGGGAATTCATACCGACCCTCGTACGCGAGGGGAAGCAGCCGCGCATCATGCTCGAATACTCGGGCACGCTCTTACATGGGATGCGCGCCATGGGACTGAACGATGTCTTCGATGCGCTCGTGCCGCTGGGGCAAAACCCGGACTACGCCCGCTGCGTGGAATGGCTGGGAGCACCGTGGGGGCACGCGGTGGCGCCCTCGACACCGGTGCAAGACTTCCGCCTGCACGTCGAGGCCTTCCAACATCACTTCGCCGCCATTTTCGGCTTCGCGGCGCTGGAACGTCTGCGCGGTTTTTCGCCCTCGGAGATGGCGCTGCCCAACCAGCCCGACGTGGCCTATGCCTTCGTGAAGACGCTGCGCGATTGTGGCTACCGCTGGGTGCTCGTGCAAGAACACACAGTCGAGCGTGTAGAGGACGGCGGAGCGCTTCGGGAGAAGCACATCCCGCATCGTCTGGTGGTGCGAAACAGCGACGGCGAAAGCGCATCCATCATCGCCATCATCAAGACCCAAGGCAGCGACACCAAGCTGGTGGCGCAGATGCAGCCCTACTACGAGGCCAAGTCGGTTGGCTCAACCGAGCTGGCCGGCCGCCGAATTCCCCGCCTGGTGACCCAGATCGCCGACGGCGAGAACGGCGGCGTGATGATGAATGAATTCCCGCCCAAGTTCATGGACGTCATGCGCGAGGCCAGTGGCTCCGAGGTACCACCGCTCAACGCGAGCGAGTATCTCGACTACCTGGAATCCGTCGGGATCACCGAAATGGATTTCCCCGCGATTCAACCTCTCTTTCACCACCGCCTGTGGCAGCGCTATCAGGCTGGCTCGGGACCGGAGAAGCTTGCCCAAGCCATCGCCGAACTGAAACGCGAGGATGCGCGCTTTCACGTCGAAGGCGGCTCGTGGACGAACAACATCTCGTGGGTCCGCGGCTACGACGAAGTTTTGCGTCCCATGGAGCGCGCCAGTGCTCTGTTTTCCGAAAAATTCCTCGATTCGGTTCCGTCAAGCGACGCCGGCTACCGCAGCGCCCTCTTTCACCTCTTGGCCGCCGAGACCTCGTGCTACCGCTACTGGGGCCAAGGCATCTGGACCGACTATGGCCGCGAACTGGCCGAGCGTGCGATCCGAATCGCACAATCCCGAGCGTGACAGAACCTCGATCGGACCGGCATGGCGTTCGCATAGTCCATCGCCTATGCAAACACGTGTCCGAAATGGCAGCCAAGGCGCAACCATCATTCCTCTCGTCCGGCCGGATCCTGGACAGCCGGCCGGGATACCGGCCAAGTCGCCGCGCTTGCTCGACCGCGTGCGCGCCGGGCTGCGCGCCCGGCACTACAGCGCTCACACTGAAAAGGCGTACATCGCATGGATTCGCCGTTTCATCCTGTTCCATGGCAAGCGCCATCCTGAAACCATGTCCGAGGTTGAAATTGGCGCCTACCTCTCGAACCTGGCCTGCGCGTCCAAGGTCAGCGCGGGAACGCAGAACCAAGCCTTGGCCGCGTTGCTGTTCTTGTTTCAGCAGGTGCTTGGTCGCAAGCTCGAGTGGCTGGGCAACCTGGTTCACGCCAAGCGCCCGGTGCACATACCGGTCGTGCTGGGACGGGCACAGGTCCGCGACCTTTTGGCGCATGTCCAAGGTCCTGTTTCGCTGGTCTGCGCGCTCATGTATGGCGGCGGTTTGCGCCTGCTTGAAGCGCTGCAACTGCGCGTGAAGGACATCGACCTAGACCGCCGTGAGATCATCGTCCGCAGAGGCAAAGGCCAAAAGGATCGCCGAACAGTCTTGCCCGGCGTCCTCGTCGAGCGACTGCGCTCGCACCTGGCGGCTGTCAAGGTACAGCACGAGGGCGACATCAGCCTGGGAGCAGGCGCCGTTGCCCTGCCCGACGCCATCGACCGCAGATATCCCAATGCCCCCTACGCATGGATGTGGCCGTGGGTCTTTCCGGCGACCCGCACGCACACCGATCCAGCGAGCCAGGAAGTTCGCCGCCACCACCTGCACGAATCCATCATCCAGCGCGCCATCCGTCGAGCCGCCGTGGCAGCGAAAATTCCGAAGCCTGTCACCCCGCACGCGCTGAGACATTCCTTCGCTACCCACCTGCTGGAAGACGGCTACGATATCCGGACCATCCAGGAACTGCTCGGTCACAAAGATGTCAATACGACTATGATCTACACCCACGCGCTCAATCGTGGCGTAGGCGGCGTCCGAAGTCCCCTCGACCGCTGATCGGGCGAGCACGGCGCGATTCCTTATCTGCTTATCTGACAGCCACGGAATTTTATTCCGACAGAGCTGGCGGCCCTATTCCTGGCGGCACCCTTGGCTAACAGCCTGGAATCACAGGATCCCATCGCTTGATCCTGGCCAGCAGAGCATGAGAACATCGCCAAAATATTGAATATTTTTCGGCGTAGAATAGTAGTTCGACGGACGACCATGGCAGGTAAGGTTCAATGCGAAAGGGTTTCCATGAGGCTCGCCGTCGCTGCATTCCTATTGACCACGCTGCTAGGCGCGCGGAGTGCGCAGGCTGGGCAGGGTATGCAAAGTTACGGATGGTTCGATATCGGCGGCATGATCGGAGTACCCGCTGATTCATCGGAAAATCGGTACGGGCTGGGCTTCGCGTTTTCGTCTGGTGTGCAGTTCCTGTCGTATGTACAGCTGGGCGGACGCTTGCGCTTCGCAGCCACCTCGCAAAGGATGTGCAGCCCGACGTCGGCCGGGCGAATAACCTGTGACTCGGGTCTTGATGGAAACATGGTGAGCTTAGGACCGGAAGTCCGAGTTCGCTTTCCGGTGTCCCCGCGGTTGGCAGTTGCCATCGGCGGCTCCCTATCCCTCGGGCTCTGGTCGGATTGCGGGGGAACTGATTCCTGTGGTGGCAGCAGCGGCGAAAATCTGGCCGCGGATCTGCGCGTAGTGTACCTCCTCGGCAGGAGAGTGGGCGTTCATGGCGCCTTCGAGCAGCAGGTGCAGTTTGGCATGGACGGCGCTGGGGGGCGGCTTTCCGTCTCGACATTCTGGGCAGGCCTCAATTGGTAGCGCGCTGTCGAACAAGCCGTTGAAGCTCTCGTACGGAGTGCAAGCAAAAAGAACGGGGACTGATCGGGCTTCTGTGGGCACACGAGATCCGTTCCGCGTGAAGAGTAAGCGGCAATAGGGATGCGTGCGCGTGGGTC
>Ga0265342_10002676_pt1 | contig 15165 bp, 10 predicted proteins | sample 4CB327metaG_FD_203125 | JGI IMG/M metagenome (GOLD analysis project Ga0265342, IMG submission 203125) | Rhizosphere microbial communities from Carex aquatilis grown in University of Washington, Seatle, WA, United States - 4-CB3-27 metaG | ecosystem: Host-associated > Plants > Roots >...
TGCGGCGGCAGTTCAAGACCCTCGCGCCGTTCGCCGTCATCATCTTCGGGCTGCTGTTCATCCTTCCGGCCGACACCACGGGTTCGCGGATCGGGCGGTCCGTCTTCTTCCTTGTCGGCGCGGCGTTCTCGGCGTTCGTCGGGTTCTGTGGCATGACCCTTGCGACCCGGGCGAACGTCCGCACCGCGGCCGCGGCGCAGGCCAGCGGTGCCAAGGCCGCGACCAGGGTCGCCTTCCGCTCCGGCGGCACGGTGGGCATGCTCACGGTCGGGCTCGGCCTGCTGGGCGCGAGCGTCGTCACGCTGATCTTCAACAGCCACGCCCCGCAGGTGCTCGAGGGCTTCGGGTTCGGCGCCGCCCTGCTTGCGATGTTCATGCGGGTCGGCGGCGGGATCTTCACCAAGGCTGCCGATGTCGGCGCCGACCTCGTCGGCAAGGTCGAGCAGGGCATCCCCGAAGATGACCCGCGCAACGCCGCGACGATCGCCGACAACGTCGGTGACAACGTCGGTGACTGTGCCGGAATGGCGGCCGACCTGTTCGAGTCGTACGCCGTGACCCTGGTCGCCTCGCTGTTGCTCGGCCAGGTCGCTTTCGGGCGGGACGGGCTGGTGCTTCCGCTGCTCATCCCGGCGGTCGGCGTCCTCACCGCGGTGCTCGGGGTCTTCGTGACCGCACCGCGCGACGGCGACCGCAACGGCCTGGTGGCGATCAACCGGGGCTTCTTCATCTCCGCGATCGCAGCCGCGATCGGCGTGGCCATCGTCGCGTTTGCCTTCCTGCCCTCGTCGTTCGCGAAGCTCGGTCTAGGCGGAGCCGAGGGTGACGTCTCCGGGCTGTCCGGCAATCCGCGGGTGATGGCCTTCCTGGCCGTGCTCGTCGGCCTGGTGCTCGCCAGCGCGATCCAGATGCTGACCGGCTACTTCACCGAGGTCGAGCGCCGACCGGTCCAGGACATCGGCCGGGCCTCGCTGACCGGCGCCGCGACGGTGATTCTCGGCGGCGTGTCGATCGGGCTGGAGTCCGCGGTCTACTCCGCCATCCTGATCGGTGGCGCGGTCTACGTCGCGTTCCTGCTCGGGCACGGTGTCGTGGTGCTCTCGCTGTTCGCGGTCGCGCTGGCCGGCACCGGCCTACTGACCACGGTGGGCGTGATCGTCGCGATGGACACCTTCGGTCCGATCTCCGACAACGCGCAGGGCGTGGCCGAGATGTCCGGCGACGTGACCGGCACCGGCGCCGAGGTGCTCACCGCGCTCGACGCGGTCGGTAACACGACCAAGGCGATCACCAAGGGGATCGCGATCGCGACCGCGGTGCTCGCCGCGACCGCGCTGTTCGGGTCGTTCGCGACCTCGGTCGACGCGATCAAGGCACAGCAGTCGACCGGGTTCCACTTCGCGCTCGCGGTCGACAAGCCGAACGTGTTGTTCGGGCTGATCATCGGGGCCTCGGTGGTGTTCCTCTTCTCCGGTCTGGCGATCAGCGCGGTCGCCCGCGCGGCCGGCCGGGTGGTGATCGAGGTCCGAGACCAATTCCGGAACAACCCCGGGATCATGGACGGCACCGTCCGGCCGGACTATGCGCGGGTCGTCGACATCTGCACGAAGGACTCCTTGCGTGAGCTCGCCACCCCCGGGCTGCTCGCGGTGCTCGCGCCGATCGCGACCGGGTTCTGGCTGGGCTGGGAGCCGCTGGGCGCCTACCTCGCCGGAGCGATCGCCGCGGGTGTGTTGATGGCGATCTTCCTGGCGAACTCCGGCGGCGCCTGGGACAACGCCAAGAAGCTGGTCGAGGACGGCAACTACGGCGGCAAGGGCTCGCCGGCGCACGAAGCCACGGTCATCGGTGACACCGTCGGTGACCCGTTCAAGGACACCGCGGGTCCGGCGCTCAACCCGCTGATCAAGGTCATGAACCTGGTCGCATTGCTGATCGCGCCCACGGTCGTCAAGTACGGCGTACACGGACCGCACCAGAACACGGCGGTCCGGGTCATCGTCGGGGTGTTGGCGCTCGGCGGCATCATCGCCGCGGTGATCGTGAGCAAGCGCCGCCATGTCGACATGAGCAGCCCGGCGGCGACCTAGTGCCCCAACACCCGACGTTAGGCCTGTTGCGCGCCGCTCACGACGGCCAACGTCGGTTGATGGGGCACTAGTCACCCGGATCCACGGCCGGCGACGAACGCTGCCGACACGCTGGAGAAGCGGGTTCGACGGCGAGGATCAGCCTTGGGGCAGCGTCGGGTGACCGGCGGCATGTATACCCTTGCGCCGGTCTGATCGACCGACGAGGAAGGACCCCGCGTGGCAAGCGATACCGAGGTGGCTGTGGCTGACGGCGATGGTCGCCGCCGGCTGGTCATCGTCGAATCGCCCGCCAAGGCCCGCACGATCGCCGGTTACCTCGGTGCCGGCTACATCGTCGAGTCCTCGATCGGTCACATCCGAGACCTGCCGGGCGGCGCCGGTGAGATGCCGAAGGAACAAAAGCACCTCTGGAAGACCTACGGGATCGACGTCGACCACGGCTTCGAGCCGGTCTATGTGGTCAACCCGGACAAGCGCCAACAGGTCGCGAAGCTGAAGGCCGCCCTCAAGGGCGTCGACGAGCTCCTGCTCGCCACTGACGAGGACCGCGAGGGCGAGGCGATCGCCTGGCACCTGCGCGAGGTGCTGAAGCCGAGGGTCCCGGTGCACCGGATGGTCTTCCACGAGATCACCCCGTCGGCGATCGCGGACGCGGTGGCGCATCCGCGCGACATCGACCAGGCCCTGGTCGACGCGCAGGAGACCCGCCGGATCGTGGACCGGCTCTACGGGTACGGCGTCTCGCCGGTGCTGTGGAAGAAGGTCATGCCGCGGCTGTCCGCGGGCCGGGTGCAGTCGGTCGCCACCCGCCTGCTGGTCGAGCGCGAGCGGGCCCGGATCCGGTTCCGGTCGGCCGACTACTGGGACCTGCTGGCCGAGTTCGACACCGGCGTCGAGCCGGCCGTACCGGGTGATCCGACCTCGTTCGAGGCCGGGCTGGTCGCGGTCGACGGGCGTCGGGTGGCGACCGGTCGCGACTTCGGCGAGGACGGCGAGCTCGTTCGCGACGTGGTCCGGCTGCAGGAGCCCGACGCGGTCGGTCTCGCGGCTCGGCTGGCCGACACCGAGTTCTCGGTTCGCGCGGTCGAGGAGCGGCCCTACCGCCGGTCGCCGTACCCGCCGTTCATGACCAGCACGCTGCAGCAGGAGGGCAGTCGCAAGCTCCGGCTGACCGCCCGGCTGGTGATGTCGCTGGCGCAGCGGCTGTATGAGAACGGCTACATCACCTATATGCGGACCGACTCAACCACCTTGTCGGAGACCGCCCTCACCGCCGCCCGGACGCAGGCGCGGGAGCTCTATGGCGCGGAGTACGTGCCCGACGCGCCGCGGCGCTACGAGCGGAAGGTGAAGAACGCCCAGGAGGCGCACGAGGCGATCCGTCCGGCCGGCGACTCGTTCCGGACGCCGGCGTCGCTGCGCGGCGAGCTGAGCAGCGACGAATACCGCCGGTACGAGCTGATCTGGCAGCGCACCGTCGCCTCGCAGATGGCCGACGCGGTCGGCCGATCGGTGACCGTGCGGGTCGGCGGTGCGTCGTCGAGCGGTGAGGACGTCGAGTTCTCGGCGAGCGGCAAGGTCATCACCTTCCCCGGGTTCCTGCGGGCCTACGTCGAGGAGACCGAGGACGACACAGCTGAGCGCGACGACCGGGAGACCCGGCTGCCGCACGTCGAGCACGCGCAGCCACTCACCGCGAACCGGATCGAGCCCCAGTCACACTCGACCTCACCGCCGGCCCGCTACACAGAGGCGAGCCTGGTGAAGGCGCTCGAGGAGCTGGGCATCGGCCGCCCGTCGACGTATGCCTCGATCCTCGGCACGATCCAGGACCGCGGCTACGTTTTCAAGCGCGGCACCGCGCTGGTGCCGTCGTTCACCGCCTTCGCCGTCGTAGGGCTGCTGGAGCAGCATTTCGGGCAGCTGGTGGACTACGGGTTCACCGCGGCGATGGAGGACGGCCTCGACGCGATCGCCAATGGCTCCGCGCAGTCGACCGCGTGGCTGGCGAACTTCTACTTCGGTGACAAGACCTTGACCGACGCCGAGCCGCACGGGCTCAAGGAACTGGTCGACGACCGTCTGGGCGAGATCGACGCTCGCGAGGTCAACTCGCTGCCGGTCGGCGAGGCCGAGGACGGCGAGCTGGTGGTGGCCCGGGTCGGTCGCTACGGCCCATATGTCCAGAAGGGCGACCTGCGCGCGAGCATCCCCGACGACCTGCCGCCCGACGAGCTGACCGTCGAGCGGGCGATGTCGCTGCTCGACAAGACCAGCGACGAGCGACTGCTCGGTCAGGACCCCGACAGCGGCGAGCCGATCCTGGTCCGCAGCGGCCGCTACGGGCCTTACGTCACGACGCAGCCACTCGACGGCGGCGAGATCAGGACCGCGTCGCTGTTCAAGGACATGTCGGTCGAGGCGGTGTCGCTCGACGATGCGCTCCGGCTGCTCTCGCTGCCGCGCCTGCTCGGTGTCGATCCGGGCACCGGCGAGGAGATCACAGCACAGAACGGGCGCTACGGGCCGTATGTGAAGCGCGGCGCCGATTCGCGCTCGCTCGAGAACGAGCCCGCGCTGTTCACGACGACGCTGGCCGATGCGCTCGCGCTGTTTGCCCAGCCGAAGCCGCGCGGCCGGCGGGCGGCCGCCGCTCCGGTCCGCGAGATCGGCGCGGATCCCTCTAGCGGCAAGCCGATCGTGGCGCGGGAGGGCCGGTTCGGCCCCTACGTGACCGACGGCGAGACCAACGCCTCCCTGCGAAAGGGCGACAACATCGAGTCGCTCACGGTCGACCGCGCGGCCGAGCTGCTCGCCGAGCGTCGCGCCCGGGGTCCGGGCACGCCGACCAAACGGGCCGCCAGGCGGGCCCCGGCCAAGAAGACGGCGGCCAGGAAGACCACCGTCAAGAAGTCGGCGGCAAAGAAAACGGCTGCCAAGAAGGGCGCAGCGAAGAAGACCGCGGCCAAGAAGGCGGCGGACTAGCCAAGCAATGTGACATTGCCCTGGTGATCCGGGGGGTGATGTCACATTGCCCCCGCGTTTCGCGGGGCAATGTGACGGTGCTTCGGAGCCGGCGGTGGAGGCGACTCACTTGGCTGGCGCGGCCGACCGGATCCCTGGATACGATCGGCACGCACATTCCCTGCTAGCGAGGAGCGGGACATTCCTCGGTCACGGCGCCTGATTCGCGATGGGGCGCACGTGCGCGACCTCAGCGAGGTGGCGGCGGCACCCCCTCAGGAGCTCGAGGTCCGCAACGTCCTCGCGATCAAGCCGTTCCGGCGGCTGTGGATCTCGTTGTCGCTGTCGAGCCTCGGCGACTGGCTCGGCTTCCTGGCCACCACCGCGCTGGCTGCTCGGATCTCAGGCCCGGGCTCCGGTGGCTTGTATGCCGTGGCCGCGGTGCTTTTCGTTCGGCTGCTTCCGGCGTTGTTCATCGGGCCGGTCGCCGGCGCCTGGGCCGACCGGTTCAATCGTCGGACCACGATGGTCGTCACCGATGTGATTCGCTTCCTGCTGTTCCTGTCGATCCCGCTCGAGCTGCATCTGTGGTGGCTGTTGACGGCGTCGTTCCTCATCGAGTGCGCCAGCCTGTTCTGGATCCCTGCAAAAGAGGCGTCGATTCCCCACCTTGTGCCGCGCAACCAACTCGAGTCGGCGAACCAGTTCAGCCTGGTCACTACGTACGGCTTCGGAGCGGTCGCCGCCGCGCTCTTTGCTGCGCTCGCGTTCATCAATCGGGTGCTTGCTCACTACCTCTCGTTCTTCCGCACCAACCCGGTCAACCTCGCGCTCTATCTCGACGCCGCCACGTTCATGGTGTCCGCACTGACGATCGTCAACCTGCACCAGATCAACAGTGTCGCGCCTCGTACCACCGCCGACGGCAACGCTGTTGAGCAAGTGGGTCTGGTGCGCTCGATCGGCGACGGGATGAGGTTCCTCGGGGCGCAGCGCTGGCTCAAGGGTCTCGTCCTCGGGATCGCCGGTGCGACCGGCGCGGGCGCCGCGGTGATCGGACTGTCGCAGCGCTTTGCCCACGACCTGCAGGGTGGTGACGCGGCGTACGGCACCTTGTTCGGGACCGTATTCATCGGACTTGCCTCGGGGATGTTCCTCGGTCCGCGGCTGCTCGGACCGTTCCCGCGCCGGCGGGTGGTCGGGCTCGGGATCGTCGCGTGCGGCGTGACCCTCGCGATCGAAGCGCTGGTGCCGAACCTTGCCCTTGCCATCCTGACCACCGGGATCATGGGCTTCTGGGCCGGGCTGGTCTGGGTCGTCGCCCTGACCCTGGTCGGCCTCGAGGTCAGCGACGAGCTGCGCGGCCGGACCTTCGCGTTCATCTACAACCTGATGCGGCTGGTGCTGCTGGTCATGGTGGTCGCGGCGCCGACGATCGCCGGCCTGATCGGACGACATTCGCTGACCTTCGACGAGTCCCAGGTCCGCCTCGATGGCGTCACGGTGACGCTGTTCGGCGCGGGCGTGCTCGCCGCTGTCCTAGGGCTGGTGTGTTATCGGCTGATGGACGACCGCCGGGATGTGCCGCTGTGGGTGGATATCGGGTCCGCGCTTCGCCGCCGCCGACCGCGGCTCGGGCGCGGCACCACGGCTGGCCTGTTCATCGCGTTCGAAGGTGGCGAGGGCGCCGGCAAGTCGACCCAGGTCCGGCGGCTGGCCAAGGCGCTCGAGGGTCTCGGCCACGAGGTCGTGGTCAGTTTCGAGCCCGGCGCGACCGCGGTCGGCGCCCGGCTGCGCGAGATCCTGCTCGACAAGGACACCGGCGAGCTCGCGCCGATGTCCGAGGCACTCTTGTACGCCGCGGACCGCGGGCAGCACGTCCTGGATGTCGTGCGGCCAGCGCTCGAGCGCGGTGCGATCGTGATCTCCGACCGGTACGTCGACTCCTCGATCGCCTACCAGGCGGGTGGCCGGCAGCTGCCGGTCAGCGACATCCGGCGGCTCTCCACGCTTGCCACCGGCGGCCTGCGCCCGGACCTCACCATCCTGCTCGACATTGCGCCCCGGGTCGGCCTGTCCCGATTGACCGGCCCGGCCGATCGGCTCGAGTCCGAGACGCTGGAGTTCCACCAGCGGGTCCGGCGGACGTTCCTCGATCTCGCCAGCCAGAGTCGCGAGCGCTATGTCGTGCTCGACGCGACCTTGACCGAGGACCAGATCTTCACCGTGGTCATGGCCCGGACCGCGCGGCTGCTGCCGTCCACCAGCGGACGCGTCGCGGAGCGGCGGCCGCTGGCCGACGTCCGGCCGTGAGCACGTTCGACGCCCTCGTCGGCCAGGACCCAGTCGTCGACGAGCTGACGAGTGCGGTCGAGGCCGCCCAGGCGGTCGTGCGTGGTGACCCGGACGTGCGGATGGCCCATGCGTGGTTGTTCACCGGGCCGCCCGGGTCCGGCCGGTCGGTGGCGGCCCGCGCGTTCGCCGCCGCGTTGCAGTGTCGTGACGGCGGCTGCGGCACCTGTCATGAATGCCGTACGGCGATGTCGGGCACCCACGCCGACGTCGAAATCGTGTTGCCGGCCGGTTTGTCCTACAGCGTGGCCGAGACCCGCGAGCTGGTGGCTCGGGCTGCGCTGGCGCCGACCCGCGGGCGCTGGCAGGTCACGATCGTCGAGGATGCCGACCGCTTCACCGAGCAGGCGCTGAACGCATTGTTGAAGTCGCTCGAGGAGCCGCCGCCGCGCGGGGTGTGGTTGCTGTGTGCCCCGTCCACCGAGGATCTCCTGCCGACCATTCGGTCCCGCTGCCGGGTCGTGACGCTGCGGATCCCGTCGAGCGCCGCGGTAGCCGGATATCTCGAACGCGAAGGCGTCGAGCCGGCCGTGGCCGGGTTCGCCGCCCGTGCCTCGCAGGGTCACATCGGCCGGGCCCGCCGGCTGGCCATCGACGCGGAGGCGGCTCGCCGTCGCCGGGAGGTCCTCGAGCTGCCGATGCAGGTCGAGCGGGTCGGCAGCTGCTTCGCTGCGGCCGAGCGGCTGGTCAACGCGGCGAAGGAGGAGGCCGCCGCGGTCAGCGATGCACTCGACGGCGACGAGAAGGCCGCGCTTCGCGAGGCGCTCGGCGACATCGGTGGCCGCGGCGTTGCCAAGCCGCGTGGCGTTGCCGGCGCGATCTCGGAGCTGGAACGCCGGCAGCGCTCGCGAGCGACTCGCACGCAGCGGGACGCACTCGACCGTGCGCTCGTCGATCTGGCCTCGTTCTACCGTGACGTGCTCGTGCTCCAGCTCGGCGCACCGGTCGAGACGATCAACGCCGATCTCGACGCGACCCTGGCGAAGCTGGCCGCGGCGGCTTCGCCCGAAGCGACGTTGCGCCGGATCGAGGCCGTCCTTGCCGCCCGGGAGGCGATCGAGACCAACGTCGCACCGCTGCTCGCCGTCGAGGCGATGGCGATCTCGCTGCACACCGGCTGATTGACTTGGTCGCGGTTCGGTCGTTGCGGGCGCCGTACGCTTCCTTCGTGGCGTATGACTCGTCGTCCCACCCCGGAGCGTCGTCATCCGGCGTCTGATCCTCGGCGTGTCTCTCGTCGCCGTCGCGACGGCCGGTTGCACGACGTCCGGCTCGTCGCCGTCCACGCCACCCAGTACGTCGAGCCGGCCGCCGGCCGCGGTCACCGCCTCACCCCCCGACCTGCAACGCTTCTACACCCAGCGGTTGGCCTGGCAGCCGTGTGACAACAGCTTCCAGTGCTCGAGCCTGCTGGTGCCGCTCGACTACAGCCACCCGAGTGGCGCGACGCTGCACATCGCGGTCGTCCGGCAGCCGTCGTCCGGAAGCCACGAGGGCTCGCTGATCATCAATCCGGGTGGGCCGGGCGCGTCCGGGGTCAGCTTCGAGGAGGAGGCCGCGTCGGCGTTCTCGGAGCTGACCGACCACTACGACCTGGTGTCGTTCGACCCGCGCGGGGTCGGGGAGTCCGACCCGATCCGCTGTCTGTCGTCGGCGCAGCTCGACACATACATCAACACCGACCCCGTGCCGGCCAACGCGACGCAGCTCGCTGCGGTGGTCAACGAAGCGAAGCTCTTTGCCAACGACTGCTACAAGCGAAACGGAAGCTATCTCGACCATGTCGGCACGATCGACCAGGCGCGAGACATGGACGTGCTGCGGGCCGCGCTCGGTGATGCCAAGCTCACGTACTACGGCGCTTCCTACGGCACCTATCTGGGTGCGAAGTATGCGCAGCTGTTTCCGACCCACATCCGGGCCATGGTGCTCGACGGTGCGCTGAACCCGGACGAGCCAGTGACGCAGGAAAACCTTGTTCAGGCCAAGGGATTTCAGACCGACCTCGAGGACTTCCTCGCGGCCTGCGTCCGTTCCGGCTCATGTCCGCTGGGGTCCACCGATGCCGGTGCGCTCGCCGATGTCGACGCGCTGCAGGCCCGGCTCACCGCGACGCCGGAGAACGTCAACGGGCGTGAGCTCGGTGCAGGCGAGTTCTTTGAGGGGCTCGCAGCCGGGTTGTACTCGCCGAGCGACTGGCCCGACTTGTGGAAGACCCTCGGCGATGCTCAGTCCGGTGACGGCACCAATCTGTTGTTGTTCGCCGACTCGTTGACCGAGCGACAGTCCGATGGCAGCTACACCAACCTGGTCGAGTCCAACATGGCAATCAACTGCATCGACCGGCCGTCGCCCCGGTCGGTGTCGACGTACGTCGCCGACGCGAAGGCGTTCGCCAAGCAGGCGCCGGACTTCGGGGCAGCGATCGAGTACGGTTCGCTGCCCTGCGCGTTCTGGCACGTGCCACCGGTCGAGCAGCTGCATCCGGTCACCGCGCCCGGTGCGCCGCCGATCCTCGTGATCGGCACGACCCGTGACCCGGCCACGCCGTACGTCTGGGCTCAGGCGCTGGCCAAGCAGCTGTCCTCGGGTGTGCTCCTGACGTACGTCGGAGACGGCCACACCGCCTACCTCCGGCATGACGCCTGCGTCGATGCGGTCGTGCGGAGCTACGTCGACGACCTCGTGACACCGAAGCCGGGGACGACCTGCGGATAACGCCGTGATCCCGTCGACCCGGCCCGGCTACACTCGCTCGCGTTGCGCCGCTCGCCCGGCGTACGCCGCCTTAGCTCAGTCGGTAGAGCGATTCACTCGTAATGAATAGGTCGTCGGTTCGACTCCGACAGGCGGCTCGACCACGTGCCGGCGCGGGCACCCTTCGAGGAAGCCTCGGCATTCGGCTGTCGCGGCTTCCGCTGCGGGCTTACGCTTCGGCCCGTGCGAGGACGTCGTGTGCTGACGGTGTTGGTGGCCCTGCTGCCCTCGGTCGTCATCGCGGCGGCCTCGGGTGGACCGGCGCTTGCCGACGGTGCGCGCGCGAAGCAGCCGGTCGAGGTCGTGGTCCACTCGGACGAGCAGAAGCTGGTGTCCTCGACCGGGAAGACGCTCTACCTCGAGGTCGAGGCGGAGAGCGACGCCTTCCACGACCAGCCTCCCAGCTCCGAGTTCTTGTTCTACGTCGCGGCAAACTCCGGCGAGGAGCATGACTGGAACTGGTCGAACATTGCGACCGGGGACCTGACGTATGACGGGACGGTGGGAGCGGGCTCGATCCTGACCGAGACCCAGCTCGACTCGTGGGGGTCGGTTGATCTGACCATCGCGCCGCGGTCGGCCAGCCCCACCACGAGCTGTGGAGGGGACGAGCAGGACTGGGCGGTCACCCTGAGCGGCACGCTGTGGTTCAACACCCATACCGCGGCTTGGGGTGCTTTCGGCACGATGACGGTGCCGTTGACGTTCTCCGTTCGGGCAGAGGCCGACGAATACCTGAGCACCAAGGCGCTGCAAGGGTCTTGCAGCACCACCACCGAACCGCGCTGCAACGGACAGGTGAGCTGGGACGACGGCGGTGGGTGGCACGGTGGAACGAATGGACAGTCCGTGCGGCACGACGGCGTCGTCGGGGGGCAGTTGTTCTACTTCTTCACCCACACGTTGGACGGCGGAAACGGGCCGCAACGAGACGACCTCGCCTTCCTTCCCACCATCCGCCCACCGAAGGTGGTGACCACGGCGCACGGCAAGACGAAGGTGGTGGTGCAGGTGCGCAACCATCACCTGTTCACCGGCTCGGCAACCCTGACCGGGATCGGGCGTCCGGTGGTGCGCAAGAACGAGTGCCGTGGGGGCACGACCAGCGACTGGAACGCGAGCTACACCCCCGGACCGAATCCGCTCACCGTTCACCTGGCGATCGGTGGCGACTACACCCACCCGGCCCGCAAGAGCGGAGCCAGCTTCACCATCGAGTCGCACTGAGCGCTCGCTTGTAGCCTCGGGGGCGTGACCGAGCCGCACTACAAGAAGCCTGACTGGTTCACCAACCATGTCTTCAACCCGACCGTCGCGGGCCTCACCCGGATGGGCGTGAGCGTCTGGGGCTCGCGGGTCCTGGAGGTCCGGGGCCGCACCAGCGGCGAGCCGCGCCGGACACCGGTCAACCTGCTGACCTTCGACGGTGCGCAGTACCTCGTCGCGCCTCGGGGTGAAACCCAATGGGTGCGCAACCTGCGGGTCGCCGGAGACGGCGTACTCCTGGTCGGCCGGCGCCGGCAGCAGTTCACCGCCGAGGAGCTGCCGGATGGCGAGAAGCCCGACGTGCTGCGGGCGTACCTCAAGCGCTGGAAGGCCGAGGTCGGCGTCTTCTTCGACGGCGTGAGCGCCACCTCGACCGACGCCGAGCTCGACCGGATCGCTCCCCGCCACCCGGTCTTCCGGATCACCTCGAAGTAGCGCCGGTAGTGAGAGGCAGCTCGCAGCTCGGCCCGCGAGAGCGCGAAAACGCCTGGAAATCACTCGATGGTGGCAGCGTCGACGTCCTCGTCGTCGGTGGTGGCGTGGTCGGCAGCGGGGCCGCGCTCGACGCGGCGACCCGCGGGTTGAGCACCGCGCTGGTCGAGGCCCGGGACATCGCGAGTGGCACGTCGTCGCGGTCGAGCAAGCTCTTCCACGGCGGGCTGCGCTATCTCGAGCAGTTCGACTTCGGCCTGGTGCGCGAAGCGCTGCACGAACGTGAGCTGGTCCTGACCCGGCTCGCCCCGCATCTGGTGAAGCCGGTCTCGTTCCTCTACCCGCTGACCCACTACGGCTGGGAGCGGGTGTACGTCGGCGCCGGCCTTGCGTTGTACGACGCGATCGGCGGCGCCCGATCGTTGCCGCGGCACGAGCATCTGACCCGGCGTGGTGCTCGCGCGTTGGCCCCGGCGCTGCGGAACGACGCCCTCGTCGGCGGCATTCGCTACTACGACGCCGAGTGCGACGACGCCCGCTACACCTTGACGCTCGCCCGCACGGCCGCGTCGTACGGCGCGGTGGTCCGATCGTCGACCGAGGTCGTCGGGTTCGTTCGAGAGGGCGGCCGGATCACCGGCGCGGAGCTGCGCGACACCGAGACCGGGGCGACCTGCACGGTGCGCACCGGCGTGGTGATCAATGCGACCGGGGTCTGGACCGACGACGTCCAGCGGCTCGCCGACTCGCGCGGGGAGTTCAAGGTGCGGGCGTCGAAGGGCATCCACATCGTGGTGCCCCGCGACCGGATCTCCTCGACGACCGGGCTGATCCTGCGGACCGATGTGTCGGTGCTGTTCGTGATCCCGTGGGGCGACTACTGGATCATCGGAACGACCGACGACGACTGGAACCACGACAAGGCGCATCCGGCCGCGAGCCGCGTCGACATCGACTACCTGCTCCACCACGTCAACCGGGTGCTTGCGGTTCCGCTGACGCGCGACGACATCTCCGGGGTGTACGCGGGGTTGCGGCCGCTGTTGTCCGGCGAGCACGAGGAGACCTCGCAGCTCTCGCGTGAGCACGCGATCAGCCGATCGCCGCGCGGCATGGTGTCGGTGGCCGGCGGGAAGTACACGACGTACCGGGTGATGGCGAAGGACGCGGTTGACGCCGCGGTCGACGACCTCGGCCGCCACACGCCGTCCTGCGTCACCGAGCACGTCCGCCTGCTCGGTGCCGACGGCTATCACGCGCTGGCCAACCAGGTGGAGTCCCTGGCCGCCGATCTCGACCTGCCGCGCTGGCGGATGGATCACCTGCTCAACCGCTACGGCGCCATGGTGTACGACGTACTGGCGCCGGCCCGCGACGATCCGGGGTTGCTCGAGCCGGTGCGCGGGGCCGGCCTCTACCTGATGGCCGAGGTCCGCTACGCGGCCACCCACGAGGGCGCGCTGCATCTCGACGACGTGCTGGCCCGGCGGACCCGGATCTCGATCGAGACGACGCATCGCGGGGTCGAGTCCGCGCGCGGGGTGGCCTCGCTGCTGGCGTCGGTGCTCGGGTGGGACGACCCGACCAGGGAGCGCGAGGTGGCGACGTACTTCGGCCGGGTCGAGGCCGAGCGGTTGTCGCAGGAGCAGACTGACGACGCGAACGCCGACGCCTGGCGGCTGCTCGCGCCCGACACTCGCCAAACCATCACCGACTCCCGCTAGGGCCGCGCGCATGGCCCATGCGTGGTGCTAGGTGCGGCGGTTGCGGACGGCGCGTACGCCGCGCCAGATCCCGTATCCGACTCCCGTCGAGGCGGCCGCCCCGACGGTCAGGAACGCGATCGACAGCCCTGGCCGCGCGCCGCTGATCGCGCCCCGAGCCGGTACGGCGGCCCTCGACCGTACGCTGCGCTGGTCGACGCGGGCGAGCAGGTGCTCGAGCAGCCCGGGCGGCGGCTGGGGCGGCTGGGTGCGTAGCGAAGCCAGCGCCTCGGCGAGCTGCTCCTGGCGAGCGAGCTCGGCGGAGCAGTCCGAACAGCGGCGAAGGTGCGCGCGGGTCACGTGCAGCGACCAGCCGGACAGCTCGCCGGCGGTCAGCGCCGGGAACTGCGAGCGGGCCTCGCGGCAGAACCGCGGCGGCTCGCGGTTGTCGGTCATGCCGGCTCGCCGAATGAGTCGTCGCTGCCGATGACGAGGGCGCGCAGGCGGGTGTGAGCGCGATGCAGTCTCACCTTCACGACGGTCTCGGTGACCCCGAGCAACTCCGCCACCTCTTTCGTCGACAGTCCCTCGATGTCTCGCAACACCACCACGGCCCTGGCGTCTTCCGGCAAGGTGGCGAGGGCGGCCTCCGATCGCGCGGCGAGGTCGGCCGTGGCGGCGAGCTCGTCCGGCTGTGGACCCCGGGCAGCGAGCGCCGATTCGTCCGCGGGCAGCCCGAACGGCGCGTGCCCGGCGACCAGGCCGGCTTCCCGGGCCCGCGAGCGCTTGCGAAGCATGGTGAGGCAGACGTTGACGGTGACCCGATGCAGCCAGGTGCCGAAGGTCGAGTCACCGCGGAACCCGAGCACCGACTTCATCACCCGCACGAACACCTCCTGCGTCGCGTCGGCCGCCTCGTCCGGATCGGCGAGCATCCGGCGAGCCAGGGCGTAGACATCGGCGTACGTCGCCCGGATCAGCGCGTCGAGGCCCCCCGCCTCGCCGCGCTGGCAAGCCCGTACAAGTGCCGGGTCCACCTCCACTGTTGGCTTCGACTCCTTTGCACTCGGATCCGTTACCAGGACATCGACCGAAATTGGTCGGTAACCAAGGCTGCGCCGCGAAGTCAAAACAGGTGAAGCGGCGCGCCGTGCGTCGCGGAGAAGGAGTAGTCCGATGTACGCATTCGTCGTGTTCGTGGGTCTTGCACTCGCGCTCGCCGTTGTGGGCGAGGTGCTCGGCGAGGTGCTTCCCGTCAAGGCCCCGAAGGCGCTCACGACCACCTTGTCGGTCGGGATCGCGATCCTCATCGCCTGGGCTCTGGACTGGTCGGTCTTCCGCGCGTTCGGGCAGCCGTTGCGCGAGGCGTGGATGAACCCGGTTGCCACCGGCGTCGTGTTGGTCGGCATGGGTGCCGCCATCCGCGCGCTCGTGGGCAACCTCGGCCTGAGCATCTCGATCGGCTCCAAGTCGAAGACCGCGTAACGCTCCGGACGCCTCGGCGTCACTCGAGCAGCCCGCCCGCCGTACTGAGATTCCCCGGTACGGCGGGCGGATCGCGTTCTGCGGGAGCGCTGCCTTCAGTGGCCGGCGTCGGT
>Ga0265342_10002679_pt1 | contig 15155 bp, 10 predicted proteins | sample 4CB327metaG_FD_203125 | JGI IMG/M metagenome (GOLD analysis project Ga0265342, IMG submission 203125) | Rhizosphere microbial communities from Carex aquatilis grown in University of Washington, Seatle, WA, United States - 4-CB3-27 metaG | ecosystem: Host-associated > Plants > Roots >...
AACTTCTAGCGGCACTCCAGGATCTGGCGGAACCACATCGTCCGGCGGGGCTATGGGCGGAACGTCTTCCGGGGGCAAGACTGCATCCGGCGGAGCTACGGGATCGAGCGGCGGAACTACCGGCGGAACCACGGGCGCGGCAGGCGCGGCCGGGAACCCCTCGACAAGCGGCATCCCGGCGGGATATCCCGCACCCACCGCGGACAACTACGCCAAGTGCCAGAAGGTGGCGATCGGCACCAACGATGCGTGCGGCGGCCAGCCTAGCGGGAATATCTGCATCGAATGCCTCTTCGGTGGCACCGCCTACAACAGCACCGAGGCCCCTCCTCCTACAGCAGAGGCAACGAGCGAGGCGGGCAACTACGTCGTGACCGTGCAACTGGGCGGCGCTGCGGCCGGTGACACGTATATCAGTGCGGAATCGACGCGAGGCATGTTGAAGTCCGTAGCCACCACCGCCGGCCAGTCGCTGGAGTATGCGTTCGTGGTCAACGTGCGCGCGATGGAGGGGCAGCCGAACCATTCCGGCGGGCCGGGCGGATATCCAGGACTAGACTTGTTCTTCTCCGGCAAGAATCCGCAGGTTTCCGCCATCGGATACGCCCTGGCCACCACTGCGACCAAGCCGATCATGGTCTATGTCGCCGGCGACTCCACGGTCTGCGACCAATCCGGTGGCGCCTACGGGGGCTGGGCGCAGATGCTACCTGAGTACTTCGGTCCTCCGGTTGGGATTGCCAACTACGCCAACAGCGGCGCCGCATCCGGCGACTTTGGCTTCTGGGGCGACATCTCGTCGCGTTGGACCACAGGAGACTGGATCATCATCCAGTTTGGACACAACGACAAGACGGATTCTGACGCCACTGTCGAGGCGAACCTCACGCCCCATGTGACAGCTGCACTCGCCGCAGGTGTCCACCCGATTATGGTGTCTCCTCCCGCTCGCCTCCAGGGTATTCCGGTACCCGATCAGTCCAGCCTTCATGCGGCCGCGCTCAAGGCGGTCGCAACGGCCAACAATGTGCCCTTCATCGATCTCACAGCCCTCTCGACTGCCTTCTACAACGCTTCTGGTATGACCCAGACACAAGCGCTGCAAGCGTACCATGCGGACGGGAAAGACGTAACGCATACCAGCTTGCCGGGCGCAGAGATGCTCGCTGGTCTTGTTGCCAAAGCCATCAAGGACCAGAACATCGGACTCGCCCCGTACTTGAGGCAGTAGTTCCTTCCTCCTCCGTGCGCAGAATCATATAGAACCGTCTACTCCGCGCGAACAGATGCGCCATTCCAACTGTCATTGTGCGATAGTTTGTTTTGGCATGGCTGGCTGACCTTGGACATGTAGAGTATGACTGCCTCAACAAACACGCTGCATGCGCGTCGACAGAAAGGGCACTTTTCGATGAGCACTTTCAGTATCCGAATCCTGACTTTGGCTTTGCTGGCAGGACCGCTTTGTTCCTTGGGCTGTGGCAGCGGAACCGGCGGAAGTCCTACGGGTGGCGCGGTCGCCCATGGCGGCAGCGGCGGCTCTGCCGCGGGCGGGAGTACCGGCACTTGCAAGATTGACCCCTCTACGGTCAATTCCACCAACTATCCCAACGGCCTCACGTTGACCAAGACCTGCGGCACGTATCTGGTTGACGACATTTACGTGCAAGACGGTGGCGTGCTCACCATCGAGGCGGGCGCCACAATCAAATTCAGTGACAACACAGCAATTTATGTTGGGCAGACTGGCTCGGGCAAAGTCCTGATAAACGGCACGGCGCAGAGCCCGGTTACTCTGACCACCCAATACGACCCGCCCGTGCTTGCAGGTTGGTATGGCCTCGTATTCTACTCAGGTACGGCGAGCGGATCGAAAGTAACCTACGCTACGATCGACTACGCAGGAGGCAACGGCGACGGCTCCATCGTGGTCGACAGCGCCCTGCCCGACGGTACATTGACTCTGGATCACTTGGCCATCGACCACGTTGACACGCCGGATTTCGCGATCCCCATCTACATGAGCGACGGATCGGCAACTATCGCCTGCACCAGCTGCACAGTTGACGGCAAGAAACTCACTCATTGAGTGCATTGACCACCATACGGCAACAGACTCACTCCCTATTTATTAGACCCATGTAGTGCTGCCACTGCCCCTCTCGAAACACGAGGACAAACATGACCACAACGCGATGCTTCTCAATGTTTTCATTGCTCGCTGCTGCCGGCCTAATGGCCTGCGGTGCAAATTCCGGAGGATCCCAGGGGAGCACCGGAGGGACCCCGGCGGGTGGAGGCACCCAACAGCCCAGCGGCGGTAGCACGACCAGCGTTGGGGGAACCCAGCAGGAACCTGGTGGCACGACTTATGTGGGCGGATCGACCGTCACAGGCGGCTCGACTGACATCGGCGGCTCGACCGACATCGGCGGCTCGACCGACATCGGCGGGGTCACCGCAACAGGTGGCGTGGCGGACACCGGCGGTGTGACGACTTTGGGCGGTACGTCCGCAGTCGGGGGGAAGACCGGTGGCGGCGCTGGCGGAAAAGGCGGCTCGGCAGCACCGGGTGGTACTTCTCCGCTTGCGGGCAAGACCGCATCCGGAGGCGCCACGGTAGCGCCGGGCGGAACCACGGGAGGCGCGGCCGGCGCCGCCGGCGGAACCACGGGAGGCGCGGCCGGCGCGGCCGGGGCTCCTCCTGCAGGCAGCATCCCGACGGGATATCCCACGCCCACGGCGGACAACTACGCCAAGTGCACGAAGGTGGCGATCGGCACCAACGATGCGTGCGGCGGCCAGCCTGCCGGGAATATCTGCATTGAATGTCTCTTCGGTGGTACCGACTACAACGCCTCTGAGACCACCCCCACGGCCACGGCCACCAGCGAAGCTGGGAACTATCTCGTGACAGTGGAATTGGGCGGAGCGGCTGCCGGCGATACTGTTGTCACTGCCGAATCGACCCGAGGCATGTTGCAGTCCGTGGTCACCACGCCTGGCCAGTCTCTGACCTATGCGTTCGTGGTCAATGTGCGAGAAATGGAGGGGCAGCCCAAGCATGCCGGCGGACCCGGCGGGTATCCCGGACTGGATCTGTTCTTCTCAGGCAAGAATCCGCAGGTTTCGGCGATCGGATACCAGTTGGCCACGACGGCAACTCAGCCGATCATGATCTACATCGCCAGCGACTCCACGACCTGCGATCAGACCGGGGGCTCCTTCGGGGGCTGGGGCCAAATGTTGCCTGAGTATTTCGGGCCTCCCGTTGGCGTTGCCAACTACGCCAACAGCGGCGCCGCATCGGGCGACTACGGCTTCTGGAATGACATCTCGTCGCGCTGGCAAAAAGGCGATTGGTTCATTATCCAATTTGGACACAACGACAAGACGGACACGGATGCCACTGTCGAGGCGAACCTCACGCCACACGTGAAGGCCGCGCTGGCAGCAGGCGTCAACCCGATCATGGTTTCTCCTCCTGCTCGCCTCACGAGTCTCCCGGTTGGCGATCAGTCCAGCCTCCATGCTGCCGCGGCTCAGGCTGTCGCCACCGCCAACAACGTGCCCTTCATCGATCTCACGGCTCTGTCGACCACTTGGTACAACGGTCTTGGTATGACCAAGACGCAGGCGCTGCAGGCGTACCACGCGGGCGGCACCGACCAAACGCATACCAACCTTGCGGGCGGAGAGAAGCTGGCTGGTCTTGTCGCCAACGCCATCAAGACCCAGAAAATCGGCCTGGCACAGTACCTGAGACAGTAGCAGTAGACCGCAAACAGAACGTTCAAAGGGGCCCACTGGGCCCCTTTGGCGTTTCTAGGCCGGCGCCCCCGCTGCAATCCAATTGTGGTGAGTAATGCGGGCTAGAGCGTTCGTCTGTCAATCACCCGCTTGGCCTTGCCTTCGCTCACGGGCAGGCTGGCTGGCGGCAGCAGCTTGACCTTGGGTTTGGTCAGGATCTCCGAACGCAGGCGAGCTGCGATCTCGCTTTCCAACGCGACCCGCTGCTCCTCGCCCAGCTCTGACTCACCGTGGGCGAGTTCGGCCTGCACGGTCATGTCGTCGCGGCCTTCCAGCAGAATCTGGTAATTGCGACCCACCTGCGGGATGGCCATGAGTACGTGTTCGATCTGCTGCGGGTACACGTTGACCCCGCGCACGATCAGCATGTCGTCGGCGCGGCCCGTGATGCGCGCCAAGCGGCGGTGGGTGCGGCCGCAGGCACAGTCGCCCGGCACCACGGACGTGATGTCGCGCGTGCGGTAGCGCAGAAGCGGCATGGCTTCGCGGCACAAGGTGGTCAACACCAGCTCGCCTGGCTCGCCGTCAGGCAGCGGCTCTTCGGTCTTGGGATCGATGACTTCGAAAATGAAATGGTCTTCCCAAAGATGCATGCCGGCCCTCTCGACGCACTCGAAGGCCACGCCTGGGCCATTCATCTCCGACAGCCCGTAGGAATTGAAGACCTCGACGCCCAGACCCTGTTCGATCTTGTCGCGCGTCTCGATGCTGTACGGCTCAGCGCCCACGAAGGCCCGACGAAGTTTGAGCGGCTTGCGCGCGTCCGGGCCTTTCTCGTCGAGAAAGTCAGCGAAATACAGCGCGAAACTCGGCGTCAGATGCACGGTCGTGGTGCCGAAGTCCTGCATGAGCGCAAGCTGCTTTTCCGAATTCCCCGGGCCGGCCGGGATAACCAGGCAGCCGACCTTCTCGGCGCCATAATGGGCCACCAGAGCTCCGGTGAAGAGGCCGTAGGTCATCATGTTCTGAAAAACATCGCGCGATGTCACGCCCGTGGCCACGAAGCTGCGGGCGCACAGCTCGGCCGCGTTGTCCACATCCCGCGGCGAGAAGAAGAGTGCTTTGGGACGGCCGGTCGTGCCGCTCGACGTGTGCAGCCGCAAGGCCTGGTCCATGGGGACCGCCAGCAGGCCAGCCGGATAGGTGTCGCGCAGGTCGGCGCTGGTGGTGAACGGCAGACGGCGCAAGTCGGCCAGCGTCTTGAGGCTGGCAGCCGTGACGCCGGCCGCGACCAGGCGCTCGCGGTAGAGCGGCACCCGTTCGTGCAGACGCGCCACCAGCGCCTGCAAGCGACCAAGCTGCAGCCGCTCCAGGTCAGCGCGGGGCAGCGCCTCAATGCCACGATCGCGGAACATCCCCTACCCTTACCCTTCGAGGGGCTGCGCTTCTTCGACGATGAAGTTCGGGATCTCGTCCACCACGCTGTAGACCAGACGGCAAGCGTGGCACACGAAGGCACTTTCGTCAGGCCGCAGGTCCAGCGGCCCCTTGCATTTGGGGCAGGCCAGGATGTCGATCAGCTCGCGGTTCATCGCCATGGCTCGGTTTATACAACGAGAGGACCCGGGTTTCGAACTCCCGCGAGCCGTGCTAGGAAATGCCCATGCTGAAACAGATCGTTTTCGCCGTTCTGCTGACCGCAGCCATGGCGATGTTCGCCTGGACGCTCAGGCGGTTCACCAAGTTGCTGCTGGCCGGCCGGGCCGAAAAGCGCACCGACCACATCGAGACGCGCGTGGACTCGCTGCTTTCCTTCTTCTTCGGGCAGCGCAAAGTCATCGAGGAGGTGGATATCCCGGCCGCTCGCTGGCCGCGCTTCTCCAACGTGATGGGCAGCCGGCACCACTTCATCATTTTCTGGGGCTTCCTGGTTATCTGCCTGGGCACCTTGGAAACCTTCGCGCAAGGGCTGTGGCCCCGGTTTTCCTGGTCTCTCGTCATGGGCGACACCCTCGCGGGCGTGCTTGATGCCGGCGTGGACAGCATGAACCTGATTGTCCTGGCGACGATCGGCTTCGCAGTCTTCCGCCGCTTGTTCCTCAAGCCCCGCCTCATCCCCATGAGCCGCGACGCCGCCGCCATTCTCTCCGCCATCGCCGCTCTCATGGTCACCCACTTCGGGATGCACGGCTTCCGCGCGGTGGCCGGCGCGGCCGAGCCTGGGTTTTTCCTTTCGGATGCGCTGGCCGGCGCCCTGTCTGGCAGCGTCTCGCCCGAAACCGCGGGCCTGGTGGCGGAAGCCAACTGGTGGGTCCATGTGGGGCTGCTGCTGGTGTTTCTCAATTACCTGGCCTACTCCAAGCACAGCCACATCCTGGCGGCCTTGCCCAACATCTACTTCCGCCAGCTCGGCCAGCGCGGCGTTCTGTCCAAGCTCAATCTGGAAGCGGACGACATGGCACAAACCGGCGTGGTGTCGGAATGGAAGGACTTCACCTGGAAGTCGCTGCTTGACAGTTTCGCCTGCACCGAATGCGCGCGCTGCTCGAACTACTGCCCGGCCAACCGAACCGGCAAGCCGCTTTCACCGATGCAGGTCGTGCACGATCTGCGCGACGACATGAAGTCGCGCCTGCCGGATCGTGGTCCGCTCGACGACATCATCGAACGGTTCCAGCACGGCAACGCCGCCGCCGAAGAGGCGCGCCAGCCGCGCGAGCTGATCGGCGGCCGCACCAGCGAAGAGGTGCTGTGGTCCTGCACCACCTGTGGCGCCTGCCAGGAGGTGTGCCCGGTGTTCATCGACCACCCGGGCAAGATCCTCGAGATGCGGCGCAACTTGGTGTTGCTGCAAGAGAAGGTTCCTGGCGATCTGGTGCGCACCTGCAAGAACCTGGAGCAAAACGGCAACCCCTGGGGCTTGGGCGCTGACCGGCGCATGGACTGGGCGGAAGGCCACAACGTGCCCACGCTCGACGAAAACCCGGACGCCGAATGGCTGCTGTGGGTGGGCTGCGCAGGCGCCTACGACGATCGACTGAAGAAGCAGACCCTGGCCCTGGTGGATATCCTGCGCCAGGCAGGCGTCAGTTTTGCCGTGCTGGGCATGGAAGAAGGCTGCTGCGGGGATTCCGCGCGCCGGACGGGCAACGAGATGCTGTACCAGATGGAAGCACAGCAAAACGTGGAGACGATGAACGCCAAGAAGGTGAAGAAGATCGTCACGCCCTGCCCGCACTGTCTGCACGTGCTCAAGAACGAGTACCCGCAGATGGGCGGCACCTATGAAGTCCACCACCACTCGCAACTGATCGCCGAGCTGATCGAGCAGGGCAAGCTTGTGATCGAGCGCAGCGCCAACGGCGGCAAGCTGACCTTCCACGATCCCTGTTACCTGGGCCGCTGGAACGGCGAGTACGAGGCGCCGCGCGCGGTCCTGGATCGGCTGGGCGGCGAGCGCGTGGAGCTCGGGCGCACGCGCGAGCACGCCTTCTGCTGCGGCGCCGGCGGCGGCCGCATGTGGATGGAAGAGAAGACGGGAACCCGGGTCAACCACGACCGTACCGACGAGATCCTGGCCACCGGTGCCACCACGGTGGCCACCGCCTGCCCCTACTGCACGGTCATGATCAAGGATGCTGTGGACGATCGCGACGCCGGCGAGCGCGTGCAGGTGAAGAACCTGTCCGAGCTAGTCGCCAAAGCCATGGTCCGCACCGGCGCGCCCAGCGAAGCCGCCCCGCACTAAAGCGCCGCGGGCCGGAGACCCCCGATCGGCAGCGTTGCACAGTCCCAGCGTGGCCCAAGTTGAGGAGGCGCCTGCTCGCCCCGGCAGATCGCTATTTCTTCGCCTGTCCCGGCGGCAGCTTGACCTTGATCAGTCGGCCCGGCGCGTTTTCACTGTTGCCTGGACCGTCGACCACGGTGCCAGTGCTGGCCGAGCCTTTGCCGTTTTCCTTGCGTCGCTCGTCCTCGACCGCACGGCGATAGGCGCCCTGCAGGGAATCGGCCGCTGCCAGCCCGCGCGCCAGGGCGTCGGCGGCCTCAGCCGGGCTCAACGCCTGATCGCGCCGGATGGTGTCGAGCAAAGCAGGCACGCGCTCGAGCGCGGCCGGCTCGCGCACTTCGATTCGCTCGACCACGACCAGCGCGCGCTGAACCGGATAGCCGCGCAGGGACAGATCAGTCAGAACTTCAACTGCGCGCTGGGCTGGCTGCGGGGGCCGGTCGCCGGCCACCAGCGACGGCAGCGTCGCCAAGTCGATCCCCGCCATCCTGGCCTCGGCCACGGCGCGCACCAGTCCCGGTACCACAGGACCCGGTCGCCGCGCGGCCACAAAACGCTGGGCCGCATCGAGATCGTCGGCAAGGCGCGTGACCGCTGAAGCGATCCTCTGTGGGTCCACTCCCTTGGCCAGACCCTCGCGCGTCTTGCTGACCAGAGCATCCGCGGGCAGTCCCGCAGCTGCCGCCGAATCGATGCGTCTCTGCAGCTCGGCCCGCACCGGCGCCAACCGCGCATCGTCGGGCAGACTGACCGCACCGGACGCCGCCAGGGCGGTGCCCGACAGCGTGAGCAGCAAGACAATCATCTGCAGCATCGAATGCTCCCTACCAAGAATACGAGCAGCTTGCCTATTGGATGCACGGCCAGCCAGGCGAATGATCTCAATCATGGCTTTCCCTGTCCTGTCCCCCGAAGTCATCGGGCAGGGTGCGTGCGCCGTCGGATGGCGGGATGGCCCGCGAGCATAGTCGTTTCAAGCGCCCTTCTGCTCACCAAATCGCATCCGCACGAAATGTCCGGCGGTGGCGCGAGGTCTGGCCCAACTCCTCTGCCCCACCCGGGGCGCCGCCCGTCGGTGCCACCCCGCGGCGCTCAGGGGCCGACGGCGTAGAGCTTGCCGTCGCTCCCCGACAGATAGAGCATGCCGTTCGTCCCCAGAGCGGGGGCGCCGTTGATCGGCGTGGGGAGCTGCAGCGCCGGCCACTGGCCCTGTCCGCCCCCGTCGAGCGCGTACAGCTTGTTGTCGTAGGCGACGTAGTAGATCCAGCCGCCGCCGTCGACGATCGGCGACGTCTTGAGGTGCGCGCCCGCGTAACTCTGCCAGCGGACCGTTCCGGTCGCCGGGTCGAGCGCGGTGAGCGCGGGCGTGTCGGCATAGATCGGCACCAGGACGCTGCCGTCGGCGCCGATCGCCGGCGCGCCCATCATCGGGGTGTTGCCGAGGACGCGCGGCGACTGATAGGTCCAGCGGGTGCTGCCGTCGGGCGCGAACTTGCTCAGGAGGTTGTCCCAGGCGGCGTAGATGTTGCCGTCCGGGTCGACGACCGGAACGCTCGTCGGCAGGTTCTGCGTCGTCACCTGATCCCAGCGCACGGTGCCGTCGGGCGCGAGCGCGTAGAGGGCGCTGCCGTGGACGTACGCTGTGCCGTCGGGACCGAGCGCGGGACCGGCCTGGAGGATGCCGCCCGCATAGGTCGCCCAGCGCATCGTGCCCGTCAGCGGATCGAGCGCCGCGAGGCGCGAGGCGTAGAGGTAGCCGTAGGTCTCGGCGTAGATCGTCCCGTCGCCACCCACCATCGGCGTCGACGGGGTTCCGAACGGGAAGCGCAGCGACCAGCGCTTGCTGCCGTCGGGAAAGATGGCGTAGATGCGGCCGTCGGGATCACCCGCGCTGGTGTAGATCGTCCCGTCGGCGCCGATCACCGGCGAGCTGGCGACACCTGCCGCGGCCGCGAACGTCCAGCGCAGCGTCCCGCTCGGATCGATCGCGTAAAGCTTCTTGTCGGACGAGCCGACGTAGATGGTACCGTCTGCCGCGATCGACGGCGATTCGCCGATCGCGGCGCCGGTGGTGTACGACCAGTGAATCGACGGCGTCGTGCGCGGGCCGATCTCGGCGCTCCGGCCCATGCGGGTGGGACAGCGGCCGAGCGCGGGCCAGGGGGCGCCCGCCTGCAAGCCGCGCGTGTCGCCGCAGGCGCCCGCCCCGCCCGGCGGCAGGATTGTCTGGCAGCTTCGCGTCGTGAGCTCGCAGCGCTCGCCGGTGGCGCACGCGCCGCAGAGGCTGCCGCAGCCGTCGGGGCCGCAATGCTTGCCCGCGCAATCCGGCACGCAGGCCGCGCAGGTTCCGCCCGCGCACCCGATCGCGACGAGCCCGAGCGTCGAGCCCAGGTAGATCGTGCCGTCGGCGCCGATGACGGGCGAACGGCCCGCCTGTCCGACGGGCAGCACCCACTTCAGGGAGCCGTCGGGGCTGAGCGCGTAGAGGTTCTCATCGCGCGACGTGAGGTAAATGGTCCCGTCGCCGCCAACCGCTACGCCACCGATGATGTCGCCGACCGGGAAGGCCCAGAGCACGTTTCCGTTCGGGTCGACGGCGTCGAGCGCGAGCTCGGTTGGCAGGTAGATGGTGCCGTCACCCGCTACCGCGGGGAGCAGGAGGGCCGGGTCGGGGAAGGTGATCGTCCATCGCGCGGCGCCGGTGGTGGTGTTGAACGCGCGCAGGCCCCCGCCGCCGACCACCGAATCGGCGTACGGGACGTAGAGCGTGTTGTTCGGACCCAGCACGGTGCCGACGTAGTCGGTCTCGGTCGCGCCGAGCGGCGTCTGCCAGAGCTGCGTGCCGTCCGGGGCCATCGCGGTGACGGCGGCGTAAACGAGGTAGAGGGTCCCGTCGCTCCCGACCGCCGGCGTCGTGTTCCCGAAGATGCCCGACCGTGTGAACCGGACGCTGCCGTCGGGGTTGAGCGCGGTGAGCAAGCCGGCGCCGTCGCCCGCGTAGACCGTCCCGTCGGCACCGACGACGACGCCGCTGTAGACCTGATCGTAGGGGGTGCTGAGCGCCTGCCAGCGGACGGTCCCGGACGGCTCGACCGCCCACACGATCCCGTTCAGGCTGTTGGTGCTGGTGAAGTAGATCGCGCCGTCGGCGCCGATGGTCGGCGTCGTCGACGCCAGCCCGTGCGGGATCGACCAGGCCTGCGTTCCGTCGTGCCGGACCGCCTGGAGCACGTAGTCGCCCGCAGTGCCCACCGACCTCGAGAAATAGAGGGTGCCGTCGCGGCCGATCGCGATTTCCGAGCCGACGCCGATGACGGAGGTCCAGGCGACGGCAGGCTTTTGCACCGATAAGGCGCCGGTCGCGGCGCGCCGCGCGTAACAGCGGCCGGTCGTGGGCCACGGCGCCATCGGATCGAGGCCGCTTCCGGGCCCGCAGTCGCTGGCGACGTCATTCGCGCAGGTGAACGCGGCGTTGCAGTGCTTGCCGGTGGGACACGGCGCGCAGATCCCGCCGCAGCCGTCGCCACCGCAAGACTTGCCCGTGCAGCTCGGCACGCAGGGAGGCGTGTCGGCGGCCGCGTCCTGCGCGCCGCCGTCGAGATTGCCGCCGGCGCCGCTGCCCGCCGCGCCGGCGGCAGATCCGCCGGTTCCGCTCGCGCCGCCGCCGCCCCGACCGGCGCTCGCGCTCCCGCCCGTTCCACTCACGCCGCCAGTTCCACTCGCCCCGCCGCCGCCCCGATCGGCGCTCGCGCTCCCGCCCGTTCCACTCACGCCGCCAGTTCCACTCGCCCCGCCGCCGCCCCGATCGGCGCTCGCGCTCCCGCCCGTTCCGCTCGCGCCACCAGCACCGCCCGTTCCGCCGACGCCGCCGATTCCACTCGCCCCGCCGGTTCCACTCGCGCCGCCGACGCCTGTGCTTCCCGTCGTTCCGGCGCTGCCTCCACCGCCGGCGCTCGTACCGCCGTGGCCACTCGCGCCCGCCGCGGCCGCGCCGCCCTTGCCGGCGGCGCCGGAAGCCGCCTCCCCGCTCGCGCCGCCGTGACTCGACGATCCACCAGATCCGCCGCAGCCGCCCAGCACCAGCACCGCGATCGCGACGGCTATCCACGTGGCTCGCGCGCGGCTCTCGCTCCTGCCCCGCATTGCGGATCGATAGTCACGCGAACCCGTCCCGCCCGCATCTGTGCCCTGCGTCACCGGGGGCCGAAACGGACAATTTCGCCCGCGGCCTGCGCCGTGAACCAGAGATCGCCCGTCGGGACCCGTCGTGATCCCATAACCAGGAGAGGAGATCGGATATTCGGTGATCGCGCCCGCGGGCGTGATGCGCCCCAGGTTGCTCGCCATCGTCTCGATGAACCAGACGTTTCCGTCCGGGCCACCGGCGATTCCATACGGGTACGCGGACAGCGTCGGGACACTGAGCTCGGAAACGGTTCCGTCGGACGCGATCCGACCGATGAGGTTCGCGAACTGCTCGCGGATAGTCATTCTAAGCGCCATTTTCCCTTGGCCGAATCGCATCCGCAAGATGTCCGAAATAGGGATTTTCTGTCTTCACGGCTTTCCCTGCCCTTCGCTTACATTGATCACGGCATCCTGTCCCCCGAAGTCGTCGGGCAGCGTGCGTGCGCCGTCGAATGGCGGGATGGCCCGGCCGTCCACCAGGAAACGGTAGCGATGGGTGCCTGGGGGTAGCTCCAGCCACACCTCCCACAGGCCAGGCTGCCCCGTGGAGCGCAAGGGTGTGGACGCTGCCCAACCGTCCCACGAGCCGATCACGCGTACGTCACCCGCCTGCTCGACACGCACCCGCAGTCGCACTCGCCCTCGCCCTGCCTGGAACAAGGGGGATAGGTCGTCCGCGGACGACAAAGCCGGAGTGAATTTCCCGGTGACGTGTCCGACCACCCCGGCCAGAAACACGTGGCGCGCGTAGCGATCCGTGGCCAAGCCCGCCGATGTCACGCTGACCGACCAATCGAAACTGGCAAACCCATCCAGGGCGCCCGTGATCCGCGCCAGCAAGCTAGTCGAAATTCCAGCCTGGCCATCATGCACGCCGGCCACCGAATCGTCGAGGTGTCCCCCCCACAGGGCGAGCCGAGCCTCCAGCCGTCTCCATTGGATCTCCGCATCGGGCCCGGCTCGAAGCATGGAGAAGGCGCCGCCACTGTCGGAATCCATGCGCAGGTAACTCGACGCGAGTTCCGCGGCGAAAAGCGCGCTGGGCCGGTAGCTCAGGCGGCCTTCGGCCTGGTGGAGCCACGACGTCGACGCCAAAATGCCCGCGCCGTCGGTGGCACTGCGCCGGTCGAGGCGATAAGCGATGGACAGGCGCAGAGCGCCGGTGATCTCGAGACGCAGCCCCAGGTTGCCTCCGGCCAGCCAGAAGCCCTCCGCGGGAAAACGATAGGCGTCGAAGCGACCGACGCTTAGGCCGAGCCAGGAACGCAGCCCTCTGAGTGCAGGCAGCGCCAGGGACAGCTCGCCTTCGTGCTGCAACATCGATCCCGCCGCCTCGGAGCCGCGGTAGTCGAGCCTGTAGACCAGTCCCAGGCGCCAGCTTGGCCAGGCCAGCGCCCCGCCCAGCGCCGGTGCCACGCGGCCGAACCAGCCTGACACCAGCGGCGCTGCCGCGGCCGGGTCAGGCGTGATCTGCAGAAACATGTTGCTGTCATGGCCGGCCCCTGCCAGCACCTCGGCCGAGCCGATGGCCACGGGCTGCGCGTACGCCGACGCCGCGGCCGACACGGTGGCGAGGGTTGCGAGAATCGAAAGCGAGCGCGGCGGCTGCAAGGCCGCGCAAGTCTACAGCCACAGCACAGAGTTGGTGCGCCCGAAACCGTCGGGAACGCGGGCGCGACCAACGGCCAGGGCGTCGCTTTCACCGTGTCGCTGTGCTTGGCGTTGGTTCAGGGACCATTCCCAGGCGACCAGGCCCGCAACCCCAGCGGCTCGCCCACGAGATCGTCCAGGCCCAAGCCCCTGACCCCGCTGCCCAACCCGCCAAAGCCAGGAGGACCGGCACCGGGGCACACCACAAACGCATCGGTCTTGTAGCGGTGGCTCGCCTTCTGCAATCGCAGCAGCGCCGCGGCCATGTTGGGGCGAAGGGTCTGCGTGGCCTTGGCCTCGATGAACGCCAGCCGGCCGGGCCCGGTGGGCACCACGAAATCCACCTCCAGTCCTTGTTGGTCGCGGAAGAAGTAGATCTCGCGCCGCTTGCCTCGGTTGATCTGCGCCTTGACGATCTCGCTGGCCACCTGGCCCTCGAAGATCGGCCCGAGAAACGCCGAGCGTCTGAGCGCAGCGGCGCTCTCGATGCCGAGCAAGTGGCAGACCATGCCCGAGTCGACGAAGTAAACCTTCGGGCTCTTGATCAACCGCTTGCCCAGGTTCTCGAAGAAGGGCGGCACGAGCAGGACTTGCCCCGTGATCTCCAGGATGCTCAGCCACTGGCCCACGGCGGGCACCGACAATCCCAAGGGGGCTGCCAGCTCGGTCTTGTTCAGGATCTGTCCGTGGCGGGTGGCCAGCAGCGCCAAGAAACGTCGGAAGGTCAGCAAGTCCCGGATGGCGCTCACCGCGCGCACGTCCCGTTCCAGATAGGTTTGCAGGTACGAACGAAACCACAGCGGGGCCTGCCCAGGCCGGGCCAGCGCTTCGGGAAAACCACCCAGCAGTAGAGAGACCTTGGGGTTCTCCTCGTGGGAGAAGGGCAGGAGCTGGAAGACCGCCACCCGACCTGCCATGGATTCGGTCACCCCCTGCATCAGCGGCGCTTCCTGCGATCCCGTGAGCAGGAATCGTCCCTTGGCCTGCGGATGCGCATCCACCTGGGTGCGCAGGTAGTTGAACAAACCCGGCGCGTTCTGGATTTCGTCGATAATCACGGGCCGGCGCAGCGAGGCCACGAAGCCGCGCGGGTCGGTGCGCACCCGCGCGAGTTCATCGGGATCCTCCAGCAGGCGGTAGTCGGCCTTGGGGAACACGCGCCGAAGCAAGGTCGTTTTGCCCGACCGCCGTGGGCCGGTGAGTAGCAAAGCCGGGAAGGCCCGCGCCGCACGCGCCAACTGGGATTCAAGGACCCGGGCTCGGACGCTCATGGTTGAGTAATCTAACCTGACACTTTATACAACTCAAACTGCTTCTGCGCCTCAGGGGAGAGTTCCGGGCGACTGGTTCACCAGGCACGGCGGCCGAACGCCTGGTCCTGACGGTCTTCGCGGTGTGCGGGGGGCTACTTCGCATCTGTGCCAGACCGCTGTCCTTCGCCAGGTCGTCATCCGTGCCGCCATTTTTCCGACGCCCCCGACGCCAAGAGGTAGGCACCCCGCGAGTGGCCCCGACAGTGGGTCTTCCCGGCGACCCGCTCGACCGCCCCCTGTAGGCCCGATGCGTGCTGCCATTGGGGGTTTAGACAGCAGAAAAGACCAGGGCATTTCGCTTAAGGAAAGGGGCGGCAAACGGCAACACGTTGCAATTGCTTGGAATGACGGATTGGAAGACGGGCTGGCGCCGCAAGGCAGGCGCCCCGCCAGCGCTTGCGAAAAACGCCGGAAGGCGCAAAGCTGCGTCCGAATACAAAGTTGGACAAACGGGGCCGCAGCTTGGG
>Ga0265342_10002681_pt1 | contig 15151 bp, 22 predicted proteins | sample 4CB327metaG_FD_203125 | JGI IMG/M metagenome (GOLD analysis project Ga0265342, IMG submission 203125) | Rhizosphere microbial communities from Carex aquatilis grown in University of Washington, Seatle, WA, United States - 4-CB3-27 metaG | ecosystem: Host-associated > Plants > Roots >...
CGCCTCGGCGACCAGCGCTTCCGGTTTTAGATCTTCGTCCTGCATGCGCACACTCCTCATCAGCGATGATAACAGACCCGCATCTAGTACATCGCGCTCCGCTCCAGGAGAGCTGCCCCGAGATCGGGTCGAAGCCGAGCTCGGCTCCGCCGAGCGAGGCAGCACTCCCGGATAGGAGTGCGGTTGGATCGTCGAGCTCGGGGCTACCCCTCTCGGAACCCGGCCCCGCACCCGCCGAAGGCGGGCACGCAGGCGAGGATCGTCCCGTCCGGCTGGATGGCGCGCGCTCGATCCGGCAGCCAGCAGACGGCCATCCGGGAGCAGGCGGGGCACCTGAGCACGGGGTTACCGACCGGCTCCTCCACGCGGATCCCGCGGTCGACGTGGGTGAGCACGGGCCCCATGAGCCAGCGGGGCTCACCTTCTTGCAGGGGCGCCGGGAGGTCTACCTCGGTGTCCCTGCGCATCCTCCGGGGGAAGATGATGACGACGCGGGTCTCCTCGACATCGTCGGCGCAAGCTCCTGCGGGAGGCTCACGGAGTCGCTCGATCGCGCTCGATCTCATGAAGGGAAGGACGCGCGTCAGTCCGTGATCATTCCAGGTACTGGCGTGAGTGAATAGCGACTCATTCAGTCGGTCAGAGATCTTCCCCACTCCCCACCGCGCTGACCAGCCAGCGCGAGGACAGCCAGCGGCGTGCCTGGAAGCCCTGCACATAGATCCACTTCGTCAGCAGGCGACCCTCGCCGTAGCGCTGCCGCTTGAGGTGGCCGCGTACCTGGCTATCTTTGGCGATCCGCCCGTGCGCGGGATCGAGCACTGAATCAGCGCGCGGCGAGCACGGCGGCCGACCGGCGTCACCATCGAAGAACACGTCGATGATCTTGCGCCTGCGCGCGACGGTCTCCCGCTTGTCGAGGACGATCCGCAGCGGCGACGGATCGGCTTCGGCGAGCAGCGCGATCGTGATCAGGTACCGCGTGGCCTGGTAGGCGAACTGATCGTAGGCCGCGCGGCTCGCGCGGTCGACCAGCGCGCCCCTGTCGAAGCCGGGCCCGGGCAGCTCGTCGGCCAGCTCCTGGCCGGTCCACCGCGGCGTCCAGCGCACGACGCGGTAGCCGTCTGGATACGGAAGGCCGATCAACCACCACGTGTTACCGATCGAGTACCACCCGAGCGATGCGATGTCCCCCCAGAGGCGCTCGCCGGTCTCCGGTCGCCGCGCCTCGATGATCCCGTGATCGAGCATCAGCTGCGGCGGCTCCAGCGGGATCGAGTGCAGATCGGTCTCGAGGACCATGCGGGACGCGCTTGGTCGCGCGAGCCACGTGGTCGGCGCGCAGCGCGTGAGTAGCGCCAGCATGGACAGGTTGATGGAGTCCGTGACGGCACCCTCACCGAACGCGGCGACGGCGACGCGCGCCGACGCGCGCCGTAGCTCATCTCCGCTCGACGGCATACCGTCGCCGCGCAGCTCGTCGGCGACGTACCTGCGAAGCCTCGGGACGAGGCTGTCCAGGCCGCGCCACGACGTCTTCATGGCTCCCGATCTGGCGCAACCGCCTTGGCGGCCGGCTCGTCATCGGCCCAGAACCGCTCGGCGAAGTCGACGAGCGCCACGAGATCGCCGTAGCTCGCGGCGCGCAGCCGCTCGACCAGCGCGGCCGGGTCGTCGACGCCGTGCTTCTCCGCCAACCCGTTGAGGTGGATCGCGTCGGCGATCCCGGCCCAGACCACCGCGAGTTGCGCGGCGGCGTGGTCGGTGTCCGCGTCGAGCCAGACGCCGTTGAGCGCGTCACAGCAAAGCGCCAGCTCGTGGCGCGATAGCCCGAGCGCGGCGAGGTGCCGCCGGCAGACCTCGTAGTAGCGCTGCAGCGCCGCGCGGATCGCGTCGGCGCGGCCATATTCGCGGTCACTCACGCTCTTGCTGCGCGACGTCCGACGCGCCAGCTCGACGAGTACGGCCTTGGGCAGGCGGATGCTGATCGGTCGGTCAGTAGCCACGGCGGCAGAGCCCTTCCTCGTCGGCTCGATGATCGATCCCCAGTGCGCGCATCTTTTTATACAGATGGCTGCGCTCCAGCTGTAGCTCGCGCGCGGTGTCCAGAGCGCCGCACTCGCTGCAGTGGTGAGTCATCATCGCTGTCTCCTGTCGGTGTGTGATCAGCTGCCGACAAGAGAGACGTTACCCGTTCGCGTGCACAGAGTAAATACCAAGATGACACAAAACGTGTACAGTGATGATAATATACAACAAATAGCAAATCGTCGAGCCTCGTCGATCCGGACCCCACCGGCGGATCCGCTGCCCGATCCGGGGGCCGCACCCGATCGGATATCGCCCGACGGGCGGTGCTCACGCCTCTTTCAGGTTCCAAGATCGAGCGCGCCGCGCGTCGGGTCCCGGGACGTGCGCGGGGAGTACGCGGGATCGCGCGGAGAAAGATCGCGCGACGCCTATGCTATCCTGCTCAAGTGGAAGATAGGATCGACGACGTGAGCTGGTCGACCGCGCTCGAGATGCTCCTGGGCGCGCGATCCGTCAGCGGGGTGGGGAGGTACTTCGTACCTCCCCCGCTCCCCGTGCAGGTCGACGGGGAGGACGAGGTCGAGGTGATCGTCGCGCGGATCGACGGCCTGGCCTGGTCGTTCTACGATCAGGCGATCACCGGGGGCAAGGCAGGCGAGGTCGGGATCTCCCGCGAGTCCAGCCGGGCGTGGCCCTGGCGCGTCAGCGACGGCTGGAGATCCTGGGGTGGCGTCACGCTGCCCGCACCTGACGAACCGGGTGCCCCGTGTCTCCTGGAGCGGGAGCTCAAGGATCTCCCGCCCGGTCCACACCCCGCGCTGAGGCGCCGGGACGTCCTCCGAGTAGTAGAGCAGGGGGCGGGGCGCCTGCTCCTGGAGGTGGGGTCCGAGCGCCTGGAGGTGAGCAGTCGGCGGAAGTTCTTCTCGTCGTTCGGTCACGACCAGCCTTCCTCCAGGAGGGTACCGCGCGGTCGTTCCACCATCGCCGTCCTGTCCTGGCCGGAGTCGGCGTGCCTGATCCCGAGCAGGGTCTTGCTCGGTTCCCCCCAGGAGTGGATCGTCGACGACGTCCGCCTGAACGGCAGGAGCGTCCTGCGAGAGGACGGCATGCCGGCGGATCCGCTGGGGTTGCCGGGCCACCTCTTCGCCGCGTCCTCCTGCGAGGTCGAGATCTGCAGCGAGCCCGTGAAGGGTGGCGTCGTCGAGGTCACCGCGAGGTACGACGGCGAGGACCCGCAGGGAGGCTGCCTGTCCGTATTCATCTTAGCGGAGGACCCGGAGATCTTCGTCGCGCAGGTCTCGCGGTTCGTGGGGCGCGTCGGGAGCGAGGAATAGGGGCGCGAGCGCCGCCGTTCTGGAAAGACAGGAAGATGGGCAGAACATCGAAATTGCTACGCGACCTGCAGCGCCCGGACGCGCCGGGTGCCGTCGAGGAGCGCATTGCCTACCGGAAATACGGAGAGCAAGCTCACCTCGAGATGCTCCAGCGCTTTGGTGGGATTACCGGCGAAAACGCCGGCGAAGCGCTGGCGTGGCAAGCCTCCCGTCACCAAGAGCTGATCCGTCAGGGATCCAAACCACGGCAGTAGGATGGACGCGACATCCAAAGCAACCGCGAAGTCTGCGCCGTGCGACTGCTGCGGCCAGCGAACGACGCGCTTGCGACCGTCGCAAGAGTGGGGGTGGTGCCAAGCGTGCGAGGATGCAGGCTGCCTGCCCCTGGGCGACGGCGACATGCGCCGCTCCGCCGGGTGCCCGTTCGTCCTCGCCGGACCCGACGTCGTGACGTGCCTGCAATGCGGCAGGCCACTCCACCGCAGCGAACCGCTGACCTTCATCAACAACTCGGACCCCGGCCTCGGCGGGTGCCACGCGCGGTGCGTTAGCGCCTACTATGCGGAGCGCAAGGTCGCCCAGCCAGCGCAGAAAGGATGACGATGGCCGAGCCGATCTACCTGACCGATGACGAGCGCCGCCATCTGGGTAACATACGGAGTCAGCTCTCCTACGCGTCGCATCTCTGGCGATCGGAGATCGGCACGCTGGATCGCCTGCTCGCGACGACCAAGCCGCCGATCCACGTGCACGAAGGATGCGTTTACTCGCCTGGGCAGCGCTGTCGAGATGCTGACCGCTGTCAGTTCCCGGCACGATGCGTGCGCGACCATGCCGCGCCGCCAGGTACCCACTCGTCCTCGCCGGGCCGGACGTCGTGACGGTGACTGCAGTACGGCAGACCACTCTACCGCAGCGAACCGCTGACCTTCCGTTAAATGGAGTGAAGCAATAAGGTGAATCCATGAGATGCGAGAATCGACTCCCAGCCTGGCCCAGCATCGTCTGCGGAATGGTATTTGGCTACCCGGTCCGGAGGATCATCGACGGGGTGACACCCATGACGCTGGATGACCAGGTTGCCTTCGTCGTCATAGGATTCCTGGCGATCGCGGCCGCCAGCCTGTACGTGATGGGTTGCCGTCGAATGATCCGCAGCCGCAACCTGGCAGAAGCTAAGGTGGCGCGCGGGGAGCACGCCTGGGGATCTCCCGCGCGGCGCTCCCGGCGGACGGCGGACGAGAATAATCAGCGCGCGGGCCGCGTTCCGGGACCATGAGCAAGAAGAAGCCAAAGGTGAAGGCGGGGGCGGCGCCGAAGAGGCCGCCCCCCGCGAAGGCGAGCGCCGAGAAGACCAAGAAGGCGTTCGGCTTCTCGCAGCGCAACGTCTACGTCGTCGATCCCGTCCACGACGTGTGCATCGCCGGAGGAAAGACGTTCCTCCCGCCCGAGGAGCAGGGTCCGCTCGACACGGAGTTCGACCCGGGCGCGCCCGGCGCGCTCGCCGACCGCCGGCGCCTCACGGCTCCGCTCGGGGAGCGCTTCATCAGGAGCATCCACGAAAACGGCGCCGTCGACGTGGTCAAGATCAAGAAGATCGACGGGGTCGCGACGATCGTCGACGGCAGGCGGACTATCCGCGCCGCGCGCCGGTCCAACCGGCGGAGGGAGCGGGAGGGGCAGCCGCTGCTCAAGATCTTGGCCCAGAACGAGCTCGGGACCGGGATCGAGCTGACCAAGACGATGCTGATCGTGAACAACCACGGCAAGCACGACGATCCGGTCGACCTCGCCGAGAAGGCGATCTCGATCCTCAGGGTGACCCACGACAAGGAGGGGGTAGCCCAGGACTGCAACCTCACCGTCGACCGGCTCAACGACTACCTCCTGTTCTACGAGCGCGCTTCCGAGCGACTCCGAGAGGCCGTCAGCCGGGGCGTCGAGGATGGCGGCGTGTCGTTCTCGGTCGCCTGGGAGATCGCCAAGTTCAGCGACGCCGGAGAGCAGGGCCGGGAGCTCGACAAGATCCTCGCGAGCCATGGCGCCGGCGCGGAAAACGGCGGCAACGGCAGCGGCGGCAACAAGAAGAAGAGCGGGACCGCCCGCGGGGTGCGCGCGCGCCTCCTCCTGTCCCAAGGGAAGATCCCGCCGCTCGGGCGCAAGACGCAGCAGACGCTGATCGCGCAGCTCGACTCCGAGCTCGGGGTCGCCGCGCGCCGCGCGCCGGACCCCGAGCGGGCGAACGGCGCGATGAACGGCGCGGGCGGCGCGAGCGGCGAGGGGGACCTGGAGTTCCTTCGCGGGGCCCGCGCGGCGCTCCTCCTCTGCGCCGGGAGCGGCGAGATCTCGGCGGTCGACCCGAGGCTCCGCAAGCTCGTCGTCGAGCTCGGCCCCGCCGGCGCGGGGACGGCGGGGGCGGAGCCGGATTCCGCACAGCCCGATCTCCGAGACCCGCTCGACGAAGAGAGCGCGGGTGACGCGTGACGAAGGACGCAACAAAGGACGCGGAGCTCGTCGATCCAACCGCACTCCCATCCGGGAGCGCTGCCTCGCTCGGCGAAGCCGAGCTCGACGATCCCACCGCACTCCCATCCGGGAGCGCTGCCTCGCTCGGCGAAGCCGAGCTCTGCAGGCTGGCGCTCTCCGTCACCCGAGGCGACCTGCGCCGACCGTGGAGCGTCCAGACCTCCAACTCGTTCCGGCGCATCGGCACGGACCGCGGCGACGGGAACGTCCTGTGCGCGGTCACGCAACCGTCCGACGGACACCCTGACCTGCGCGCGGCGCCCGACGTCCTCGACTACGTCGTCGCGGCGCACCCGCTCGAGATCTTGCGGCTGATCCGCGAGCGGGACTCCGCGCGCCACGCGCTCCACTTACTCCGGCACAAGATCGCCGGACACGACGAAGCCTTCCGGGAAGCCGGCGGGATGTCCGGGGTACCCCTCGGTGTCACCGAAGCGCGCCCGAACACCAATCCGCACCCACCCATCGCCACGGACAGAAAGAAGAAAGAGGATGCGGAAGAAAGATGAGATCTCGAGCGCTGACTCGTGCATGCAGCGCGCCCACGCGATGGAGATGACGTTCGTGCTCCTGGGCAGGGATCCGGCCGCTCCGGTCGCCGTCCGCGCGTGGGTGGCGGAGAGGATCCGGATCGGGAAGAACCGGGCGGACGACCCCCACGTGGTCGACGCGCTCGAGGTCGCGAGGATCATGGAAGAGGAGGGCAGGCGCTGGGCCGATCAGGAGCAGGGGCCGGCTCCCGGTTCCGCGCCAGAGGAGGACCGCCGTGGGTAGCCCCGGGGTCCGTCGGGTGGCCATCTCTCCCGCGACGAGGACCGACGTCGGCAAGAGGAGGTCGAGGAACGAGGACGTGGTCGCGACCGACCCGTCCATCGGCCTCTACGCCGTCTTCGACGGCATGGGCGGGGAGAACGCCGGGGACGTCGCCGCCAAGCTCGCTGCCGATGAGGTCGTCGCCTACGTGCTGGATCGGTGGCGAAGCGCGCCGCCTACTCGCCCTGGCTCGCCTTGGTGGATGCCCTACTTGAGCGCGAGCGAGCAAGAGGTACATCGGTCAAGGCTCCTCCAGGATGCCATCCGCGCAGCGAACAAGCGCGTCCACGAGGAGGCAGCGAAGAGGCGCGAGCACAAGAGGATGGGGACGACCGCGGTCGTCGCCCTGGTCTCCCCCGGCGGATCGGTCACCATCGCGCACGTCGGCGACAGCCGCGCGTACCTGATCCGGGCCGGCCGGCTCAGGCGACTGACGACCGACCACACGATCGTCGGCCAGTTGGTGAAGAACGGCAAGATCTCCGAAGAAGAGGCCAAGAGGAACCCGTGGAGGCACATGCTCCTCTCCAGCGTCGGGACCCACCCAGAGGTCGACACGATCGACGTCCTCCAGGTCGGCCTGGAGGGCGGCGATCGCCTGATGCTGTGCTCCGACGGCGTCAACGGGGAAGTCGAGGACGCACAGATCGAGCGCATCCTCCGGCTGGGATCCTCCGCTGACGCCGCGAGCGGCCTGATCCGGGCTGCCCTCGGCGCCGGCGGCCGAGACAACGCGTCCGTCGTTGTCCTGGACGTCGTCGCGATGGGGCACCAGTGACGACTCTGAAGATACCCCCCTTCCGGTCCAGCAGATGATCGTGCGGATCGGCCTGATCGAGGGACTGCCCGAATGTCCCGCGGGTAATGCCGGCTCCGCGGGTGAACGACGATGACAATAGATAATTTTAAGATCGAAAATAATGCCATCACCTTCCGGGCAACCGGGCGAATGATCGCCTACGAGCGGCACGCGCCCGGCGTGACGCAGAAGACCCTGACCGACGAGATGATCCGCGAGGTCCGGGACCGCGTCATGGGCGGCAGCCCGCTGTCCGAAGACACGCTGGTCGCGCTCGGGTACCTGATCCTCGACGAGGGCGACCCGGACGTCAACATCTCCGACGCGCGCGACCGGATCTGCGCGTGGATCAACCGGCGCAATGACCTGCGACTGTCGCTCAAGTCACTGAAAGGATGAGGTCGCGTAAGATGGACAAGAAAAAGATCGAATCCGTGGAATGCCGACGCTGTGGAGCCATGGCTGGCTGCAGTTGCATAGCGCCGCATACCCACGAGGTATACGTGAGGGTCAGGTTTGATGGGGAGGATGGCCATACTGAGCTCTGCTACGAGAGGCTGTATGACTATTTTGAATCGTTCAGGCCGCCAACAGGCTGCCACTAGGAGACACGCTCGTCAGCATCGCGCTCAGGAACCTGATCCTCGACGAAGGCGATCCGGATGTCACCGACGCGCGCGAGCGGATCTTTATCTCTTATATATCTAGAGAACGGAGACATCAGGTGCCCAATTGCTTCCAGCTGATCAAGAACGGCGAGGCCGTGGATCTCAACGCGGTCGACGAAGAGCTGTGCCAGCACTTCGGAGAGGAGGTCCACCCGGTCCGGTACTTCGAGGCGTGGTTCGACTGCGTCGGGTCCCTCCTCGCGGCGGGGAGGTCGTTCGACGAGGTGCGGTCCGCCTACAAGGACGTCCCGCGCCTCGTCGGGGTAGTCGACTACCTGGAGAAGAACTTCACCGTCCGCTCGTGGTACGAGAGGAAGGGGCACGAGAGGCCGTGCTGAGGGTCGATCCGGTCAACCTGGAGCACGCCGGGGTATGCCGCACGGCCTTCCCCGGAGCCCCCGAGGCGTGCGGGCGCGTCCTCCTGGTCGGCGAGCTGAACCCGATCAGTAGCCAGCCAGACGACGCACTCTACTGCGAGCCGGCCGGCTGCTCCGGGCACCGCCTGCAGGACTTCGTCCTCGCGCTCCCGCGCCTACACTACCTGGCGATGTGGCGGACCAACCTGTGCCGCGGCGAGTGGCGGATCGGTCCGGCCAGGGAGCGCGCCGCCGAGTTGGTGCGCCCGGAATCGCCCTGGCGCACGATCGTGATGCTCGGCCGCAGGGTGGCCGGCGCATTCGGCGAGGCGAAGCTCGCGCCGTTCACTGCCGTCGGGGGGCCTGACCGAACCGCCACGCTGGTCTCGATCCCCCACCCGAGCGGGCTGTGCCGAGCGTGGAACGACCCCCTGGCCGCGCGGCGCGCGAGGGACCTACTGGCCAAGCTGGAGCCCGGCGTGCCGTGGGGAGCCGAAGGCGACGGGCGCGAGGCGGGGGCGTGATCAGGGTATCCCCGACCGACGACGGCGTCCCGCTCAACCCTCCCCAGCGCGCCGCCGTGGAGCACGAGGGCGGCCCGCTCGTGATCCTCGCCGGCGCGGGGACCGGCAAGACGCGCGTGCTCGTCCACCGGATCGCGCACCTGGTGAAGCGCGGCGCCGACCCTTGGCAGATCCTCGCGGTGACGTTCACGAACAAGGCGGCCCAGGAGATGCGCGCCCGCCTGAAGGGGCTCCTGGGGGACGCGGCGGACGCGATGGAGATCGGGACGTTCCACGCCACCTGCGCGAGGCTCCTGCGCCGGTTCGGCAGCCAGATCGGGCTGTCCCGGGCCTACTCCATCTACGACGAGGCGGATCAGGCGGCCGTCCTGTCGGCCGTGCTCCGCGAAGTCGGCGTCGATCGCCAGAGCGCGCCCCCGCGCGCGCTCGCGGAGCGCCTCGACCGCGCGAGGGACTCCGGGCGCGATCCGGCAGAGCCCGCCGGGTACCTGGACGACGCCGCGCGCCTCGCGTGGCCGCTCTACCGGAACCGCCTGGCGCGGGAGGACGCCACTGACTTCTCTGGGCTACTGGAGGGGGTCGGCAGGCTCCTGGAAGAAGAGCCGTCCGGGTCATCCCTCCGCCGGATGTTCCGACACGTCTTGGTCGACGAGTTTCAGGACACGTCGCCCGCACAGTATCGGATCATCCTGGGGATGTCCTCGGTGACGCGCAACCTGACCGTGGTGGGGGACGACGACCAGGCGATCTACGCGTGGCGCGGCGCCGACCCGCGGAACTTGCTCGACTTCCCGAAGGACTTCCCGGACGCGAGGATCGTCAAGCTCGAGCAGAACTACCGCTCGACCCAGGTGATCCTGGACGCCGCCAACCACGTCATCAAGAAGAACACCGACCGACACGGCAAGGCCCTGTGGACGGATCGGCAGGGCGGGGACGCGGTCGAGATCTCCGAGTCGGTCGACGAGCGGGGAGAGGCCCGCTTCGTCGCCCGCGCGGTGAAGGCGCTGGTCGAGGCGGGCCTCCCGCCTCGGGACGTCGCCGTGCTGTACCGGACCAACCAGCAGTCCCGCGTCCTCGACGAGCACCTGCGCGCCGCCGGCGTCCCCGCGCGCGTCGTGGGGGCGACCTCCTTCTGGGATCGGCGAGACGTCCGCGACGTCGTCGCGTACCTGCGCGCCTCGTCGTCCGCTGCGCAGGACACCGCGACGGAGCGCGCGCTCGGGGCGCCGCCGCGCGGCGTCGGCGACGGCACGATCCAGAAGATGCGCACCTGGGCAGCCGCGCGCGGGTCTTCCCTCCTCGAAGCCGCGCGGGCCGGCGCGGTGGGCGGCGTCCCCGGGGTGGGGCCGGCGCCCCGCCGGGGGCTCAAGTCATTCGTCGAGCTGGTCGACGGGCTGTCTCGCCTGATCGCCGGCGGCGCGCCGGTCACCCAGGTCGTCGCCCAGGTCGTGGAGAAGTCCGGGATCCGGGACAAGCTCGCGCAGGAGGGCTCAGACGCCGCCCGGGACCGGTTGCGCGATCTGGACGAGCTCGCGGCGTCCGCCGCCGACTTCGACCGGGAGGCCGCCCGGCCGATCCGCCGCGCTCCAGCGCCCTCGGGCGAGCTGCCGGGCGACGCGTCGTTCCCTCCCGCAGATCCGCCAGCGGCCCCCGTGATCTCCGATCCGGCGCCCAATCTCGCTGAGGGGGCGCCGGCTGGCGCCGCGCCCGCTGAAGGAGTGCCCCCCGTGATCGGGTTCCTCGAGCGGATCGCCCTGGTCGCTCCCCTGGACGAAGACGCCAAGGGCGGGAGGGGAGAGTCAGCCACCGGCCGCGTGAGCCTCATGACGATCCACATCGCGAAGGGGCTCGAGTGGCCCGTCGTGTTCCTGACCGGCATGGAGGAGGGGGTCTTCCCGTCCCTGCGCGCCCGTCGAGGAGAGGAGGCGAGCGGGGGAGTAGGGGATCAGGCCGAGGAGCGGCGCCTCGCCTACGTGGCTATCACCCGGGCGAGGGACCTGCTCGTCGCCTCCTGGGCCAGGACCCGGCGGGTCTACGACGAGGTCCGCGCGCAGGACCCCTCCAGGTTCCTCGGTGACCTACCATTATCGTCGATATCCGACGGCTGATCACTGATCGAAGAAAGAGAGCCGCGCCATGATCCAGGAAGAAATGCTCGTCCGAGCAGAGCTTGCGACGGCCACCTCGACGCGCTCATGGCGCGCCAGGGCGCGGTCTCGAACCACGCTCGTCCGAGCAGAGCTTGCGACCTCTGTGAGCTGGCCGGCGACGTGGCGTGACCGAAGTAGTCTCGAACCACGCTCGTCCGAGCAGAGCTTGCGACGTTGTCGTCGTCGTGGCCGTTCGGCTTCGACCTGACGTCTCGAACCACGCTCGTCCGAGCAGAGCTTGCGACGTGATGATCAGGGCATCGGACGGGGAGCCAGCGGTCCTGCGGCGCCCGGGACGCCCGTGACACCCTGATGACACCCTGATACTCCCGCGAGCAGCACTCCCGGAGAGGAGTGCGGTTGGATCGACGAGCTCGGCTCCGCTGAGCGAGGCAGCACTCCCGGAGGGGGGGGTGCGGCGGGATCGACGAGCTCGGCTCTGCCGAGCGAGGCAGCACTCCCGGAGGGGGGGTGCGGCGGGATCGACGAGCTCGGCTCTGCCGAGCGAGGCAGCGCTCCCGGAGGGGAGTGCGGCGGGATCGACGAGCTCGGCTCTGCCGAGCGAGGCAGCGCTCCCGGAGGGGAGTGCGGCGAGATCGAGATACTGGCTCGCTGGCTCGCGAGATCCCGGATGTGGTAACCTGGGAGGCGAGGAGGAGCGCCCCTTGTTCGCGTGCGACAATTGCTCACACGTAGCCGCCCGCTGGTCCGCGAAGTGCGTGCAGTGCTCGGCGTGGATGCCGAGCACCAAGGGGAAGGTCGTCGCGCAGGAGGCGCCGAGAGCCCGACCCAAGGCACCTCAGTCGGCCCCGCGCCGCCGCGACGTGAACGCGGAGGATGAGGACGATGACCGTCCCGTCGTAGCCCCGCTAAAGCAGACCTTCGAGCACGCCGGTTGGCTACCTGGCCAGGGACCCTCCGTCCCCGTCCCCATCACGAAGATCGCCAACTCGGAGGCCAAGAGGTGGTCCACGGGCATCGAGCCGCTCGACCTGGTCCTGGGAGGCGGCCTGGTCGTCGGGTCAAGCGTCATCCTGGGCGGCGACCCCGGGATCGGGAAGTCGACGCTCCTGATCCAGGCCCTCGCGAGCATCAAGTGCGGCGTCAGGCTGTACGCCTCCGGCGAGGAGGCGGAGGACAAGATCGCCGGGCGCGCGCACCGCGTCGGCGCCGCCGACGAGCGGATCCAGGTCGTCAACGAGACCGACCCGGACGCCATCATCGCCCACGCTCGCGCGATCGGCGCGGACGTCGTCGCCGTCGACTCGGTGCAGACGCTCTGCACGCCCGAGATCCCGTCCATCCCGGGATCCATCTTGCAGGTCAAGGAGTGCGTCGGGCGACTGGCGAGGTTCGCGCTCCAGTCCGGGACCAGCGTGATCCTGGTCAGCCACGTGAACAAGGACGGCCAGGTCTCGGGTCCCAACACGCTCAAGCACCTGGTCGACGCGGTGTTCGAGCTCGAGATCAACGAGCTCTTCCCGTCCATCCGCCACCTGCTCAGCCGATCGCGGAAGAACCGACACGGCGACACCAGCGTGATCGGGACCTTCGAGATGCTCCCCGAGGGGTTAAGGCCGGTACCCCAGGACGAAGCTCGGGAACACCTGGGCGCGCTCTCCGGGGATCAGGAGGAAGAGAACGACGCCATGAGGCCCGTCGCCCAGGAGATCCTCTACCGCTTCCTCGAGCTGGGCGGCGAGGTGGACGCCGACCTCCGCGACAGGATCGCCGGACGGCTCGACCTCGTCCCCAGGAGCAAGCCCGCGTGACCTGGGGCAACGGACCTCCCTTCTCGCTGGCCGAGCTCCGGCAGCAGGTGGAGACGCTCTCGGAGGAGGCCAGTCGGGCGGAGGAGTCCTGGGACGAGCGCAGCCTGCGCCTCGTGCTGCCTGGCCGCGCGGCGGCGACTCCCCGCGCGCTCCGCGCGTGCGCGCGGGCGCGGGAGGACGCCGAGCGGTTGACCAGCTGGCTCCGCGTGGCCGAGGCGGAGCTTGACCGCCGGCGGGGTGCCGCGCGCGACAGGATGAGCGGCGGATGAGCCGTCTGGAATAGTCCGCGAGTCGGGCGCGTAATCCCGTGATCCTATAACACGAAGAGGTGGAGATCGTGCCGACCAAGAAGCTGCCGACCAAGAAGCTGACCAAGAAGACCAAGAGCACGTGCAGTTACTGCGGACAAGACCGGCTCAACCCGGTACCCCGGGGCTCGCGTCAGCTCACGAGCGGCCGGAGGTGCCCAGTGTGCTTCACCTGGACACCCGACGAACAGCGGAGGACGAAGCCGGCCGTCGCCCAGAAGACGCCGGCTCTCCGGGGCACCACGGATAAGGTAGAGCTCCATGCTGCCGTACCCATCTTCGTCCCAACCAAGAGGGCCAAGAGGGCCAGGACGCTCTCGGGGGCACCGGGCACCACGGAAGAAGCGCTCCTGCGCGTCGCGCGGGAAGCGGCGGAGCGGATCCGGCGAGAGGGGTTCCGCGAGGGCGCGGTCGCTGCCGCGGAGATCGCGTCGACCTACGACGACACGACGACGCACGATCTCCGGCTCGGAGATTGCGTCCTCGCCAAGATGAACCTCATCGAGGGGGATCCCGCCGAGAACGAGCAGAGGATCCAGAGACCGGAGGACGCCCTGATCCTCGGGTTCGTGCTCGCGCTCTCGGAGGTCGCCGCCGGGTACCCCGTCAAGAAGGTAGCGAAGGACGCGGCGATCACGATCGCCCTGGCCCGCGCGAGCGGCGCCGAGAAGCACGACCTCGACCGGCTCAAGGCGGCGGGCGTCAAGTGAGCCGGGCCAGGAGGATCCTCTTCGCCACCTCGACCGCGTCGAGGTGGCGACCCTGTCCGGGAGCATGACCGCCTACGCGAACGCCCTCCTCTCAGCGGACTGGCTCCGCTGCTCGTCCATGACCATGGCCATGGTCAAGTCAAGAGCGCCTGACGAGGGTCGCCGAAGCAGGGATGGCGGCCGAAAACGATTTACCCGGCACGGAGCCGGGGACGAAAGGAAGCGAAGACATGAACAAGGGAAGCAACAGGAAGAGGCTGAAGATCGACTGGGAGACGGTGCGGGTCCTGACGGACGCCGAAGCCGCGCGCGCTGCCGCCGGCGCGCCAGTCGGACCGACGACGTCGGGCAACGGCGGGGGACCGTCGAAGACGTGCGCGAGCGACTGCAACACGCTGTGCGTCGGGGTGTCCGAGTGCGGTGGACCGTAGGGCTCGGTCCAGGTCACGACCGGCGATGAACGTGAGGGGGTGCGCCCGAGATCTGGCCAGCCACACCCCGGGATGCCCTACGTACTCAGATTCTGGATCTGCATGACCACCGTCGTGTCCAGGTTCGTGACGGCCGTGTCGACTGCGACCGAGATGGTGTCCCCGATGCTGACCGGCGTCGCCTGAAACGCGTTAGAAGTCACCGTGCCGATGGGGAGCGTCTTGGTCAGGACGATGGCCCCGTTCACGCGGATGGTGTACGTGATGGCCACTGGCTGCGCGCCGCCGTTGATGCGGAACGTGGCGAAGATGGCGCTACCCGCGACCGGCGAGGCCAGGGCGATCTCCGTAACCGTCGTCGCCAGGGAATAGCCCGGAGGCAAAAACTGGGCGGCGACCGTCGTCTGCGCGCCGAACTGGAGCGTCGCCGCGGTTCCACCAACGAAGACGTCCGCCACGCCTCCGCCGATGTCCGAGACGGAGATACCCGTCCCTATGAAGTTGAGCGTCGAGTGCGGGTTCCCCCCGATGGGGGCCCCCTCCTCCTGCAGGGTCACTCCGCCGGGGACGTTGAGCGTCGCGACCCCTCCGCCGGAGTCCGCCACGGAGGCGCCGGCCCCCGTGACGTTGAGGGTCGCGTGGGGGTTGTTCGCGATGGGCGTACCTCCCTCACTGACCGCGATGCCGCCGGGGACGTTGAGCGTCGCGACCCCTCCGCCGGAGTCC
>Ga0265342_10002682_pt1 | contig 15151 bp, 15 predicted proteins | sample 4CB327metaG_FD_203125 | JGI IMG/M metagenome (GOLD analysis project Ga0265342, IMG submission 203125) | Rhizosphere microbial communities from Carex aquatilis grown in University of Washington, Seatle, WA, United States - 4-CB3-27 metaG | ecosystem: Host-associated > Plants > Roots >...
TTCGCCGTGCCCCTGCACGAGGTGGTGCGCATCCACGCCTCGACCTGCATGTCCGTGGTCGTGGGCTACACCCGCAACGACATCAAGACCTGGTCGGACCTGATGGCGCGCGTGCTGGTGGCCGGCGGCGTGACCAAGGACGACGTCGTGCAAATTGCCCTCGGCTACAACCTGTCCACCGGTGGATTCGGCGTGCACTACGGGGCCGAGCGCATCGGCGCCTCGGTCATTCCCACCTCGACGGGCAATTCCCGCCGCCAGCTCAAGATCATGCGCGACTTCAAGACCACCGCGCTGGTGGCCACGCCCAGCTACGCCGCCTTGCTGGGACGAACCTTGCGCGAGCAAGGAACACCGCTGGGGACGCTGTCCATGCGCGTGGCCTTGTTGGGCGGCGAGCCCCTGTCGGACGGCCTGCGCACGGAGATCCAGGAAACTCTGGGCGTGGTGGTGACCGACAACTACGGATTGTCCGAGGTCATGGGCCCAGGCGTGGCCGGCGAGTGCCAAGAGCGCAACGGACTGCACATCAACGAGGATCACTTCCTGGTCGAAGTCGTCGATCCGGTCAGCCTATTGCCCGTGGCCGAAGGCGAGCTCGGCGAACTGGTGATCACCACGCTCAGCAAAGAGGCATTTCCCGTGATTCGTTTCCGCACGCGCGACCTGACTCGCCTTTTGCCAGGCATCTGCCCGTGCGGCCGGACCACCCGGCGCATGGCGCGTGTCGAACGGCGCAGCGACGAGGTTCTCATCATACGAGGCGTGAAGGTGGATCCGCGCCGCGTGGGCGAGATCTTCGCCGAGATCGAAGGCCATCTGCCTACGCACCAGATCCTGGTCGAGCGCGAAGGTGGCATGGACAGCCTCACGCTGCTCGTGGGCTTGGAGGATTCGAGCGGTTTCGACGAGGTGAAGAAACAGCAAGAGCGCCTGGAGCGCCTGCGCCGCAACTTTTCCTCGGAGCTGGGCCTCACCGTCGCCGTGCGCCTGGTCGAACAGCGCTCCCTCGACGCGGGCCCGCGGGTCGTGGACCGGCGCAAGTCGTAGGCGCAGGCCTGGCCCGTCCTTGTGGTTCTGGTTGGGGCAACGGTGCTACTTCCCGTAGCCTGCGGCAACGATGTTGGCCTGGACGGCGTCATCGGACGTACTCGACGAGGCGCCGGAAGTCATGCACCCTTCGAAGAAGTTCCCCTGAGCACCGTCGGTGTTGTCGCCGCCCATACCCAGGATGATGGCCCCCTGTTTCTTCATGGTCGTGTAGCCATTGGGACGCGCGCCGTCGTACATGGTCGTCAGAGTACCCGACTGCGCATTGCCGCCCTTGAGTGCAAAGGTCCCGGATTTGCCTATCACTATGGCCGTGACATAGGTGGAAGTCAGAGGCGTGTTGGTGGTGGTGGGTCCCTTGTCTCCTCCAGCAAAGAGACCGTTCTCAAGGTCCGCCATCACCCAGGGGCCCGTGCCAGTCCCCTTGCCCCAACTCGTGGAGTTGCCGAAATAGACGGCTTCCATGGTAGCGGCGCCGTCGTCCGTGTTGTTCGTTTCTGCGTTGCCGTAGTCGAAGCAGCACCCACTGTTGTAGAAGGTACCGCTGGTCACCATGTACTCAGTCTCGGGCTGGTCGCCGGTTGCGATGCCCGAGGTACTGTTGTTGCGATAACCGTCGCCAGCCACGCTGTGGACCCCGTAGACCGTATGGCCACTGATTGTCAACTTGAGAGCGGTCGCGTTTGCTTCGTTATCTGGTGTGTTTTTTCTCTGGCCCGCCGGGGCCTTGGTGAGGTGGTTGCCCTTGCCGGACTGGTCATAGATGATGGAGATGGTGCATGTCGTGCCAGAGCAGAATGTGTCTTGCACAGCGGAGTCGGCGAAACCTCCAGAGGTCAGAATTCCGATGTCCTTGGTTGTGTTGTCCGACGCGCGCCTGACCTGGTAGAGGTTCCCCTTGTACGCGCCCAAGAGAACCCGCACCGTGCTGTGGGCGGCAACACACGGCGTGTTGCCGGTTGCATAGATGTCGCAAGGCCCGCTGACGGCCGTTGTCGTGCCGCCCGAACCGGTAATTCCGCCGGTACCAACCTGACCGCCGCTTGCGCCTCCAGTGGTCGCCCCGCCGGTTGAAACGGTTCCACCCGCGGCCCTTGTACCGCCAGTGCTGGTGATTCCCCCACTTGCAAAGCCCCCGCCGGTTGCAAGCAAACCGCCCGTACCGGTTGCGCCGCCGGTGCTCCGCACTCCACCGGTCGCCATGCCTCCGCTTGCCGGAGTGCCACCCGCGCCCGCGGCACTGCTTCCTCCACTGCTGGTCAGCCCTCCAGTCGCGGCGTTGCTCGTGCCGCCTGTCCCTTGTCCCGTGGACCCGCCAGCTTCTGCCACCGAGCCGCCAGTCCTCGCAGAGCCTCCCGTGCTCATACCTCCGCCCGCGGCACTGCTTCCTCCCGCGCTGGTCACACCTCCAGTTGCGGCGTTGCCGCCGGTGTTGCTCGTACCGCCTGTCCCTTGTCCCGTGGATCCGCCAGATGCAGAGCATCCCAGTAGCAAAGCTCCGACCATCCCGAAGAGCAGCCGAGTCTTTGCAACCCGAACCATTCGCGTAACGCCTGGCGCTGTGCACATCATCTCAAGACTCCTCTCGTGGCGGTGATCGCGGTCGTTGGGCATTTGCTTTCTCTCTGAGGATAGTTCCGCAAGCACCTCTCCGCGGCTCGACAAAGCGCTACTCCAAGCCGCGATCGTCCAGTTCGCGCAGACCGCGTGTTGTCCTGAAACTCATGGCGGAAAATATCGAAGGACTGGAGCCTAGTCCTTTCGAATGGGTTCTCGCGACGTCCAACGACCCTTTGAGCCCGGGCAGAGTTCCACTCGGGTTGGCCGCCGCCAAAATGCGGGAGGTCGCGCGGGAGCTTTGAGGCCCTCCCGATCGCGCCCTGGCGGCGGACGCGCAGGGTGAAGCTCGGGCGCATCCCCAGGGCAAGTGCATGGCGACCAGGATCTTCTTGGCGATGGGTTCGCTCTTGCGCCACGGTATCGGTGAAGATGCGCAGCACCTGGCCCAGCAGTTTCCCGTCGAAGGCGAGGGGAAAGCGCAGCGGGAAAGGCTGGCTCCAGCCTGGCCTATGGATTCGTGCCGCCGAGCTGCATCTTGCCGCCGCCGAGGCGTGCCACTTGCTGCTTGGCCTCGTGACGAGATGGCGTATCGGGCGGGGAGATGTCGAGGAACTTCTTGAAGTCGGCCAAGGCGGCTGCCTTGGCGCCGGTTAGTAACTCGGCCTGGGCAAGTTGAAAATAGAGGTCGGCTCGCCATGGAGCCTGCTCGGGAGCCTTGGCCGCTGCCATGCGGAGGTGTTCGACGGCAGGCTTGGGCTTGGCGTGATCCAGTTCCATGCGGCCCAGACGGTAGTGCGGTTCCGGGGCATCCGAGTTGGCAAGATCTTGCTTCGCCGCCGTGACCTCATCGCCGCCACCGAGGATGAGTGTCGTCGCAAGCCGAGGCGAATCAAGATCGGTTCTAAAATCGAGGGACACGCAAAAGAGGGCTTCCATGCTGAAGCTCGTCGAGGCTGGAATGCCCATCGGCCTTCTCGTGTGCAAGGACACCGAACCCATTGGTTGGTGCTCTGTTGCCCCTCGCGAAAGCTACGCTCGGCTCGAACGGTCCAGAACCATGCCTCGCGTGACGTCTTCCGAGACACCGACCTGGACCGTGCTCTGCTTCTTTGTCGCTCGGCCCTATCGCCAACAGCATATCGCGAAGGCCATGTTGGAAGGCGCCGTCGCGTATGCGCGAGAACACGGCGCCGAGGTGATCGAGGGGTATCCGTTCGACACCGCGGGCATTACCTCGACGCATCGTGGTCACTCTCGCATGTTCAAGGCATTGGGGTTTCAGCTCGAGGGGAAGCGTTGGTACAGGCATATCGGGAGAAACGACGGCGCAGTCCAAAGCCGCCGCAGGGCGGCGCGCCCCAGCCCCGCCGTCAGTACGCGAATCCTCTGACCGATACGTTCATCACGAGCCCTTGCGCCAGCATGACGATGAGCGCGCTGGAGCCGCCGTAGCTGATAAGCGGCAAGGTCACGCCGACCACGGGCAGAAGGCCGGTGACCATGCCGATGTTGACCGCGACTTGCCAGAACAGCATGGAGGCCACGCCCACGCACACCGTGATGCCGAAGCGGTCGCGTGCCTCGCGGCCAATTTTCAGCACCCAAAGCACCAGCAGCCCGTGGGCCAGCAGAACCGCGATGCAGCCGATGAAGCCCCATTCCTCGGCCCACACGGCGAAGGGAAAATCCGTCCACAGGGCGGACAACGAGCGCACTCGGATCTGCGTGCCTTGCAAGAAACCCTTGCCGATGAAGCGGCCCGAACCGACGGCGTTCATGGCCTGCCGCGGTTGCCAGGCTGTGGCCGGATCCAGCGCGGGATTGATGGTGGGCCTGTCGCGCGCCACCTACCGGGCTCAGAAGCCGCCGTCGAAATTGCGAACTCTCATCTCCGTCCAGTTGCAACTCCCGTCCGGGTAATCGCAGTCATCTCTGGGCTCCATTTCCACGGGTGTGCCCCACCCCGGTCCGCCCGCGGCGTAGGTGACCGCGGACGAGTCTCGGTCGCCAATCCTGCCGGCGAAATCTATCGACCAACGATAGCTTTCCCCCGCACGTATGGGGCTCATATACAATTGCGAGCTCGAAGCGTTCTTATTGTACACAACGGCCAAGCTAGGGGTTTGCACACTGGCGATAACGCCCTGCTTCATCGTCCAAAGACAGTTTGCGTAGCTCGGGTCGTCGCATCCCCAGAGCCCGACCTTGGCGCCATCATAAGCGGCGCCGAAGGCATTCCATCCGAACATCGTATTGCCGTTGACGCGAATCGAAACACTCTCCAGCGTCCAGGTGCAATCCGGATTCGATGAGGTGCAAGCGCTGTTGATCAGCAGCATCCCACTGCCCGGGCCGTACGCGGCGTTGAGGGGAATGTAGTTGAGTGCGCTCTTTAGTATTCCGTCAACCCAAGCCCAGCCGCAGGCCGCGTTGTTTGGCCCGCAATGCCTGGTCAGCGTAGGTGCAGTGTTGTTCGGTCCGGCCGTCAAAGCTAAGGTTGGATCAGCGGCGCTGACGATCATTCCGTCATGCATCTGCCAGAGACAGCGCGCATCGTTGAGGTAACATTGGGTTGTGCCGACGACTGCGCCGGCTGTCAGACCATTGACCGGAAAGATGGCAGTCGGCCGTGGCGAAGTAGCGTGATCCGAAAGAATCCGAAAGCCCGTCGCAACGACGGTGATCGCCTCTCTTGAGGATTCGATGGAGCCCGGGTTGAACGATTCCTGTGGGGCGCAGGCCAGGGCGCCAACGCAAGTTAGCGCGACATAGTGAACGCAAGAGGATGTTCCAGGGCAATTGGTTCTCATGACATTTCCTTTCCTGGGAGTAGTGGCAGGTTCGACGTCATGGCAGGCAAGCCGTCATGCGAGTCGTGAGTAGAGCACAGCAGCGCTCTACGTGCCAGATCGGGCGGGGCGCGACTGTGCGACGTCGCACATCGGAAAAAGAAGGTTTGCCTGCCTGGAACGGGCGACTGCTGGTGACGCCAGCACAGCCTCCATCTTTCTGGCCTCGCCTGCGTCCAGCTTTCTGAATGGCCAAATCAGGCATCGCAGAAAAGGTGGGCAAAACCTCGCGCCAGAATTCCGCAATTGAGAAACCCTCGCAATTCCTCGGTCACGAACTTCGGCAGCGCGCGCCCGCTGCCCTCGTCGGTCCACTGCCGGCGCGAGGAGACCGGGCTCGCAGGTGCACAGCCCATTCGAAGGGCAATTCCTGTCCGAGAACCCCTTCCTCCCCGCGCTGCTATACGCTCGCGCGCGCCTGGAGCGCCCCACGGAGCGGGTTTGATCGCGTGATTCGCGTGGCGAAGAGTCTGTGTCGACCACGGGACGCAGTCTGAGCCTATTCCTTTCGAATGGGTTCTCGCGACGTCCAAGAACCCTTTGAGCCCGGGCCGTGTTCCACTCGGATTGGCCGTCGCCAAAATGCGGGAGAGGCCCTCCCGATCGCGCCCTGGCGGCGGACGCGCAGGGTGAAGCTCGGGCGCATCCGCGGGCAAGTGCATGGCGACCAGGATCTTCTTGGCGATGGGTTCGCTCTTGTGCCACGGTATCGGTGAAGATGCGCAGTACCTGGCCCGGCAGCTTTCCGTCGAAGGCGAGGGGAAAGCGCAGCGGGAAAAGGCTGGCTCCAGCCTGGCCTATGGATTCGTGCCGCCGAGCTGCATCTTGCCGCCGCCGAGGCGCGCCACTTGCTGCTTGGCCTCGTGACGAGATGGCGTATCGGGCGGGGCGATGTCGAGGAACTTCTTGAAGTCGGTCAGGGCGGCTGCCTTGGCGCCGGTTAGCAACTCGGCCTGGGCAAGTTGGAAATAGAGGTCGGCTCGCCACGGAGCCTGCTCGGGAGTCGTGGCCGCTGCCTTGCGGAAGTGTTCGACGGCAGGCTTGGGCTTGGCGTGATCCAGTTCCATGCGGCCCAGACGGTAGTGCGGTTCCGGGGCATCCGAGTTGGCGCGCAATGCTGCTCGCCAGGCCTCCTCGGCCTTGGCGGCATTTCCCATCTTGTCGTGACACAGACCCTCAAGAATGATCGGCTCGGCATCCTTGGGGGACATCTTGGCGCTTGAGGTGCCGCGGTTTCCTCGGTCGACAGATCTCTCGGAGGGCGCCACCTCATTCCTACTGGGAACCAGCCAAATTCAACCGTGTCGCCCATCTATTGGCTGCAGTAGGCTATCCACTTCAGGTCTTTGCGGATTTTGCCGGGTACAGTCTGATGGCTATTGGAGTCGGTCTCCTTTTTGGAATTCGGCTGCCGGCAAATTTCAATTATCCCTTGTTGAGCCAAAACCTGCCGGAGCTATGGCGCCGTTGGCATATCACGCTAAATCGCTGGCTCTTCGACTACATCTTCACTCCGCTTACCACTAGCCGTGGCTGGTTTCGTGGGCGTCTAGACGTCGCGCTGGGCATCACGTTTCTGGCATCCGGGCCGTGGCATGGTGCGAATTGGACGTTCTGCTGTGGGGAGCCATGAATGGCTTCGGTATGATGGTCCAAAGGAATTGGGACGAGTTCTATCGAAGGCTGTGTCGAAAGAATAGGAAGTACGTGGCAAGGCGAAGATCCACGGCGTACCGCCTGGCGGCATGGATGCTTACCATTGTATTCTTCGTGTTCTCGCTGATTGCATTTTGGGCTGCACAACCTGAGGCGATCACCAGCCGAAGCAACCCGCTGGTTAGGGCGAAGCGCGTTCATTCTGGGAATGAACAGCACCAATTGGGTCCTTCGCGCCAAATTCGAGGACCCATTTCGCTAGGAATTGGGCAACACGCTCATGGGCACTCGGAAGCCAGTGCAGGTTTGCTGGTTGGTAAAGACATTGGGGCCCGCGAAGAATGGGACGCAGATCGATGAATTCTACACCTAGGCGTGCACAGATTTCACGGGTCAGCCTTTGTGGCGCTTCGAAGTCGTAGAGGGATTCGTCAAGGTGCATTCCGCTCGGGAAATAGGGCAGGTCTTCGAATCGACAGACCTGTGCAGCGGCGGGAACCATGATGACAACCATTTGTGATCCGGCTTCTTGAACGGCAGCCTGGATGTGGGCCAACCGTGATTGTACGCGCTCTCGAATGGCGGGATCGTGGACTGAACTGTCTCGCCGAAGCCAAGAGAGTCCACCGAAGAAATCCGCGCTCGCGTTTGGCTGCCGAGTTATTGACTGCTTGATTCTCTCAAGGTGGTGCCGAATCCACGACGAAAGGTGGCGAGCGCCAATGATCCCTCGGATGCTTTGTTGCGCTTTGGTGTCGTTGAAACCTATGGAATCGCGAATGGAGGCGCCAGACACCTCGTCATCGTAGTCATTGACGAAGAGCTCCAGAATGACGAGATCTGGCCGAAATTCCGGGACGAAATGGAGGAGTACGGCTTCATCCTGCATCGGACCGTACCCGGTGATGGCGAAATTCATAACCTCTGGCGTTTTGCCCAACGCAGACTTTGCGAGGTTGGTTTCGAGTAGGCGGGGCCATGCCTGGTTGGTATCCACGCCTTCCGCACTCGAATAGGCATCCCCAGTCACGAGCATTCGGAGGGTGCCAGGTCGTCGTTGAGGCGGATAGGCAACGCCGGGGAATCCGAGATAGTTGGACTGGACCGAATAGTCATAGCTTAGCCAACGAAGACGAGTTGTCTTGGAAGGCTTGAGGTTCCAACCAAATTCGTTGGAAGCCTCTAGTGATGGTAGCTCGCCCCATCCGAGAACTTCCTGAGGGTCGAGTCGGCGCACGAGTAACTCAGCCCCAATGAGAGCCGAGGCGCACAGGATTCCGGCCGATGCCAACAATCCAACGGTTCGAACAGGACCAAAGCGTTTGAAGACACGAGAAAGCGTTTGGAAGGCAACGCGTGCAATCTGCTCCAATAGGATGGCGGACCCGAGCGTAGCGAAGATGGCGAGGGTAAGGCGAAGGAAAAAAGACAGTCGGCCGCCGCCGAGGGAGTTGGGCAGGAACCTCGATATGACCAAGTGATGCACCAAGAATATGGACAAGGAGTGGCGGCCGATCCAAGAAAGGGGTCCACTCTTGCTCGCGCCGGCGTTGGGTGAAATTGCGATAAGTGGCCACAACGCCATCAGGGCACCTAGACCAATGACAAAGGGACCAACGGTCATGCCTATGAGGGAAAGGCACATGGCATTTCCCACGAGAAACACGAGGATGCCAATCATGACAAGAAGCCAGCCTTTGGCGAGTCGCGCGATGCGGTCGGGCTGGGATGCAAACACCGCGGCTGCCGCGATCCCTAGCGCAAAGCTGGGTAGTTGGGCGATGAAGATGGCACCGCGACTCCAGGGATCGAGATAGTCGTGAAACAAGAGCAGCCCGAGCATTCGAATGGGAAATGCGACTACACAGCCCCAGAGGAAGAGCCGGGCTGGCCCCCAGCGTCGCATCAGGAGCCATAGGACTGGGAACACCAAGTAGAGTTGGACAAGTAGTCCGAAGAACCACCACGCGGGCGCATAGGCATACATGAGTCCAGGTGTGAATCGAATACCAAGAAGACTCAGGTAGAAGCCCTTTCGAAATACGGAAGGTGCACCAGTAGCGAGACCCAAGAAGCCTGCCGCGGCGAATAGACAATGGACGATGACCCACTCTGGATAGATGCGGGCGAGGCGGCGTTTGTAGAAATGGAGAACGCTAAATTCCCCGCTATTGGGGTCGTTGACTAGACTCCAGGCAAGTCCAAAGCCGCTGACAATGATGAACAGTTGAACCCCGGCCATGTCGCCGCCCCAGCCGACGTAGCGGAGAAGATTTGATAGGAAGGCAGAGAGACCTTGTCCGCGAAGTGGTGCGAGTTGGCGGATTCGCTCGTCGAGCGAAGGCCAGTTCGCCGAAGGATTGGCCAGACTGGGACCGCCAAATAGATGCTCTGCGAGGTGGTTGAGAAAGATCCATATGATGGCTATAGCCTTGAGCCTATCTATCCACGCGAACTGAGGCGTTCGACTCTTGGGCGCCAAAGCTGCAACATTGCTCATCTTGTAATGTCCCAGTAGTTCTCTGCCATTCCTACCGCGGTGATCTTGGCATGGTCAGACCGAAGAGCCTAGTCCTTTCGAATGGGTTCTCGCGACGTCCAAGAACCCTTTGAGCCCGGGCCGAGTTCCACTCGGGTTGGCCGTCGCCAAAATGCGGGAGGTCGCGCGGGAGCTTTGAGCGTGCGTCGCGAACACGGAGCGCAGTGTCCACTATCGCGTCCCGCAAAGGTCGCCCGATCAGTTCACCCAGTCTTCCGCTACCTGGCCCTCCCGATCGCTCCCTGGCGGCGGACGCGCAGGGTGAAGGTCGGGCGCATCCGCGGGCAAGTGCATGGCGACCAGGATCTTCTTGGCGATGGGTTCGCTCTTGATGAGGGAGATCAGGCGCAGCGGAGTCTGGCATGTCGGGCAGATGGTCTCGATCCCGAAGACCCGGCGTAGCAGATCGGACCACCTGATGTACGTGGGGCTGTTCTTGGGCTTGACCATACCAGCGTCCGGTGGCGCCACCACGGGAGCGGCGGGAACCACCTCTTTGCGGGAAGAGGCGTGCGAGGAAAGTACACCGCAGTAAAGGACGGTATGGCGCCGTGGAGGTGGCACGAGAGCCGCGAGACGCGCGATGAGGGCGAGCGGCGCAAGGTCGACGGACGAGGTTCCGTTGGACCAAGGACGCTTGAAGTCGAGGCGAACGTTTCCGTCGTCGAGGATGGTGAGCCGGTCATTGGCCAGCGGCGGGCGCAAGATGTAGCGGCAGAGGCGCTCGCGTCCTTGCTTGTCGTTGGCGGCGACGCGAGTCGCCGCTTGTAGGTTAAACCCGTGAGTCTGCCCGCACAGGGCGCCCTTGGTGACAGGCCGCTCGGCTTCCGCCACAAGCAATCTTGCTTCCGTCTTTAGCACTTCGGCGGCAATTCGGACAGCACCAGACATATGATGCTTCCATGCGAGCGCTCACCTTGTCGGTTCTATCAGCTGTGCTGCCGATTCTAGTCGGGCATTGCCCTGCCCGCGCCGACGGCATGGTCGTCAAAAAGAAGCTAAACCTGGACGAGCTGGCCAGAACCTCCGATGCCATCTTCACCGCCACACTGATCGACAACGATACCCAATGGGATTCCATCGAGGCCAATGGCGCGCGCCAACGATTTGTTCAAGAGTATCGATTCCGCATCAAAGTCACAGGCTGGCTTAAAGGCAAGCCGACAACCCCTGACAAGGGCGTGCCCTGGCTCATTTGCCCCGGAGACCCGATTCCAGGGGCCTGGACGATCGTCAACGAGCACTTCGACTCGTCCTTCGAGCTACAAGCTGCCAAGCCCGGGGACAAGGTTGTGGTTTTCGCCTTGGCAAGCGACATCCAAGGCTGGGGGACGACCTTGCAGGACGGCCGCGCCGTGCTACATGCACGCGCTGTTGAAGCCGCAGCTCTCCTTCCTGCCGTCAAAGCCGCTCTCGCTTCCCGCTCGGGCAAGGGAGCGCAACGCTCGAGAAGCGCTCGATAACTACTGGGGAACCGACCGCGGACGATATTCGCCGGAACACCGGCCCTATCGCTTTCATTTCTTTTGTCGTTTGACCGGCCTATTCCACGGCATGTCGGCGAGCTTCATGCCTGGTTGGTCGCGCGCTATCAGGTAGCACATAAGCTGCCGTGCGACGTCCTGCATGTCCTCTTCCAGCGATGCCAATGAACGAGTGTGGTAAACACAGGGGAACGACATAGCCTCTTCCGCTGGCAATGAGCACTTCGCACTCGGTCACAGTGACATCCCATCGCCACGCCAGAAATTTCTCCCCCCGATCGACAATCGCGACTTGGTAGTCGTGTTGGCCAATCTTCCATTGCCCCGCCTCAGTCGTGGCGATCTTCGCCTTTCCGGAGACTGCGCTGCCGTTGCCGACCTTCGCCTCCTGATTGCGCATGGAGCAGGTCAGCGAATCATAGGTCCCTGAAACGACAGCAATGGGCTTCATGTAAGCCCCGGCCGGGCGGTCCTTGGCCTTCGTCCGTATGTATGAGACGTCGAACTCGACTTCTCTGTTTCTGGCGTGGTCAATCAGGCAAGCAACAACGTCTCGCCGTCGATGGCAACTTGGTGAATACCTTCGTCTGTCATTGCCTCGTGGCGCAGACCGGCTCCTGTAGAGGCATCGATGACGATCAGGTCGGATTGCCCGCGCCCTTCAACCTCGGCCACGACAAATTCATCGTTCGCGACCAGGTAGGTCGTCCCAGCCGGAACATCGGCCGTCCAAAGACGGCGCCCATCGGAAACAGCCGAAGCGAAGATCTTGCTACCCTCGATCCAAGCCACCCGCTGGCTGGACACTGCAATGGCCGGAATCGAATCTCCCGATCGACGCAGCTCCCGTCGCCACACGATCTCGCCCGAAGCGACGGCGAGCACCACCAGTTCACCGGCTCTCGGGGCGGAGGATCGCAGGACGGTGACAATGGCGCCGCTGGCGCTGTATGCCCGCATAAGTTCTGGGCCATTCCACCGGACAGCCACCTCGCGAGGAACCAGGCGGCGGTGCCAGCGCGGGCGCAACGTGCGCGGATCGAGTGCGACCAAGTCGCCGTCGCCCATGAGGACGACCATTCCAGAAGCGAAATGTTCCATGACAAGGCGTTCGATCCGATTCTCCCAGAGCGACGCGAACGCGACTTCGGCTATCCGGTCCCGCGAGCCGACCATGTATGTCTCGAGTCCCGGTGTTGGATCCTCCCGTGCACGAATCACCAGATCGCCAACGGACGCCACGAAGCCGCCGGCCGTACGGCCGGTGCCGTAACTGGGGCCGGGCACCAGCCCAGCCACGGGCGGCCATCCATCGACCCTCGCCGTTCTTGGACGCGGAAATGCCCCGACCGTTTGTCCGAGCAGGCAACAAACCAATAGGAGGGCATGCCACATTGGCTTGAATCATACCTGGCTATGGGCCTACCGTCCCCCAGGTTTCTGGTGAGAACCGCTGCCCTGACTCCGCCACCTGTATCGAGATCGGCGTAATGGAGAAGATCTGCTCAGAGAGGTAACATCGGTCCCAAGAGTAAACCATGCGGAGTGCAAATTGCGTCGGCCTCGGGATGTGCCTGTTCACGAACGTTTCATTTGCCCAGTCCGGCGAGAAAGGCAGCGCTATGGACATCGAGCTACAGGCGAGCGTGGACCCCGCGGCCTGGCCAGATCGGGATATGAAAGACGTCACCATCCACGTCACGCTCAAGAACAACTCCAAGAAGCCCGTGACGATCTATCCGGAATTCACCGCGCTCTCGTGGCAAACGTCCGTCGCCAGCATGGGTATGTCCTGGGAGCTTGCGTTCGTTCCATCGACTCCAGGGGCAGCTGCCTCGGGCCGTGAGCTTCGGACCTACTACGGTCCCCCCGGCGAACCCGTGAGCGACGAAGCGATGCGAAAGGCCGGGCTGGTACTCAAGCCAGGCAAGGAGCGCGCAACAACTTTGAAGGCGCTCTGGATCCCCAACTCGCTGCTCGACCCGGGCAGCCTTTCCGCCGCAGTGCTGGATCCGCAGGGACTGGATGATCTGAAATCCATCCCAGATCTGAAGCGGTCGTCCGTGCTCGTCTTCGGCACCTCCCTGGGTGCGTTCAAGAAACGCATGGCGGAGAACAAGGCCCCCCTACGCGACTACATGGTGGTCTTCTTCAGCGCGCCAGGGAAGTACGCTCTGAAGGCGGCATATCGCCAGGTCTCCACCATGTGCCCCTTCGTGGAGAAGCTCTCGGCTGCTGCGAAACCAGTCGAGTTGGTGGTTGGAGGAAAGTGATCAGAGCCCGAACAGATCGTGCGTATCGGCGTTCACCTGAAAGTATTTGCGTAGCTGGACCTTGTTCAAGTTGGTCGACACCTCGACTGCGTATGCCGCGAACTCGTCGGGAAAGAATTCGACCAGCGCCCCATCCCCGGCTGGGTAGATGTGCCCCGAGGTGATTTCGACTTCTTCGCTACTGAAAGCAGCGCGATCCTCGGCCTCCTCGGCCGCCTTCTTATTCACAAAGTGCGAGAAGGCGGCGGCCTGGTTCGGCTTGAGGTAGCGGAGGAGGTCGACGGTCTCGCCTGTCTCCGCGTCGATGATCAAGCTATCGGAACTACTCGTCGGGTGGACGCCGCCGTCTGTATCGTAGGACTGCTCAAATAGCAGAAACTTGCCCAACCGTTTGGGCCAGTTCAGGCAATAGCTTGAAGACCGCTGCAGCTCATTCGACGCGTCCGTGTCCTCGCAGTAGCTGCTGCTCTCCGCGAGCTTCTTGAGCGTGCCGTTGATTTTTTTCGCAACTGCCGGATTGGCCAGGCCCAGGATCTCGTAGTATCCCCCACTGGCGTCGCAAGTCTTGTCCGACATGGGAATGTCCTTGGGCAACAGTCGCCAGCCACCCGGCAGTTCCACGGCAGGCCGCATCTCAGTGCGCGAAAGCGCGAGCTGGACGGGCAATATCTTGGTGCCGGCGGGATTGTTCCAGGTTCCGAACACGCGCAGCCCAGGCAGGAAGAGCCCGGAGAATGTGCCGCTGGCTTTGCCGCGTTTGTCGTGCTCTTCCACGTGGAATTGACCTGAAGAAGACATCTCACCGCTCAGGGCCAGATCCTCTTTGCTGGTGCGATAGCGGTAGTACCCAGTGAGCTTGCCGTTCTGTCCGGACAAGGCCATGCGAATCGCGTGTTTGCCTCCCAGGCGTCCGTCGTAGGACTGTTGGCCGATGGAGGCGACATCCACGGCTTTGAGTCCCTTATCGGCCGAGAGCTCGAAGTCGCGCGGTGGCTTGCCCTTGATGCCCTTGAGCTGGCTCCAGTGCCCGGTCAAGTGCGTGCCGACGAGCTTGCCGTTGAACATTGCCGACGGCTGTCCCTTTCCATCGCTTTCGGTGAGCACGAGCGTCCCATCTGCTTCCCAATTCCCCGCCAAGCGAATGTCGATCTTGATGGCGTCGTAGAAATAGACGCCAGAGACGGCAGTGCCGTTGCGCCTAAGCAGCATGGTGAACGTCATCTTCTTGCCCTTGCCCAGGGTGCCCCGAAAAGCCTCGAAGGTGGGCGCAGTGTCTGCGGCCACAGTCGGCAGCGCGTGGAACAGAACGAAGAGTAGAGCTGTACCGGCCAGGCGGTTTTTCATTCGCCCTGCATACCACCCGCGGCTATTGTCGTCGATGGGACAGCCTACCGTTCGACGACCAAGGATACCTCGACCATTGCGGCCGGAATGTCGACCGACTCGATCTTCACTGTGGTGCAATACACGTGTTGAGCCTAGTCCTTTCGAATGGGTTCTCGCGACGTCCAAGAACCCTTTGAGCCCAGGGCAGAGTTCCACTCGGGTTGGCCGCCGCCAAAACGCGGAAGGTCGCGCGGGAGCTTTGAGGCCCTCCCGATCGCTCCCCGGCAGCGGACGCGCAGGGTGAAGCTCGGGCGCATCCGCGGGCAAGTGCATGGCGACCAGGACCTTCTTGGCGATGGGTTCGCTCTTGTGCCACGGTATCGGTGAAGATGCGCAGTACCTGGCCCGGCAGTT
>Ga0265342_10002684_pt1 | contig 15136 bp, 10 predicted proteins | sample 4CB327metaG_FD_203125 | JGI IMG/M metagenome (GOLD analysis project Ga0265342, IMG submission 203125) | Rhizosphere microbial communities from Carex aquatilis grown in University of Washington, Seatle, WA, United States - 4-CB3-27 metaG | ecosystem: Host-associated > Plants > Roots >...
AACAAAGCAGCACCGCCCGCAAATGGTTCATAATATCTGGACATATTAGCCGGTATGTACGGCAATAAATACTTGATAAGCTTTCTTTTCCCTCCTGGCCATTTTAAAAAAGGAAGACTTTTTGTTGAATTATTAGTGCTTGCCATATTGTTCCTTTCGAATATTATCGTGCATCAACAACAACAAAAGAAATTTTATCGTGTGCGCCCTGCGGCCCAGGCATACAGAAAAAATATGCTTTAAAAACTTGTACCTACTGGTTTATCCATGTACATCTTCCCTCACATCCGCCCCCCGCGCAACCCGCCTCACTTATACCCCCGCGCCGCCCCCACCGCCTTGTTCCACTGCTCGAGTAGCCGCCTCCGCCTCTCTTCGGGCATGTCGGCCCGGAACTCGCGCTTTTTGCGCCAGTTGCCCTCCACTTCGGCCAATGACTCCCAATAGCCCGTGGCGAGGCCCGCTAGGTAGGCGGCGCCGAGGGCTGTGATCTCGCCCACTTCGGGCAGCACTACGTGGCGGTCCATGATGTCGGCCTGGAACTGCATGAGGAAGTTGTTGGCGGATGCGCCGCCGTCGGCCTTGATGCAGGGGATCTTGTGGCCAGAGTCCTTCTCCATGGCGTCCAGGAGGTCCTTGGACTGGTAGGCTATGGACTCGAGGGCGGCGCGGACGAAGTGCGCCTTGGTCGTGCCCCGGGTTATGCCGACGACCGTGCCGCGGGCGTCGGCGTCCCAGTAGGGCGCTCCCATGCCCACGAAGGCGGGCACGATATAGACTTCCCCCGAGTCCTCCACCGAGCGGGCCAGCGTTTCGCTCTCGGCCGAGTCGGCTATCATGCCCATCTGGTCGCGCATCCACTGTATCACCGCGCCGGCTATGAAGACCGAGCCCTCGAGGGCATAGGTGTAGCCTTTGCCGAGATCCCAGGCCACTGTCGTGAGGAGGCCGTGCTTGGAGGCTACGGGAGAGCGGCCCGTGTTCATGAGGGTAAAGCAGCCCGTGCCGTAGGTGTTCTTGGCCGATCCGGGCTCGAAGCAGGCATGGCCGAAGAGGGCGGCCTGCTGGTCGCCCGCGCAACCTGTGATGGGAATCTCGGAGCCGAGAAGCTCCTTCCTCGCCCTGCCGAAGGAGCCGGAGCTCGGCACTACGCGGGGGAGGATCGCCGCGGGAATCTTGAATTGCTCCAGGAGCTCCTCGTCCCATTTCCCCGACTTGATGTTGAAGAGCAGCGTGCGGCTCGCGTTCGTGGGGTCGGTGAGGTGCTCGCCCGTGAGCTTGTAGATGAGCCAGGTGTCGACTGTGCCGAACTGAAGCTCGCCCCGCTCCGCCCTGCCCCGGAGTCCGGGTACTTGGTCGAAGAGCCACATGAGCTTGGTGCCCGAGAAATAGGGGTCGATGACGAGGCCCGTCTTCTCGCGCACCATGTCGGAGAGGCCGAGGGCGCGGAGCTCGTCACAGATCTCGGCCGACCTACGGCACTGCCACACGATGGCGTTGTAGACGGGTTTCCCCGTCGCCCTCTCCCAGAGCACGACTGTCTCGCGTTGGTTCGTGATGCCTATCGAGGCTATCTGCTCGCTCTCGATCTGGGCCGACTCGATGGCGTCCCGCGCGGCCGCGAGCTGCGTCGCCCAGATTTCCTCGGGGTCGTGCTCGACCCAGCCCGGCTTCGGGTAGATCTGCCTGAAGGGAATCTGCCCCTTGCCGATGATCATGCCCGACTTATTGAAGATGATCGCCCGCGACGTCGTAGTGCCCTGGTCCAGCGCGAGGATGTAGCGCTCTTTCATGGGGGCGATTATACGCTCGCCTCGCGCGTAAGTAAAACGAGGGCGAGTATCCTCAAATGCCCCAGCGCGTGCTCAAAAAGAGGCCTGCCCTTATCCTAGCCGCGGCATCCTTGGCGAAATCCGACTTTTCCCCCGATACGTAGTGGTCATAGACGAGCTCGCCCGCGAGGCCGAGCTTTCTCGTCCCGACCCGAAAGAAAAAAGGCGTGTATTCGAGGCCAACAGTCGCGAGGATGCCGCCCCGGGCTTCGTATTCGCGGGAACCGCCCAGTTTGGGCGAGCCGAGGGTCAGGGCGGGCCCCGCGAAGGCCTTGAGCTTCCTGTCTATGCCCAGGGCGAGGACCGCGGGGAGGCGAAAGACGCCAAGGCTGGCGTCGTACTCGGGCCTAAGCTCGAGACCCGTCTCTACTCCGAGGATCGCGTAGGCGACGCCGAAGGATCCTCTGATGCCGCGGAGGAAATCCTCCGCCCCGAAGCTCGGCCCCAGGGACGCCGAGAATATCAGCCCCAGGTATTCGGCCGGCGGAATGATCCTTCCCGCGGCCGAGAAAGCCTTGGCCCAATAGGCTTCCGAGAGGGAGGATTCGACGACTCCCTTCTTGGGCCCCTCCGAGGCGGCGTGCACGAATCGCCCCTCTCCCTCATAGATCCCCACGTGGGAGATCGGGCCCGCAGTGTCGAAGAACACCAGGTCGCCGATCTGGATCTCGGAGGCGTCGATCGGTTCGGAATAGGCATACTGCTCCCGCGCGGTCCTCGGGAGGACTGCCCCGAGAGCCTCCCGGTACACGCGATACACGAGGCCCGAGCAGTCGAAGCCTGAAGGGTCCTTCCCGCCATAGACATAGGGAGAGCCCGCATAGGATAGGGCCGTCTCCGCGATCCTGCCCCTGGCCTCCTTGGGCCGGGCTACCGAGACGGGCGCCTCCGCGGCGGCATGAGCGATAGAGACGATAGAGAGCGCGAGGAGGACTAGCCTGGAGCCTTTCATGCGCCTCCATTCTATCGCGAAACGCGCCTGCTCGTAGCCCTTGAAAAATCTCTCGATATTGTCGATAGTTTATTTCGTCGCCCGATGCGCGTCGCGTTTGAGGGTGGCACCGCCGATTTAAGTCCGACTTGCGGGCGGTTTAAAAATACACGCTAAAAGGAGGCTACCTATGCCTTCCCTCCCCCGACAGCGCGTTAAAGACCTCGGCTTGGCCCCCTGGGGCCGTAGCGAGATCGAGCTGGCCGAGCGCGAAATGCCCGGCCTCATGTCCCTCAGGGCCAAATTCGGCTCTTCCAAGCCCCTCTCAGGCTCCCGCATCACGGGCAGCCTGCACATGACCCTGCAGACTGCCGTCCTCATCGAGACCCTCGTCGAGCTGGGCGCCGACGTCCGCTGGTGCAGCTGCAACATCTTCTCCACCCAGGACCAAGCCGCCGCGGCCATCGCCGTCGGCAAGGGCGGAACGCCCGAGTCGCCCAAGGGCGTGCCTGTTTTCGCCTGGAAGGCCGAGACTCTCGACGAGTACTGGGAGCTCCTGGATAACGCCCTCGCCTTCCCCGACCCAAAAGGCGGGCCCTGTTTGGGTCCCGACCTCATCGTGGACGACGGGGGCGACGCTACCCTCATGTTCCACTTAGGTATCCAGGCCGAAAAGGATCCGAGCATCCTCGAGCGCAAGGCGGGCAGCGATGACGAGACGGCTCTGTACAAGCGCCTCAAGGCGATCCGCGCCGCCGACCCTAGTCGCTGGTCCCGCGCGGCCGAGTCCCTCGTGGGCGTCTCCGAGGAGACGACTACCGGCGTCCACCGCCTCTACCGCATGGAGAAAGAGGGCAGCCTCCTCATTCCGGCCATCAACGTCAACGACTCGGTCACCAAGTCCAAGTTCGACAATCTCTATGGCTGCCGCGAGTCCCTCCTCGACGGCATCAAGCGCGCCACGGGCGTCATGGTCGCGGGCAAGGTCGCGGTCGTCTGCGGCTTCGGCGACGTGGGCAAGGGCTGCGCGCAGAGCCTCCGCGGCATGGGCGCCCGCGTCGTGATCACCGAGATCGACCCCATCTGCGCCCTGCAAGCGGCCATGGAAGGCTACCGCGTGAGCACGGTCGAGGACCAGCTCGCCGAGGGCGACATCTTTGTCACCGCCACCGGCTGCGTCGACGTCATCACCGCGGCGCACATGGCCAAGATGAAAGACGGAGCCATCGTCTGCAACATCGGGCACTTCGACCACGAGATCGACGTAGCCGGCCTCAAGGGGACTGCCGGCATTAAACGCCGCGAGGTGAAACCCCAGGTCGACCGCTGGGTCTATCCCGACGGCCACGAGATAATCCTCCTGGCCGAGGGCAGGCTCGTGAACCTGGGCTGCGCGCAGGGGCACCCCTCATTCGTCATGTCGGCGAGCTTCACGAACCAAGTCCTCGCCCAGATCGAGCTCTGGAAGAACCGCGCCGCCGCCAAGCCCGGTGTCACCGTCCTCTCCCGAAGCCTCGACGAGGAAGTCGCCCGCCTCCACCTCGGGCAGCTCGGGGTCAAGCTCTCCAAGCTCAGCAAGGCTCAAGCCGACTACCTCGGCCTCGAGATCGACGGCCCCTTCAAGGGCGACAGCTACCGCTACTAGAAAGGAAGGGAACCATGCACCCCAACAAATACCTCTTCACCTCCGAGTCGGTCGGCGAGGGCCATCCCGACAAGCTCTGCGACCAAGTCTCCGACGCCGTCCTCGACGCCTGCCTGGCCGACGATCCCGAGAGCCACGTCGCCTGCGAGTGCTACGCCACGACGGGCATGATCCTCATAGGCGGCGAGATCACGACCAATACCTACGTGGACATCCAGCAACTCGCCCGCGACGTCGTCAAGGACATCGGCTACACGAACCCCGACTACGGCATCGACTACGAGTCGATGGCGGTGCTCAATACAATCCATTCCCAGTCGCCCGACATCAACCAGGGCGTCGTCGGCAAGGGCCTCAAGGAGTTCGAGGGACGCCAGGGCGCCGGCGACCAAGGCCTCATGTTCGGCTTCGCCTGCATCGAGACGCCCGAACTCATGCCCGCCCCCCTCGCCTTCGCGCACAAGATCCTCCTCAAGGCGGCCCACCTGCGCAAGGCCAAGGAGATCGCCTGGCTGCGGCCCGACGCGAAGAGCCAGGTCACCCTCGAGTACGAGGGCCACAAGCCGGTGCGCATCGACACCGTCGTCGTATCTCACCAGCACGATCCTGACATCGCCTACGAGACGATCAAGGAGACGGTGATCGAGGAGATCATCAAGCCCGTCCTCGAGCCGACGGGGCTCCTCACCAAGGACACGAAGTACTTCATCAACCCCACCGGCCGCTTCGTCATCGGCGGTCCCGCGGGCGACACGGGCCTCACCGGCCGCAAGATCATCGTGGACAGCTACGGAGGCATGGGCAGGCACGGAGGCGGCGCCTTCTCCGGCAAGGATCCCTCGAAGGTCGACCGCTCGGCCGCCTACGTCGCGCGCTACGTCGCCAAGAACATCGTCGCCGCGGGCCTCGCCGAGCGCTGCGAACTCCAGCTGGCCTACGCGATAGGCGTACCCGACCCCGTCTCGGTCATGGTCGACACCTTCGGCACCGGCAAGGTCCCCGACGCGCGCATAGCCGAGGCGGTGCGCAAGGTTTTCGCCCTCGACCCCGCGGGCATCATCGCCTCCCTCGACCTTAAGAAGCCCATCTACCGGAAGACCGCCGCCTACGGCCACTTCGGCCGCGACGGCTTTTCCTGGGAAAAGACCGACAAAGTAGAGGCGCTCAAGAAAGCCGTAGGCTGAGGCAAACCGAAGAATGATCTCCCCGCGGAGCGAAGCCTAGCGAGGCGATAGCCGAGCGTTATCACGCGGAGGAGATAAAATAAATGGGGAGAATGGGAAATCCATCTTCTGGATATTCCATCCTCCCCTATTTGTTTTTCTTACGCCCCGACGGAGACCTTTCCGTGGCCCGCGGGCACTTTCGGATAGGCTTCGGTGCAGGCGAGGCTCCGCGCGATCAGCTCGGGCGAAAGCTCGTGGTTCTGCAGCTCTCCCGCGAAGTAGCTCTGGTAGCCGGCGAGGTCCAGGAGGCCGTGGCCCGAGAGCCCGAAGAGGATGACCCTCTCCTTCCCCTCTTCCTTGGCCTGCTTGGCTTCTCGCACTACCTGGGCTATCGCGTGGCTCGTCTCGGGCGCGACGATAATGCCCTCGCTCCTCGCGAAGAGCACCGCCGCTTCATAGCACTCGATCTGGCCTATAGCCTTGGGCGACAGGAGCCCGCACATTGCGGCCTGGGACACGAGGGGGGCCATGCCGTGGTAGCGCAAGCCGCCCGCGTGGATGACCGGCGGAATGTAGGCGTGACCGAGGGTGTGCATGGGCAGGAGGGGAGTCATACCCGACATGTCCCCGAGGTCGTAGCGGAAGCTGCCCCTGGTCAGGCTCGGGCAGGAGGCGGGTTCGACCGGAATGATCTCGATGTCCGCTCCCGCGATCTTGTCGGCGAGGAAGGGGAAGGCGAGGCCCGCGAAGTTGGAGCCGCCGCCTACGCAGGCGATAACCTTGTCGGGCGCTTTTTCGCCGGCTTTCTCGAGTTGCTTCTTGGCCTCGAGGCCGATGATCGTCTGGTGCAGCATGACGTGGTTGAGCACCGAGCCGAGGGCGTACTTGGTCTTGCCGGAGCTGTCTCGGACTGCCGCCTCCACAGCTTCGCTGATCGCTATGCCGAGGCTGCCCGGGCACTTCGGGTCGGCGGCGAGGACATCCTTGCCCGCCTTCGTCGTGTTGCTGGGGCTGGGTATGCAGCTCGCGCCCCAGGTCTGCATCATCATCTTGCGGTAGGGCTTCTGCTCGTAGCTCGACTTCACCATGTACACTTCGCACTCAAGACCCATCAAAGACGTCGCGAAGGCGAGGGCCGAGCCCCACTGGCCAGCGCCCGTTTCGGTCGTCAGCTTTTTGACGCCGGCTATCTTGTTGTAGTAGGCCTGGGCTATCGCCGTGTTGGGCTTATGGCTACCCGCGGGCGACAGGCTCTCGTTCTTGAAGTAGATCTTCGCCGGCGTGCCGAGGGCCCGTTCGAGGCCGTAGGCCCGCTGCAGCGGGCTCGGCCGCCAGCGATACAGTATCGAGAGCACTTCCTCGGGTATATCGATCCAGCGATCCTGCGACATCTCCTGCTCCAAGAGCGCCGGCGGAAAGATCACGGCGAGCTGCTCGGGCTTTACGGGACTGCCGTCGGGTCCGAGGGGCGGGAGCATCGGCAGGGGTAAGTCAGCCGCCAGATTGTACCAGCGCCTCGGCATCTCGGTTTCGTTGAGAAGTATCTTTGTCTGCATTGCTCCCTCCTATTGTTACTACAAGAAGGAACAACATAGACCCGAATTAGGCTTCTGTCAATAGATACACGAGGGCTTGGCTATACCCTTAGAGCAAGGTCGAAGCCGTCTCCGCTGGAGCGAAATCGATGGACTCTTGAACTGTCGCGGGGTCCTGACCAGCCGCCAGGATCCTGTCCTTTACCCGAGGATGCGAATCGAAGGGATGAAAGACGTCGGACTCCAGCATCCGCTCGTAGTCGGCGCCAGTGAAGCTTTTATTCGCTGCGCGGAAATCGCGCAGGGCCAGGGCCTCTTCATCTCCCTCCTCGGGCGGCGCCTCGCGGGCCTTCTCGACCGAGGAGCTCCAGAGCTCGAGAAGGGCAGAAGTCTTGAGCAAAGCCGAGGAAAAAGTGCGCGGGTCCGAGGCGCGGACCGCTTCACTATCGGCCGCCAGCTCCCGCTCTCTGCTATGCTCGCTCTCGGAGAGGGCGAAGGACTCGAGGAGGAAGCTGAACATGACGCGGGTCGGAAAGAGGGCGAGTGCCATGGCTCCGTTCGAGCGCTCGGCCAGCCTTTGGATGGATAGGCCGAGTCCCCTATAGATCGGATAGAATTTCATGCTGTATTCGGTATCCATGCCTTTGAAGTGCCCGAGCTCATGGGTGACGATGGACTTGAGCTCTCCGACTGAAAGGAACTCGCTCAAGGGCCTCGATATATAGATCGTCTTTCCTCCGAGGCTCGATCCCCCTACGCGGACGGGGGATTCAGTCGCGAAGAAAGTCATCGCGTTCCCCGCCACGATATTGTCGATCTTGGCGGCCCCGATCTCCTCCGAGACTGAGCTCACCAATGCTCGAATGCCCGAGTCTTCCCCGACGAGTTCCCCATCCAAAGCCATGGAGCCCTTCCTGAATGAATCGACGAGCGACTTGATGACTGCGCCGCAGCCTAAAAGGGCGCCCGCGCCGATCAGGAAAATCAGCTTGACGTGGATGCGCTCGATAAAGAGGGACTCCCCGAAGTAGATGGCGCCGATCAAGAGGGCGGCATTTACGATGGTGACTATCGCGAGCAGCGCCGATGTCACGAGGTAGGCAGGGCGGAATAGGTGGAGCAAAGCGGCCCTGCTCTTCCTGGATATAGCGCTGAAGAGCTTGATCATGCAGATATATACGCCTGAAAACGCTATCGCGGCGATGGAAGCGTACCGCATGATATCAAGGAGGCTTACGTTCCTTCGGAGCGGTTCGAGGACTGGGTCATCGACCTTGGAGAGGAATTCCTTGACGGTGAGTTTATCCAATGCACTCTTCGAAACATCGGAAACTTGCGAAGCGAGGGAAGCGCGAAGATCGGCATCCATCTTGTAAATCCCGCCGATGGAGACGAGGAGGGCGATCGCCGGGATCGCGGAGAAGAGCAGGAAGGCTTTCAAGGCATTCTTCATATACTCTCCGAAATTTAGTACTCGCGCGGACTCGATTCTCCGCTTAAGACACCATACCGCGGAAGGCCCCTGGATTTCCTGGCTTCGGAGCCTTGTCTTGCCTGAATAAGGCGAGTACCGTGGCCTCATGAATTGGGAAAAGGAGGCCGCATCCCAGGACGGAAGCGGCAAGAAGGCCAAGCTCCTTCGCCCCACCGACCTGCCCGAAAACTTCACCCGCTCACTCTACAAGATCGCTCCCTACAAAGGCTGCGCCCACGGCTGCCGCTATTGCGACGGCAGAGCGGAGCGCTACTACGTGGAGGGCGACTTCGAGCGGGACCTCGAGATCCGTCGCGACATCCCCGGACGCCTCGCGAAGGAACTGCCCGCCCTCCGCGAGCGAGGCATGATCGCCTTCGGCTCGGGAGTCACCGATCCCTACCAGCCGGCGGAAGCGCTCGAAGGGATTACGGGGGCCTGCGCCCGACTCCTCGCCGAGTCCCCGCGGGCCCTGCCCGCCCTCGTGATGACCAAGTCGAGCCTCGTCGCGCGGGACTTGCCGGCCTGGGGCCGAGTGAACGAGCGCTCGGGCTTCGTCCTCCTCGTATCGCTAACCAGCCTCGACGAAGAGCTGCGCGCAGTCATGGAACCCGGCGCCTCGAGCTTCGCTTCCCGCCTCGAAGCGATACGCGCATTCAAGACGGCGGGCTGCGCGGTGGGCGTCCTCGCGATGCCCTTCCTGCCGGGGCTTTCCGACGGGTCGGCCTCGATCGAGGCCGTGTACGGCGCCTGCGCCGAAGCGGGCGTCGATTTCGTGATGCCTGGGGGCCTTACGCTGAGGCCGGGGCGGCAAAAGGAGTTTTACCTTCGCGCCCTCGCCGCCTATCGTCCCGATCTCCTCCAGTCGACTCTCGACATCTTTCGAGAGGAGAGGCCTTCCGGTTCTCCCTGCGCCCCGGCCGCTCGCGCGCTCTTCGAACGCATAGCGCCGATCAAACGCAGCTTCGGCATGCCGTATCTCCTGCCCCACAAGGTCTTCGCGCGCTTCCTGCCGCCCCACGACGCGCTCCGCCTCCTCTTCCGCGACATGCTCGAGCTCTACGCGGAGCGCGGAGCCGACACGACCGCTCTCAAGCGAAGCGCTGCCGCCTATGACGAATGGCTCCTCGGACTCAGGCGAGCCTATAGGCGCAAGCGCAGCCTCCCCGATACCTGGCTCGAGGAACGCTTCGATGAGGCAGTCCATGATGGGGAACTGGGGCGCCTCCTCGGCAACGAGCGCCTCGCGAGCTTTACGGAGAAAGTGCTCCTCGAGGGCACCCGCCTCGATTATTGCTCGCTCAAGCTCTCGCCGCGATGAGGGCTTGGAGATTGCGGGCGAGATTCACCTCGTGATCGACCATCTCCGCGGCGCGCACCGCCTGGGCGGCGAGGGCGGGCAATTCCGCGACGGGGCGGCCCGCAAGGAGGAGCTCGCTCGACTCGCGATCGAGGACAAAGCGTCGATATATATCTTGCCCGGGCACGTTCCGATTTTCCGGACAGGCGTCCTGGCAGCGCAAGCATCCGACCACCGCATTGTGGCTGCGAGCATCTACCCAGGTCGGGAAGGGCGCCGACCCTTCGTTCAGGAAGGTGAGGCACTTCGTCGCGTCGACGAGGAATCGGCCCTTCGCGAAGCAGCCGTTGGGACAGGCCGCAACGCAGGCTCCGCAGGAAGCGCAGCGTTCGAGATCGCGCGGCGGGCCCCAGGCTTCGCCATCTGCGTCGAGCTTCGTCCACCAGGAGTCGAGACGGACAAAGCTGCCTGCGCCTTCGAAGCGGAGCAGGTTATCCCGGCCGTAGCGGGCGAGGCCTGTCCGCGCGGCGAGGGATTTCAGGGGTAGCCACGCGTATGCATAGGCGCTTCCCCGCTCGCCGAGCTTTTCGTCGAGAAGAGTTTCGGCTTCGGCGATGATCGCATCGGCCCCGTATGTAGGCGGGATGCACAAAGTAATCGGACCATTAGCCAGATCGAGCTCGACGATCGTCCTCCCTATCGGGGTCGCGACGATAAGCACCGATTTTGCACCGCTTATGCTTTCCGGTGGAGTGTAGGTAAAGCCTTCCAAGTATTTGTGAAAAAGTTCCGACGAGATTTCTCCCAAGACATGACGAGCTTGCATCTCCTCGGATAGTTCCGATAGCCGGGCGATAGAGCAAAGAGCGATTCGTTGCTTTCGCTCCCGAAAAGAGCTTTGAAGTTCACCGATTCCCTCTTTACTCAAGATACCCCCCCCAATATACTTTTAGCAGGTTAGTGTAAGAATGGAAAATAAACCTGTCAAGACAAATATGACGGTTACTCAATACGAAGAATCCTTGCCGAGCATTCTTCGTTTACCCTTGCTCGGCGATCGACCCTGTCTCGATTTCATCAATACTATCGATTGGCGCCTTCATCTAGAAAAAAAACGGGATACTCTTATTGGCTATTCAGATCTCCTCGCCTTCGCCCTCAGGCTCAACCTGATTACTATTGAAACATATACCTGGCTCACGCAGCGCGCCGATTCAGCTCCGCTCTTTGCAGAGCGTGCGCTGAATGATGCCCGAGTATTTCGAGATGCACTCACGCGCCTCATCGACGATATTGCTAGCGACCTGCATCCGGCTTCGAGCCATGTCCCCTCTTCAGAAACGCTCTCGATAATCGATGCTGGGCGCCATAGAGCCCATGAATCGGAATCTCTTTCTTGGAATGGTATGCAACTAGTACTTTCGCCACAGCCCGAGGAGGAGGGCCTCGACTTGCCTTGGCTCATTATCGTACGGGATGCGGAGCGCCTTCTCTGCTCAGATCTCGCGTCCCGGATTCGAGTGTGCGCCAGCGAAGGCTGCGGATGGGCATTCCTTGATCAATCCAAAAACGGGACACGACGTTGGTGTTCTATGAAGCTTTGCGGAAACCGGGAAAAGGCAGCTCGATTCAAGGCAAAAGACGGTAAAGGGTAATCTTCACGTTCCACGTGGAACAATAGCATCCCCCCGGAAACGAATCGCCCCGGTGTTCCACGTGGAACACCGGGGCGATTTATCTATGTACCTTTGATTTATTCTTGGGTTTCTTCGGGTTCAGTGCGCTTTTCGGTCAAAACAGTGTTTTCATCCTCTTCCATTGTCTGCTCTATGACAGATTCCGTCGAAACTGCTTTAGCTTCTTCATTGGCCAGAGCTTCGGCTTCCTCTTCTTTTGCTACTTTATCCAGTCCGATAACGAAGTCAGGGCGATCTATATTCAGAATCCTGACGCCCTTGGCTCCCTTGCCCTGGGTGCTCACCGAATCAGCTGCGATCTTGAGCGTTTTCCCTTGCGAAGTAATGACCATTACATCGTCAGTATCCAGCACTGTAATTGCGCCGACTAGCTCTCCCGTCTTGTCCTCGGGGTCATAGATGATTTGGCCGTGCGTCGCTCGGCTGTGAGGGTTGAAGTTATTGAATTCGACCCGCTTGCCATAGCCATACTCGGAGAGCACGAGCATCTTCTGATCATCGGATACACGGAGCATAGCGGTCAGCTCGTCGGCGTTTTCGAGCTTGATTCCGCAGACGCCGCGAGAAGAACGGCCCGTTGAACGGACGTCTTCTTCCGACATACGGAGAGCCTGGCCTTTGCGAGTGATGAGAACGACTTCGTCCTTGCCATGCGTGAGGCAGGCTGAAACCAAACGATCGCCCTCGTCGAGGTTGATCGCGATGATGCCTCTCGTTTTTGCGTTGATGAACTCGCTCGTCGCGACTTTCTTCACTACGCCGCGCAGCGTGCCCATGAGGATATATTCGTCATCCGAAAAGTCGGATAGATCGATAATTGTGGACAGCTCCTCATTCGGCGAGATGGCGAGAAGCCCCTTGATGTGGGTGCCTCGAGCGGCGCGCGAGGCTTCGGGTATCTCGTGGACTTTCATCCAATAGGCCTTGCCCTCGCTGGAAATACCCAGGAGGTAATCGTGCGTGGTCGCCACGAAGAGCTGCTCTACATAGTCTTCGTCGATGAGCGTCGCTGAATTGGAACCCTTGCCTCCGCGGCCTTGGCTTCTATAGGCACTCACGGGAACACGCTTTACGAAGCCCTTATTGGAGAAGAGAATGACCATTTCCTCGCGCTTGATGAGGTCCTCTATGTTGATCTGCTCGACTTCGTCGGCCACGATCTCGGTTCGGCGTTTATCTCCGAACTTTTCGGCAATCGTGATCGTCTCGCTCTTCACGAGGGCGCGGAGTTTCTCCTCGCTGGAGAGAAGATCCTTGAGATAGGCGATCCTAGCCTCTGTCTCAGTGAGCTCGGCCTCGAGCTTAGTCGTCTCGAGGCTAGTTAGGCGGGCGAGCCGCATGTCCAGGATAGCCTGCGACTGGATCGCATCCAGGCCGAAGCGCGTTTCGAGGCGCTGCTTAGCTGAATCGGTGTCCTTGCTCGTCTTGATGATCTGTACGACTTCGTCGATGTTCTGAAGAGCTATGACGAGGCCGCGGAGTATATGAGCCTTCTCTTCCGCCTTGCGAAGCTCGAACCTGGAACGGCGAGTCACTACTTCGACGCGATGCGCCACGAAGCAGCCGATCAGATCGCGAAGGCCGAGGCATTTGGGCCGCCCGTCGTCGATGACCATGTTGATAACGCCGAAGCTGGATTGGAGCGGCGTATGGGCGAAGAGGCGATTGAGGACGAGCTTAGGTATCGCGCCCTTCTTGAGCTCCAGAACGATACGCATGCCCTCGCGGTCCGACTCGTCGCGGAGATCCGAGACACCGTCCAATACTTTGTCTCGAACCAGATCGGCTATTCGGGTTATTAGCGTGGTTTTGTTTACGGCATAAGGAATTTCAGTAAAAACGATCTGTTCGCGACCAGCTTTCATCGTCTCGATCATGAACTTGCCGCGGACGATGAGCTTCCCGCGTCCGGTAACGTAAGCTTCGCGAATACCCCTGCGCCCGAAGATGATGCCGCCAGTCGGGAAATCTGGGCCGGAGACATGCTTCATGAGCTCGTCGACCGAGATCTCGGGATTATCGATAAAGGCGGCGATAGCGTGACAGATCTCGGTGAGGTTGTGCGGGGCCATGTTCGTGGCCATACCGACTGCGATGCCCGAAGAACCGTTGATGAGGAGATTAGGCAGGGCCGAGGGAAGAACCGAAGGCTCTTTGAGGGACTCGTCGTAGTTGGGGACGAAGTCCACAGTCTCCTTATCGAGGTCGACGAGCATCTCCGCGCCGACCTTGGAGAGCTTGGCCTCGGTATAGCGACTGGCTGCCGCTGGATCGCCGTCTATGGAGCCGAAGTTACCCTGGCCTTGAACGAGGGGATAGCGGAGGGAAAAATCCTGGGCCATGCGTACCAAGGCGTCGTACAAGGACAGATCGCCGTGCGGATGGTACTTTCCCATCGCGTCGCCGGTGATACGGGCGCTCTTCTTGGTCGCGGCGTTGGGCTGAAGACCCAGCTCGGCCATGGCGAACAGGAGGCGGCGATGCACCGGCTTGAGGCCGTCGCGGACGTCAGGCAAGGCCCGAGCCACGATGACGGACATCGCGTAGTTGAGGTAGGCGGTCTTCATCTCCTCTTCGATGGGGACGAGGAGTAGCTTTCCGGTTATCTCTGCCATCGGAATCGTTCCTTACACATCGAGGTTGGAGACGTAGACGGCGTTCTCCTCGATGAATTGGCGGCGGGGCTCGACCTGCTCGCCCATGAGGGTAGTGAACACGTCCTCGGCCTGTACGGCGTCTTCCATAGTGATGCGAGTTATATTGCGCCTCGCCGGGTCCATAGTCGTCTCCCAGAGCTGCTCGGGATTCATCTCGCCGAGGCCTTTATAGCGTTGGATGGCGACCTTCTCCGGATCTTTGCCGCTCGCCGCTAGGATCTTTTCCTTCTCCGCATCGTCGAAGGCGTAAAAAGCCTGCTTATCGTAGCTGATCTTGTAAAGAGGAGGCATGGCGAGGTAGACATAGCCGTTTTCGAGCAGCGGGGTCATATAGCGATAGAAGAAGGTCAACAGGAGGGTGCGGATATGGGAACCGTCGACGTCGGCATCGGCCATGATGATGACCTTGTGATAGCGGATCTTCTCGACATTGAATTCCGGGCCGATGCCCGCGCCTATGCTGGAGATTACCGGCTGAAGCTTGTCGTTCCCGATGATCTTGTCGATGCGGGTCTTCTCGACGTTGAGCATCTTGCCCCAGAGGGAGAGGATAGCCTGATTCCTGCGGTCGCGGCCCATCTTAGCCGAGCCGCCTGCCGAGTCTCCCTCCACGATGTAGATCTCGCACTTCGAGGGGTCCTTCTCTTGGCAGTCGGCGAGCTTGCCCGGCAGGCCGGAACTCTCGAGGATCGACTTGCGGCGAGTGAGCTCGCGGGCCTGACGGGCGGCTATGCGCGCCTTCGCGGCTAAGACCGACTTTTCAAGGATGGCATCTACTATCTCGGGGTGGGTTTCGAATACGAAGGAAAGCTGGTCGGAGCAAAAGCCGTCGACGATGCCCTTGACCTCGGTATTGCCGAGCTTGCCCTTGGTCTGCCCTTCGAACTGAGGTTCCATGA
>Ga0265342_10002687_pt1 | contig 15127 bp, 12 predicted proteins | sample 4CB327metaG_FD_203125 | JGI IMG/M metagenome (GOLD analysis project Ga0265342, IMG submission 203125) | Rhizosphere microbial communities from Carex aquatilis grown in University of Washington, Seatle, WA, United States - 4-CB3-27 metaG | ecosystem: Host-associated > Plants > Roots >...
CACCCGCCGACCTGCGGTCGGCGACCTCTCCCCGCCCGGCGGGGAGAGGTGAAGGAAGAGAAGATCCCAAATACCGCCTGCCGCGCGCCGACCTGCCGCGGCCGGGGCAAGGCCTGTCGTCGATGGGCGTCGCCGCCACCGCCGAGTCGCTCGAGCGCCTGCTGCGCGAAGGGCGGCCGGAGGTGACCGAGCAGGTGTGGACGCCGCACCGCCCGCCGCGGCCGGAGAAATCCGAGGGCGGCATCCCGCTCAGGATCAAGTCCGAGTTCGAACCGAAGGGCGACCAGCCGACCGCGATCCGCGAACTGGTCGAGGGCGTCAAGCGCCACGACCGCACGCAGGTGCTGCTCGGCGTCACCGGCTCGGGCAAGACCTTCACCATGGCCAAGGTGATCGAGGAGACGCAGCGCCCGGCGCTGATCCTCGCGCCGAACAAGACGCTCGCCGCGCAGCTCTACGGCGAGTTCAAGTCGTTCTTCCCCGACAACGCGGTCGAGTACTTCGTCTCCTATTACGACTACTACCAGCCGGAAGCCTACGTCCCGCGCACCGACACCTACATCGAGAAGGAATCCTCGATCAACGAGCAGATCGACCGCATGCGCCATTCGGCGACGCGCGCGCTGCTCGAGCGCGACGACGTCATCATCGTCGCCTCGGTGTCGTGCATCTACGGCATCGGCTCGGTCGAAACCTATTCGGCGATGACCTTCACGCTCAAGCAGGGCGGCCAGATCAACCAGCGCCAGTTGATCGCCGACCTCGTCGCGCTCCAGTACAAGCGCACGCAGCACGACTTCTCCCGCGGCACCTTCCGCGTGCGCGGCGACACCATCGACCTGTTCCCGGCGCACTATGAAGACCGCGCCTGGCGCATCCATCTGTTCGGCGACGAGATCGAGAAGATCGAGGAGATGGATCCGCTTACCGGGCAGAAGACCGACGAACTGGAATTCGTCAAGGTCTACGCCAATTCGCACTACGTGACGCCGCGGCCGACGCTCATCCAGGCGATGAACTCGATCAAGGAGGAGCTGCGCGTCCGCCTCGACCAGCTCAACGCCTCCGGCCGCCTGCTCGAAGCGCAGCGACTCGAGCAGCGCACGCGCTTCGACCTCGAAATGATGGAAGCGACCGGCTCCTGCGCCGGCATCGAGAACTATTCGCGCTATCTCACCGGCCGCCGTCCCGGCGAGCCGCCGCCGACTCTGTTCGAATACGTGCCCGACAACGCCCTCGTCTTCGCCGACGAGAGCCACGTCACCATTCCGCAGATCGGCGGCATGTTCCGCGGCGACTTCCGCCGCAAGGCGACGCTCGCGGAATACGGCTTCCGCCTGCCCTCGTGCATGGACAACCGGCCGCTGCGCTTCGAGGAATGGGACGCGATGCGGCCGCAGACAGTCGCCGTGTCGGCGACGCCGAGCCATTGGGAGATGAACGAATCCGGCGGCGTCTTCGTCGAGCAGGTGATCCGCCCGACCGGGCTGATCGATCCGCCGGTCGACATCCGCCCAGCGCGCCTGCAGGTCGACGACCTCGTCGGCGAGGTGCGGCAGGTGGCGCAGAAAGGCTACCGCTCGCTCATCACCGTGCTGACCAAGCGCATGGCCGAGGACCTGACCGAGTACCTGCACGAGCAGGGCATCCGCGTGCGCTACATGCACTCGGACATCGACACGCTCGAGCGCATCGAGATCATCCGCGATCTGCGCCTCGGCGCCTTCGACGCGCTGGTCGGCATCAACCTGCTGCGCGAGGGCCTCGACATTCCGGAATGCGCGCTGGTCGCTATCCTGGACGCCGACAAGGAAGGCTTCCTGCGCTCCGAAACCTCATTGATCCAGACGATCGGCCGCGCCGCGCGCAACGTCGACGGCAAGGTCATCCTCTATGCCGACCAGATGACCGGTTCGATGCAGCGCGCGATCGAGGAGACCAATCGCCGCCGCGAGAAGCAGGTCGAATACAACACCGCGCACGGCATCACGCCGGAGAGCATCAAGCGCTCGATCCACGACATCATGGACTCGGTCTACGAGCGCGACCACGTGCTGATCTCGACCGGCGGCGCGTCGGCCGGCGAGTTCGCCGAAGCGGCGACCATCGGCCACAATCTCGAAGCGGTCGTCGCCGACATGGAAACGCGCATGCGCGAGGCCGCCGCCGACCTCGACTTCGAGACCGCGGCACGCCTGCGCGACGAGATCAAGCGCCTGAAGCAGACCGAGCTGGCGGTTTTGGACAATCCCACCGCGCGCGATGTCATGAGCGCGCAGACGAAGGGCTTGCGTTCTCCCTCTCCCCGCTTGCGGGGAGAGGGTCGGGGTGAGGGGGCGTCTCCAAAGGCTCAGACCCGCGGTGAAGCCCCCTCACCCGGATCGCTGCGCGATCCGACCTCTCCCCGCGCGGCGGGGAGAGGTGACACCGCCCGCCCGCACAAGCCGCACCTGGACGAAATGGGCATCGCCACCTGGCACGAGTTCAAGCCCGCGCGCGACGAGAAGAGCAAGCCGCGCAAACCGAACCTCGACGAGATGGGCCCGGGCGTGGAGTCGGTGCCAGCCAAGCGCGGCCCCGCACTCGAAGGCGGCCGCTCGACCATGGGCCGCCCCGGTCAGCACGGCGGGTTCAAGGCGAACAAGAGAAGGCGGTGATACCGACGGTCGTCGGCTTTGCCGCTGTTGCGGTGACTCTGGTTCAAACGGTCTGATGTGAGGATTGGCTGCCCCGCAAGTCGCGTATCATTCAATGATACATCCCGTTGACGTCTGTATCATTTAATGATACAGAGGACCGATGATCAGGGCCTTTCGAAACTCCCTGACGGAAGCGGTCTTTCACGGCGAAAGTCCGAAAGGCTTTCCGGCCGACCTCGTAAAAGTGGCGCGCCGAAAACTCGGATATCTCCACGCCGCTCACGAACTTCGTGATCTGCGTGTGCCCCCGGGGAATCGTCTGGAACCACTCATCGGCGATCGTGCCGGTCAGCATTCGATCCGGATCAACGATCAATTCCGGGTCTGCTTCCGCTGGACGACCGAGGGCCCCAGCGATGTCGAGATCGTCGATTATCATTGAGAGATGCGCATGCCCAAGAAACTCCCTCCCCTCCATCCCGGCGAAATCCTGCGCGAGGAATTTCTCGTGCCGCTCAATCTGTCGCCCGGCGCGCTGGCCAAGGCGATGGGCGTGCCGCGCACGCGCGTCGAACGCATCGCCGCCGAGACGTCGGGCATTACAGCCGACACGGCGCTTCGCTTGAGCAAGGCGCTCGGCACATCGGCAGAGCTATGGCTGAATTTGCAGACTCGCTTCGACGTCGAAACCGCCGAGCGCGCCATCGGCAAGGATCTCGCTCGGATTACGCGCGTGACCGGCGACGCGGCGTAATTGCGCTACGGCCGTCCCGTCATCCTGAGGTGCGAGCGCGAAAGCGCGAGCCTCGAAGGATCTGGGCGCGAATGCAAACGCACAGACCCTTCGAGGCCCGGCGCTCTCGCGCCGGGCGCCTCAGGGTGACGGGGAGTTACTTCTCCTTCGCGTTGCTCTCGTTCCCGTTCGAGACGTCGCCGGCATCGCCCGCCGGCTGGAGCGGCTGCTCGGCCGCGTTCGGCGCCTGCGGCGACTGTCCGGTCAGTTCGCGGCCTTTGGTCTTGGCCCAGTCGTCCGCAGTCGGCGCCTTCGCCGTCGGGTCGTTCGGGAATTTGCGCGGCACCACGGCGATGATCGTCTTCGCCATCGGGTCGATCACGAGGATGTCGGTCGCCGTCTTGGCGTAGCCGTACTGCTTGAGCGACGGCTCCTTGCGCACAAGGTCCTGCGGCATGACGTCGACCTTCATGGTCTTCGGCAGGCCCTGGCCGACCTCGGGCTTGTAGCCCTCCGGCGTCTTCTGCTGCGTGTGATCGGCGACGAGGCCGTCGCGGATGGCGTCCTTCTGCTTGTCGCTGACCTGGAGCGGCGCCCGCTTGGTCGCCTCCAACTCGTGCGGCTGGACGGTCTTGTCGCTGCGCACATTGTCCTGCGCCAAAGCCGGCGAAACGGCCGGGGCGGTCATGAGCGCCAGCGCCGCGGCGCCGGCGAGAAGAAGGGTTCGCATGGGGTTGTCCTCTGAATGCGACGGAACAACCCGGTACCCCGGCCGGCGGTTCCCGCGACGGAACGCCTCCCCTCGTCCGTAAGGAGGCTCGATGCGCGCGCACGCAGGACGACAGGAGCCGTCTGAAACAATTCGTGATCTAGGACTATTTGACCAATAGAGACGAACTATGCATATAGTCCTTCGTCCCGCCCCGTTACCGAGGGGCGTCTGATCAAGCGTCTCCAGACGCGGGGCGGGATGCGGTGGCCGGGGGGAAGCGTCGGAGATGCGGCGCAACTTTTCCCTCCGGCGGTTCAAGCCGCGCGGGTCCTGGCGTGCATGCCGCACGTCGTGGGGCACCCGATGGTACGCCGCCGTAAGCTCGTCGGGAGCCGAACGCGGAGCCGAGCCCCCAAACGGTGGAGAGTTGATCGGCGACGAGCCGAATCGACGAACGGACTACCACCGGGGACCGCGCGGAGCAGACCTTCAAACACCGTGCGCGGGACGCCTTGGGTCTGGCGGACTTGCGGTTTAACGGACTTCAGCATGCCTCGATGCTGCGAGGCGTCGAGGTCCGTGGGTCCGAAAGGATCCAAGAGCGTCCCGCGCGCCCTCGGTCCTCTCGAGGCGTCGGAAAGCGGTGGATGGACGAGGGCCTGCCCGGGGCCGACCAAAGAATACGGGCGATGAGCCGCGTCCGCTCTTTGACCGTCGAACCGGTGAAAGCATTCGCGAGCGGCGAACTCGCCTCGCCGTCCCTCGGGAGAGGGTAAATCCCCGGCCCTTTTTTCCTTAAGCCTTAGGCCCTATATTCCGGGTGCCGGGGCAACCCGGCTATGGCGATAAACGGCTGTCGTAATAAACCCATCGGACCCGGGGGCAGTACCCGGCGCCTCCACCAGTGCCGCTCGATTACGAGGGTCCCGTTGTCCGGGACCGGTCCTCACCGTGAGGCGGACCACCGGGCGGCACCGGCGGGGGCGAAATAGGATCGACGAGGGCGTAAAGGGCAGACTTTTGCTCGGCATGGTTCCGCCGTTATCGGGCCAATTCCATAGTTGCCAACGACAACTATGCTCCGGTTGCTCAGGCTGCGTAAGGCAGCTTGAATAACCAAGCCTACAAGCCCTAGCCGTCTTAGCAGCGGTTAGGCGGGGTTCGGAGGCACCTGGCAACAGAAGCCTCCACTTCCTTCCCCTTCGCCCGAGTCCCATCTAGAACAGCGACCCCCGTGCCTTTGCCACGAGGCCGCGCTAGCATCGCTTGTGAGCTGTCCGGACGACACGAATGCCCGACCACATCCGCTACGATCTCCTCACCCAGCAGGCGCTGCGCAGCGTCGTGCGCAACGTGCTGACCGACGCGGCGAAAAAGGGCCTCCCCGGGGAGCACCACTTCTACATCTCGTTCGACACCCGGGCCGACGGCGTGCGGCTGTCGGACCGGATCAAGGCGCAATATCCGGAACAGATGACCATCATCCTCCAGCACCAGTTCTGGGACCTGGAGGTGGACGAGGACGGCTTTTCGGTCGGCCTGTCCTTCGGCGGCGTGCCGGAGAAGCTCCAGGTGCCCTTCGAGGCGATCAAGGGGTTCTTCGACCCCTCCGTGCAGTTCGGCCTTCAGTTCGAGGAGGTCGCGGAGACAGACGCCCAGCCCGCCGTCGGGGGCGATGCGGCCAAGGATGTCGCCAGGGATCGGGGCAAGGACGGCGCGAAATCGACTCCCAGGAAGAAGCTGCCGCTCGCCGAGGCGCCCAATGCGCCGCCGGCCCCTGCTCCCGCCGCGGCCGCGACCGAAGCAGCGGAACGGCCCGACGACCCGGACAAGCCGTCCGGCGGCGCCGAGGTGGTCCGCCTCGACCGCTTCCGCAAGAAGTAGCCGCGGCCGCGCGCCTTGCCGCGTCGGACCCGCGGCCATAGGTGACAAGGATGGCCAGCAGTACCCGCACCGAGACCGACGCCTTCGGGCCGATCGAAATCGCCGCCGACAAATTATGGGGCGCGCAGACGCAGCGCTCCGTCGAGAACTTCCGCATCGGCGGCGAGCGCATGCCATTGCCGCTCGTGCACGCGCTCGGCCTGATCAAGCGCGCGGCCGCCGAGGTCAACCGCGATCTCGGCGGGCTCGATGCGAAACTCGCCGACGCGATCGTTGCCGCCGCCGAGGGCGTCGCCAGCGGCAAATATGACGACCAGTTCCCGCTCGTCGTCTGGCAAACGGGATCCGGCACGCAAACGAACATGAACGCCAACGAGGTGATTGCGAACGTCGCCAACGTCGCGCTCGGCGGGCAGCTCGGCGCCAAGAAGCCGATTCACCCGAACGACCACGTCAACATGAGCCAGTCGTCGAACGACTCGATCCCGACGGCGATGCATATCGCCGCTGCGCTCGAGATCGAGAAGCGGCTCAAGCCCGCGCTCAGGCACCTGCAAGCCGCGCTCGATGGCAAGGCGAAAGCGTTCGCGTCGATCGTCAAGATCGGTCGCACGCACACGATGGACGCGACCCCGATCACGCTCGGCCAGGAATTCTCCGGCTACGCCGCGCAGGTGTCATCCTCCTTGAAGCGCCTCGACGAGGCCGCGCGCGAGCTCTACCCGCTGGCGCAGGGCGGCACCGCGGTCGGCACCGGCATCAACTCGAAGCCGGAGTTCGCCAACCGCTTTGCGCAGCGCATCGCCGACCTCACCGGCCTGCCCTTCGTCTCCGCGCCGAACAAGTTCGAGCAGATGGCCGCGCACGACGCCTATGTCTACGTGCACGGCGCGATCAACGCCGCCTCCGTCGCGCTGTTCAAGGTCGCCAACGACATCCGACTGCTGGGTTCGGGCCCGCGTTCGGGGCTCGGCGAGTTGTCGCTGCCGGAGAACGAGCCCGGCTCCTCGATCATGCCCGGCAAAACCAATCCGACGCAGGCCGAAGCGCTGACGATGGTGTGCTGCCAGGTGTTCGGCAATCATACCGCGATCACGGTCGCCGGCAGCCAGGGCCATTTCGAGCTCAACGTCTACAAACCGGTGATGGCGTACTCCATGCTGCAATCGATCCGCCTCCTCGCCGACGCCGCGGTCTCCTTCACCGACAATCTCGTCGTCGGCATCAAGGCGAACGAGGCGCGCATCGCCGAGTTGCTGGATCGATCCTTGATGCTCGTGACCGCGCTCTCCCCAAAAATTGGTTATGATAATGCTTCGAAAGTCGCCAAGGCGGCGCACGCCAACGGTACGACTTTACGCGAAGAGGCGGTGCGTCTCGGCTTTGTAACCGCTGAGGAATTCGACCGCCTGGTGCAGCCGGCCCAGATGACACAACCACGCTGACTGCGCGATCGCATAAATCATTCGCTAAGAGTGATCGCACGATCCGAATGCACAACCCGCCCGCAGGTTGTACCGGATCGCATCCGACCATCGCATAATGCTTGGGGTCGGGGGGTTCAATCCGATACGGGAAGGCTGGCGCTCGTCGGTAGCGAGCGCTGGAGAGCACTGGAATGGCCGAACTGATCAACCTGCGCAACGCACGACGCCGCGCCGAGCGTGCAAGAAAGGACCGCGAGGCCGAAGCCAACCGCCTCGCGCACGGACAACCCAAACATCTGCGCGCGCTGCGCAAGGCCGAGGACGTCAAGGCCGCGCGCGACCTCGACGCACGCCGGCTCGTGCACAAGGAGGGCGACGAATGAAGTCGTCCGTCATCAAGCGCTCCATCGTGATCGCCGGTCACAAGACCAGCGTCAGCCTCGAGAACGGCTTCTGGGACGGCCTGAAGGTCATCGCCGCCGAACGCGACATGACCCTGTCGGACATCGTCGCCTCGATCGACGACGGCCGCAACGCCGGCAACCTGTCGTCGGCGATCCGGCTGTTCGTGCTCGACTATTACCGCGCCGCCGCCGGCGCTGCCCTGCCCACAGGCAATAACCGCTAGCGCACCGCAGGCGCTGCCGGCCGCGGCAACGCCTCGACCGATACCGGCGGCGGCAAGGCCGGCGCCGATGGCGTCGGCACGGTCACGAACGGCGGCGGCGAGAGCGGCGGGAACACCGGCGTCGCCGAAGCCGCTTCGGCCGCGGCCCGCGCCTTCGCCGCTTCACGCGCCGCCGCTTCCTCAGCCGCACGCTTGCGCGCAGCCTCTTCGGCCGCTCGCGCCTTGGCGGCCGCGTCTTCGGCGGCCTTCAGCTTCTTCGCTTCGTTGTCGACCGAGCGCAGCGTCAGCCAGCCGGTGAGAGCGGAGACATCGACGCTGCGCGTCGGCTCCTCGACAGTCCCCTTCAGCGCCATGTAGATGTCGGGCCGCGCGCCCGCCGCCTGTGTCACGCCGGATAGGACGAGGCGGCCGTCCAGCGCACCGCTCGTCAGGTCGACCGAGCCCGAGAGCGTCACGTCGGCTGCATCGCCTGCGGCTTTCACCGTGCGCAGGCGCAGTTGTCCGGCGCCGACGGCGAGCTCGGCCTCGACGTGCTTCACCGACAACTGTCCGCTGTCGAGCGCCCGGCCGACCACGTCGCTGATGCGCGCCGGCTCGATCGGCACGCCCTGATCGACGGCGTGCGTCACCGCATCGAAGGCCCGCGGGTCGAGGCCGGCCAGATGCCCATTGTCGAGCGTGACCTTGCCCGAGCCGGCGAGCGAGCCGATGAGTGCTGCCGGGCTCAGCCCGCTGCCGTCGAGATCGAGATTGAAGCCAATCGCGCCGCTGAGCGGCGGCCGCGCGCCGGACGCGATCAGCGCCGATGCGTCGGCCTTCACCAGCGACGCCGAAAGCGTCGTGCCCGTCCCGTCGGCATTGCGCGCGAACGCGACCTTGCCCTTGAGCTGGCCGCCGGCGAGCGTGCCGGTCACATCGTCGGCGGCAACCCGATCGGGGGCAAACTTCAACGTCGCATGCGCCTCGCGCACGACGAGCCGCGGCGTGAGGTCGAGCCGGTGCGCGCGCAAGGCGACGCTGCCCTCGAGCGTGCCCATGACGCCGTCGCCGAACGGCTCGCTCGACCAAGTCCAGGCGCCGTTAGCCTTGCTTGCGTTCGCTGCCGGCAGACCAATGGCCCCGGCAAGCGCCGCCGGCAAATCGACCGCGTCGGCTTCCAACTCGCCGGCAACGCGCGTGATCTCGCCGGGCTGAAGCGCGAGCTTGCCGGTGAGCCGGCTCGCACCGACGGAGGCGCGGATATTGCTCAGCGTCAGGTCTTTGCCCGACAACACGGCGCGGCTCGCATAGGTGACCGGGAGTGCGCTGCCGCCCCTGCCGCGCAGCGGCGCCGCGTCGGCGCGCGTGACCGTCAGGTCGAGGTCGGCGCTGCGCTTGTCGGCCAGGCTCACGCTCCCCTTCGCCGCGGCATCGAGGCCGGCGGCGGCCACCTTGGCATCGACCTGCATCGTGCCCTGCGCCACGCCGGACAGAGCGATGCGCAATGATCCCGGCCCGGTGCCGACCGCCAAGGCGCGATCGAGATGCAGCAGCGAGACGATGAGCCGTCCGTCCTGCGCCTCGATCCGGCCGTCGATGCGTGCCTTGCCGAGCGAGCGGGCCTCGAGACCGACATCGCCAGCCGCTTCGAGCGCCAGATGCGCCCTACCGAGCGAGCCTGAGAGCGTGAGCTTGCCTTCGCTCGGCGGCGCACCGTCCGCGATCGAGAGGGTGCCGCGCAGATTGGCCGGAGACATCGACTGCGCCGCGGGCATCAGCGCGTCGGCGGTCTGCGGCGCGACGCGCGCGAGGAGCGCCAGCACCGGCTTCATATCGGGCGCCGCGAGATCGGCGGTCAGGCTGCCCTGCTGGCCCACTTTGTCGAAACGCATGCGGCCCTGCGCGGAAAACTTCGCACCGCCGAGGTCGGCGATCGACAGGCTCTCGATCTTCAGCCCATCGCGGCCATAGGTGATCGCCGCCTTGGCATCGCGGGCGGAAAATCCGGAAAACGTCGCGCGCTTGAGATCGGCCTTGAGCGCGATCTCCTGCGGACCCTCGACATGCGAGCCGGCGGCCATGGCCTTGCCGAGCGCCATCGCGGTGTCGACATCGAGCTCGTCCGCATTGAGCGCGGCGTCGAGCTTCGACGGCGTGCTGCCGCTCGCATATTTATAAGCCAGCGCGCCGGTCACGCGCTTGCCGTCGAACGCCGCCTGCAACTTCTCGACCGCGATCTTGTCGGTGCCGAACGTGACGTCGCCGCGCAGCTTGATCGGCTTCAAGTCGCCGCCGCCCTGCGCTTGCGCGCCCTGCCACCAGGCGAACAGCCGTTTCGGGTCGGTGGCGTCGACCACCGCCGGCCCTGTGAATGAGACGCCGTCATCCTTGACGGTCAGCTTTCCGCTCAGCGCCACCTGGCTGTAGCCGGGCGCGCGGAATTCGAGCTTCTGCAAATTCCAGCCGCCATCGACGCTGTTGAAATCGCCGCCGACGTTCTGGATCGTCGCGCCGCCGAGCACGACCTCGTTGACGCTCAGTCCGATCTGGATCGGCACCGCCGAGCGGAACGCGGCGCCGCCGCTCCACTGCGCCAGCGCGCGCAGGGCATCGGACGGCGCCTGCGGCGTGCCGTCGGCGGCGGTGAGCATACGGTCGAGGTCGAGCCGTGCCGTGTTGAGCTCGGCGCTGAGCGAAGGCTGCCGGCCGAGATCGAGCCGCACCGAGCCGGCGAGCTTCAGCGCCTCGCTCTCCTTGCCGTAGACGAATTGCAGGTTCTGCAGGAGCGCGGCGCGCGCCCCCGCGGTGAGCTTGCCGCGCAGGCTCCAGGGCTTTGCATCGCGCGCCAGCCCCGGCGGCGGCCCGAGACCGAGATTGCCGTCGAATTTCGGCTTGCCCTCGTCGAAGGACAGAGTGCCATCCGTGTCGATGCTGAACGGGTGATTGGTCGGCTGGATGCCGATATGCAGCTTGACGCCATTATCGCTGTAACGGCCCGCTGAAAGATCGACCGAATAATGATCGCCGGCGATGGTGAGGCTGCCGCTGCCGTTGAACGGCCCGAGCAGTGAGCGGGCGCGGCCGCTGAAAAAAACGTTGTCCAGCGAGATCGCCTGGTCGTTCGCGGCGTCCTTGAGGACGAGCTTGCCGCCTTCGATCTGAAGCCGCTCGACTGCGAGCGCATCCGGCTCGAAGCCGAAGGCGATCTTCGGCGCCAGCACGTGACCGGCGGCATCGACGCCGAGCGTCAGCGCCGGCTGCGACAGCCGCATCTCCTCGGCCTGCCACTCGCCGCGCATTAGCGGCGTCAGCGCGAACTGGATCGTCAACTCGCTGGCGCGGACGGCCTCGCCGCCCTGCCCGACCGTCACATCGTGCAGGGTCAGGCGCGGCGACGGCAGGAGCCGCCCGTCGATCGCACCGCCGACATGGACCGGCGCGCCGACGACGCGGCTCGCTTCGGCCTCGATCACCGGACGGTAATGGCTCCAGTCGATCAGCAGCGGGCCGACCAGCGCCGCGACCAGCGCAAGGATCAGTGCGATCGCGATGCCGAGAAGGGTCGTCTGCAAAGGCTACTCCAGCGGCGGCCTGCGGCCGCCGCGTACGTGTCCGCGCTTACGGGAGAGTTTAGGCCAGATTTGCCGATTGTTGACGGCAAATCTATGTCGGAACCCTCGGGTGCGGCCGGCTGCGGGTCGGCGGCCCGCGCGTCGCTCTAGAGTGCGACGATCTTCCCCGGATTCATCAGGTTCTGCGGGTCGAGCGCCTTCTTGATCGCCGCCATGGCGGCGAGCGCCGCCGGGCCGTGCTCCTTGAGCAGATACTTCATCTTGCCCTGGCCGACGCCGTGCTCTCCGGTGCAGGTGCCGTCCATCGCCAGCGCCCGCTCGACCAGCCGTTCCGACAGCGCCTTGCAGCGCTTGACGTCGTCCGGGTCGTTGGTGTCGACCAGCAGCGTGAGATGGAAGTTGCCGTCACCAATGTGACCGACAATCGGCGCGATGATGCCGGTCGCGGCGATGTCGGCCTGGGTCTCGGTCACGCATGCGGCGAGACGCGAGATCGGCACGCAGACATCGGTGGCGACGATCGTCGCGCCGGGACGCAGCGAATAGTTCGCCATCGCGGCGTTGTGCCGCGCCTCCCACAGGCGCGTGCGCTCCTCCGGCCGCGTCGTCCAGGTGAACGGCCCGCCGCCGAACTCGGCCGCGATCTCGCCGAAGCGCTTCGACTGCTCGGCGACGGACGCCTCGGTGCCGTGGAATTCGAGGAACAGCATCGGCGTCTCGGCCAGGCCGAGCTTGGAGTACATGTTGATCGCGCGCACCTGCAGCGCGTCCAGCAGTTCGATGCGCGCGATCGGGATGCCGGACTGGATGGTCATGATCGCGGTATTGCAGCAGGCCTCGACCGACGGGAACGGACAGGTGCCGCCGGCGATCGCTTCCGGGATGCCGGAGAGCTTGAGCGTGAGCTGGGTGATGATGCCGAGCGTGCCCTCCGCCCCGACGATGAGACGCGTGAGGTCGTAGCCGGCCGACGTCTTCTTAGCCCGCGTTGCCGTGTTGATGACCTCGCCATTGGCGAGCACCACCTGCAGCGACAGGACGTTGTCCTTCATCGTGCCGTAGCGCACGGCGTTGGTGCCGGAGGCGCGGGTCGAAGCCATGCCGCCGAGCGAGGCGTCGGCGCCGGGATCGATCGGGAAGAACAGACCGGAATCGCGGAGCTGCTCGTTCAGCGTCTTGCGCGTGATGCCGGGCTCGACCACGCAGTCGAGGTCCTCCGCGTGCACGGTGACGAGCCTGTTCATGTCGCGGAAATCGACCGACACGCCGCCCTGCGGCGCGTTGACGTGGCCTTCGAGCGAGGAGCCGACGCCGAACGGGATGATCGGCAGGCCGTGCTCGCCGCAGATGCGCACGATCTTCTGCACGTCCTCGGTGCTCTGCGGATAGATCACCGCGTCCGGCGGCTCGTTCGGCAGCCAGGTCAGCGTGTTGCCGTGCTGTTCGCGCACCGCCTGCGAGGTGACGACGCGGTTGCCGAAGGCGGCGGTCAGCGCCGCGACGCCGGACGCGCGCTTCGCCGGATCGCGTGGTTTGTCCGTGGTTTCGAGAACTGCTGCTGAGCTTGCCATCGACACGATCCCCTACGTCTCGGGGGTCACGTTTGGCGGCTCACTTGGGTCAGGTCAAGCGCATCGGGCGCGCGAGCGCCGGCGGATCAGCACCAATACGTAAGGTCCGTCGGATCCACCGGCGGCGGGCTCGAAGTAGCGGCCGAAACGGTGTAGGCGGCGATCAGCGTGACCACCACCGCCAGGAACAGGCCACGAGCGACCTTGGGCAACATTGGCCCCGCCTCCCTTGATTGCGCTCACGATAGCCAAGGGTGGCGGCGGCGCGCGCGTATACTTAAGGAATGGTTAACACGGTAACGGAGGGGGGGGGCGGCGTGGACGGGTCCGGACACATGGCATACGGTCATGAATCGATGCTGGACCGTCCGGAACCCCTGTTTTTCGCCCCCTTCGTCTCCTCGATCATGACGGTCGAGCCGGCCTGGATCGACTATAACGGCCATCTCAACATGGCCTATTACAACGTGCTGTTCGACCGGGCGGTCGACGAGGCCTACGAGCTCGTAGGGATTGGTCTCGATTACCTGAAGCGGCACAAGCACTCGACCTTCACCGCCGAGGTGCACGTGCGCTACCTGCGCGAGCTGCACGAGGGCGATCCGGTCCGCGTGACGTTCCAGCTCCTCGGTTACGACGCCAAGCGCATCCACTATTTCGAGCAGCTGTTCCACGCGACCGAGGGGTGGATTTCGGCGACCTCCGAGAACATGACCCTCCACGTCGACATGACTGCCAAGAAGGTCGCGCCCTTCCCCGACAGCGTCATGCGCTCGCTGGCGGCGATGAAGGCGGCGCACGAGCGCCTGCCGCGCCCGGAAAGCGCCGGCCGGCGCATCGCCATGCCGGAGCGCTGATGCCGGACCCGTTCGATCCCGCCGCCAATGGCTGGGAACCCTACAAGGACGAAGGCTTCATCGGGCTCATCGGCCCGTTCTGGGTGCGGCCGTGGGGCGACAGCTTCCGCTACGCCTTCCTCGCCGAAGACAAGCACCACAATCGCCGCGGCGTCGTGCAGGGCGGCATGCTCATGACCTTCGCCGACCGTTCGATGGGCATGACCTGCTGGTACGCCAATGGCCGCGTGCCGCAGGCGACCGTGCAGCTCGACATGCAGTTCGTCGACGCGGTGCAGATCGGCGAATTCGTCGAGGCGCACTGCAAGGTGGTGCGGCGCACGCGCTCGCTGATCTTCATGGACGCCGAGCTCAAAGTCGGCGAGCGGGTCGTGGCCACGGCGAAGGGCCTGTGGAAGACCTTGGGCGCGCCGAAATCGGGCTAATTCCGCGGAAAATCCGGCCCCGGCCGGCTCCGGACCTCGAAATCGCCCCCCACGAATGCCATGTTTGGCCTAGACAGAATCGTTGCGGCGCCTGAGCCGCACCCGCTCCTCACATCCCGTACGACATGTCCGAGCCCAAGCGTCACGACCCTGTTCCCTCGCGCCAGCCCGCCGCCGGCGGCATCGCTGCGCGCGCGATGGCCGCGCGGGCGAACAACCTGCCCTATCTCGCCGACCTCAATCCGGAACAGCGCGAGGCGGTCGAGACGCTCGACGGACCGGTCCTGGTGCTGGCCGGCGCCGGCACCGGCAAGACCCGCGTGCTGACGACGCGCATCGCCCACATCCTCAATCTCGGCCGCGCGCATCCGAGCCAGATCCTCGCCGTCACCTTCACCAACAAGGCGGCGCGCGAGATGAAGGAGCGCGTCGGCCACATGGTCGGCCAGGTGGTCGAGGGCATGCCGTGGATGGGCACGTTCCACTCGATCGGCGTGAAAATCCTGCGCCGCCACGCCGAGCTGGTCGGCCTCAAGAGCGGCTTCACCATCCTCGACGTCGACGACCAGATCCGGCTGATGAAGCAATTGCTCGAAGCCGAGAAACTCGACGAGAAGCGCTGGCCGGCGCGCATGCTCGCGAGCCTCATCGACGGCTGGAAGAATCGCGGCCTCACCCCCGATCAGGTGCCGGCGGGCGA
>Ga0265342_10002689_pt1 | contig 15126 bp, 14 predicted proteins | sample 4CB327metaG_FD_203125 | JGI IMG/M metagenome (GOLD analysis project Ga0265342, IMG submission 203125) | Rhizosphere microbial communities from Carex aquatilis grown in University of Washington, Seatle, WA, United States - 4-CB3-27 metaG | ecosystem: Host-associated > Plants > Roots >...
TTGCCCGTCGCAATCAGGCTGCGCAGACTGTCGTTGACGTAATACCCCCAAGCGCCCGAGCAACCGCCGTAACATTCGACGGTCGGAACCAGACCGACGTGCGTGAAGCGGAGCTCGGTCTTTTGGCGCTTCCTGGCGATCTCGAAGACGATCTCCGTGCCGTTCCATTCGGTCTTGTCCTTGACGAAGTTGAGCTTGGCGTCCGTGACGTGCCACACGACTCGCTTTCCCGGCACCAGCTCGGTGATCTTCTGGGTGCTGCGGTGAACGTCCTTGTAGCGGTAACTGAACTCGGCGCCGAGCTTGTCGGTGTTGCCGTCGATTTCTCCGGACCACCATTCACGGACGTTGTTGACGGCTGCGAAGACTTCTTCGGGAGACTGGTCGACGATGAAAGAGGTCGTGAAATTGCGAGTGTTCATGATTTTTCCTCCGTTGCGATGCGGGTGTGAAATTCGGTTTCGTTTCATCTTCATGGTCGTTGTTGTTCGAGCTTCTGAAGACAAGACGACGTGGGGGCCGAAATTTCATCGCCCGATTCATCGAAATCTCGCCTGCGCCGGGCGTCTGCGTCGGCTGCAACCTCGGGAGGGCACGCGGCATCTTCTAGAGGGATGTTCGCCAAGGCGAGGGACGAAGACTTCCGGACGCAGGTCGAGCCTCATCGGAGGGCGATCACGCTGCATTGCTATCGGATGCTCGGCTCGCTCCAGGAAGCTGAAGAAGTCGCTCAGGAAAGCCTGCTTCGCGCCTGGCAGCGGCTTGATGAACGGAGGTCGAGCGGTTCGACCCGCGCCTGGCTGTACAAGATCGCCACCAACGGTTGCCTCGACCTCCTGAAGACCCGCCGCCGGCGTGCGCTTCCCCATTTGCTCGCCCCGCCGACGACCCCGGGAGCGGCCTTCGGCCCGCCATTGCACGAGGAGGTTTGGATCGAGCCGGCGCCCGATTTCCTCTTCGACGCGGCCGATGATGTGGAGCCCGGACCCGAACGGCGCGTGGCGATGCGCGAGAGCGTCGGCCTAGCCTTCATTACCGCGCTGCAATTCCTGTCGCCCAAGCAACGGGCCGGGCTCCTGCTCGTGGACGTCCTCGGCTGGAGCCCCGAAGAGACGGCGAGCCTGCTCGAGACGAGCGTTGCTTCCGTCAACTCGCTCCTGCAGCGGGCGCGCAAGAAAGTCGAATCACGGAGCGAGGAGAGCAGGCCCGCTTCAGGAGCAAACGACGAGGAGCTCCTGCACCGCTATATCACCACCTGGGAAAGCGGGGATCTCCACGCCTTCACCACTTTGCTCGCCGAAGACGCTCGTCTGTCCATGCCGCCCCAGCCGGAGTGGTACGCCGGGCGCGAAGCCATCCACCGCTTCCTCGCGCACATCATGGCCACCCAGCCCCACCGCTACCGGCTGGTTCCGGTGGCGGCGAATGGTCAGGCTGCGGTGGCGGTGTACACGGCGCCGCTTGCGGTGGGGGACTTCCGCGGGGAGGCAATCAACCTCGTGTCGATGCGTTGCGGTCAGGTCACGCAGATGACCCGATTCGCGGCACCGCGGCTTTTCCCGTCGTTCGGCCTTCCCGAGCGCCTTCCCAGGCATGCCTCAGGCTCTCCGCACTAAAGACACTGGCGAAGTCGCTGGCGCCTGTGGCGCCGCGACCTCATACCGACGATACTCGGAAAAACCGTCGAGAACTATGCCTCGACCTCGCGTCTTCCACTTCGTGACTGACTGCACTGGTGGCTACCCTAGCAGCCGAGCTGACGTGGTTCGCAGTCGGAAAGCGGTACGGCAGGCACGCCCTTCACTTCGTCTTTCGTCTATCGCCTTCGCCAGAAGAATTCTAGTTGCAGGGCCAATATCCCAAGGCGCATTGCCCACGGACAAGTTCCGCCATGGCCCAAAGAATGACCCAATCTGGGTCATGCCTCGGGTGGCATTTCCGGGCACGCTGAAGACATGATGGCAATATCTCCCGACTCGACCAGCGCAGTTGGCAGGAAGGCCCTGACCAGTGCGGTGGTTTTGCAAAACGGCCGCGCCTTTGGTCCTTGTGCAGTCGAAAGCTTGGCTGCGGATCAGATCGCGTTCTTTGGTGGTCCTGCCGCTGGTCTCGTGCCAGGTGAGGTCGCGGTAGTCATGGCGTTTGCCGACGGCCGACTGATGAGGCTCGCGGGAAGCTTTCGGCATACCGACGTTGCCTCCGGAAAATCCCGACACTGGCACGTGGTTTTCCAGCATCCCAGCCTAGACGTCGAGGACAGCTTCCAACAGATGATAGTCGAGCAATTTGAACGTGCCCGTGTGCCGTTGATTGTTGCTCTCGACGGCGGCCGGCTCGCCCCGACCCGCCTTCGCCGCGACCTTTGTCAACTTGGACGCGACATCCTTTTCTTCGACAATGCCCTGGAAGCGCTCTGGTTCATGGACGATTCACCAGACCGCTTTAGCACCATTGTCGTGGACCTCGGGTTCGTGAAGGCCAATGGCGCCGAGGTGCTATCGTTCTTGCGCGACAAGTGGCCGGGAAAGCGGTGTTTGCTAGCGTGCAACCGGGCCGTAGTCAGCAAAGAAGAGGTTCAGGCATTGCGGCCGGTCGTGCACGGAATCTTGAGCTTGCCGTGGACACAAACAACTCTCGAAACGTCGTTCGGCATCCTTCCCGCCGAATCGTCCGCTGTCCCCCGACGGGTTCTCTTCGTCGACGATGAACCGGCGGTGCTGGAGGCCCTTCAGCATCGGATGCGGAAGTACTTAGTCGGATGCGAGGCGGTCTGGGCCACGAGCGGCCAGGTCGCGCTTGCGGAATTTAGGGCGCGTCCTTTCGACGTTGTCGTCACCGATCTGCGCATGCCCGGCATGGATGGGGCGACTCTCCTCCGCCAAGTCATGCAATCGGCGCCAGGAACACGTAGGATCGTCCTGTCTGGTTACGACCTCACGGATCCGGCCGGAGTCGCGGACTGCGTCCTGCACAAGCCCTGCCCAACGGAGATGCTGCGCGATGCCGTTTGGGGGGCGCCGTGATGGCCCCACCGCTACGGCAAGGTGTTTCCACGACGACCGCGGCTTCTTGCGAGAATCTCGGTCTGCGAGTGCATGTCGAGCTTCTCGAAGATCGACTTCAGGTGATTTCTTACCGTATGCCGACTGATGAACAGAGCCTCGGCGATCTGCGAGATGCGCAAGCCGTCGACGATGAGGTCGAAGACGTCGTGCTCGCGGGCCGAGAGGGTGGCGAGCAATCCAGGATCGAAGCCGCCGGTGCGCGCAAGATCCGGCCGGTTGCCCGGTGAGGCGCTTTTCGATGTGGACTCTTTCGCGGAAAGATCCAGGCCCTCTAGCCGCGCGAAATCCAGTAGGCGCGCGGTCATCCTGGCGTGCAGGGCCATGCGATGAGCCTCTCCGATGGCTGCGCGGAATTCTTCTGGCCGGCATGGCTTCTGGAGAAAGCGACATACCTTGGCCTCGTTAATGGAACGAACGGCCGACTCGACAGTAGCGTGCCCGGTGAGAAGCACTCGGCCGGTGTCAGGAAACTCGCGCGATACGATGGACAGGAACTCGCTGCCGCGCATTCCGGGCATGCACTCGTCGGATACCACCACGTCGACTTTGCATCGGCGCAAAATACTCAGCGCTTCGTCGCCCGAGTGCGCCTGTAAGACCACAAGGTCCAAGCCATGCAAGAGAGCGCACAGCCCTCGTGTCACTTGCTTTTCGTCGTCAACGAGCAGAACCGTCGTGCCAGACGGCCACGATTGTGCCGCGCCCTCTGAGCTTCGAGCCATGTCCATGTTGTATTCGGTAGAAGCAGCGAAGGGATGAAGCTCGCCAAAGCGTGAGACCAGATCGTTCAAGAAGTAGCGAAAACTGCCGAACAAATCTCAATACCCAGCCCGCACGCACCCGATGCGGACCCGCATGCCGGGTGGTGTGGCAGGGGTCCCCGCAAATCGTGCGGGGCCCCTGTGCCGATCAGCCTAGACTAGGGCGCAACTCGCCGCGGGGCTGTGATCAGTTGCAGGATCCGGCGGTTATGGCAGTACCGGTACCGGTGGCCAATGCGCCATTTCGACAGGAGCAGGTGCCACCTTGGAAAAGCCAACACCCACTCGCCGCTCCGCTCGCCGCCAACGGCGTCCCACATTGATTTTGGCAGGCGGTTGCGGTGGCCGCAGTCGGCGTTGCCACGGCGGTGCCGCCACAGCCCGTGGCGTTGCCGGGGTCGGCATCGCACGCAAGCGGAACAACGAAGGTCGCGGTCACGTTTATGTCCGCCGTCATCGAGACGATGCAGGTGGTGTTCGTGCCGGTGCAGCCACCGCCGGACCAGCCCGCAAAGGTCGAGCCGGAGGCGGGCGTTGGGGTGGCCGTCAAAGTCACGTTGTTGCTACCAGGCGCGAATAGGTCCGAGCAGACCGCCCCGCAGCTGATGTTCCCCGAGTTGGACGTCACCGTCCCGCTCCCGTCCCCGGCCAGGCTCACGGTGAGAGCATGCTGTCCAGCCGCGCAACTACCGCCGGGAGACGAGCCGCCGCCTGGAGTCAGGGTTCCGTTTCGACAGTAGCAGTGCTGGTTGCCGCTGAGGACCCAACACCCGCCGTTCATCCCCGCCGCCGCCATCGCCGTCTCGCATCCATCGTGGCAGCCCTGCGCGGTTAGCGACGTGCCGAGGTCACGTTCCACTGGGGTAGTGGTGTCCGTGGAGCAGTTCGCGGCCAAGGCGTCTTGGACAGTCGTGCAGCCCAACGGCGGGACGAACGTCGCCGTCACCGCCGTTGCCGCCGTGATCGACACGGTGCAGGTAGTGCTCGTGCCCGAGCAGGCGCCTGACCAGCCCGCAAACACCGATCCGCTCGCAGCAGCGGCCGTCAGCGTAACGCTGGTCCCGTAGTTGTACGAATGGGAGCAGCCCGTCCCCGTCCCGCAGTTGATTCCCGGCGCGGGCGACGTTACGATCCCGCTCCCGGCTCCGGCCGTGGTGACGGTCAGAGCAAATGTCGAGAGCGTGAAGGTCGCTGTCACATTTGTCGCCGCGGTCATCGAGACGGTGCAGGTGGTGTTGGCGCCCGTGCAGACGCCGCCCGACCAACCCGTAAAGGTCGAGCCGGTCCCAGCGGCTGCCGTCAAGGTCACGCTGTCATTGGCAGCAAATAGGGCGGAACACGTGGTTCCGGTCGTCCCGCAGGCGATGTCAGTGCCGGAGGTGACCTCCCCCGTCCCATTGCCCGCCTTGGTGACGTTCAGAGCATAGTCCCCGCGCGCACAGGTCCCGCCGGAGTCGGTGCCAGTGGCGCCCAAATTGCCACTTCGACAAGAGCAGGTGGCGCCGCTCAGCATCCAACACCCGCTCGCCGTACCCGCTGCCGCCATCGCCGCCTGACATTGGTCGTGGCAGGCCGTTGCGGATGTGGCACTGAGCGTGCCGCCCACGGCAGTACCCCCGCAGGTCCCGGCGGTGGCGACTGTCTTGCACCCCACCACCGGTGCGAAGTTCGCCGTCACAATAGTATCGACCGTCACCGATAAGGTGCAGGTATCGACTCCTGTGCAGCCGCCGCCCGACCAGCCGGTGAAGGCCGAGCCCGTCGCGGGGGTCGCCGTCAGAACGACGCTAGCCGTAGGGGCAAACGATGCCGCGCAGGTCGCCCCGCAATTGATGTTTGTTGCGGCAGCCGGGGTCGACGTCGACGTGACCGTTCCGGTCCCGGTTCCGGCCCGGACGATGGTCAGGGTATTCGCCGGGAGCGAGAAGGTCGCGGTCACGGTGGTCGCCGCCGACATCGTCACGGTGCAGGTGCTCACACCGGAGCATCCGCCCCCTGACCAGCCCGCGAACACCGAGCCGGTCGCAGCGGCTGCCGTCAGAACGACGCTGGCCCCAGAACTAAAAGGTGCCGAGCAGGTCGCCCCGCAGCTAATGCCTGTCGGGGCCGACGTCACCGTCCCAGTCCCGGACCCGGCCTTGCTGACGGTCAGAGTGTTCTGCACCGCCGTAAACGTCGCTGTCACGGCAACATTGCCCGCCGTGAGGCTCACGGAACAAGGAGTGGTGCCGGTGCAGCCACCCCCCGACCAACCCGTAAACGTCGAGCCGGCCGCTGCAGTCGCCGTGAGGACGACCGGGGTTGTGGCAAAGGTTCGGCTGCAGGTATTTCCGCAGTTGATCCCGTTCGGGGCCGGGGACGTGACAGTTCCGGTACCGGTGCCGGCCTTCGTCACTGTGAGTGTCGCGTTGGTGCAAGCCCCGGCGGTGCATGCCGGCGTCGGGAAGGCACATGCGACGGCCGCGCCCCACTGTCCGGCGGCCGAGCACGTCTGCACCGCGTTTCCCGAGCACTGGTGCGAATTGGGCGTGCATGGGGCAGTATCTATCCCACTGCCATCAATGCCTCCGTCAATGCCACCGACATCTGCAGGCCTATCAGCGTCCGGGCGATCAGCTGCAGGGGCATCGCCGCCGGACCCAACGTCCCTGCCACCATCGATGCCGCCGGGACCGGTCGTGGACCCGCCGGCGCCACCGTTGCTGGTGCCTCCCGAGCCTCCCCGCGGGGTGGTGCCCCCGTCGATGCCGCCCGCACCGCCGACGTTGTTCACATCGGCCGAGGTGTCCGTGCTGCCGTCAAGGGGCGTGCCGCCACCCGCGCCACTCGCGCCTCCTGCGTTGGCATCAACGGCAATCGCGCCGCCCGTGCCACCTGCCTCGCCAGCACCACCCTTGGCATCGCCGGCCTTGTCTGCAGCCGCGTCCTTATGTACGACGGTGGTGCCGCTGTCGCCACACCCTCCCGCAAGCATGCCCGAACCTAGAATCATTGCCGAACCAAACACAGCGAACAGTTTGCGTTTCATGGCTGCGCCCTCTCGTTTTGAAAACTGGCGCCATTCTATAGATGGATCAGCGGTTGGCAACCGCGTAGGTTCACACAAGGGTGAAGCTCCAGACCGCACTGCTCGAACCGGCCCCGGATGGCCTCCAACACCTCGCGGGCCTGATCCTCGCTCTTGCAGTGGACGATGGCATCGTCCGCGTACCGCTCGAACTGGACGTTCGGGAAAATCCGTCGCATCCAATGGTCGAACACGTAGTGCAGAAACAAGTTGGCCAGCAGCGGACTTACGACTCCACCTTGCGGCGTGCCCTTCGTCCGGTCCTCCAGCGTGCCGTCTGGCTGGGTGTAGGGGTGTTTGCCTATCTCGCTGGCCATCACCGCCGCCGAGATGGGCGTGCTGGTGTTCGGTACGCTTCACACCAACAGCGCCAGCAAAACCATCGACCGCGTGATCGACGTCTTCCCCACCGACCAGCAGCGCCAGGTGCGATCGATGCTGGCTTCGTCGCTAGCCGCGGTGGCGTCGCACTTGCTTCTGCGCACCGCCGACGGCAAGGGCCGCGTGGCCGCCCTGGAACTGCTCTTGCGCACGACCGGCCTGGCCAACGTCATTCGCGAGGGCAATACGCCGATGATGACAAGAAACGCTTCGAGGAATTCGCGCCGCTGGGGTAGGCGCCTACCCGCGCGCGCCTTCGCAGCCGGCATCCACCGGCGCGTCCTCGACACACGCTCCCCCTGCGCGGAGATGACAAAACAAACCATGGAACCAAAACCGGAGTCCGAGCGTCCCAATGAAGCGTGGCAAGATACGCATTCTGGCGCGGACAGCGCGAACGGCTAGCAAGCGAGGCGGAACGAGCGCCGCAGTTCGCGGCCAAGGACGGGCCGCGAGTTTCACTTCTGGCTACGGACGCACTGGCACACGCTGACGCCCTATTCAATCTAGCCTGCTATCTCACCGCCAACGCCAGCGAGGCCGAGGATCTGGTACAGGAAACGTATGCGCGCGCCTTGTCCGCCGGCGCCTTGTTCCGGGGCGGCAGTGTCAAGGCATGGCTATTTCAAATCCTGCGCAATGCGCATATCGACCTCTACCGTAAAGCCAAAGTCCACGCTCTCGCCACAGAGTTGGAAGTTTGGGAAGGCGGCGCTGAAAGCGGAGGTGGACCATCCGAAATCACGACCAATCAAATGCGCGCATTGGTGGCAAGCGACGTAGAGAAGGCTCTCCGCTCGCTTTCGGCGGATGCCCGAACTACCGTCCTTCTGGATGTCGAAGGACTGCGCGAGGGTGAGATCGCACAGGTGCTTGGGTGCGCGCCGGGAACCGTGAAATCGCGGCTGGCGCGGGCACGGGGGCTGTTGCGACTGAAACTGAAGGACTACGCGAGGTAGGTCATGGAGTGCACGGTCGTCCGCGAACAACTCGCTCGATTCGGAGGCTCTACTGATTCTGCTTTGGAGCCGGTAACCCTGCGGCACATCCGCACCTGCCCGGCGTGCTTGGAGCATCAGTCGGTCGAGATGGAAACCGACGACCTTCTTTCGGCGAAATTGCCGCGCTTTCAAGCTCCCCCTCGGTTGAAAGAACGACTGCGGGCCATGACTTCCGACAAGCTCGCCGCGCAAGAGTCTTATTGCCGAGCCCAGTATTCGCGTTTTCGGAGATGGGCCATTCCGATGGCCGTAGCCGCGCTTTCTGCTGCGGCCGTGTGGGGCGTGCTCCGTATTCAAAACCGCGGCAACGACAACGCCCTGGTCGCGGAGGCAGTCAACGATCATTTGCGCATCATTTCGAGCTCACATCCAGTGGAAATCGAGAGCGGCGGGATCCACCAAGTCAAACCATGGTTCACCGGACGTCTCGATTTTGCACCCCGCATATCGTTCTCAGGCGACGACGAGTTCCCCCTGCAGGGCGGCAGCGTGGGCTACTTGCTCGACCGCAAAGCTGCGGTCTTCGTCTTCAAATGCCGGCTGCACACCATCACCTTGTTGGTCTTTCCGAATACTCGATTGACGTGGCCAACGTCCCGTCCAATTCGCCTAGGCGCCGAGGCCGCTGCCGAAAGTCGGGCTGGCGGCATCGATGCGATCGAGCAGGAGTGGCGCGGTTTCAATGTCCTCGCATGGAAGCGTGCCGATCTGGGATTCACGCTCGTGTCTGACATCAACCGCGCCGACCTCATCAAACTTGCCACCCGCATCGCTGAACCCTGAAATTCCACGGAACCAACCGACGCTCTCGTTCGTTCCAATGTTGGAGGTTCCACATGGCATTCCAACATAGTCGACGAGATATTCTCAAACTGATGGGCGTAGGCGGTGTCGTCTTCGCCTCCGGACTGGCAGGCGCGACCGGGCTCGACAAGCGCGGAGGCCGCGACAAGGCCGGGCGAAACTTTTTCTTCCTGCAGCTCTCCGATACGCACTGGGGCTTTCAGGGGCCGCCCAACCCGCGGGCGGATACCACCTTGAAGGAAGCCGTCGAGACCATCAACAGCGTGGATTTGCAACCGGACTTTGTGGTGTTCACGGGCGATCTCACCCAGACCACTGAGGATCGCGAACTGCGCCGCAAGCGCATGGCCGAGTTTCGAAAGATCGTTTCAGAGCTGAGGATCAAGGATCTACGCTTCATGCCTGGAGAACACGACGCCGCTCAGGACGCCGGCGAAGCGTTCAAGGAGAACTTCGGGGCCACGCACTACGTTTTCGATCACAAGGGAGTTCACTTCGTCACGCTGGACAACGTGTCGGATCCGAAGGGCGCCGTCGGGGATGCGCAACGGGATTGGCTGGCGGCGGACTTGAAGAAGCTCGGATATGACGCCCCCATCGTGGTGCTCACACACCGTCCGCTTTTCGATCTGTTCCCGGCCTGGGATTGGGCGACGTCGGACGGAGCGAAGGTGATCGACATTCTCCTGCCTTATCGCAACGTCACGGTCTTTTACGGACACATCCATCAAGAGCACCATCATCAGACCGAACACATCCAGCATCACGCGGCCAAGTCGCTGGTCTTTCCCCTGCCTGCGCCAGGTTCGGTCCCCAAGCGCGCGCCGCTTGCTTGGAATGTGGACAAGCCCTTCGATGGACTTGGCTATCGCCGCATTGAAGTCGGCGCGGCAAGCGACAAGTACCAGATTCTGGAACGACCGGTGACCAAGGGGTGACCATGCTTGCCCGTAGGATTGGAACGGGAATGGTGGCGTTGTGCTTGTTCGCCTGCGCACACCCGGCGGAAGACACCAGGGTGATGGCAACGAATCCATCCCAGGAGGCCAAGCCTGAAAAGGCTGCCTCCTCAGCACCTGCGACAAGCACCGAGCCCGCCGCGCCGGTGATTAGGATCACCGCCCACAAGTGGAGCTTCACACCCGACGAAGTCCGTCTTGTCGTCGGCCAGCCCGTCATCTTGGAACTCGTGTCTCTCGACGTCACCCATGGCTTCAATGCCCCCGATCTGGGTGTTCGCGTCGACGTCGAGCGCGGCAAATCAATTCAGATTCCGGTGCGACCCGAGCGCGCAGGAACCTTCACGTTTCACTGCGACGTCTTTTGCGGAGACGGGCACGAGGAAATGTCGGGGCGAATCGTCGTCACGCCCGCGCGTTGAAGCGCGTGGCTCGATGGATGCTGTGCAAATGCAGGTTTGGCTGGGTCCGTCTTGATCCTGAAACTTGAATCGCGCCTCAGTGGTCCCGCGGTTGGGGTTCACTCCATAAGAACGGGAGGCGGAGGCTGGCCACAGCCGAAGAGCACCTGGACGACGTCGGACGACTCGGAGAGCGCCTGGTCACAGAAGCTACCGTGCAACGAAACGATCTGTGAGCTCGCGCCGAAACTCCATCCGTTGCTTGCGTCTTGGGGAACCATGTTCTTGTCGAGGTAGACGGCGACTTGATTGGGGTAAGGCGGTGTTGCGGCGAGAGCAAACGTGCAAGCAGCCCCTTTGCTGATAGAGACCAATGCCTCGGTGAGAGCATCGGCTGACTGGGCTGGATAGTGCTTGCCGGTGCCTCCGTTTTGAGCGAAGGCGTCCAAGTTCGCCGCGCTCGTGCCCGTCCCGATGCCGATAACGTAGACCAGAAATCCCGCGTCGGTAGCTGCGGTGATGGCATCCATGGTCCCCATCACGTCATCCTCGTAGACGGAGGGCGGAGAACCGCCACAATTGGGTTTGCCATCGGTGGCGAGCAAGAGCATCTTGCTGTTGGTATCGGTTTGGGTCTTGAGATAGGCGGTAGCCGCGATAATGGCGGCCTCTGTCGGCGTTTCGCCCTCAGGCGTGGTGGCGGCCATCTCGGCTTGAATGGCGGCGGTCGCGTTAGCGGCGACTGGGACCTCTACGCCGCTGGCTACCTGGCACGAGCCCGCGCCTGGCGAGGAGAAGAGCTTCAGCCCCCAATTCAGGAATGGCGTGGAAGACAGGGTGCTGGCGAGCGCTGTTACCAGGCTAGCCCAACGTGTTGTGCAATTTGAAGTGTTGGCACAAACAACACTCGGATTGCTCGACGGATCGCAGGAACACTCCTCGCTGATGCTGTAGTTCATCGATCCCGAGCGATCAAGCACGAGGAGCACGTCGGCTGGTTCGCGAGTGGCCGCAGAAACCACGACCCCGCCGCAGCTGGCGTCAGCGATTGCTGGGCCGCCGTCTCGACGCCGATCCATGGGCGAGGCGCTATCCATCGGAGCTAGGTTCGCGGCGTCGTCCAAGGGGGGAATTCGTCCGCAGCCCGCGGCCTGTGCGACCAAGAGCGCGAGCAGGAAGACCGGACCAAGCCCGCTGCGCTTGCCTATCTTGCGCGTCCACCCGATGGCATCGCGCGGATGTTGGTTCTGCATGGTGGCCTTCCTCATGACCCAATTTGTCCCTCGAGGTCAATGCGCCTTACCGAAAATCATTCTTTCCATGGGGCATGGGGGACGGACCTTCCTAGAAGACTCTGGCACCACCCCACGCGGCACGACCCCACGCCTTCGGGCCTTCGCCCTTCCTAGAAGACTCTGGCACCACCCCGCCGCCGGCACCGCCTTCGGCGCCTTCGCCGTCGTGGACGCGCTTTCGAGTGTATTTATGTGGTTACCCTGACGGGAGGCCTCTAACGCCGCCGGCTTCAATGAGTAGTTATACAAGCACTACGGAATGGACTGCAGGCGACGGCGAATGAACCACTATGCAGCCTTGACGGCCAAGAAAGGGCATCTATTCCTTGCCCCACCTGGACCAACCACAATGGCCGCATTCTTGACTGGCCGCACTGAAAATTCGCCAAGCCAGGAAGAGTGACCTGCCGCATCGCGGGCATCTAATACTGATTAGGGAAATCCATGATAGAGAGAGTGCCAGAAGCCAGAGCCCTGCAACCACCACCCCTAGTCTGCCCCAATGCAACAATCGGGGTAATTGCATCCCGAGGAGGTATATGCCTGGGAAAAAGCCGATGAAGAGTGCGGAGAACAGTCGTCTTCTCCGCCCATAGCGATACCAAACATCAATACTAGAGTCTTTCATGTTCGCTTTCCTGAGCGTCGGCTTTTCGGGACAGACGTCTGCCTCGATTTGCTAGAGTGCAGCGGACGATCTCATGGTGGCGTAAAACGTGCGAATTGCGGAGGTCGTGTACAGGCGGGCAATACTTGGGGGCGGCTTTCGCGAAAGGACGCAAACATGGTTCCTACACCGGAACAACATACTCGACGAGAAAGTGCTGCTCCGTCAAGTGTGCAGGTGCATCACGGGCCTTGCAGAAGAAGCACTCGGAGAATCGGTATTGCAGTCGCTTGTGTCTTGGCCGTACTAGCTCTATGGGGCGTGAGAGAGGGATTTGTTGCGTATCAAAGGTGGCGTAGACTGCCAAACCCTAGCACGCCAAGTGGCGCGCCCATGGTCTTGGATGCGAAACTTGCGCGGATCATGGCGGAAGAGGCAAAGCCAGTGAGCGAAAGCCCGGCTTTTCGCCGTCTGCTGCTCCGGAAGGGTGAAGAGCTCAAGGCGCGTGGCGAGAAGCTGACTTTTGAGAAGGGAGTTGAGGTTGGCAAGATGTCGGGTACTGTGCTCGCGTTACGAGGGATTCCGCGCTTACCTGACGCGGACATGAGGTTGCTGCACTCTCTAAAGGTCGCGATGTCTCTGCGATCAGAACGTGCTTGTCCCTGCGTTAGCAATCCTCTTTCCTGTGATCCATCGGACCTTGCGGACGGGTACTCGCAATTCAGCGAGGAAGAACTCCACACTTGGGCTCGCCTTTCTGCGAAAGCTGCACTACTGGAACTTGAAGCAACGGAACCCCTGCCATCGACCAAGTCGGCAATGGAGCAGGGGCTACAGGCAATCCTACCCCTCCTTGGTCAGGCGGATCAGAAGAGGCTGGCAGCTGCTTTGAACTCGCGTTCGACTGTAAGCAAACCCGAGTCGTGTTTCGCGATTCGCACAATGTATGGTCGTGCCGAAACTCTGCCACCTGCCATTGGCATACCGTTTATGCGGGGATTGGCGTCCTGGGCGCTCCCTCCGCCACTTTGATGGCAAAGTCCTCGCGGGCATTGCTAGAAACCTCTGGAACCGCCTTCGGGTCTTGCGGGCGCCTTCGAGTCTTCGCGGGACCTTCCCAGAAGACTCTGATGGGGTAAAGCGGCCGGCCCCCCAAGCGACATAATGTCGCTGATTCAACCAGAACCAACGAGGTGACCGGCCATGAACTACTGTGGAATCGATCTTGGTAAGAAGTCCAGCCACTTTCACATTGTCGACGGAGCACGGAAGACCGTGACCGCCGGCAAGTTTTCCAACAACGTGGAGGCGATCGGGAAGGTGTTCGCTAAACGAGAACGGTTGAAGATCGTGATCGAAGCAAGCTGCAAGGCTTTCTGGATGGCCGACCGTTTGAGCGAATTTGGCCATGAGGTGGTCGTTGTCGATCCAGGGCGAACCAAGGCCATCGGCGCGGCAAGAATCAAACACGACAAGTTGGATGCGCGCGTACTGGCCGAGCTATGTCAGACGGGGCTGCTCGCCGTGGTCGATATCCCCACCCAAGACCAGCGTTTGGCACGCTTGCCGTTTACATCGCGTGACACGCTCGTGCGCGCACGAATTCAGATGACGAACAGTGTGCAGAGCATTCTCGACGGCGAAGGAGTCGAATTGCCAACGGTATGGAAGGGCAACTTCAGCGACGTCATCCGCAGCGTAGCGCCACGTATGCCGTCGGCGATGATTCCCATCGTCGAGCGCCTTCTGAAAGGGATCAACGAGTTGAGCAAGCTCATCGACGAGTGCGACGAGGAGATCGAGGTCGTTGCCGAAAACGATCCCGACATCAAGTTGCTTCGCACAGTGCCTGGCGTTGGCATCCTGACTGCCGCCGCTTATGTGCATGTAATCCGCGACCCAGGTCGATTCAAGTACGGTCGCCTCGTGTCCGCGTATCTTGGCCTGGTACCGTCGCTGTACTTCTCGGGTCAGACACACGTGAAGGGCGGCATCACCAAGCACGGCAACAAGCATTTGCGCTGGCTGCTGCATATTGCGGCCACGGCATTGCTGCGTACGCAGAGAGATACCGCGCTCAAGCGCTGGGCAAGCCATTTGGCCGAACGGATCGGGCGCAAGAAAGCCAAGAGTGCTATCGTCAGAAAACTGGCCACGATCCTGTGGGCCGTTTGGTCCCGCCGCAACCCCTTCGAGACGCGCCTGCCGGTTCAAGAGACAGCTGCTGTCAGCGCCGCGTGAACCAACCGAACTGACCTTCTATGCCTTGCTTCCCTTTTCAACCGCGACGATTTCGGAGACGATTTTGAATGTCATCCGCACGGGTGAGTGCTCTTGGTGCCATGACCAGCGCCGGCCATGCCGGTTGCCAAGCGTCGCAACTCTGGTTGCACCCCCGTTCGGACCTTTTCATGTGCCCGGGGCATTGTTCCCCGACGACGAGCACGGATCGATGGCTGAGGTGACCTCTTCTTCATTGTCGAAACTCGCCGCGCCAACCCCGGCCGCCACCGCCGGATCCGGAGGCCAATAAGGAACCAGCCACTCGAAGAAAAATCTTCTTGACCCCGCGGGCCGCCTTATCGATGGCACCACCCCCCGCGCACCACCCCCGCACGTTGAGGTTGAGGCTCCGTTGGAGAACTGATTCTTGGTTTTTGACAAGAACTTCTGCGATGGCGACGATTTGTGGGAAGATCTCAACATGGTTGCGAAGTTAGACAGATACTCAATTGTTCATGAACCCGCCGGGGCAACCTACCGGGGCCTGCTTGCGTTTTGCAAA
>Ga0265342_10002690_pt1 | contig 15120 bp, 13 predicted proteins | sample 4CB327metaG_FD_203125 | JGI IMG/M metagenome (GOLD analysis project Ga0265342, IMG submission 203125) | Rhizosphere microbial communities from Carex aquatilis grown in University of Washington, Seatle, WA, United States - 4-CB3-27 metaG | ecosystem: Host-associated > Plants > Roots >...
TCGCTCGAGGCTTCGCACGGTAAAGTGCCCTTCGGCCATGTCTTGGAAATGATCCATGAACGCCGCGTTGATGGCCGCGCCACCGACCGCGCCCAGGATTGGCACAAGCCCGGCCGCAGCCTTCTCGGCCACAACCACACCGAAGCGCTCAGCGACGGTAGCAATGAGACGGACCAACACAGGTGCACCTTCTTCGACGGCGGCCTTTCCAGCAAGATACTCGGCAGCTTCGCTCACGGCTCGCGCGAGCGCGATTCGCACGGCGTAGTACGCGCTTTCGGCGGCATCGTCCGCCTTACTTCTTGCGCCGAGGGCGAAGACCTCGATACAGGCAAGAGCGGCCTCTGGCGTGCGCAAATCCTCGCCCTTGCTGCGTGCGATGTCCGCCACGGATCGCAACATGATCGTCGTACTCACCGGCAGTTCGATGGGCAACGATGCAAGGCCGAAAGCGCCGCCGGTCGCCCCCGTAGCGATGACGGCAACCTTGTGCCAGATGTTCGATGGTTCGTGGCCGCTCTCCCCACCGAGAGTGGACACGGCAACCTTGAGGGCCTTTTCGAGGGCGGTTCTCGTGGCGGTTTGAATCGCTGTTGAGGCTCTCTCGGGCAAGGCCTGGAGCAACTTCTCTATCGGTGTACCGACCGCGTTTGCGGCTTTGGCGATGAATCCTGGATTCTCAAGCAACTTCTTGGCGCGGCCCAGATTGGCCAGGTCTGATTCGGTCATGCTCGGCTGCTCAGGCATTGGCTTGTGATCCCTTCTTGAAAGTCTAGTCGATAGCGAAAGCGCAGGCATCTCGTCATTGGAATCGCGGCTTGTCGAGGTAGACTGCGCTCCAAGCGCATCATCGCTGGAAAGACGTCGCTATGCATAGCCGAATCACAGACGCCATCGCCTTGAAGTCCTCCCCGGTGGCGGTGCTTCTTACCGACGACAAGCCAGAGGCTGCAACGCAGTTCAAGGAAGGCCGAATGGGCTGCGTCGCTGCCATGCTGCTGGCTGCGGCCAAGGGTCGCATCGTGGTGTTCGACCGAAAGACCTTCGGTTGTCCCGGCGGTGGGACTGGACTCGGGTTCGGCGACTGCTATCCCGGCTTTCCCATCGACCGTCTTCTCTCGACCGGAGGGCAGGCCACCCTCGCTAGCGGCCGACCCTACGACATGGGCGAAGGCGAGCGATTCCATACAAGTCCGCAAGTCTCCGAGAAGTGGGTTCGCAGTTTACCTTACCGTGATGTCCCAACCGAATACATCGTCTTCAAACCGCTCCAGCAGGTCACAGAGCAGGAACAGGTCTCGCTCATCATCATGCTCGTCAACCCAGATCAGCTATCGGCTCTGGTGACCCTGGCCGGCTTCCGCAGCGGGGCCATCCACGCTGCCCTTTCGCCTTGGGGCGCCGCCTGTCAATCTATTCTGTTCGCCCATGCCGAGGCCGACAAGGAGACTCCCAGCGGAGTCATTGGCTTCTTCGACATTTCCCAACGCGACAAGGTCGACAGGGAAATCCTCTCGTTCACGATGCCATATCGGCTGTTTCTTCAGATGGAATCCGACGCCGAAGAGAGCTTCCTGCGTACCGAAGCTTGGCGCAAGCTTCGGGAACGACAATAGCGGTTGTGATACCTTGGAGTGCTTGGGCCCGCTCGTGACCCAAGCCGCTTGGTAACTATCCTTATGGTCTGCTTTGTCGTAACCTATATGGGTTCCCGCACGCTACGTGGGAGAGAGGCAAGAATGAATCGTCTAGCTGTGCTCATCCCCATGGTCCTGGCCTGCTCCTCGCCGCTGAAATCGAGGGCACCAGACGGTGGGTCATCGGACGGCGGTACGACAGGAAGCGGCGGCGCCGTGGCTGTGGGAGGTGCAGCGGGGACGGGCGGGTCAAGCTCGGCTGCTGGCGGTGCTGTCGGTCGTGGCGGTACCCCCGCTGAAGGAGGCGCCCTTGGCACGGGTGGATCCATTTCGACCGTAGATGCTTCCGCTTTTACTTCCGACCTAGACACTTGCTCGAGCGATGCCGACTGCTTATCGTCGTGCATCTGGATTACCGCCCCCACGACTTCGAGCGAGTGCACCGCCAACTACTGCTGTGGCATGACACGGCTCAGTCAGAAGAGATGTGACACCAATCAGGCTGCATGGGCATCCTATTGCCCCAACCAGGCGCCCACAAGCGAGCCCTGCCCGTGCGTGGCGATGTGCGCAAAGGAGACATTTGGCTGCGTGGGTGGCCGGTGCACGACTTCATGCGCACCCGTCAACGATGCTGCGCCCGATGTTGCTTTCGTCGCCAACGGCGGCGCATCTGGAAACGGCGGAAGTGGTGGCGTGGGAGGAGCCAATGCAGGCAGCGGCGGAGTGCCAGGTAACTCGACTATCCTGGACTTGTTCCCGCGGGACAACACGATTGCTGGGTGGACGGTCGATCGAAGCAATTCGGTGACCGCTGGCAGGGTCGCAGCTACGGCAACGACGAAGGTCGGTGCCGAGAGTCTTATCGATGGTGCTTCGTCCGCATTCTTCGCAGCACCCTCTATGCCGCTGACCTTCGCTTGGCAAAACTACGTGAGTACGACCGTGACCGATGCCCCCGCGCCCAGCTTCGCGACCGTGTCGCTCTACGTCCTGCAGATGGCCACTGCCGAGCAAGCATCCGGGCTCTACACGTCGCTGCTCACGAATCCGCTCTACTCCGGGACAACTTGGATCGAGCCCAGCTCCCCGCTGATCGGAGACGACTCTCGCATCGCGGACACCGGTGACCACTGGTGGATCAACTTCTACAAAGGCAACTTTTACGTCGAGGTCAGCCTGTCGCCCTCTTATGGACCCGCGCCGAACTACACTCCAGAAGACGCAAATACGAGAGCTGCGGCGATGACCTTTTCGCAGGCCGTGGCAAGCAAGATGTGAAGCTTGGCGTCGTCGCTGGCTTCGTGACCGAGTCGGGCACGGATCCACAAAAGGGGTGCGCTGTTCCAGCAGCGCGGACGCGGAGCCGAAGGTCGCCACCCTATTGCAGACTTGTGCGGTCCGCTTTAGCGACGGACTCGGTGAGTACGTCTCAAGAATCTGAGGCGACGATGCGGTGCACCCTGTGAAAACGCTGGACGATGGATGCCCAGCGCCGATCGAAAAAGCGGCACAAGCCTTGCGTTACTCGTCTCTAACGATGTGGGGGTATTACGATGCGCATGATGTCGACGAGCCTTATGGGCCTGCTTGTGGCCTGTACGCTCTTGGTGAGTTGCACGAACAATTCTGGCCTCTCGTTCCAGGGGGCCGGTGGCTCCAGTAACGGGGGCACCGCCGCGGGCGGCGCGGGAGGACTAGGGACGAGCGGCGGCGGTGGCTCTACGGGAGGCGCGACTGGCAACGGAGGGACGACGACCACCGACACCGGAGCCGTGAGCGGTGGAGGCAGCGGCCCCTCCGGAGGTAGAGCCGGTGGCGGCGGCACGATCACGATGACCGGTGGCACACGCAGCGGCTCCGGAGGCGTGGCCGGCGGCGTGGGCAGCTCGGCCGGCGGAATGGGAGGCGGCAACGGCGGAACGACCATCTGTCCGTCCATCGCGTGCCTTCTGCCCGCATGCCTGTACGGAACTTTGCCCAGCTCCTCACCCTGCGGCTGTCCAACCTGCGCTCCACCTCCCGACGCCGGCGCCGCACTCGACGCCCCAGTCGAAGACGCCCACAAAGCCGACGGCCCCGCCGTTTGCACGGCCGCTTGTGTTCTACCCAATTGTCCGAGTGGCACCGTGAAAGGTCCGCCACCTTGCAGCTGTCCCATGTGCGCGCCCATCGATGCTGGTCAAGCCAGCGACGGCCCAATGGCCGATGGCCCGATGATTTGTGCCGGAATCGCCTGTCCAATGATCGACTGCTTGAACGGAGACGTGCCAAGTCCAACCCCCTGTGGATGTCCAACGTGTGCTCCCGTGGATGCCGGCGATGGATCGGGCGTAGGCGCCGCTTGCGGTGGAGCGAACGATCCAGCTTGTGCCAGCGGGACGCACTGCGAGTGGTCCGACAAGCTGTGCGGTTCACGTACGCATGGGGCCTGCGTCAGTTTCCCGGGCGGCGTAACCTGCGGCATCTCTGCAGCCCCGGTGTGCGGCTGCGACGGCAAGAACTACCCGAGCCCCTGCGAAGCGGCCAGGGCTGGCGTGGATATCAGTAGCAACACGAGCTGCCCGGAGCCCACGGGCTTGTTTCGCTGCGGTTGGAGCTACTGCGAGCACAACCTACAGTACTGCCATGCCCAAGTTGGCGGGGCGATCACCAACCCAGGCATCTACGCCTGCAATGCTCTGCCCGCGGCATGCGGCGGGGTTCCGAGCTGCGCTTGCGTCGCCGCCAGCCCCATGATCTGCAGCACCAACGCCAACGGTGACGTGACCGCAACCCTGGAAGTGCCGTAGTTTACGGGCAGGTGTTGAGGAAGACACCCCAGCCGTCCGGCCGGGCGAAGACGAGATCCAGCTTGCCGTCCCGGTTCAGATCGCCGATGAGAAATTCGCTGGATTCCGAAGCAGTGGTGCTGGTCCCGGGCAACGACAAGGGCTGGGCGAAGCCTCCTTGGCCGTCTCCCACTCGGATGGCGACCTTTGTATCGGAGTCGGCGACGACGTCCAGGTTACCGTCGCCATCGAGGTCGGCCAAGGCCATCCCGCCGTACTCGGGCCAATTGGGGAGGGGAACGATCTTGCTGGCGTGACAGCCGTCGATCCCCAACAGAACATTCGTTCTAGTCACGAGGTCGGGACGATGGTCGTGATCTAGGTCGCCGACGACGCCTATGGCAAGCGCGCACGCGACCTCCGAGTCGAAGCTGCCGTCACCCTTGCCCAGGCGGTAATGCAGGTTTCCGCCGGCGCCGTACACGAGATCGAGGACGCCGTCGCCATTCCAGTCCATGGCCTCCATGGCCAGGGGGCTGTCCAGCCCCATGGTACCAAGGTAGTTGTCTCGCGCATCGAACGTCGCCTGGTGCTCGAAACGGCCAGCGTCTTGTCCGCGCCAGTATTCGAGAGCCCCGCTTACGCGCGCCACCAGATCGACTCGGCCGTCGGCGTCGAAGTCGGCCAAGAGCACGCCGGTGGGAGCTGAGCTGGTCGAATAGGCCGCGGGTTCGCCGAAGGGCGCGCTGCGATTCCCCGATCCGCGGCGTACCGTCACGCCGGATTGGTCAGTGATGATACTGATGAGGTCTGGAAAGCCGTCCCAATCCACGTCGGCGACAAATGCCTGCCAGAGTTGCATGGTAGAGTCGATGTCACGACGGGTGGGGAAGGTCCCATCGCCTGTGCCGTACAGCAGGCTCATGGGGGCGTTGGCCCCTGGTACGCCGACGAGGTCCAGGACGCCATCGCCGTCGAAATCGCCCAGGGCAGGTCGGTATGGGTAGTATCCTGTGTTGACGGTCGAGGTGAGCGGCAAGACCTTGAAGCTCAGCGCTCCCTTGCAATGGTATTGCTGGCAGGTCCCGGCTTGGCAGGCGATCCCTGGGGCGCACGCTTGCCCGCAGGCACCGCAGTGATTATTGGACCGGCCGAGATCGTAGCAGAGGAGCGCATTGCCTTTTCCACACGGGGTGAAGCCGTCTTGGCACTTGCCGTCGATGGGCGGATGCGAGCTAACCGACACTTCCGTAGCCGGCGAGCCGTCTTGGGTATTGGCGGCAGAGTCGGGGTGCGCGGACCCTAGGAGGGCACTTCGTCCACAGGCGCCAGTTAGCGCGACCAGGACGAGTAGACAGGTGGGGGCGGTGGCGTGTTTCGCTGTCATTGTCGCTGTCATTGGCAGGTGTTTCCCCAGGTTTCGCTCTGCCCGGCGAGGGTTGAGATGACGATGTCGGGGCGCTGGTCCCCGCTGACCTCTCCAATGGCGAGATCCCAGCTCGAGTCGGGGCCGAGCGAGAGCAAGGCGTCTTGTAGCTGGAAGGTGCCATCCGGGTTCCCGAGAAGCACGGCCATAAAGTTGTCCGTGGTCACGGCAGAGGGGTCGTTCGGGTAGTTCGGGCCGAAAGAGAGTTCTTGGGTGAGGCAAACGAGGTCGAGTTGTCCATCGCCGTTCATGTCCGCGGCACGCAGAATTGGAGCCATCGATCCGCCGAGGTCATAGTAACTGATGGAAGTGAATGCACACGCACCCAAGCCGAGGATGACTCCAATGCTGGCGTTGCTGGACACGCTGCCGCCTTCTACCCCCACCGCCAGGTCCATCCGGCCATCGTGGTTGAAGTCCGCCACCACATACGGAGCTCCCATCATATTTGGAAAGGAGACTCCGCAGTCCACAGGCTGTTCGAACGTGCCGTCGCCTCGATTGTACAAGATCACCACGGAGGAGCCCATCACCACGAGATCGGGACTTCCGTCCCCGTTCCAATCTGCGATGTAGATTGCAGAGGTCACACCTGTGGCGTAGGTCTTCGACAGATGAAGCGCTCCGGTGCTGTCGGACAAGTACACGCTGAGCTCTTCTTGACTGTAGGTGGGAGGTGTCACCAGATCGGGCCAGCCGTCGCCCGAAAGGTCGCCCACCGCGATGGGGTTCGTCATCCCGCTCACGTCGGTGGCAGAGGACAGGGTCAGGTGACCGTCGCTGTGGCCGAGCCATACCTCCACTCGGGATGGTGGGGCTGTATAGTCTGCTGTCGAGAAGACCAGGAGGTCGTCCATTCCGTCGGCGTTCACATCCATGGCAGAGATGCTGCTCATCTCGAAGGCCGAGTGATAGGTGTCGGGTGTCGCGAAGCCACCCCCGGGCTGGCCCAGGGACACGCGAAACGTGCTCGAGTGCAAACCGCTGCGGCCAATTTGCCAATCAACGAGGTCCAGGCGACCGTCGCCATTGACGTCCGCGAGGAGATTGAATGGTAGTAATCCCCCAGGTTGGCTGGAAGCGTCTGAGGGACTCGTCCCCGATTGGCTCGAGAACGAGACCACACCCGAGCACACGGTCTGTTGGCAGAGGCCCGCTTGGCACGCGATGCCCGGTGAGCACGTACCGCCGCAAGTGCCACAGTGATTGGGGTCGTTTTGTAGGTCCACGCAAATGGCAAAGACACCGATTCCGCACAGGCTTTGCCCGCTCGGGCAGGTGCCATCGGCCGCCGGCTTGTTATTGTCCGGCTTCTTGGCCGTGCCTGTCTTCAAGGTTCCGCCACAGCCAAGACCAAGGACGATCAGGCCAATCAAGAGCTCGCTGGCGAAGTAGTGTTGGGCTCGCATGCTTGGTTAATTCCGTGAGACAGTCGGGATCTTTCACCTTTATTCGAAGCGAACACCAAGGCCCACGCCAAGCTGCAGATCCCACGCGTTCAGCGCTGCGCTGTCGGCAACGCCTGGGCTACTCGACTGGATCTTCACGTTCTCCGCGTGAACGAGGCGCACGAGGCGCGCGTCCGACCAGAGACGGAATCGGCCGAGCCGCAAGCCCGCACGGACGTCGGCGACCCCACCGAAATTCGTTATCGAGTCCGCTCGATTCGTCTCGTACCCGGTGCCCTGAGCGCGCGTGAGGGTTCCGACCAGCCCGACTTCGCCCGAGGCAAAGACATGCGTACGCTGAAGGTGGTAGGTCAGCGCGGCGCCAATGAGGAAACGCAAGACCTGGTTCGTACCGCCCTCCATCGCCACGTCGCGCGCGGATTGGTAGGCACCGAGCACGCGGACCCCGACGCCACCGTCCCGGGGCGTGCGACCGACGCCCAGCCAAGCTCCGGGCGCGTGGCCCCAAAGCGGGGAATAGAAGGCGGCGCCGTCCAGCTCGAGGACGTGGCTGGGCTTCTGCGCCGGGGTCAGCACCGGCGCAGGACTGGCTACCGTCAACACGGGGGTATCGGTGGGACGCGCTCCTAGCTCGCCGGACCACGCGGCGATGACCACGGCGACGCTCTCGGCACGCACGGAGCAATCTTTGTCGGCAGGGATTTCGCGTCGCACGGCAGGAGCCTCGCCCAAGCTCAGCATGAGCCGGTCGCCCGCAACCTCGACGGTAACCGTCTGCCCCGACCCTTCACCGTCGGGCGGAGCCACCGGCAAGGCAGCACGGATCATCTCCGCGCTTGGACAGGTGGCATCGCCGCGCACGACCACCATGGGCTGCGCGTGCGCAAAGGCCGCCAACGCCGAGGTCATGGCAACCACGCCCGCAGCTAAAAGACGCCGACGATTCATGGCACAGCTTTCAAGAGTGAGGCGGCGGGGCCAGCAAACCGCCCACCGGGGAAATGTCGCAAGTACAGGTCGAGGTCGGCGCGGGCGCCATCCTGGTCGCCCAGTCGGCTGCGCGCGGAGGCGCGCCCCCACAGTGCACGTTCCTGGATGTTCCGGGCCTTGGCGCTCGCGGCGGGCAGTGAGCTTAGCGCGTCGTCGAAGTCCTGCTCGGCTTCTCGCCAGCGCTGGTTGGCAGCGCGCAGCTCGCCACGCACGACGAGTTGCTCGTCACGGTTGGGCAGCGACGCGAGTGGAACCCTGTCCAAGACCGATAGCGCCTCGTCCCGCAGCCCGAGGGTGAGCAGCGCCTCGATGCGCAGCATGGTTGCCTCGGAGTGAAGCGCGCCCTTGGGAAATCGTTCCGCGTGCTGCACGAGCAATGCAAGCGCGGTCCGGGCATCGTGACCATCGCGCAATATCCTCATGGCCTGGCCGAGCAGCGACTGCTCGACGGCGATGGGAGACGGCGCCCGGGTAGGCGGCTCCACGATCGACGGCGCCATGTTGGTTGCGTCGCTGGGCACGGGCGGCGGCGTGGGCTCGTTCAGGATAGCGACGCGGACGGTGGCCCGATGCTTCGCCGGTGCAGGGACGGGCTTGGGCTCGTCAGGGACTGGCATGGGTTCGTGGGTGGCGGGCTCGCCGTCGTCGGGGACGGGGTCGGACAGCGCGGGCGTGGCTGGCAAACGAGTCATCGGCCGCGGCTTCCGATGGCTGGGGATCGGTGCCGTGGCTGGGGCTCTGCTCACGACGACAACCGGTGCCTTCCTGCCCCAGAATGGCACGACCACTGCGCCCACGACGCCACCCATGCAGAACGCGATACCGACCACGAGCGCGACTCGCAGGTAAAGTCGAGGCCGTATGGCACGCAGCCGTTGCGACGTGCGCAGTCGCCAGCGCAACGTGGGGAGCTCTTCGTCCGGAAGCTCGCGCCCGTTGCGGAACATGCGCCCGACGCCGAGCGAATCCTCGGTCTCGGGCAGACAGGAAAGCCGCGGAGGGTTGGCGACAGGCTTGCTCATGGCCGTTCCCCTCGCGAAAGGATCTGCATCAGCCGTTCGCGGCCGCGATGGAGTCGGACCCACACGGTGCCGAGCGGTACCCCAGTCAGCCGAGCCACCTCTTCGCCGGACAACTCTTCGAGCTCGTAGAGGATCAGCGTGGTCCGATAGACGTCGGGCAGCCGATCGATGGCCTGGTACAGCCGGACGTTCTGCTCGTGCCGTTCCAGCTCGTGCTGAGGCGTACGGGGCTCGGGAGGCACGAGCCCGGTCTGGTTCTGTCCGAACAACCATCGGCGAAGCTGGCTCTTGCGCCGTTTGGTCCACACGACACGCTGAGTGATACCGAAGAGCCAGGTGTCGATAGTGGCCTCGCCTCGAAACTGGAACCCCTTGCGGAGCGCGATGAGGAAAATGTCGTGCACCAAATCCTCGAGGTCGGCGGACGGCCCTGCCAGGCGTCGCGCCCAGCGCTTCACCTTCGCCAGGTGTTGGCCATACATCGTATCCGTGGAATCCGCGGCGGGTGCGGATGGCACGGATGTGCCAGAGGTGATAGCCAGGCGCGGTTTCATGGTTCAGATCCCGATGCCATTGATCGCATGAAGGACGAGAACCTTACCCAAAAATGCTCCCCAGAGTGGGTCACGGTTGCGACACGGATGACCTCGCCTGAACGAGGCGCAGCGCGTTCGGCGCCAATTTCCTGTCACACCGCGAGCTGCTGGCCAGAATGGGGCCCTTTGAGCGCCCAAGAAGGACGGCGCGCAACTTGCAAAGGGTGAGGCGTGCTCCGGAGAAATGCCCCAATGAGTTTGCTCCTCCCAACCAAGAAGGAACCCATGAAGGTTTGCAGCTCTGATGACCTACTAGCAGAACGGGTCTTGCGCCTCGAGGAACAGAATGCCCGGCTCAGGCGAAGCGTCGCGCGGCTCCGCATCTATCGGAATATGGCGTACCGGGATCCCCTGACCGGACTGTGGAACCGCCGCTACTTCGAAGACAGGTTGAAAGAGGAGCTCAGCCGCGCGGAGCGCGCTGGCATAGGTCGCTGTTTTTCTGTCGGCATTGTCGACCTCAACGGATTCAAGGAGATCAACGATCGGTACGGCCACCTCGTGGGTGATGAGGTCTTGAAATGGGTCGGGAGTTTCCTGACCACACACCTGCGACCACACGACGTCGCATGTCGCACCGGTGGCGACGAGTTCATGTTGTTGCTGCCAGATCTCCTGGCAGCGGACGCGGTTCACGTCATCGCCCGCATCCGCGCGCAGCTCTCCCAGGCCAACCTCGGTCGCGTCGTCCCCGTCAGCCTGAGCATCGGTTCCGCAAGCTGGCCCGAGGTCTCCAAGAGCTGCGACATGTTGCTGGCAAGCGCTGACGCCGCCATGTACAAAGACAAGCGCGAACAGAAGAGCTGTCCAAGTCCAAGAGACTACCGTACGGCCGCGTGATTGCAGTCCGTGATTGCAGTCAGCGTAGGATCTGCGAGTTGACGATATTCGCAGGAGCCTTGGCGATGACGTAAAAGCCGGGAAGGTCCGGGGTCTCGAATGTCCCACGGGGGTTGTTACGGGTGAGCGAGTCCTTGAGCGTGATGGAGCCGGTTTGGTCGTTGCTGACGAAGAATATGGCGCTACCGCCCTCATTGGCCATGTTGTTTTCGATCAGGCTGCTCGTGACGTTGAGCACGATCTCGTCGCCGTCATTGTAGATGGCGCCGCCATTGCCGCCCTGGCCACTGTTCGCGCCGTGACCGACCGCTGAATTCTCCGAGAGCAGCGAGTTCAGAATGTTCCACGAAACGCCAATGCTGCTCAGCGCGCCGCCATTGGCGCAGGAGTTGCCGAAACCGGCCTTGCCGCCAAACGTACTGTTGACGATCCAGACGGGCCGCGCCGGGCCGGCGCCAGCATCCACCAGGTAATCGAGCTTGCGAATCGCGCCTCCTCCCACATCGGAGCCCAGATCGTCGCACACGTTGTTGAAGAAGCGCGAGCTCAGGACTTTCAGGCTGCCTCCCTGCGCGTAGATCGCACCGCCACCACCATCGTTGTTCGTCCCTTCGGCAATGCCTTTGGCACTACCGTCGATGAACGTGATGTTCTGCACGACCAATTCGACGCCCGGGTTCGTGTTGCAGTCGCCGGGACCCGGCGGGTAAACCTGCGTCTTGTCGCAAGTGGCCATGTAGAGAATTCGGATCGAGCCCCCGCCGCTTAGTGTCACTTTGTTCCCGCCATCGATCACGAGCTTGGTCCCCTTGTCGTTGAAGACCTTTGCAGTCGACGTGAGGACAATCGTGACAGGATCAGGCCCACAGTCGAACGTGATGACGCCGCCCCTGGCGACCGCCTTCACGAACTCGTCCCCCGTGCAGTTCGCAGGGGTACCGCTTCCGATCACGGTCGTGGGCGACGACACGTCTTCGGCTTGACCCTCTGCAGGAATGGTCGCATTTCCGTCAGAATAGCCGGCGGGCGGTCCGTCTTGCGGATTCGTCGGTGGGAACGCTCCCTGACTGCTGCACGCGCTAGCTGTCACCAGCGTCATCCACGTTGCACCAACCACAGTGGCGTTCAAGACCATCTTTTCACGGTATCACGCCAGATGTTTGCACACGAGGGCGCTCACCGGCGCCCAAACTGGCATGCCCCTGACGGGCGAAGTCGCTGAAGGCGCAAGGACTGTGGACTTTGACCGCAACTGTTCTAGTCTAGCTGCGGTAAGGAGCGCGTTGTGAAGACGAAACCAGACCCATCGGATCCAGCCGCCGTCCAGACTGCCGCTACGGGCTCGCCCGTCAAGGTTGGCTGGCTTGCTCCTGGCAGCAAGCCGGGGGCGGTGGTGGTGGATTTCGAAGGCAATACCGCGGGTCCGCTTGCCGCGCGTTCGGTTGTGGCGCTTGACGAGGGGACCATCCGCGCCGCCGTCATGAGCCGGCAGTCCGTGGTGCTGCTATTTGAGAATGGAAATCCCGGCCTGCCCATCATCGTCGGGTTGGTCCCGCCCGATCCCGGCGCCGTGCTGCTCGGCACGCTCCTGCAGGCACCAGTCGCTGTGCCTGCGAAGCCGACCGAGGCCCGCATCGACGGCAAGCGCGTGGTGCTCGAAGGCGAGCAGGAGGTCGTGCTCCGCTGCGGCGATGCCAGCATTACGCTCCGTCGCGATGGAAAGCTCGTCCTGCGCGGGGCCTACATCGAGACCACCGCCACGGGACTGAATCGCATCCGCGGTGGCAGCGTGAAGATCAACTGACATGGCCCCTTTGGCTCGCCCGATCCCTTGGGATATCTACGAAGAGCACCTCAACGAGGCGGCCTGGCTGTGGGGTAATTGGGAGGAAGCTCTCGATTCCGCGGTCTACGCCCTTGGCGACGTGGTCGTGGGTCCCGAAGAGCGCCTCCTCGCCCATCTGGATGGCCTGGTACTGGGCGGACAGCCGGTGGCACAAAAACTCTTGGTTCCAGCGCTTTCGGGCGACGATCTCGGCGGAATGGCTGCTGCGGCCTGGGTCCTACTGCAAGCGGAAGACGCAGATCACCAGGACGCGGTGATGGGCATGCTTCCATCAGCCCCGCCGCCCGCGCAGGCCGCCATCGGCCGCGCCCTGTATCTCGCCCCCCGCGCAGACATAAGCCGGCTCATCCCGCTGTGGTTCGAGGGGGCGCCACACCTTCGCGCCATGGTCCTCGACATTTTTGGCACGCGCGAGCCGGACTGGGTGCGCGAGCACATCGATCCAGCCATGCGCAGTGGACAGCCGCCGCTGGTGGCAGCCGGACTACGGGCCATTCGATATCTGCGCGAACGCACCCTGCTCGACTGGGTAACGGTGGCGTCGCAGTCCGACGACATCGAGGTCCGACTCGAAGCCATGCGGACCGGGCTCTCGTTCGCGGTCAAGGCCGCCTGGGACGAATGCCGAATCTTCGCTGGCGGCAGCGCCGATCTGTCGCGGTTATCGCTGGGACTGCTGGCCACCAGCCCCGACCCGAGCGATCGAGCCTTCGTGCGTGGCAAGGCCCAGAATGCAGACCCGGGCCTGCATGCGCTGTGGGCCCTGGGCTTCGCCGGCGACGTGGATTCGGCGGACGTGCTCGTACAAGCCATGGCCGATGACAAGAATGACAAGAAGGCGAGAGTCGCTGGCGAGGCCTTCTCGGCCATCACCGGGCTTGCCATTGCCGGCGAGATGGCCAAGCCGGGCGTGACCCAGGGGCCTGACGCCCCAGAGGTAGGAGACGAAGAGCCACCGCCCACCGTCCGCACCGAGGACTCTTTGCCGGAGCCCCTGGTGGAGAAGGTCAAGAAATGGTGGGACAAGGCGCGCCGACAGTTTTTTCCAGGAGCGCGCTACGCAGGCGGCCAGCCGCGCAGTCCGGCAACGCTGCGAAACGCGTTCACGGGTGGGGCCACCTGGCGGCGAGAGGTCTTTCTTCTGGAGCTCGTGGCTTCGGTGGCCAACTTGCCGAAAGTGAATCCGCCCAAAGTGGATTTGAAGGGTTGGGCCCGGGAGCAATTGAGCCAGCTCGAGCCGGCCAAGGCCGCGCTCCCCGGGGTTCCCCGAGTCGCGACCATGGCTTGGGGGGCGTGAGCGATGGGGCACCCCAAGCTGGAGAACCAGACCCCCTTTGCACTCGAAGCCCTTTACCTCACGGACGAGGAGTTTCGTCCCCTGGTCGTCCCGGTCCTCAAGGGAACCTTCACCATCGGGCGAGACGGCCGTTGCATGCTCGCCGACCAGCAGATTGCGCTGAACCTGGGCGGAGAGTACTGGGGCGACGATCCGGAGAAGTCGTCGTACAAGTACGAGCCCGAGGTCGCTTTCGTCAAGCCAGCAACCGACGTCGTGCTCATCGGTCACGCCTATGCCCCCAAGGGTAGCATCAAAGAGATGCACGTGGCCCTGCGTGTCGGCCCGATTGGCAGGGACGTGTTGGTTTTTGGCGAACGGGTCTGGTTCAAGGCTGCGGGTTCGATTGCCATGAGCAGCCCTGTGGCCTTCGAGAAGATTCCCCTCATCTACGAACGCGCATTTGGCGGCTGGGACCGAGACAACCCTGATCGTCGCAAGCACACGTGCGAGCCGCGCAATCCCGTGGGAAGTGGCTTTCGCGCTGCCGGCGGCTTCGTCGAACACATCCACCTGCCCAACCTCGAGGATCCGAATGCGCCGATCAAGAGCTTCGGCGACCGGCCCATGCCCGTCGGCTTTGGCTTCGTCTCGCCACACTGGCAACCACGCGCGGCGCTGGCCGGCACCTTCGATGAGGCGTGGAAAAAGGATCGCTCGCCGCTCTTGCCCAAGGACTTCAACCGAAAGCACCTCAACGCGGCTTCGGCCGGCCTGGTGGCGCCGGGATACCTGCGTGGCGACGAGCCTGTCGTGGCCGTCGGGGTCGTCCCCGAGGGGCGGCTGGCTTTTGCCTTGCCGGGCATCGCGCCTCCAGTGGTGCAGGTCACGCTGGCGGATGCAGCCGCCAAGGCGGTCCCCATGGCCCTGGATACCATCATCATCGAGCCGGACGAGCGCCGAGTCGTCCTACTTTGGCGGGGCAACCTGGTGCTGCGCACGGGGCCGCACGACGTGCGGGAAATCGTGGCAAGCGCATGAAAGCCTGCGCGGGAAGGTTGCGGTGACCACGCCACAGGAAGTCCTGCACCGGCTGGTCGGCCGAGACGGGAAGTCGGCCATGGAGGCCCTCCGCAACGTCGCTACCGAGCCCACCGAGATCGAGGGCTTCAGGCCGCTCGGCCAGTGCCTGGAGTGGCGGCTTGCGGATGCCTATTGGGATGGGGCTGGAGTCATCCCCTTCGTTCGCAACGACGTTCCCTACTTGGTGAACAACACCGGGCGGCTATCGCAGAACGCAGCCGCCC
>Ga0265342_10002691_pt1 | contig 15119 bp, 11 predicted proteins | sample 4CB327metaG_FD_203125 | JGI IMG/M metagenome (GOLD analysis project Ga0265342, IMG submission 203125) | Rhizosphere microbial communities from Carex aquatilis grown in University of Washington, Seatle, WA, United States - 4-CB3-27 metaG | ecosystem: Host-associated > Plants > Roots >...
CGTACTCGCGCGGCGAGCGCAAGTTCTGCGGCCACGATCTGCCCGACGGCATGAAGAAGAACCAGCGGCTGGCGAAGGCGATCCTCACGCCGTCGACCAAGGCCGAGAAGGGCGAGCACGACCGTTCGGTGTCGCGCGCCGAGGTCCTGGAGATGGGCCTGCTGTCGGCCGAGGACTTCGACAAGGCGGCGTTGATGTGCGCGCGCCTGTTCGCGTTCGGACAGGGCGAGGCGGCGCGCCGCGGCCTGATCCTCGTCGACACCAAGTACGAGATCGGCCGCCGCCCGGACGGCGAGCTCTGCTTCATCGACGAGATCCACACGCCGGATTCGTCGCGCTACTGGTACGCCGACGACTACGAGGCGCGTCTCGCGCGTGGCGAGGAGCCGCGCGGCCTGGACAAGGAGTACGTGCGGCGCACGCTGGCCGACCAGGGTTACCGCGGCGAGGGGCCGCCACCGAAGCTCGGCGACGACGTGCGCGTCGAGGCGGCGCGACGCTACATCCAGGTCTGCGAGCTGGTCACGGGGCGGCCGTTCGTGCCCGACAGCGAGGATCCGATCGCGCGCATCCGGCGGAATTTGAAGATCTGACGGCGGCGGCGCGGCCGGAATGCGGATCGGTCTCCACGGTCTCGCGGCGCGCGACGGCGCCGCAGGGCCCTGGCCGAAGTTGGTCGCTGCGCTCGGCGAAGGTGCGGAGGTCGTGCGGGTCGACGGCGGAGGCGACGAGCGTTGTGCCGCAATCGTCGTGTGCGGTCGCCTGACGAGCGACGCTGGCGAGGGCAGGGCCGTGCTCGAATTCGCGCGCGGTGGGGGTCCCGTGCTGGGGGTGGCCGAGGGCTTCGAGGCGCTGTGCGCGCTCGGATTGCTGCCGGGACGCGTGACCGTGCCGCCGGCGGATGAGGGTGGGCCGGAGCGCGCGCACGTGCGCGTCGAGGGACGCGCCACCCCGTTCACGTCGGCGATCCCGGCGGGGCGGGTGATGCGCTTCGATGGTGCGGCCACGGTTGGCCTGCGCTACGAGATCGGCGAGCCGGAAGCCCTGGAGTCGCGCGGGCAGGTGGTCTTTCGCTACTGCGACGCGGCCGGCGGACCTTTCGCCCCGACCCTCCCGCCGAGCGGCGAGAGGGAGAAAGAACGTAGGGTGCGTGCGGCGCGTGTGCCGGTGAGCGAGCCGCCGTCGCAGCTCCGTCTGTCTTCGGTTCCGTTGCTACCGCCGCACATGAGCGCCCGCGCGATTGCGGGTGTTTGTGGCGAAGGCGGCAACGTCGTGGGTCTGCTCACGGCGGCGTCGGCGATCGATGCCATCGGCGCGCAGTTGCTCGGCTCGCTGCGCATGCACCTGCGCGGTCAGCGTTGACGCGGGACAGCCGTCGCGTCCTGCCGGCTAGTCGAAGGCCTTGTGGTCGGCGTCGGTGGGCGGGATCTCTCGCGCCTCGCCGTTCACCACCACCGGCGACGACGGGCTGGCCGCCAGCGGCACAGGCGCCGCCGCCACCGGTCCGCTCTCCAGGGTGCGGGTCGGGCCGCTGCGGTGGCGCGGCGCCGGGTCGAGCAGCCGTGGCAACTCGGCCAGCGCTTGCGCCAGGGTCGGCGTCTCGAGCGGCTCCGGCTTGAGCAGCGCCTCGATGTCGTCGTCGCTGGCGCGCGGTCCGTGCGCCCAGTTGCGGTCGATGACCCGGCGCAGAGAGACCTCGTCGATGCCGTACTCGACGGCGAGATCGACGTTGGTGTCGACGTGGTGGGAGCGTCCGTTGGTGCCGCCCGCCGCCGCGCCCGCGCGCTGCAACGTCGGACGCGGGCCGGTCGTTCGCGCGACCGCGGCCGGCGCGGGTGCGCGCGGGTTGCCTTTGGCCTGCAGGATTCGGCTCAGCGTCTCGCGGCTACCGGGATCGATCTGCACGAACTGCACGCCCATTCCGTGCGGCTTCTGCGGCTCGGCAGGGTCGTACGCCTTGACCCAGATGACCTTGCCCTCGCCGGCCAGCGCGACCGTGCCCGTGGCCAGCTGGACCTCGAACCGGAAAATTTCGCCTTCGGCACGGGGCTGCCGGCTGGCGAGAAAGATCCCCCCCCGAGTGACGTTCGGCGCGAATCGCTCGATGAAAGTCTCGAGATCCGAATAACGCAGCCGAACCCGAACCGTTGCCGTAGCCGTCACGTTAGACCAGGCGGCAGTATTGCTGTGTATGCGGGGCGGCGTCAATCGCGTGGACGGAGCTCGAGTCGGAACAGCCGGCGCGCATTGTCCGTGGTCACGCGGTCGGCTTCCTCGAGCGACATTCCGCGAAGCCCAGCCAGAGCCTCCAGCGTCTTGACCACGTACGCGGGCTCGTTGCGCTTGCCGCGATAGGGGATGGGCGCCAGGAATGGGGCGTCGGTCTCCACGAGGATGCGATCCGCGGGCGCAAACGCCGCGGCCTCGCGGATCGGCCCGGCGTTCTTGAATGTGAGGATTCCCGAAAACGACAGGTACTGGCCCAGGTCCAGGTAGCGGCGCGCGTCCTCGACGCCGCCCGTGAAGCAGTGGATCACGCCGCCGCGCGGCGCTGCGTCAGACGACGAGAGGATCTCGGCCGCGTCGGTGTGCGCGTCACGAATGTGCGAGATCACCGGGCGATCGACCTCGCGGGCGAGGGCGATGAAGCGCCGATACGCCGCGCGCTGCGTCTCGCGCGGCGAGTGGTCGTAGTAGTAGTCGAGGCCAGTCTCACCGATGCCGACGACGCGGGGCGCCCGCGCCAGCTGTCCGAGCTCGTCCCAGTCGCTCTCGCTCATGCCGGCGACGTCGTGCGGGTGCACGCCGACCGAGGCATACACGTCGGGCTCGACCCCCGCGAGCCGCACGGCCTCACGGGCGGCGCCGACGTCGCGCCCCGAGCCGATGCACACCATGGTGGTGATGCCCGCGGCCCGGGCACGCGCCAGCACTTCGGCCCGGTCCGCCTCGAAGTCCCCGACGTCCAGGTGGCAGTGTGTGTCAATCATGGCAAGGAGGGCTCTAAACCTTTCGAACATAACATCCGATAGCCAAGGGTAAGCGGACAGACGCACCCCGGCGCACACTCCGTCGTTGCCGTCCGACGAAAAAGTGGAAGACCTCGACAAAACCAGACCTCTCGGTCCGAATCAGGCGGGGACGCTCGCGCAGGCGATCGATCCAGATGCGTTGCGACCGGGCACGTTCGCCGGCTCATACGTCCTGAAGAGAGAGCTCGCGTCGGGCGGCGGTGGCACGGTCTACGAGGCCCAGCATCGCTTGCTCGGCCGTCGAGCCGCGGTCAAGGTCCTGCGCCGCGAGCTCGCGAGCTCGCCCCAGATGGTCGCGCGCTTCCTGCGCGAGGCGCTGGCGGTCAACATGATCAAGCACCCGAACATCGTCGACATCTACGAGTTCGGCGAGCTCCCCGACGGGCGGCCGTTCTACGTGATGGAGCTGCTCGAGGGGACCGACCTGCGCAGCGTGCTGCACGACCAGGGACGCATCTCGCCGCCCGAGGTGCTCGAGTACCTGGAGCCGGTCTGCTCCGCGCTCGAGGCCGCGCACGCCCGCGGCATCGTTCACCGCGATCTCAAGGCCAGCAACATCTTCATCGCTTCGGCGTCGAACGGCGACAACAGCGCGCCCAAACGCGTGGTCAAGCTGCTCGACTTCGGCATCGCCAAGCTGCTGCACCCCGACGCCGCCGAGGCTGGCCTGACCATGGTCGGCACGCGGCTCGGCACGTCGTACACCATGGCGCCCGAGCAGATCCGCGGCGACGCCATCGACGAGCGCGCGGACATCTACGCGCTCGGTGTCGTGCTCTATCACCTGCTCACCGGGCAGTATCCGTTCCGCGCCGAGACCATGGCTGACATCGAGCGGCAGCACCTGGAGGCGCCGGCGCCTCGGCCGAGCCACGTCGCGCCGCTGTCGCCCGCGCTCGACGCGGTCGTGCTGCGCAGCATGGAGAAGGTCGCGGATCGCCGCTTCCCCAGCGCGCGCGCGTTCTGGGAGGCGCTGCGCGACGCGGTCGGCTCCGCCAAGGCCGACGTGCCCGAGGTGACGGCGCAGGCGGCGGCGATCTACGTCGAGGTTCGCATGAGCCCCGAGGCCGACAACGACAGCGACGAGCTGCTCGACGACAGCTCGGCGGCGCTCGATGCAGCCGAGCAGGCGTTCCGCGACGCGGGCCTGGTGCTGGCGCTCCAGACCGGCAGCGCGCTGATCGCGGCGCGCATCCTGTCCGACGACCGGGAGCAGGCCGCGCGCGAGCGGGCCGCCGTGCAGGAGGTCGCCGAGCGCCTGGCCGAGCAGCTCGCCGAGCGGCCGACCGCGCACCCCGAGGTTCACGTGAACATTTGCCTGCACGTCGACCGCGCGGCCGTCCGCGACGCCGCCGACGCGCCCGGTGGCCGCGAGATCATCGGCGGCGAGATCGTCTCGATCGGGGCCTGGGCCCCACAGGAGAACGTCGACGGCGTGTACCTGACGCCGGCCGCGAGGGGCTGAGCCGCCGGGAGCGAGCGAGCGCCTCGGATCAGATGATCCCGAAGGCGATCAGCGCGGCGACGATGACGCCCATGATCGACTCGCCCGCGACGCCGCCGGCAGCCGCGGACGTCAGGCTCTCCTCGGCGGTTCGGGGCCACCGGCGCCGGAAGAGCGCAGCCGCGGTCGCGCCCAGGAAGATGGTGATCGTGAGCGACGCCGGCATCAGGAACGCGATCCCCAGCGCGGTCGGGGACGGCAGAAAGCGGGCGAGCCGCGTACGCCCGAGCAGGGTCAAGATCGTGCCCAGCGCGATCCCGATCGCCGCCGCGGGCGGTCCGGACTTCGGCAACGACGCCAGGCCGCCGTGGACGGCCTCCGCGGTCGCCTTCCAGGTGACGGCGCTCGTCGCGGGCATCGCCTCGCTGCCGAGCTGATAGGCGCGAATGACGACGAAGTAGACCGGGACCACCACGAGCGCGCCGACCAGCGCTCCGATGATCTGCGCGATGACCTGCGCGCGCGGTGAGGCGTGCAGGCGCTTGCCGGCCTTGAACGCCCACAGCGTCTGAGAGATCTGCGATGAGGTGCCCATCGAGATACCTCCGGCGACAATGGCGTTGGGCGCGCTCTTGGCGCCGAAGCCGAGCTGCATCGCCGTCCCGAGCTGGCCCACGGGCGCGAAGTCGGTTTCGCCGGCCGCGCGGGCGCAGATGCCCCCCGTCACCACGGAGATCGCCAGCGCGGCCAGCGTCACCAGCGGATGCATCGCGAACGTCGCGTGCACCACGACGACCAGAACGGCGACGCACAGCGCGAACAGGGTCTTGTGGAACGGCACCAGCTGCTGCGGGCGCAGCGCACCAGGCGCTCGCGCGCGAACCAGCGACGACAGATCGCGCACCGAGCGCCACGACGACCGCCAGTCCAGGATCAGCGGCAGGAACGCGCTGGGCAGCATCGTGCCGATCGCGGGCCACACCAGCCACGACACGAAGGCGGAGTAGTCGACGGTCGTGACCAGCCCCGCGTGCACCAGCCGCGGCGCGATCACGAGCCAGGTGATCGCGGCACCCAGCAGCATGCTGGCGGCGCCGCGCAGGCCCATGAGGATGCCCGTCGAGGCAAGCAGCGGGCTCCAGGCGACGCCAATGCTCAGGTTCGCGGCGGCCATGCCGCCGATGGTGATCGCCGGCGCCCACATCTGCGGGATGAGGCCCGACGGCCCCTCGCGAAACCAGGCGACGTACATCGACGCGAGCCCGGCCAGGCTGAGCAAGCGCGCCCGGTGCAGCGCGGAGTCGCGCGCGGCGTGGATCGTCTCGATCACCTCGGCGGTCGCGGTCCCGGTCGGGAACGGCAGGTCCTCGACGACGATCAGCTTGTTGCGCAGCGAGACCGCGAGCAGGATCCCGAGCACGCCGAGCCCCATCGTCCACAACACCAGCAGCGAGCCAGGGTAGGTCTTGCCCATCAGCGTCAGCGCCGACAGCGGTCCGCCGGCGCCCAGGACGAACGACATCACCGCGGCCGACGCGGCCGTGGTCTGAGTGATGTTGTTCTCGGCGGGCGAGTAGGGGCGGCTGCCGCGCCGCCGGAAGATCGCGAAGAACGTGAAGCCCATGATCGCGGCGCTGATGCTACCGCCGTCGATGTAGCCGGTCTTGATGCTGGTGTAGACGTTGCCGGCCGCCAGCAGCGCTCCGATGCCGCAGCCGACCAGGACGGCGCGCAGGGTCAGCTCGCGGGGCGCACCGCCCGGATGCGGATCGGGGCTCGCTTCGGCGGGGTCCGGGGACGCTTCCGGGGGCGCCGGCTCGTCGCGGACCACGGGTGCCGTGCTCACGTCGGCGGTTCGTCGGCGTCGCGGATCGCGGCCTCGCGCGTGCGCAGGCCGTGCTTCCAGAGCAGCCGATAGAAATAGATCCGGTCGACGCTGGCGGCGCGTGCCGCGGCGCTGACCCGGTTGTCGTGCTGGCGCAGCAACTCCTCGAGGTAGCGCTTCTCGAAGCTGCTGACCCACGCTTCGCGCGCCTCGCGCAGGGGCTGGCCGATCGCGACGGCGTTCTCGGGGCTGGGGGAGTTGGCCTCGACGACGTGCGGAGGGGTGAAGTCGCGCAGCGCGACGCAGCGCTCGAGGTAGTTGCGCAGCTCGCGGATGTTGCCCGGCCAGCTGTGGCGGACGAGCGCGCCCAGAAACGCCTCGGACAGGATGGTCATCGCCGTGGCTTCGTCGACGCCGCCCAGGTTGCGCAGGATGTGCTCGACGAGCAGCGGCAGATCGGCCTCGCGATCGCGCAGCGGCGGCAACTTCACCTCGACGACGGCGAGCCGGTAGTAGAGATCCGAGCGGAACTTGTGCGCGCCGACCTGCTCGCGCAGGCTGCGGTTGGTGGCGGCGATGAGGCGCACGTTGATCGGCACGTAGTTGTTCGTGCCGATGCGGCGGACCTCGCGCCGCTCGAGCACGCGCAGCAGCTTGGGCTGCAGGTCCAGGCTCAGCTCGCCGATCTCGTCGAGAAACACGGTGCCGCCGTTGGCGGCCTCGAAGACGCCCTGGCGCGCGGCGACCGCGCCGGTGAAGGCGCCGCGCTCGTGCCCGAACAGCTCGCTCTCCAGCAGCTGCGGCGGCATCGCGCCGCAGTCGACGACCAGGAACGGTTTGTCGCGCCGGCGGCTGCCGCGGTGGATCGCCTCGGCGGAGACTTCCTTGCCTGTGCCGGTCTCGCCTTCGAGCATGATGGTCGCGTCGCTCGTGCAGGCCTTGCCGAGCACGTCGAACACGGACTGCATCGCCAGCGAACGGCCGACCATGCGGCCAAATCGCTCACGATCAGAATGCGGGTCGGCTCCGGGTGTGGCTTCAAACCGCACAGAGCCGCCCCCCAAGCTGAGCGCAGCGCGTGCGCCCTGAGGCCCGTTTCCCACGAGCTGACCATCGACCGAAGTCCGGGATTTCTTGACCGGGAAAACGCTGCCGGTCACGGCAAGGCGTGCCGGGTGGGTGGCAGTGCGAGTCGGAGCCCGCCAGCGCCGTGCGTCGACGCAGTCGCTACGACGACGCGGCCAGCGTCGCGGCGCCCAGCAGGCCGAGCTGCGGGTGGGTGACCACGAATGCGGGAATGCGCGCGACCAGGGACGTCATCCGGCCCTTCCCCTCGAATGCGTCGCGGAACACCCCGCGCTGCAGGTAGGGCAGGACCCGCGGGGCGATGCCGCCGGCGATGAAGACGCCGCCGGTGGCGAGCGCGTACAGCGCCAGGTTGCCGGCCAGCCCGCCCAGCACCGACGCGAACATCGCGACGGTCATCTCGCACACCGGGTCGGAGAAATCGAGCGCCCGCTGCGTGATCACCGCCGCAGGGTCGTGCCCGGGCGCCGCCATGTCCGCCCGGGTTTGTTCGCGGATCAGGGACGCGCAGGCCGGCTCCTGTGACAGGAACGTGAACGCGTCGATGAGGCCGCGGCCGGAGAGCACCCGCTCGTAAGAGACGCGGCCGTACTTCGCGGTCAGGTAGTGGACCAACGCCAGCTCGAGCGGCGTGCGCGGCGCGAGGTCGGCGTGCCCGCCTTCCGACGGGATCACCTGATAGCGGTTCTCGGTCGCCGACCAGGTGAGAAACGCCTCGCCGAGACCGGTGCCGGCGCCCAGCACCGCGATCGGCCCGTGCATCACCGGCGGCGACCCGCCGAGGCCGACCAGGAACGACGGCGCCACCGAGGTCACGCCGAGCGCCGCGGCGTGGAAGTCGTTGAGCAGCGTGACCTTCTCGATGCCGAGGCGCGATCCCAGCTCGTTGCCGTCGACGACCCAGGGCAGGTTGGTCGCGCGGCAGATGTTGTTCTCGACGGGGCCGGCGATGCCGAGGCACGCGCGGCTCACGTCGCGCGCCTGTCCCGTCTCGCGCTGGGCGTCGTTGAAGAAGTCCTCGACGATCAGGTCCAGCGACGGCTGCGTCTTGGACGGGTACGTGCGCTCGAAGACCGAGTCGAGCTGCGGTTTGCCGTCGGCGGCGCGCTTCGGCGCAAAGAGTGCGAGGCGCGCGTTGGTGCCGCCTATATCACCTGCGAGGACCATCATCGAATCTCTACCCAAGCCAAGAGTGGGACCAAGAACGGGATCAGGAGGGGGGCCGCGAGATCGTCGACAGCTCGGCGGCCGCGCCCCGATCGCAGAAGATTGCGACCGGCCCCTTGCCGCGAAAGATCGCCTGGCAGGGGAGAAGGTCGGGGCGATCGGGGCCTTCGATCGCCTCCTTGAGCGTCATCGCCTTGTCCTTACCGGCGATCAGGAAGAAGACCTCGCGTGCGGCCTCGAAGACCGGGTAGGTGAGGGTGAGGCGCGACGTCGACAGCTTCGCCACCTGGACGGCGACGCAGCGTCGCTGCCGCTCGGCGAGCGCGGTCGTGCCCGGGAACAGCGACGCGGTGTGGCCGTCGGCCCCCATGCCCAGGATCGCGAGGTCCAGCGGCGCGGCGCCGAGCGCGTCGGCGTAGCGCGCCGCCGCGGCGTCGAGGTCATCGGCCTCGCCCTCCATGCGGTGCACGTTCGCGGCTGGAATCACGATGCGCGACAGCAGCGTCTCGCGCACCATGCGGTAGTTCGAGTCGGCGTGGTCCGGCGGCACGCAGCGCTCGTCGCCGAAGTAGATCGCGGTGCGGCCCCAGTCGATGCGGTCGGCCGCTGTCGACGACTCCGCCAGCTCGTGGTAGAGCGCGCGCGGCGTGTTGCCGCCCGCCAGCGCGAAACGCCACTCACCGCGCGCGGACAGCGCCACGGCCACCGACCGGCGCACGCGGCGCCCAGCGATGCGGGCCATCGCCTGGGTGTCGTCGACCACGATGATCTCGGGTGGCATCAGCATGGTGAACGCACGTACCTTAGCCTGCGCCTCGCGCCGCGACCAGATCCGCCAGCCGCTCGGCGAACGGTAGCACGCGCCGGAGCAGCGGATCGTGCCCCGCCGGCCCCAACGCGCCCACGCACAGCTCGGCGTCGCTGCGCGAGTCCAGCTTCACCGTGCGGGGCGGCGCGATCGGCACGGTGAGCTCGGCGTGGTTGTCGGCGGTGCGGCGCACCCGGTAGGTCTCGCCCGGCCCGCCGGCGTCGAGCGACAGCGAAACGATGCCGCTGGTGCCGCACTCTCCCGGCGAAGGCTTCAAGTCGACCGCGACCGAGCGCTCGCGTCCGTCGCTGCCTTTGCTCGTCGAGGCGAAGCGCAGGCGGATGCCGGTGCCCTTGTCGAAGCCGGGCGCGGCGTCGAGCGGCCGCCAGCCGAGCTGCACCCCCAGCCACGCCGCCAGCAGGAGCGCGCTCGCGATCTTGGGTCCGCGGTGCTCGATCTCGATGTGGCTCGCCATCGCAAGCGGTCCTCCACCTACGGGCGGGTCGAACAGGCCCGCGAACAGCAGCCGGAAGCCGGCCAGGCGCAGCCAGCCGAGGTCCCCGATCTCGACGCGGTTGATCGCGCCCAGGCGGCACACCGCGCCCAGCTCGCGCGCACCGACGCAGCGGCCGGTATCGATCACCAGACGATCCGAGACCGGCAGGAGCTCGTTGCTGAGCAGGCTGTCGGCGGGCGAGGCGTCGAACCACAGCGTGGCCGTCGGCAGGCTGGGGATCTGAAGCGACCTGACCAGTGCGCCGAAGTGGCGCTCGTCGGCCGCGGCGCCCTCGCCGGTGAGCGTGATCTCCTCGGCGAAGACCAGCCGCGCGCCGCCCGGCCGCGACACCACGTTGCTCTCGATCGTCGCCGAGATGCCCGCCAGCGCGTGGCCCCAGCCCCGGCAGAGCGTGATCACGCGCGCGGGCAGCGCGGGCGCCAGCTCGTCGACCAGGCGCTTGACCCGGGACAGCGAGTCGATGCCACGCGCGGGGATCACCAGGTTCCACAGCGCCGCGCGCGAGATCGGCTGCGACTCGCTGCCATCCTCGCCACGGCTCGCCGCCTGCCACAGCGCCGCGAGCTCCTTCTCGATGCGTTCGACCCCGACGGTGATCGCTTCGCCGCGCGAGAACTTCTCGACCGTCGAACGACTCGGCGCGCTCTCCACGCTCAGGGCCTCCGCCAGTGGCGCCCGCCGGCGCCGATGAGCTGGTCGCTGGCCTCCGGGCCCCAGCTGCCGGCGGCGTAGGTCGGCAGGGGCTCGACCGCGCCCGCCGCCGCCTGCGTGATGGCCTTGGCGTGCCAGTGCTCGTGGATCTTCGACACCCAGGTCCAGCTCGCCTCGACCTCGTCGGCGCGCGTGAACAGCGTGCCGTCGCCGAGCAGGCAATCCAGGATCAGGCGCTCGTACGCTTCGGGCGGCTCGACACCGAACGACGAGCCGTAGCGAAACTCCATGGTGACCGGTGCCACTTCCATCGCCTGTCCTGGAAGCTTGGATCCGAAATTGAGCGAGATCCCCTCGTCCGGCTGGATACGAATGGAAAGCACGTTGGGCCGCACGCCCTCGCCGCCACGCCGCCCGAAGAGGAGCCGCGGTGCTTCCTTGAAGTGGATCGCGATCTCCGTCACCCGCTTGGGCATGCGCTTGGCCGAGCGCAAGAAGAACGGGACGCCCATCCAGCGCCAGGAGTCGATGAAGAACTTCAGCGCGACGAAAGTCTCGGTCTGCGAGGTCGGGCTCACCCCGGACTCTTCGCGGTAGCCGGGGACCGCTCGGCCGGCGATCGAGCCCGCGGCATACTGCGCGCGCACGACGTGGGCATCGATTTCACTTGAAGGCATGGGCCGCAGGGCCTTGAGCACCTTGAGCTTTTCGTCGCGCACCCCGTCGGCGTCCAGCGCGACCGGCGGCTCCATCGCCGCCAGGCTCACCACCTGGAAGAGGTGGTTCTGGACCATGTCGCGCAGGATGCCGGCCTGCTCGAAGTAGCCGCCGCGGCCCTCGACGCCGACGGTCTCGGCGCCGGTGATTTGCACGTGGTCGACGTATCGGTTGTTCCACACCGGCTCGAAGATGCCGTTGGCGAAGCGGAAGACGAGCAGGTTCTGCACCGTCTCTTTTCCGAGGTAGTGGTCGATGCGATAAATCTGCTTCTCGGTCAGCGTCTCGTGGATGTCGTGGTTCAGCCGCTGCGCCGTCGCCAGGTCGGTGCCGAACGGCTTCTCGATGATCACGCGTGAGAAGCTCGCGGGCGCCGGGCCCGACGGCGGCGGCACCAGCCCCGACACGCCCAGGTTGCGCACCACCGTGGCGAAGGACGACGGCGGGATCGACAGATAGAAGACGCGGTTGCCGGGTAGCCCCAGCGTTCGTTCGATCTGCTCGAGGCGCTCGCGCAGCGCCACGAACGCCCTGGGGTCGTCGTATTCGCCGGCTTGATAGAAGAGGTTCGGCGCGAAGCCCTCCCACACGCCCGGGTCGACCGGGCGGCGGCGCGCGAACTCTTCGCACCCGGCGCGCATCTCGTTGCGGAACGCGTCGTCGGACATGGCCCGGCGCGCGTAGCCGATGACCGCGAAGCGTCCCGGCAGCATGCGCTCGCGCGTCAAGCTGTAGAGCGCCGGCAGCAGCTTGCGCTTGGTCAGGTCGCCCGACGCGCCGAAGATCACCATGGTCGCCGGCTCGGGGATGCGCTCGGCGGCCAGGCCTTCGCGCAGCGGATTCGGCAGGGTGGTGGGCATCGCGAGGGTGGTCATGACGCGCTCACCGCGCTGCTCTCCAGCAGCGCCGCTCGGCGCGCCGCGATCATGCGCATCAGCGTCGTCATCGAGGTCTCGAACGCCTTCACGCCCTCGACGAGCAGGCGCGCGCACACCTGGTCGAGATCGAGCTCGAGCGCCGCGAACGCTTCGATCTGGCGGTGCGCCTCTTCGAGATCGCGCGTCAGCGTCGCCGCCGGCGTGCCGTGGTCCATGAAGGCGGTCAGGGTCGCCGGCGGCACGGTGTTGACCGTGTCGGGGCCGATCAGCGCGTCGACGTAGAACGTGTCGGGATAGCGCGGGTCCTTCGTGCCCGTCGACGCCCAGAGCAGGCGCTGGGGCTGGGCGCCCTTGGCCTTGAGCGGCTTCCAGCGCGTGCCCGCGATCGTCTGCTGGTACATCTCGTAAGCGAGCTTGGCGTTGGCGATCGCGATCTTGCCCAGCAGCTTCTCCCCGAGCTCGATCTCGTCGCGCGTCCCGCGGCTTTGCTTCTCCAGCAGCAGCTTGTCGCACGCGGCGTCGACGCGCGACACGAAGAAGCTGGCGACCGACGCCAGCCCATCGAGGCTGCCGCCCGCGGCGACGCGGTCGCCGAGACCGGCGAGGTAGGCGTCGGAGACCGCCTGGTATTGCACGAGCGAGAAGATCAACGTGACGTTGACGCTCACACCCTGCCCGGTGAGCGCGCGCACCGCAGGGATCCCCTCGGGCGTGGCCGGGACTTTGATCATGACGTTGGGGCGCCCGACCATGTGCGCCAGGCGCAAACCTTCCGCGACCGTCTGCTCGGTGTCGGCGCTGAGCTCGGGCACGACCTCGACCGAGATGCGACCGTCGACGCCGCCCGACGACTCGAAGACCGGCAGCATCACGTCACAGCCGCGGCGGACATCGTCGAGCACCAGCTCCTCGTAGATCGCCTGAGTCGACTGCCGGTCGGCCACCAGGCGTTGCAGCTCATCCTCGTATTCGGACGAGCCGCCGATCGCCTTCTCGAAGATCGTCGGGTTTGACGTCACGCCCCGCACGCCCTGGTCGACGAGCCCGCGCAGTCCGCCGGTGCGGACGAAGCCGCGGCTGATGTTGTCGTACCAGACGCTCTGGCCGAGCTTGTACGTGGCGGCCAGTATCGCGTTCCTCGCCGTCGTCGTCCCCTTGGCATTGCCCGCGGCCGCGCCACCCTTCGACTTCGTCGCCATCGGAGCTCCTTCTTTCGTCCTGGGAATCATCGTCGCTTGCAGTCTGCCTCCACGTCAGTGTTCCGGGCTGTCGCTGAGCTGTCCCGGCCTTGGGAGACATATCACGGCGGCCGCATCGGCGTGTGTCGGTGAGGTAAAGGCCGGGCTCGACCACCAGGATCGCTCCCGAGGGTCTCCTTACGATGGTGGATCCTAGGAGGCGATCGGCCCACCCGAGGCGGGCTGCTCGAGCGGAATCTCGGGCTCGGGCCGCTCGTAGCCCTGCTCTTTGCGGTAGGGGCGCTTGGTGCCGGGCCATTTGAGCCCGAGCGCCTCGCAGCGGTCGAGGTACTCCTGCACGAGCGTCACCACCGTCCCATGCGACCAGGTGAGCGGCGCCACCGACAGCGGCGCGCCGGTGTACGGGTGGACCTGTTCGGCCAGCACGCCCGACGGGCGCTTCTTGCGCTTTTCGACCCAGGCGAGGATCTGCCGCGCGGGATCCAGGTCGGCGCTGGTCTTGGCGCGCGCGATCGCGTACTGCGCCAGCCACATCGTGCAGATGAACCAGGGGTTGCCGGGCACGGTCGTGATGTCCTTGCCGACCTGGTGGTAGTAGTCGTTGGTGTAGCGGGCGACGCCGCCGACATCGGTCTTGCACCAGAGGTGGTCGCGGATCGCCTTCATCGTCGACTCGACGCGCGGATCGTCGGGCGGATAGGCGCCGAACGCGAACGCGCCGTAGAGCGAGGCATCGATGGTGTCGTCGACCTCGATCGCGCCGCCAAGGTGCACGCGCACCATGCGCGCGAACCGCCCGAGCTCGGGCCGCCACAGGTGCGTGTCCATGCCCTGGCGGATCTCCTGCGCCGCGCTCTCGTAGCGGCGCGCGAGCTCGCACTCGCCGAAGATCGTCGCGAACTGGGCGGCGGCGTGCAGGCCGCCGATCACCGAGCCGCACGTGAACGTGAGGATCCCGCGCCGCTCTTCCCACAGGTCGTAGCTCGGGCCGGGCAGCTTGGTCGTCGGATCGCGGTAGCTGACCAGAAAAGCCGCCGCCTTCTTCACCAGGCGGCCGTAGAGCCCGCGCAGATCTTCGATGTCGCGGTAGCGCTGGAAGTGCTTCCAGAGCGCCCAGATCACGAGGGCGGTCTCGTCCTCTTGAATGGGCAGCTGGGGCGTCTGCGTGCCGCCGTCCCCGTTGGGCCCGATCCAGGGATGCCACGACGAGCCGAGCGCGCGGTCGGGCGTGTACTTGTGCATCAGGTAGCCCTCGGGCGTCAGCACGTCGGCGCAGAATTCGAAGAACCGGCGCGGCGGTTCCTGGTAGCCGGCCAGGTCCAGCGCGTGCGCCACCAGCGCGCCGTCGCGCGGCCACATGTACGAGTAGGTGTCGCGCGCGAACGTGGTGATGTCGCTGTCGTTGGCGGCGATGATCGCGCCGCCGTTGTCGATCTGCGTGCGCAGGATCAGCAGCGATCGCCGGTAGAGATCGACGATGTCCGGCGACAGGTCGAAGAAGTCGATCGGCTCCTTGCTGACCCAGAGCCGCCAGTAGTCACGCGTGCGCTGGAGAAACGACGCCGGGCCGCGCTCGACGACCTTGGCGTTCAGCTCATCGACGCCGTCCCAGTCGCCTTTCCAGCGGGGGCCGGCCGCGATCCAGTAGAAGATCTCGCTGGTGCTGTGCCCGGGCACGGGAACGTGCGCGGCCACGACCGAATCGACCGCGCCCTGCGCGATCGGGCTGCCGCTCAGGTTGCCGTCGTCCTCGGCGTCGCGCCAGGTCCCTTCCTTGCCCGGCTGCCCCTTCTGG
>Ga0265342_10002696_pt1 | contig 15111 bp, 13 predicted proteins | sample 4CB327metaG_FD_203125 | JGI IMG/M metagenome (GOLD analysis project Ga0265342, IMG submission 203125) | Rhizosphere microbial communities from Carex aquatilis grown in University of Washington, Seatle, WA, United States - 4-CB3-27 metaG | ecosystem: Host-associated > Plants > Roots >...
CCTATCCTAAGCCTTGGTATCTCTTCGCTTTCAAATTCGTAGATAACGGATTTTATTCCGTTCTGTCCGCCGTCGCTACCCGAGGGCCTGGTTCTCAGCGTTCCGAATTCAAGATTAACATCATCGTATACTACAAGTATTTTTTCTTTGGGTACTTCGAAGCGTTCAGAAAAATCCTTTACCGCTCTTCCGCTCAGGTTCATGTATGTCATCGGTTTCAACAGGACCACTTTTTCATCGTTATACTCTGCCAGTCCCGCCATGAAAAGTTCTTCTTTGGCGTTAAGCGGTGTTTTAAAGAAATCCGCGAGTTTATCTATAACCATAAACCCAATATTGTGTCTTGTGTTGTGATACTTTGTTCCGGGGTTGCCTAAACCAGCAATCAGGTACATTATTAAAAGGGACTACCGTTATTTCTTTTCTTTTTCTTTTCCCTTACCTTCTTCTTCTTCTTCATCCTTCTTACCCTTAGCAATTACTTCGGGTTCGGCAACGGCTTCAGCGCCTTCAACAGCCGCAGTTTCAGGCGTTTCAACCTTTTCAACTGCAGGCGGTACAACTGAAACTATAGTAGAATCAGGATTATCAAGAATTTCAAAGTTCACAAGCGTAATATCGCTAACGTGAATTGAGTCGCCAATCTTCAGGCTTTCAATATTAATATCTATGTGAGAAGGTATATCTTTAGGCAAACATTCTACTTCGACTTTATGCATAGTGTGCTGAACAACTCCGCCGTCTTTTATGCCGACGGGAGCGCCAACCAGTACAAGCGGAATTTCGATCTTGATGGTTTCGTTCTCAGAAATCCCGAGAAGGTCAAAATGAACGGGCCTGTCGGAGATCGGGTCGAACTGAACATCTTTTAAAATGCAGCTGTAAACGCCGGTTGCGCCTTCAATGTTGAGGTTAATTATTTTCACATCAGATGTGTGCGTAAAAGTTTTTAATACAGTTTCTTTTACGTATATAGGTATGGGTTTAATCTCTCTTGAATAGATCACGCCGGGAATATTACCCTTTTTCCTGTTACCTTTTACCGTAGATTTTCCTACATCTTCCCTTTTTAATGCGGTTAGATTAGTCGCTGCCATTATAGATATTCCTTTAAATATTTAAAAAATCGAAATGTTACGAATCCCAAAAATAGCAAAAATTGAGGATTTAGTCAATGTACGAAAAAGTGGAGATAGAGGCAAAAGAAGCAAAAAAAAGCCAATTCGAGCTATTTAAAATCTATAGCTGAACCCAAGAATAGGAACCCTGGGGAACTGGAAATTGGATCTGACCTCGCGATAGTAGTTGCTCCAGTAATAATCGTAATAATTTACCGCGTTCAGCACATTAATCAGCTCAATATATACTGTTAACTGGGTCTTGCCAATAAGAGTCTGGTAGTCGACCCTGAAATCAAGCCTCGAGTACTCAGGCATCTCAGCTTTGTTATATTGAGTTTTATCATAAATACCTGTGTATGAATCAAGCGACTTGCTTACATCAAACGGAGTATACGGACGCCCGCCCGCATATTTATATCTGGCGCTTAAACTTAAACCAAATCTGGTTTTGTACCCGATAATTGCCGTGACCTGGTCGTGCGGATCAAACTCCGCAGGCTGCACGTCCCCGGCAAGCGCTAAAAAGGCGGATTTAGTATGCGAGTAGCTCAGAGTCCAGTAGAAACCGTTTCCGGAATTTTTTCTCTGAAAGGTGAATTCAATTCCTGTAAAATATCCGTTACCCGAGCTTACGGCGCGGTCAAGAAAATTCGGGTAGATATCCACGCCGCTGTTCACGTAAATATAGTTTGGGTCATAAACGCTGACGGGGTAATTGTAATATTGCTTCAGATATGGTTCAACGGTGAATTTCATATCATTGGAGATATAATGTTCGAATCCCAGGACTATTTCATCAACCCTGATAAATTTCAGATCCTTATTGTGTTCATCGGAAATAACCCAGAGCATTTCAGGCGACTGGTAATAAATTCCGGCGCTGGCATTTAATATATTTGATGTAGAAAGACTATATGTAATTCCAATTCGCGGCGAGAAACAGTACCTGTCATTTATCATCGCGAAGTAATCAAACCTCACGCCTGTATTTAATTTGAGCTTTCCTTTAAGCAAAGTTGAAACTAAGTTGAATCCGCCGTTAATTTTAAATGTATTCAGGTCGGTATTAATATCAACTTCAGGAGAATAATAGTTGGATGAATTCAAACCGCCCATTTTATAGACAATATACTTCGAATTGTAAAAATGCGACGCAGCAAATACATCCAGGTTAAACTGCCTGTTGAACCTGTATATGAAATCCTGTTTAACGAATACATCGTTATCGCTGATATTAAGATTGAAATTATTATAATTCACATTGTAGTAATTCCAGTTATATCCTGCGGTAAAATGGTATTCGGAATTTAACCCGCTCTTTATGTAATTAAACCCGGTGGTAAGAATTTTCGCGTGAATTGTATCGTACATATAGTCGCCGGTCTTAATAGGAATGGCATTATCGGTCGCAAATAATCCTGAAACGCTTATTTTATCCGTTTTGGAAATATCATAATTAAGCTTCAGGTTAAAATCCCAGTATTCCGGAATGATATCCGTATTCAGCTGTTCTTTAATTAATTCAAGGTAGCTTCTTCTCACAGAAAACATATATGAAGATTTTGAACTGATGGGCCCCTCAAAAAATCCGCCGAAGCCCGTTGCGGAAATGTTCAGGTCGCGGATCTGTTTTTCTTTGCTGCCTTCGCGCAGCTTTATATCCATAACGCTGGAAAGCTTATCGCCGTAAATTGCGGGGAAACCGCCGCTGTAAAAATCGACGTTATCAACAAGCTTAAGGTTAATGTAACTCAGCAGTCCGTTTGTTGTGCCGGGCGGGCCGTAATGATTTGGATTCTGAACCTCAACGCCGTCGATAAGGGTCAGGTTCTCAGCCGGCGAGCCGCCGCGCACTATAACCTCGTTCTGGATATCGTTGCCTATTGAGACGCCGGGCGAGCTTGCGAAATATCTTACAACATCCTCCACTGCGCCGGGAGTTTTTCTTATCTCTTCGTAAACTGCATTGGAATAGCTTGTTGTCTGCTCATCTTTCTTCTTAAAATATTTCTCCCTCACATCTATTGTATCGGTCACCGTTTCAAACGGCGCAAGCAAAATATCTGCATACAAAGTATCGGCTGAACAATTTGTTTTTACAAAAATATCTCTGGATGAATATCCTTCTTTGGAAATAATGAGCCTGTAAGAACCGGGGGAAATGTTAACAAAAATAAAAACGCCTTCGCCATTGGAGTAGCCTGTTTTTCCGTAACCGTCAATTTCTATTTGCGTTAAAGCTATTGGGTTTCCGCTGAGGCTGTCTTTGATAGTCCCGGATATCCTGCACTGTGGGAAAGCTGAATTACCTGCAAAAAAGAGGGTAATTACAATAAATATAAAAGTCTTCACTTTTTATATCAGTGATTTTACTAATATATTTCAATATTTTGCTTAAGTAAATGATGAATTTTAAGACCTTTATACTGCTGGCTTCATTGCTGATTTCGGGGACCATGCTTCTTGAAGGGTGCCTTGATGCGCCTGTTATGCCTAATGGAAGTATTAGCGGTAAAATTTATGATAACCAAGGCTTTCCTGTTATCGAGTCATTAGCCAGCGCCGGCGACTACCCTATTGCACAAACAAACTTGAATGGAGACTTTGTTCTCAATGATGTAAAATTCCCGTATGACCTGGTTATAGGAAGGTATGGAGGAATGGAGTCAAAATACCTGGGCTTGATGTCAAAAGCGCCGGTTGCATATGATTTTTCTATCTTTAATATACCAAAGTTTTTTTGGGTGCAATTGACATTCCCGACTATTCAAGCAGATAAAGTAGTTTTTATGAAGTTTGTCAGTTCAGAGCGCTTTGAACAAGACGGCGTTAAAGAATATTTCCATGGCGGGGATTTCAGAGGGGATCTCAATTTAACATTCCCGCAATCGTCTGATGAAATAAGCGGATATATTTTGTATCTGGAGGCAACCTTGGATGAATCGGGAGAAAACATAATCTCTTACGATAAATTCGGGACGAAGAATGTAACATTGCATCTGAAACTTGATGAAGAAGCTGTGAGTTTTTCAGATAACGACATAAAAAACATCAGACTGCAATCAAGAATTGGATTCAATGTGTTAATGCCGAATAATTATGAAAACATAGAAACAAAATACTACATTAACTTCCCCTCAATGGATGGTCGTTCTGACATAGAGCTTGGAGGAACAAAGGATTTGTCGGGTTCAATATTGGTTCCTGTTATGGATGGAGTTGATTACCGTATCAAAGTTTCAAATTTTTATTATGAGCCGCCTTGTAATAATAGATATTCTATTTCAGGCCGCAAGTGGGAGTTTGTAAACCCCGGTGAAAATGTTACTATCGTTCATAACAATCCTATAGAGCTGCTGGCGCCGGTAAACGGGCAGCATGATATATCCGATACATCTTCATTCACAATTTCTGATCCGGGTGAAAAAGGGGTTTATGTTTACACGTTTTCCACCAGATGGCTAGATGTTTCTCTTTACACTGACAGGACTTCAATAAAATTCAGGGATATCCGGTCCCGGCTGATAGGCTATGGCGCTAATCAACTGTGCTATTGGTCCGTGCAAAAATATCCCGGGTTCAATTCAATTGACGAATTTGTCTCAGTAAATTACCCGTATGATAAAAGATATAATTCTATTCCATCTTCAGGGGTCTCGGAATTCACAACCGCGCCGTAAATTATGAAGAGTCTTAAAATTATCATAATATTATTTGCTTTATCATGCGGGACCGCCTTATTTAATGGGTGCCTTGACGCGCCGGTGGCGCCAATAGGAAATGTAAACGGAAAAGTTTATGATCGCTATGGATACCCGGCTTATTACTCTGTTATAAGCGAAGGCGATTACCCAATAGCCAAACCCGATTATAAGGGAAATTTCACTTTTGACGGCATTAAATATCCATATGACCTGGTTGTTGGATCTGAACCTCAAAACGAATCGAAATATATTGGCTTAAGCTCTAATATCGCAATTGTTTATGATTATATAGGATTTGACATTCCCGCATTAAATTACAGAATTGCCGTTTCTTTCCCTCCCCTTAAATCACAAAAAACTCTTTTTATAAATTTTTTAAGCGCTGATAATTTTAAGCAGCTAAACTATACCGGTGCATTTTATCGGGGCGACTCGTTGTTCGGAATTGGTTTTTATATGCATGGATTAAATCCTCAGATTAACGGTAAATTAATGTATTTGGAGGCTTCAACGGATGGCTCAGGCAGGATAATCTCTTATGATAAATTTGGTATTAAGAATGTAACTTTGTACACGAACGAATTAGACCAGCGCTTTGATTTTTCGCCGGATGAAATAAACCATACGCCTGAAACGGGGACATTAAACTTCACTGTAACCGCGCCAAATAATCTGGACACACGTTTTACAGATTGTTTTATCAATTTCCCTTCACTGAATAATTGCTCTGACATAATGTTAGAGGAAATTGCGTATGAAAATTCAGGCTCGTTCAATGTGCCGGTTTTTACAGGGATAGACTATCGGTTTAAGATGAATAATATTTATTATAACTGGCCGGTATATAATCCATTTAAAAAAACCGGGCAAAAATGGGAATTCGCCAAACCGGGGAATAATGTAACCATAACCCATGACGCTCCTATAGTTCTATTGACGCCTCCGGATCGGCAAAACAGCGTTTCAGATTCAACAACTTTCTCAATTTTTGATCCGGGAGAAAAAGGCGTTTATGTATTTAAATTCTTTGATGGAATGGAATCAACCGAAACTTCTGTCTTTACAGACAAAACTTCATTCAAATTCGCTGAGCTAAGATCAAGGCTTGTGAATTTTCCGCACAACTATACGTCTTACTGGTGCGTCATTAAATATCCGAAATACACAACTATTAATGATTTTGTGGCCGTAAATTATGTTACAGACGACCTGTATAATTCAATCCCCTGCTCGCAAACTTTTATTTTCACAACCGCGCCGTAACTTACTTCAGCCACTTGTTTTGGCGGTACCAGTCGATTGTGTTTTTAAATCCCTCTTCAAGTGTAAACTTTTCTTTAAAACCTAAATCATGTTTCGCTTTATCCACCGAACATATCCAGTAAGTCTGCGTTATTTCTTTTACCTTTTCCAAATTTAGTATAACAGGCTTTGTAGACATATAACCAAATACTTCCGAGAAAAATCCAACCACATGCACAGCAAAATGCGGGATGACAATTTTCAATGTTTTCTTCCCAAGAAGCCGCTGTGTAATCTCCCCTACTTCCCGCCAGTTGTAAAATTTCTCTGATGAAATGAAATAAATATTTGATTTCGCCTTATCGGATTCCCCGGCAAGTATAATTCCGTCAACCAGATCCACAGCATGTATCAGGCTTATCATTTTATTTTCAAAACCGATCAGCGGCTGCAATCCCCTGCTCATCGCTTTGAAGTATTCATATATCGCATAATCTCTGGGGCCGTAAACAGCAGGCGGGCGGACAACGGTGCAATTCAGCTTATCAAAATAAGTCCTGACAATTTTTTCCGCTTCCATTTTTGATTTACCGTAAGTTGTTAACGGGCGGTAATCGCGGGTTTCATCGATTGGCTTTCCGTCAAATGACGGTCCGGCGGCGGCCTGCGAGCTGATGTGAATAAACTTCTTTAATCCAGGGTTGGCGGCAAGCGTTATTTCGAGCAGGCTTTTTGTAGCGTCTACGTTGCCGCGATAGAAATCTTCTTTCTTTTTGGCAAATGTAACTCCCGCGATATGATATACATAGTCTGTATTTTTTAACTCAGGCGTTAAAGCTTCTTTATCAAACAAATCGCCGTAAATAAATTCAACGCCTTTATCTTTAAGCCATTTTAAGTTGCTGGTTTTTCTTACTAAACATTTTATTTCATAGTTCTTTTTCAGCAATTGGTCAACAAGATGCGAACCTATAAATCCTGTTGCGCCTGTAATGAACGCTCTAGCCACAGTAACTTCCTTGTTATAATTTTCTAAATTCAGTAAATTTACTCATCTGCCGGATTTTGCTAAGGCAAACAAACTCAAACATATTTATTAAAAACGGAAGATACAATTTGATTATGCCGGCATGGCGCCGGAATCGCTGATTTTCCGTTGAAAGGAGCGATATTTCGTGGATTTATTCCAAAAGTGTTTTGATTTTACAAGAGCTGACTTGGTGAAGGAATCGGGGCTTTACCCCTATTTTCGCCCTATTGAAGAGAATGAAGGGCCTGTTGTACAAATAGAAGGCAAAAAGAAAATAATGGCGGGTTCCAATAATTACCTGGGACTTACATCGCATCCAAAAGTAAAAGAAGCCGCAATTAAGGCTATAGAAAAATACGGAACAGGCTGCAGCGGCTCGCGCTACTTAACCGGGACGCTGGACCTGCACATTGAGCTTGAAAAAAGACTGGCTAAGTTCTTCGGCACAGAAGCGGTCCTTTTGTTTTCAACCGGGTACCAGACAGCCCAGGGAATTATCCCTACATTAGTGCAAAAAGGCGAATATGTTATTTCGGATAAAGACAACCATGCATGCATAGTAGCCGCCGACTTAATGGCAAAAGGCGGTTTTGCGGAGTTCAAGCGCTATAAGCATAATGACATGGAGGACCTGGAAGCTGTACTGAAAAGAATTCCGAAGGATAAATCAAAGCTTATAGTATCTGACGGCGTATTTTCAACAACCGGGGAAATTGTTCATTTACCAAGAATTAAAGAACTTGCAGATGAATTCGGCGCTAGAATAATGATAGATGACGCTCATGCTGTTGGAGTTATCGGAAAAGGCGGACGCGGAACGGGTTCTTATTATAACATGATGGATAAGGTAGATATCACAATGGGAACCTTCTCCAAAACATTCGCGTCGCTTGGCGGTTTTATGGCGGCGTCTGAAAGAGTCATTAATTATGTGAAACACTGGGCGCCGGCGCTTATATTCAGCGCATCGCCAACCCCGGCCTCGGTAGCGGCCGCTATGGCTGCGCTTGAAATTCTTGAGGCTGAACCCGAGCGCGTTACAAGGCTTATCCAAAACGCCAATCACATGCGCGAAGGATTTAAAAAGCTTGGCTTTACTATACTCGAAAGCGAAACCGCGGTTGTGCCCGTAATTATCGGGGATGACGAGAGAACTTTTATTTTCTGGCGCAAGCTCTATGATGCAGGCGTGTTTACAAATGCATTTATATCACCGGGCGTTCCGCCGGGTATGGCTATGCTAAGAACGTCATACATGTCGACTCATGAAATGGAACACTTAGACAGGATACTGCAGCTATTCGGAGAGATCGGGAAAGAATTGGGCATAATAAAATAGGCTAAGGCCGCCTGTTTGAAACATTTATTTAAATTACGCAAGGAATTATATCAGACATATGACAACGGATAAGAACCCGTCAGTTTTCAAAATCACAAAATATATATTATTGCTGGCCGCGCTTGTTTTTGTTTCATCATGCTCAAAAAACGACGACAAACCGGTTACAGAAAAACAGAAACAAACCGTGCAAAATCCTGATACGCAGACTGACGACCAAACTTCGCCGGCCGATACGAACCTTACGCCGGAAGAGAAATTCTCAACATCTATAATGACCGACTTCCTTGATGAGCTTGAAGACGAGGACCTGCAGGGATTTCTTGAAGACGAAGTATTCAAATTCCAGAACAACTACACGGGGGCGGCGGTTATTAGCCTTACTTCAAGCACATGGCTGCTCTCGCTTGAAAAAGACAATAATGTTAAGAACTACATTATCCAAAAATATGTCGATTTCAAGACAAACGATTATTATTTCACAATGAATGAAACTAATTTGAAAATTCCTGATATTAGTTCTCATAGCGGCGGGAAAACAGGCGCCGGGCAATAATTTAATTTCTACATTATCATGAAAAAAATAATATTAGCTTTATTTATCTTTTTTGCTGCATCATGCGCATATTCACAGACTGTTATTAACGCTGCGGACGCAAAGGACCATGTTGGCGAGACTGTAATGGTAAAAGGAAAAGTGGCGGATGTGTTCACTTCTCAAAAGGGCAGGACCCTGATAAATTTCGACGATAAGTATCCTAACCAGACTTTCACTGTGGTAATTAACGAAGATACTAAAATTGATTTCAGCGCTATAACGGCGGGGTCTACTTTAACCGTGAACGGACTCATAAAAGTTTATAAAGATAAACCTGAAATAATTATTGAAACACAGGACCAGATCGTAAAAGTAGAATGATTCGTCAGATTAAAGATTAAGACAAACCCAGAGTAGTTTTTGATCATCCGATGACGTTTGTTAATCGTAATCTGATAATCTTTAATCTGATAATCTAGAAAAGCCTTGCGTGTTCAACCATAATGCACCTGTTCTGTACGACTTTTATTCCGGCCTTTTCTAACATTTTCGCAGCCTCATCATTATATATTCCCAGCTGGAACCAAACATATTTAGGCAACGGATCCATTTTCAAAATTTCTTTGGCATGTTCAACAAGAAATTCAGGCCTTCTGAAAATATCAACAAGGTCGATCCCGTCTTTAATATCCAGTAGTGATTCATAGAAAGTAGTTCCTAAAACCGCTTTGCCGGCTCTTGTTGGGTTAACGGGATATATTGTATACCCATGTTCTTTCATATAAAACGTGACCTTATGCGAGACTTCCGATCCATCTTCTTTCATTCCAAGTACAGCTATTGACCTGGAATTGGCAAGCATTTCTTCAATTTTATCCATTTTATTGGTTGTTTATTGGCAATTTACATACGCACTCATAAATCTCTTGAAAGTATTTTAATATACGGCTATTTTTGAGTAATATAACAAGAAAAATGGTAAGAAAATTTCTACAGTCATATAGACGCAAAATTAAATTTAATAAGACAAAATTTTAAAATGTCCCGAACTTCAAAACTTCGGGACATTTTTTTTCACCTCATATGAATACAGGGTATATGAACACAACGGCTTTCGCAAAAAAGATTTTCGGACTTTCAAACATCAAGGGAATTGAACCAATTAATTTTGAATACCGGTGGAGATATAAAATAGTCGTTTTCACTCCTGTTCAAAAAGCAGATGAAATAACTTTCCTGATGGCTTCGGCAGGCGCAGGAGTTGTTGGAGCGTATACATTGTGCTCATTCAGAACCAAAGGGACAGGCACATTCGTGGGAGGAAAGTCAACGATACCCTATGCCGGAAAGAAAGAACGCTTTGAGATGGTTGATGAGGTCCGGCTGGAAATGATCTGCGATGAAGAACGCCTGGATGCGGCGATAAACGCCATGTATGAAGTTCATCCGTATGAAGAACCGGCATACGAGGTATACCCGGTAATGATACGCTCTAAAAAACCGGACAGGGCTGTGATCGCGGTCAGCTTTAAGAAAAGTCTTGATTTGAAATCTGTGCTTTCAAAAATAAATAATTCTTTAGATTCAGCAAATTTAAAGAAATTACCGCTGCAGTCAAAAATAATCAGCGCGGTTATAGATTTTACAGGAAGAGAGAATTTTTACCCTGAGGTTAAGGGCAGAAAAAAAGTATTATATATATCAAAAAGCTCTGACTCTGATTATGAAGTCAGGCTGGTATAAAAGAAGGGAACAAAATGAAAGAAAGATTACTTGCGCTTTACAAATTAAGCCGGATAGATAAAGAGCTGGCGGAGCTTGACAGCCTCAAAGGCGATATACCCGCTATGATAGACGACCTGAGCAAACAACGAAGCGAGCTTGAAGACGGTATAAGCGGCTTGCAGGCGCAGCTTGATGAAATAGTGAGTTCTGAGAAATCTGTTATTGAATCGAATGACAGCCTTACGAAAAAAATAGATAAGAACGATAATTTGCTCCGTTCAGGCGCGGTCAGGTCTAATGAAGAGTATAACGCGCTGGCGCGTGAAATAGAGGATGCGTATGAAAAGATAGATTCAAATGAAAAGCTTGTAGATTCAGAGTACAAAGGGAAAAAAGTTGAGCTTGAGAAAAAACTTACAGATCTGAAAACTAAGTTTGAAGAGATCAACGTTAACCTCAATCAAAATGAGTCGGAGCTGAAAGATCTTGGCAAACAGAACGAAGAAGAGGAAAATGAATTAAGAGTGAAGCGTAATGAAGCGCTTAAGGGGATCAACGCCGAAGACCTGCAGTTTTATGAGAGGATCAACAGCGCATTATACGGCGATGCTGTCGCAGTAGTGAGAAAAGGATCCTGCTTAGGCTGTTACAGTTCAATTCCCCCGCAAAGGTCGATTGAGATCCGCACAGCAAACCGCTTTTTCAACTGTGAAGCATGCGGCAGGATATTGATAGCCGAAGAATTAATTAAAGAGTAGAACTTTTTGGGAGTAATAAAAGTTTTCACTGACGGGGCTTCGAAAGGAAACCCGGGAAAAGCGGGCATAGGCGTAATAATTTACGATGAAAATGGGTTTATAATTGATTCATGCAAAGAGTATCTTGGAACAACCACAAACAACCAGGCAGAATACAGAGCCCTTATAAAAAGCGCTGAGCTGATAAAAAAACTCCTTGAAAAAGGAGAACATGAAGTTGACAGTATCGAATTCTATTCGGATAGCGATTTAATGGTGAACCAGGTAAATTTCGATTACCAGGTAAAGGAGCCTGAGCTTGCGCTGTTGAATCACAAGTTCCAAGTAAGAATGAAAAAACTCGCGGTTCCATTCAAAATAGCTCATATTGGCAGGGAGAAGAATAAAGCGGCCGACAGGCTTGCGAACCAGGCTCTCGCCGATATTAAAGTTTAGATATTAATTTGTTCTTTTAAATAAGATTCAGGGAAGCTGCGCAGCCGTTCCCGGTTTACCGGGGAAGGAAAGTCCGGACACTCAAGGGCAGGGCGCCTTTTGAAAAGAAGGGTATGCGGAAGCAAACTCCGCATAACGGATAGTATCGCAGAAAACAAACCGCCGTGCATGCAAATGCAGGGTAAGGGTGAAAAGGCGGCGTAAGAGACCACCGTTTCGGCAGGCAACCGCCGAATGCATGATAAACCCCGTCAGAGTGCAAGGCCATGTAAAGCAGCGCATGCCGTTTTCGGCATTAAAGACTGCCCGTCTGATGCTGCAGGGTAGGCCGCATAGATAAATGGCTGCCAGCGTTTTAAGGCATTTATGCTTTAGGGTGTGAAACAGAATCCGGCTTACGGGCTTCCCTTTTCTTTCTTCTTTATTTCTGCAAGCGTCAGCTTAGCCGTTTTATTCACCTGATGAGCCTTAAGGATCTTTTCGCATATCAATTCCGCTTTAGTTAAATCATTCATCTTCATATAATAGAATAACTCCACCTGTTCGGCGCTTTCATCATCAGGATCGCAGCTGTAAATAAAATCCAGTTCCCCCGACATCTTTTGATAGTCGCTCGATTTAAAATAATAACGCACAAGATTATTTCTGAAAGACATCAATGTAGAATCAGCCGCCAGGACTTTGTCTCTAAGCGAGTCAGCTTCATTTATCTTACCCATTTCATAATAGATCATAGTCAGCAGCGCTTCGTATTGAAGATTTGAGTAGAGATTCACTTTTGCTTTGTTGAGCTCAGTTTCCGCCTGAAGCAAAAGGTTATTCTTTGCATCAGAAGTAAGCTTTGTATCCACAGAACAATATTCATAGACATCATAAGCCAGCGTAAACCTGTAATCGGGACAGCCCGGTTTCAGTAAAACCGCTGTGTTCAGCGCTTTAACGCACTCGCTAAAATTGCCGGCATAGGTATAATCCAGCGCCTGTTTGAAATAAATATCAGCTTTCAACTCCGTGTATGAATCGTAAATATTATAAGCTGAAAAACCGGCTAACGCGGATGAAAAAATAATAATGGGAATTTTGAACCGTAATATTTTCTTCGGGTCAATTAATAATTGAGAACTGTTAACGCGCGCAAAACTTACCTTAATTATCGTCATGACAGCTGTTAAGTAAAGTAAAATCGGCAAATCGTCAAAATCAGCCATACCATAAATTACATATCCGCAAATAAGAGCGATAAGCGCGAGCGCAATTACTTTTTGTGTTTTATCTGAAGCTTCATCGCGCATCAATTTAAAAGACATTCTGAACGACCGGAAAAGAACCAGCAGGTATGCCAGGATTCCTGCTATCCCCATTGTACACAGGAACTGCAGAAAATTATTATGGGCATTGTCAAAATGATTATTTACTTCCATCATCCTGGTCTCGGGGGTCACAACATATTCAAAAACATTCTGGAAAGTCCCGATACCGCTTCCTAAAAACGGATGAAGCCAAAATGCCTTAAATGAATCGCGCCATAAATACCACCGCGGGGATTGAATAATATCGGTGATCTTTAAGATCCTTTTTACAAACGGGTTGTCGGGGAAAATAATGACAAGAAAAATAATCAGCAGGGCGGCGGCTCCGAAAATTATTAAGCCATTCCTGATCAATTTGCTATAATCTGGTTTTTGAGCTTTAAATAATCCGGTATAAATCAACAAAACTATTACAGTTTCAATAAAACAGGCTACGTAGGCGGTACGGGTCTGGGTAACAACTATGCCTGCTAAGATAACAAGAGGTGAAATAGCCCTCAGAAGTTTCTTATCAGATTTAAAGCATTCTATGAGCGCTATTGGGTAAACCATAATTAAAAAACCGCCCGCAAATATCGCATTGCCAAATGTAGCGTTGGCGCGCCAGCTGGCGACAGTAATTCCAAAGAGGCCAAGTCCCAATATCTGAAGAATAGCGCTAATTGCAACGAGTACCCCGGTAATCTCCATGACATTGAGAACAGCCTGAATTTTCCTGCTATCTTGCAGGACCTGCGAAGCAAAAAAATAAATAAAAAAAACATATAGGTAACTTAAAAATCCTATTTGCCTTTCATACTCTCCATAGTAACTGATATAAGGGTTGAGCGAGAAGACTGTAGAAAGCAATGCCGCGAGCAAAAAAATGACCGCAGCGGGATCCATACATTTATCTATGAAAAGAAATTGTTCTTTGTTTTTTGAATCAAAGAGTTTTAAATTTAAATAAACGACTGAAACAATAATAAAACATCCGCCCAGCATTTTTATTGATGCCGCTTTTGCTAATTCATAACCGTTATTTAAATCCTTTAAAAATATAAGCGGTGTTACTGCCAGCATTAATGCCAGGATATAAAAAGAAATATTAAGAACGGAGAAGGATCGCTTTGAAGCGGAACTCAAAATCAGGTTTCCTTTTTGTGATAGATCTCCATGTGCGGGAACTATACGATTAGATTTTTAAATATTTCATTACACTGTAAACTACGGGCTTCCCTTTTCTTTTTTCTTTATTTCATTGAGCAGCTGCAATATTCTTTTATTAGCGGGGTCAGCTTTCAACACACTATAACAGAGGTTTTTAGCATCTTCCAGCCTGCCTGATTTTATATAATAATTTATTTCTGTGTATACCTGCGTTAAACTCAGGGGATCAAAGCTGTTTATGACTTTAAGCTGATTATCCATATCTTCAAAATCGCCGGTTTGCATGTAATAGTATGCTAAATTATTTCTGAACGAGATCATTACTGAGTCAGTTTTAAAAACTTCATCTTTCAGCTTATCCGCCTCTTCCTTTCTTCCGGATTCATAATAGATCAGCGCGCGGACAGATTTGCTTTCCAAATCAGATTTAACATGAGCGGCCGACCTATCGAGCTCCTCTTCTGCCTGCTTTAACAGCCCCGCCTTTGAACCGGCGCTTAATGACCTGTTACCAACGCAATATTCATATACATTATAAGCCAGGTTAAACCTGTAATATGCATTACCGGGATTCAGTTCAATAGCCTCATCGGTAAATCTGACAAATTCTTTAAAGTCGCTGTTATAAAACTGTTCTTCACCCTGCCTGTACAGTGCGTCAGCTCTTATATTATTATATGACCAATAAAAATTACAGAGCATATAAACAACGACTGCAGAAGCTAAAATATAAATAAGCGCTTTTGAGTTAATATACTTT
>Ga0265342_10002704_pt1 | contig 15102 bp, 21 predicted proteins | sample 4CB327metaG_FD_203125 | JGI IMG/M metagenome (GOLD analysis project Ga0265342, IMG submission 203125) | Rhizosphere microbial communities from Carex aquatilis grown in University of Washington, Seatle, WA, United States - 4-CB3-27 metaG | ecosystem: Host-associated > Plants > Roots >...
CCGACGTAGGTTTCAGCCTTGGAAATGATCAAGTTCGCTCTCATGCCGACGTTCCTTATATTGCCAGGATTCGAAGACGTCTCAGGATGAGCCCATGCGCTCTTGGATACGGCCTCCATTAGGTCCGGCTGTACCGCTTAGCTCGCTCTTGAAGTGACCATCCAAATGTTTTCAGACTCATGGCCTCAGTTAGCTTCCCATGGTCGACACGGGGGGGCGGACATCGATCAAGAAAAAATACGGCGTGTACCGATCGTGCACATGCTAGACAAGCTATCCACATCCTAAAACCACCTATCCAGCTTCCCTCGTGTCAGCCTGGCCTACTCCTTTGAGAATCCTCCTTGAGACCCTACGAGTTCCTGCCGATTAAGGGGTATCTCTTTTGGGAGGGCCCGTGAAGATCAGCTCCGATTGGATTGTTTATTATCTCCGCTCGTTTGGTCTCTGTGAGGGTGTCCACAACCGTAAGATTGGCCAGGCAGTGAGCCAAGTGCTATCAGGCATGAACTGTCCCCAGGATCCATTAGGAAAGCAGATGCCTGCACCAACTAAGATTTCCGAGAACGAACTTGCGGATTATGGACTCCAGTATGTCGTTAAGCCTGAGGATCTCCCCAAATTATTCAAGAAGCTTGCGGAAGAGCTCGATTTCGAATTGACCTGAGAACGCCTCAATCACCTATTCTTGAACTTGAAGTCGGCCCGGTTGGAAATCAGCTAGATGGTACTCAACGTTACAATGCCTTGAAAACAGGGTCCCCTACGTTCCCTAATGGGAAATGCGTGCATGTCTCGCCATTGAGGAACTGCAATCGTATATGTGGTTGCATCATATGCGAGTTACCATCGTACGAGAGATAAACAGATCGGCGCAACGAGCGAGTCCAGTCTGTCAGCAAATCAACCGCGATGCCTACCGCCGTTGAAGCCAACACTCCGTTCGGCCAGACTACCTGTGGTTTGTTACCAACCGCGCCGTACCGCGCCGCCTCTTTCGCCAACGTTTTCTCGTTGAGGAAACCCAGGCAAGTCATGCACAGATCGCCAGGCATCGACAGGATGACCTGACCACCGATCCGCGGCGGTTGGCCCTCCACGGATGGCTGCACATCCATTCCAATATCGATAAGCGGGATCAAATAACGGCGAGTAGTGATCTCCAATTCTCTACGCTCGGCAAAACCGTCTACACACCCGAACACGATATCACAGGTCCGTAGTGGCAGAGGATCATCTTGCCAACGCGCCGGCACCGCCTTGATGTTGGCGGCTAGTTGAAGGCCTTTGATAACCCGTATGGCAATCTGGATCTTTTGTTGCTTTTTCTCCACATCCACGACTGTCCCACCAATGAGCCGATTGAGGTTCGAATCTTCGATCACCTCGTGGTCGTAGATGACATAGTTCTGGAAACCGATATGGGCAAGCTGCTGGACGATATGCGATCCGCCACCTCCAAGGCCCACGACGCCGACTGTCGCGGTTTGGATGATCTGGTCAGAGTTGGGACCGAGAAACGACTGCCGAGAGGTTCGCTCGCTCATTTCAGTATCTCCATGGGATAGCCAACGACGATGATCTTGTTGACTTGGTGTAGTGCTTCCATACCTGGCAACAGAGCCATCGAAAATGCGTGGTCAGGCGTGAGGATTAGAAGACCATGAGCCGCCTTCACTCCCACATTGCGAAAGCTCTGGACCAGTTTGGGAATCTCGGTCAAATCAGTTCTGCTCATGCCGGTGTGGCCCTTGCGAAGGTGCATGTGAACATGCAACAAACCGTAGCGACCACCGCCATTGAGAATATCCTGCATAGTGTTTCGGATTGCTTCGCCGTTAATCCGCGCCCCGACATCCGGGTCATCGACGTACAAATCGTCCGGCACCGGCCAGTATGAAGTCAGCAACACCACCGAGCCATCGTCGATTGTGCCGGTCATGACACGAGCAAAGCCGACTCGTTCAGTAGCGAAGCAGTGAGGACGAACCAAGTCAGCTCGCATGTGTTCGCAGAGTAGTCGGGGAATACGAAGTTGAATGGTCATTGTAGCGCCTTCAAATGGATTGACAACATCTGGGCGAAGCGCAGACCGGCTGGTGTGCGCCATGAAAATGCTTGCCAATTCCTCTCCGCGATCCTCACAGATCCATTCCAGTTAAGCGCGGGCTGGCCAAGCTTTTCTGACGGCTGGACCCTTTCTGCGAAGAATAACCGCGACTCATATCCATCGCGTGGTACCGGACAGAGCAGTAAGTCCACGATACGGGGCGTACAGCCATCCGGCAGCTTGAAACTGGGCAGAAGAATGAAGCTGACACCGCCCTCATCACATACGGCGATGTTGGCGACGATCAGCTTCAGCTCATCGATCTGATCGGTCGGAAGTGGCATGACGATTCCTTAGGTGTACGAGGAACCGCTGTCCTTGGGATGGCTGACGAAAATATCGCCGCCCTTGATCGTCACCGCGCCGTCGTCAGGAAGCGGCATGAGCTTGTTGTCCACGACCTGCTCCAGATCATCAGCCAGCGGCACTTTGCCCGCCGTCTTGATCGCTGAGACCGTTTGGTGGCCACGATGGATTTTGCATTGAGCATTGTTGACCGTAATGGTCACAATGGGGCCGATTTGATGGCCGTCAGCCTCGCCATGGTCATCACCAGGCTTGCTACCGACATCAAAAGTTTCTTCCGCCATAGACTTTTCTCCTTTGAGTGGTATAATACCATCCTGTTGTAGGATAACATGGTTGATAACACCGCGTCAACACATACAGGATAATATTATCCTATTTTAGGATACCAGGAGTATATGATGGAACTTGTTCAATATGTGGGCCAACGGTTGCGTGAACTAAGGACTAGCTTCGCAGATGGCCAAGGTCTTTCTCAGGAAGCACTTGCAGAGAGGATCGGTACTGCGGCGAATACTATTTCGCGGTGGGAAACCGGGACTTATAAACCAAGCCTAGATGACCTCGACAAACTCAGCAGATTTTTCGGTGTTTCGGTTCTTGAGTTCTTCCCAAAAGAGGAGGTAGAACAGGATGTGCAAGTAGCCGCACTTCTAAGAGCCGCAAAGGAACTGGAGAAGGAAGACATCGAGGAGCTCAGGAAATATGCTGAGTGGCGGCGTGCTCGTTCGATCTACGGTGAGAAGGGGAGGCCCAGATCGGGGCGTAAGCGCGGCAAAGGCCAATCCGAGGTCGGGGAGACGCCTTGAATCGAACTGAATACTATCAGAAAATGAAGGTGCTAGCGCGCGACACCCGCGTCAAGTACGGGCTCTCCACTCCGAGGGTCATGAAATCCGACATGCGTCGAATCTACAGTGACCAGGGTATCCGTGTCGACTTGTGGGACCATAAGTTCAAGAAACTTCGCGGGGCATATTTTAACGACGACTTAGGACCAACTGTATTAATCGTAAAGGGCCTTCCACCTGACCCTACGATCTTTACGATGGCCCATGAGTTGAAACACCATCTTGTCGATCGACATCTTCCTATTGCCTGCTGCGAAATCGATCCACGCAATGAGATAATTGAGATAGGCGCGGAAATATTCGCCGCCGAGTTAATCTTCCCGGAAGAAGATTTCTCGCAACTGCTTACCGATATGGGAGTGATGCACGGCAAGTGCGAAGCTAAGAATCTGGTCCTTCTTAAAAGACGAACGCAGACAACACTGAGTTATGCCGGGCTTGCCAAGCGTGCAGAGTTTTTGGGCTTCGCTGCTGCTGGATCATTTGCCAAGGTAAAGTGGCAGAAACTGGAAGAGGAAATCTTGGGGGAACCGACGTACAAGCGCATATTACGATGGCGACGATCACATAGATAATCGCTGCAACCATAAAGCCTGACCATCATCCCACCGACGATGTTACTCAATCTGTTACTAGATTCTTCCCATTCCTCGTGCAATCGGATACCATCATATGCCAAGGGATGACATGGCCGTCGGCCTAAGTCATTCCGTGATCAAGGCAACAGCGACCATATGCAAAGCTATCCTATTACCTGATAAAGAGTTATCTTCTTTCGGGACCAAGAGATCGGTGGTTCAAATCCACTCAGCCCGATCGCCCATAGACCGCTTGGCATTCGCCAAGCGGTCTTTTTTTGCGATCAGGCTAAGTGGATTTGAAGCGGAGTGGCGGCCCCAATCCACGCGATCATTTGAGCGTGGATTGGGGGCACAACGCCATGGACGGCGTTGTGAGCCACGGAGCCGGGCTGGAATGAGCGTGCAGGATGCACGCGAATGGAAGCCAAATCCACTCAGCCCGATCGCCCATAGACCGCTTGGCATTCGCCAAGCGGTCTTTTTTTGCGATCGGGCTAAGTGGATTTGAAGGGAGAACGCTCCGCGTGACATCCGATCATTTGAGGATGGCACGCGGTCGAGCCTACACGGAAGCACGCGAAGCGTGCCAAGTAGGCGAGAGCGTTCTCTGGACTTCCCCCGATTTTGTAGACACATCTAGACTCCGATTTTTACCTCTTTGGTCGCAATTGTAACCTGAAAATTTCTACCGTTTCGGGGGAAGTCCAGACCGATCCGTCTCAGTTGATTATAGGCGAGCCCCGATAGTTCCGATGCTATAGAGGAAGGACGGAACATCCCGTAGCAGTATATGACGATACCGTGGAAGTCGTTCCTTGCGTTGTTTGGTCTCATTGCCATGGTATCGATTTGTCCCGTCTTCGCGGAGGAGGCCGGCGATAGCAGTATTCAACCTGGCGAGGCCGATAGCCCAGTACTTTCGTACCAAGTCGGAGCCTTCCTCGATAAGAACAACGCCGAACGCCTTGTTGCGGATCTATTCAAGTCCGGCTTCTATGGCTACGTAGACCAGAAGACAGTACACGGAAGAATATTCTGGGCCGTTACCGTTAAGGCGCCTCCCAATCCTTTCGAGAATTTCCAGGAAGAGCTTCTGGATGCGGGCTTTCCATCTTTCCCGATCCGATAGCTAGTAGCGGCCGGTGCTGCTGCACTAGTATACACAAGTGGTGCGGAGTCAACGATGAAGACAGGTCCGACTCGTACTATTATTCTTCTCTTCCTTCAAGCTGCACTCTTTCTATCGATCTCTGCAGAGCCATTGTTCGCCGCCGAGAACGCACACACTGTCGACTGGCTTCAACCTACAGGTGGACCATATCCGCAGATTAAGAAGGGCGAGAGTCTCTGGATAAGAGTGTCGCTTGGGACACAGCGGCTCTTTATTATGAACGGAGACCGGAGCATCTATACAATGATCGTTTCAACCGGCCTCGATAGCCCTGCTGATAACAGGACTCCTCTGGGGACCTTTTTCATCCAGCCGGAACGGGGACTATCTTTCTATAGTGCAAAGCTTGGAGAGGGCGCCCGCTATTGGGTCTCGTGGCTGCATCACGGCGAGTACCTATTCCACTCGATCCCGACAGACCGCAAGGGGAGTATCATTGCGAGCGAAGCGAGGAAGCTGGGCACCAAGGCCTCTCATGGCTGTATACGCCTCGCCCTTCCTGACGCGAGGTGGATATACCGGAATGTCCAGGTCGGCACACGGGTTGTCATCGCTCCTTAGGTGCTGTATTCCTCGAGCACTTTTCACAGAGCCCGAACAGTGATATCTCGTGGTCTTCGATCGTAAAGCGCTCACGTTGCTCGATGGCTTCAATCTTGGTCTTCGGGAGACAAAGCTCTAGTTCTACGACTCGATGGCAGATCCTGCAGGTTAGGTGATGGTGGTGCTCCGAAGTATCGCAAAGGCGATACCAGCGCTCGCCGGCGGCGAAGTCTATTCGGTCGAGGACCTTCAGTTGCACGAGCTTGTCGATAGTTCGGAAGATAGTCGCGCGGCCGACGCCTGACTTATCACTCTTGAGGCTTTCGATGAGTTTTTCGACGGGGAATGCCTCGCCTGTCTCTCCTAACGCGGCTATCGCCTCCGCGATGGCCTGCCGAGGCCGCGTATTGCGCTCGCCGTGCTCGACCAAGGCAGCTACCAGCCTCTCGGCCTTGTCCATGCAATCACCTTCCCTCGTTCATTACTTCCTTGCCAGGATGCTCGCCTCCGCGCATCGCTAGGCTCCTCCTGCGCTTTCCTACTAAGTAGGCCGAGAGATACACTATAGCCCCGAGGCTCGAGATCGAGAAGCCGATGGGCGGGTGCTTCCAGGGGCCTACGAATGAGGCAAGAATCCCTCCCCAGACGACGGCCAGACCAAATAGTACGGATAGGGCAAGCGCACGATTGGGGCGGCGTGAGACGCGTAGTGCCGCCGCGGGCGGAGCCACAAGAAGAGACAGAGCCAGAAGAGCGCCAATCGTCAGCACGCACATCGCAACTGCAACTGCCAGGATGAGCATAAAGGAGACCGAGAGCAGTAGCGTAGGTAGACCTTTCGCGCGAGCTGCTACCGGATCGATAGTTGTGAATAGAAGCGGTCGCGATATTAGGCCCAGGACGATGATGACAAGGATGGCGCAGAGCAGCATGAGGCCGATCTCCTCCGGGCGGACGCTGAGGATCGAGCCGAAGAGCAGGCTCATCCCGGCGGTCGCGTGCGAGGCGCTGTGGTGGGCGTACAGACTGAGGAATAGGACGCCGAGGCCCGTGGCCATCGAGAGGGCCATGCCGATTTCGACGTCGCGCCCTCGGGCGCGGTTGCTGAGGAGGCCGAGGCCGAGGGCCCCAGTCAAAGAGAAGGCCAGCATACCCAGGAGCGGATTGAATCCCGCGAGGGCCGCGCCGGCCGAGCCTGCAAAGCAGATATCCGTCAGAGCCTCGCCCGCGAAGGCCTGGGCTCTGAGCACCACGAAGTAGCCGACTAGGGCTGACGTTATAGCAGCGATGGTTCCCGCCGCCACCGCGTTCCTGAAGAGATCAGAGGCTATAAGATCGAGCATTCTTCCTCCTCCGTCGTTGCTTCGCACCCTCTCGCAGCGAGGTCAGAGTTCGGCTCAGGGCCGGCTTTCTTGGAGCGGTTGGTTCTCTGGCTATGGCCAGGAGAGGCCAAGAGTCGTACCGGCAGATACACCACAAAGGCGAGCGCCGAGACCATGAAGCTGACTGGGAGTCTCCCGCTCAGCGCTGCCGCACCGATCCCGACCCACACGTAGGCTAGTCCAAGCAGAGCCGCTATCAGGATAGTCCTGCCCGGCCTCTTGGTCAGCTTGTTCGCAGTGGCTGCGGGTCCTACCAAGAGGGTGAATACAAGGAGGGCTCCCATCATTTGCGCGGAGAGGGATATCGCGAGCGCCGCCAACGCGAGGAAGAGCACCGACAGCATTGTGACGAGCAGGCCGCGCGCAGCCGCCGCCTGCGGGTCGACCGTGCAGAAGAGAAGGGGCCGGTAGATCGCGAGAAGAAGGACCAAGTCAACCGAGGCCGCGACCCCTGTGATCAAAACATTTTGGGCGCTTATGCCGAGAATCGAGCCGAAGAGGATCCCATAGACCCGCTGCGCATAGCCTGAGTAGAGGGAGAGGAAGAGGAAGCCCAGGCCGAGGGCGAAGGTCATGAGAACGGCGACCACGATGTCACGCTCGCGGGCCTTGGTACCCAGGACGCCTATGCCTACGGCGGCGGCGAGGGCGAAGGCGAAGAAGCCGAAGACCGGGAGTATGCCCACCAATACTGCGCCAGCCGCTCCCGCGAAGCCGATATTCGGGATGGCATGGGCCGCGAAGGTCAGGCTCCGCGCGATGATGAAGTAGCCGACGACGGCCGCAAGCACAGCGACGATGGAGCCCGTGACGAGGGCATTCCGCATGAACTGATAATGTAGTAAGCCTAGCATCCTCCTCCTCCGCGCCTAGATAGGCGCCCCGACAACGAACAGCTTACCCAAGGCTCCGACAACTTCCACGGGCGCGCCGTAGAGTTCGCTTAAGGCCGCGCTCGTGATGACCTCGGCGGTCGGGCCTTTGGCGCATCGGCCGTTGGCCATGAAGAGCACCCCGTCGATTTCGCCTAGCATGGGATTCACGTCGTGAGTGACCAGAAGGACTGCTGTCTTCCGAGTCTCGCGCAGTCGTGCGACAAGGCCGACTATCTCGGCCTCACGTGCCAGGTCGAGGCTGGCCAGAGGCTCGTCGAGGAGGAGGAGGCGCGGATGCGTGAGCAAAGCCTGGGCGATGAGCACTCGTTGCTGCTCCCCTCCTGAGAGTTCCCCGAGCGAGGCCTCGGCCAGATCGAGGGCGCCAACCTCCTCCAGGACCTCGTCGATCGCTGCCTCCCGCTTCTTGCTGGGCAGCCCTGGCCCCCATCGGTGGCCGTCAAGACCGAGACGGACCACGTCCCGCGCGCGGATAGCGATTCCCGCATCCCAATCTCTGAATTGCGGCACGTATCCTATCTGCCTGTTCCCCCTGCGGGGAGGATGACCGAACACGGAGATGTTACCCGAGCTCGGTTGGATTAGGCCGAGGAGAAGCCTGAGCAAGGTCGTCTTGCCCGCTCCGTTCGGACCGAGGACGGCGAGGAACTCGCCCTCCTCGATCGAGAAGCTCATCGAGCTTTGTATCAGCCGTTTCCCAAGGTGAACGCTCACCTTATCGAGCGATACGACCTGCCCAGACTCCGCCGATTCATTCATTGCCACGTCCTATGCTACTTCCCGAGAGCCCGGTCTAGGGCTGTGAGCTGATTCAGCATCCAATTCTGGTAGTTTACGGCCGAAGGCATCGTTTCGGTGACCGGCAGGATCGGGATTCCCGCTGCCTTCGCCTCGTCCTGCAACTTTGTCGTGATAGGAGTCACGGTCTGCTCGTTGTAAATCAAGACCTTGATCTTCTTTCCCTTAACCTGGCTCTCGGCCTCCATCGCGACCTCGGCCGGGGGGTCGTTGCCCTCGGCTATGGATTTCTGGAACTCGAAGGGCGTGAGCATCTTGAGTCCCAAAGGGCCTGATTGATAGAGAAAGATTGTTTCCGTCAGGCCTACCGGCGTCCCGTTGTATTTCTTCTTGAGCTCGGCGAGCTTCCGGCGAATCGCGACCAAGGACTGATCGAAGGCCTGGAGGTTCTTCTTGAAGACCGTGGCGCCAGTGGGATCGATCCTGGCGAGATTGTCGACCAATGCGTGAGCGACGGCTTGCGCGTTGTCTACATCGTACCAGATATGCTCGTTATCCGGCAGCTTGGCCACCGCGATGTCGAAGCCCTTGAGGAGAACTCTCTTCGCGCTCGGCGAGGCGGAAAGAAGCTTGTCCATCCAATCGTCGTAGCCCCCGCTGTTCTCAATGATGAGATCGGCCTCGGCGATGGCCTTGGCGTCGTCCACGTTCGACTCGTATTCGTGCGGATCGACATTAGGGTCCGAGAGGATACTGGTCACGCCGACCTGATCGCCGCCGATCTGCTCGGCAATGCTCCCATAGAAGTTTTCTGCTGCTACGATCTTGACCTTCGTTGCCGCGGTACTGCCCGCGGCAGAGAGAAAGGCGAGAGAGACGGCGAGGAAGACAGTCGCGGCGCCTAGACGCACACCCATCCGGCTTAATCCTGTCATAACTACCTCCTGATGACAGCGACTCTGTTATGATACTCAGTATCATCATACTATTGATACTATGTCTCATGTGAACAAGTCAAGAGCCGGAGCTGGCCTCTCGCACAGGGTGCCTACGCGCCCTCGCTTAGGCTTGTAACCTTCATTCGTTTCAGGTACTTTCTCCGCGAACATATGTGCCATTTCCTTCAGCTACTGTTGTTTTTTTCCCTTATAGCCCTAACCATGCCCATGAGTGCAGAGCCGCCCCCTCGGCAGATCCAGGTTCCGAGCCTTGCGGAGATACCAGAACCGACCAGCGCCTCGTTACAGAGCATCGAAGGCGATTCCGGCGACCTTCCCCAAGAGAGCGTTTTCGCGATCTATCGCTGGGACCGATTCCCCCAAGTCATCGTGCTCGACATGGCCGACTTCTCGGAGCAGGACCACATGTTCTCGCGGCTGGCTTTCTTCCTCGAGAAGCGGGGCTACCGTGGACGACTACTTTCAGACACTCAGCTCGCCGGGAAGCACGGGTGGAATGCCCATGATTATGGTCCGGATGGGCTAGCATCTTTTTTCAACAAAGCGGCTACTACGCGCTTTCCTCTAGACCCCGAGGAGACGCTGCTACGCGATGTAGCCTTACGCGAAGGCATCGTCACTCGACGTGGGGATAGCCTCGTTCCCGGATCAGGCGCGATCCTGTCCATCAGCCGCTCCTCGTCCAAGTACGAGCGCATCCTCCTCTTGGCCCACGAGTCCTATCACGGGATCTATTTCTGCATGGCGACGTACAGGGAGCTCTGCGCAAGGACCTGGGCAGCAACGCCCGCTTCCGAGCGGCGGTACGTGCGACGGCTCTTGGAATACCTCGGCTACGACGATTCCGACTCAAGTCTAGTCGTGAACGAGTTTCAGGCCTATCTCCTCCAACAGCCGAAGTCCATGGCCTCAGCCTATTTCGAGCGTATAGGCAAGCTCATCGCCAATGCAGAGGGCGTTCCCGAGGCCGCTGAAGTCATGCCTCATCTTCTCAAGGACGAGGCCGTCCTCGAAGGCTTTCTTATGTCCAACTATGCGATCGAGGCAGGTGGCGTCGCACAAAGTGCTGAGGGAGGGCGCTGATGCGCTGCTCGTCGCGTATCGCGCTGGCGGCGCTCTTCGCGTTCGTCCCTACTCTCTGCGCCTATGCGCATCCACACGTCTTCATCTCCAGTCACGTGGCGGTCGATTTCGAGGGGACTGTCCTGGCACGGGTATCCGTCGAGTGGACTTTCGACGAGCTCTTCTCCCAGATGATCATCGCCGACTACGATAAGGTTTCGAAGGGCTCCTTTACCGAGGCCGAGGCGATGGCCTTGAAGAAGGGCGCCTTCGACAACCTCAAGAACTACCACTACTTCCTTGCATTCTTTATCGACGGCAAGAAACTAACGCTGCCGCCGATACGAGACTTCAGGCCGACGATCATGGATGGCAGGCTCGTATACTCCTTCTCCCTATCACTTGAGCTCCCGATTACGGCGAAGCTCACCGAGCTCAGGATTACCATTTATGACGATACCTACTATGTGGCCTTCGACAAGACGAACCAGAATGACATCGAGATCCATTCAGCAGACGCGGTAGCGGCTGAGGTTTCCATTGAGAAGACCAAAGTCAAACCCGAATGGCCAGGGCAATTCATGCCCGATCAGATCGTCCTCAGAATGAAAAGGAAGTGAAGCCTTGAGCAGACACTCGACCGTTGCCATGCGTCGACTGGCCGCGACAGCCATCCTGGTGCTCTGTGTCATGTACGCAGGAGCTGAGTCTCCCAACCCCTTCACATCGAGCGGCGGACCATCGCGCATGAGCGCGCCCGCATCGGGCGGCATCGCGGTACTCGCTCCGGTTCTGCGCGCTATGACTGACCGTCTCGCCGAGCTCGCCCGGCAGGTTCGTGAATCGAACTCGCCGGGGCCTATGCTGACGCTCGCTCTCATTTCCCTCGCCTACGGCATCTTCCATGCCCTGGGACCGGGCCATGGCAAGACGATCGTCTCGACTTTCTTCCTCGCCGAGGAGGCGAAGCTCCGGCATAGCTTGATTGCAGGCTATCTCATCGCCCTCGTTCACGCCGTCTCTGCCTTGGCTATCGTCCTTACGCTCTTTTTTATAGTACAAGGCGTCTTCTCGACGGGCTTCGAGTCGGCGAGTAGGATCGTTCAGACCCTCAGCTTCGGGGCCATTGCCGTCATCGGTGCCGTCATGCTCGTCCAGAGGATTCGCGGTGTGGAACACAGCCATGCTCCCGGCAAAGGCCACACGCATGACCACAGCCATGCCGACGACCAAGACGGCGAGCCGAGGCAGGTCACTTTCAAAGAGCTCTTCGGCATCGCCCTAGCCTCTGGCGTCGTGCCTTGCCCCGGTGCCTCTGCTATTATCCTCGTCTGCCTCTCTCTCAACGTGCTCCTCGCGGGCATCGTCGCCGTCGTCATGATCTCGATCGGAATGGGCATGACGGTGACCGTCATCGGATCGACCGCGATCCTGGTGAAGCGCGGCGTGCTAAAGGCCTCATCGGGGGGCCATGGAGGCGGGGCCAGGATAGTCCGAAGGATTGTCGAGATCGCCGGGGCCTCAGTGCTCTTTGCCTTCGGCCTCTCGCTGTTCGTCGCACAGTTGATCTAGGGAGCGATGAAGATGTTATCGCCTGATACGGTAGCCTGGCTCAGGGGAGCCTCGGAGACATTCACTACCACCCTCGCGGGGCTCGCCTTCGAGACAATTCCTTTCCTTCTCATGGGCACTCTTCTCTCGGCAACAATCCAGGTTTTCGTGCCTGACCAAGCGCTAAAGCGACTTTTCCCAAAGAACCGCTACCTGTCGATCCTCGTCGCTTTACTGGTCGGAGTGTTCATCCCAATCTGCGAATGCGGGACGGTACCCCTGGCCCGGAGACTACGGCAGAAGGGCATGCCGCTTTCGACAGCCGTAGCCTTCCTGCTTGCGGCTCCTCTCGTGAATCCAATGACCATCATCTCCACCTTCGTCGCGTTCAGGGGCACGGGGAATCCGGTCTTCGCCTCCCGGCTCGGGCTAGGCCTCGCATCGGCCTTCATTGTCGCCCTCATCGTCGAGTTCGCCTCCAGGAATCGCCCATCAATCGATATCCTTAGCCAGTCCGATCAGTCCGCCGAGCTCAAGTTCACGCATGCAAAAGGCGCCGCCATCCCGGCCCCACCACTATTGCCCGTCTCGAGCTCGAGGATCACGAGATCCCGCCCAAGCAAAGCCAGCCGAGTTGCGGCAACACTTGAGCACGCTTCCTACGAATTCCTCGACTCGGGTCGCTACTTGATAGCAGGTATTACCATTGCCGCAATCGCGAGGGCATTCATTCCGACCCGAGCGATCCTGCACTCTCTAGGCACGCCGCTCGCGGCGACGGGGACGGGATTGCTCTCGGCCTATATCCTCTCGCTGTGCTCCTCCGCCGATGCTTTCGTGGCAAGGTCGATCTTCGCACCATCGTCGTATTTCGCAGTCAAAGCCTTTCTCGTCTTCGGTCCCATGATCGACCTCAAGAACACAATACTCCTCTCGCGATTCGTGAAGCCTCGGCACCTCATAGCATTCGTGGGCATCGTAGCCCTCGTAGTCGGGGCCGTGACGCTTTCCGCGTCGCTCCTCATGGAGGCACTATGACTTCAGCCCGCGAAATATCCGGAAGCAGATTAGCCCGGAGCCTTACTTTCCTAACTATTTCTTTCTTCATCTCATGGCTCGCGGGCAACGGGAAGCTGGCTAAGATAGTCCATCCGAGAATGAACCTCTGGATCGAAGGGGCAGGAGTGCTCTTCCTCGTGCTCGCCTTCGCGCAGATGCTATTGCTTTCCAGGAAGCCTAGGCACTCCGATCCCATATCGTTCTTCGTACCGATCGCCTACGTGCTGGCGATCACCTTTATCTTCGTTCAATCGAACACATTCTCTCCCAGCCGATTCGACGAAGGCGACGATTCCGTGGCCGTCGAGAACGCGATCCTCTCCAAGCGAGACAAGATCGCCGTGCAAGCCTCCAAGGGAGCGCTTCCATCGACTATCGTCTTCGATGATGACAAGTATTGGACCCTGTACAATCGGCTCTATGACGACCCATCCGCAGCTGCGGGGCATAAAGTTGTCATTCAAGGCTTCTTCCACCGGGCGGGTGGCTATCCCGCTGATATAGCGCTGATAGGCAGGAACCTCATGTGGTGCTGCTCCGCGGATATGTCGGGCATCGGCCTTGTCGCGCGAGGGCAGGGAGTCGCTGGACTTAAGGAATCCGATTGGGTGGAGGCGTCGGGGCGGCTTTCGACGATCGAGTTCGACATGAATGGAGGAGGTAAGAAGACAACCATCCCTCTTATCCTCATCGACTCGCTGGAGCCGGTGGATAAGGGCGCGACTTCGAACATCATCTTCCCGTTCTGATCGAGTAAACTTACTTTCGTGGAACGAGTTCTTTAACGTCTACGCGGAATCGGGGGGTTGCACGTCGGCGTTGAGAATAGCTCGTAACTTCCCTTCGTCATCACTTCGCCAACGCTCCCATCACACAGCGCCCGGACCTCGAACGCTGGCTTCTCTACATGAAGAACCGGTACAGCTTCTTGAAGTAATACGGGAGTCCACTCCGCTCGGGGCAGGCCCTTTTGATACGCGATAGCCGTGTGGTTCTCGGACTTGAAGTTATATTATCTGTACCTATATGCGACCTCCTAGTACTTGCTAGAACGTCCCTAAACGACATATCGGCCGCCTGATTATGGCGAGGAGACTCCAGCCATATCCCGAACTTAGCCCGCCGGGTTATTACCCGGCATTCCCGTTGACTTCAGTACTAACATTTTTACCACTTATCGAACCTCAGCCAACAATTTCCCATTTATTGATGTCCGCGGGGACATCAACTTTTTCTAGTGCACTCGAATCGAACTCACCTGCAACAGTGGTGAGTGCCATACTTGTCGCTGCCAACGCTGATCGGGATGTCCCTCGCAGCTCATCCCCAAAGTATAGTTCCCAATTGCCGTTGTCGGATATGATCAGGATGCCGAAGCTCGTCTCGTCGCGGAGGGATGGCTCAAGGAACATGGTCCAATAGAAATACGGCGCGAACGCAGCCTCGGCGAATACTGCCGTGCTTTCTGGAACTGGAATACTCAAGCATACATTAAGAGCCGTCATCTACGAAATAAGAGCAATGGCAAAAATACGTACTGGCGAATCAATCCTATATACGTCGCTTCCTCATGCCGCCGATAGCCAGCAGTGAATTCCCAGCAAATATAGACCGCGTTCATACTGCATTCACACACATGGAGTAGCATTCGGTCAGCTCATTATGGGGGTATTGAATGAACAGAAGATTCGGAAACCTTTTCCTCGTCCCCTTGGCAAGCTTGCTCTTTTTCGTTATCGCCGGTGCCGCGGCTCAAGGAAGCAGGTCGGGGACGTTTTCGTGTGCCAGAACTGCGGCAATCGTTTCAAGGTCGATCAGGTCGAACTGATCAAAGGCGGCTGCAATCCCGTCCCGATCCTCGGCGGCGACAAGACCGATCTCGGCGATTCCATTGGA